>Ga0209254_10002764_pt1 | contig 15997 bp, 14 predicted proteins | sample FrelakmetDIP11DI_FD_187148 | JGI IMG/M metagenome (GOLD analysis project Ga0209254, IMG submission 187148) | Freshwater lake sediment microbial communities from the University of Notre Dame, USA, for methane emissions studies - DIP11 DI (SPAdes)... | ecosystem: Environmental > Aquatic >... | reverse complement strand
CTGGAGGCACATTGGGCGCACATGGTTGTCCATGGTGTTCTGCATTTGCAAGGTTTTGACCATGTAGAGGAAAGCGAGGCTTTAATGATGGAAGCGGAAGAAATCGCCACATTGAACCGGCTGGGATTCTCCGATCCCTACGAGCAGGAGGCAGTGCTGCCATGAGCGAGGAACAACCGGGCGAGCATCGAACTTGGCTGGAGCGTCTCGGGCATTTTCTGGCCGGTGAGCCGGAGGATAGGGAAGACTTGCTGGTTTTCCTGCGCGATGCCCAGAAGCGAAACCTGATTGATCCGGAAGCGCTTTCGATGATAGAGGGCGTGATGCAGTTTTCGGAACTGCGGGTGAGGGACATCATGATCCCCCGCGCGCAAATGGTGGTGGTTCCACAGGATGCCGAGCTGGAAACGATTTTTCCACTGGTCACTGAGTCCGCCCATTCCCGCTATCCCGTGATCGGCGAGGACCGCGCGGAAGTGGCTGGGATTCTCCTGGTCAAGGATTTGCTCGTCCACAGTCTCAAGAAGAAAAGCCTTGTGATACGGGAAATCATGCGTCCGGCCTTGTTTGTGCCGGAAAGCAAACGACTGAACGTGCTGCTGAGGGAGTTCCGCGGAACGCGCAGCCACATGGCCATTGTTGTCGACGAATATGGTGCCGCCGCAGGCCTCGTAACGATCGAGGACGTGCTGGAGCAAATCGTCGGCGAGATCGAGGATGAACATGATTTTGGCGAGGAAGAGTACATCTTTCGCAAGAGCGGGCAGGAGTTTACGCTGAAAGCGTTGACTCCGATTGACGAATTCAACGATTATTTTTCCTCCGACCTCAGCGATGATGAGTTCGACACGATCGGTGGGCTCATTGTTCATCAATTGGGGCATCTCCCGAGAAAAGGCGAGCGCGTCGATATCGGCCGTTTCCGTTTCGTCGTGCTGAGGGCCGATGATCGTCGCGTGCATTTGCTGAAGCTAGTCGTCACGCCTTCCGAGGGCGATGATTCCGAATCGACAGACGACTAAGACTGGGAACCGATCCTGGCTGCACGATGGCCTGGCCTTGTTGGCCGGTGCGCTGTTGCCGCTGGCGTTCTCGCCGTTTGATTGGTCTTACCTGGCCATTTTGGCCATCCTGCTGCTTTTTAATTCCTGGCTATACGCGACGCCTGCGCGAGCTTTTGTCCGCGGCTACTTCTTCGGCCTGGGGCAATTCGGCGTCGGCGTTTCCTGGGTTTACGTCAGCATGCATACTTACGGCGGCGCGGACGCATTCGAAGCAACGGCACTGACCGCATTCTTCATATTGTTCCTGGCACTCTACCCGGCTGTGGCCGGCTATCTCGGCGTCCGCATTGGTGCCTCGGCCAGTCGAGGGGTCAAACTCTTGCTGCTGTTTCCCTCCAGCTGGGTGCTGCTCGAATGGTTCCGCGGATGGTTTCTCACCGGTTTTCCATGGCTGCAAGTCGGTTACAGTCAAGTTGCCACGCTTTTGGGGGGCGTTGCCCCCATCGCGGGCGTTCATGGCGTCAGTCTGGCCGTGACATGGTTGGCCGGCCTGGCTCTGTGCAGCCTTCCCGCGCGCGCCAGGCATCGTCGTGGCTCAATACTGGCAGTGCTGGCCATGGTTGCCTTTCTCGTCGTCTGCGCGGGCCTTGGGCGGGTTGAATGGACGCATGCCGCGGGGAAGCCTTTCAAGGCGACGCTGGTGCAAGGAAATATTCCGCAGAATGTCAAATGGCAACCGGAATTTCAGCGGTCGACACTTGACCTCTATACCGAGCTGACCCGGCAACATTGGAGTTCGCGCCTGATTATCTGGCCGGAAACCGCCGTGCCGGCATTCCATCATCAGGTCAAGGACACGTACCTTGCGGATCTGCAGGAAGAGGCCGCGCGCAGCGATACGGATCTCTTGATCGGCATACCGGTGGTTGAACTGCCATCGGAGCGTTATTACAACGCGATCGTAGCACTGGGGTCGCAGCCGGGCACCTATTTCAAACGTCATCTGGTGCCGTTCGGTGAGTTTCTGCCCTTACGGCCAATTCTGGGTTTTGTGCTGGATCTGCTGCAAATTCCGCTGGCCGATTTCTCGCGGGGGAGCGAACAACAACAAGCCCTGGTGGCGGCGGGCTATCCGCTGGCTGCCTCCATTTGCTACGAAGACATTTTCGGACAGGAGGCCCTGGCCAGTTTACCAACCGCCGCATACTTGGTGAACGTCACCAATGACGCGTGGTTCGGTGACTCCATCGCGCCGCACCAACATCTGCAAATGGCCAGAATGCGGGCACTGGAAACCGGACGTTACATGCTGCGCGCCACCAATACCGGCGTCACCGCTGCGATTTCACCGCGGGGTGCAATAGTCAGCCAGGCGCCAATGTTTCAGCGCAGCGTTGTCACCGCCGAGATTGAGCCGATGCAGGGCGCTACACCGTATATTCGCTATGGCGACTGGCCGGTGATCATCGTCCTGTTCGGAACTTGGCTTGCCGCCTTTCCTTACCGCCGCAGGGTGGTCTCCTGATCAACCGTTGTGCAGGGGAACGATTTGTATCGCCAGCGTTTTTTTGAATCGGCAGGGATGTCAAGAAGCGTTGTCAGGCCGTCGGTGTCGCTGCATTATAAGGTTTCGATCTATGCGCTTGGACAAGTTATATTTGTCGGTTATCATAAACATGCGTTGCGATCGAAAACACCATTTAAAGTATTAGGGGAGGTGACCGATGCATAAACGTCGATGGGTGGCCAAATCCATTCTCTCGATCTGCTTAGCGTCTTCCGGCAGCTTTAATCATGCCAAGGCGGCAAGTCCGAAGGCTCTTTCCGGTAAACAGGTGGGAATTGCTTCGTATTACAGCGACAGATTTCATGGGCGACGCACCGCCAGTGGCGAGCGCTATGACAAAGAGGCACTGACGGCCGTTCACCCCCAATTGCCGTTCGGCAGCGTGATACGGGTGACGAATCTCGGCAATGACAAGGCCGTCGAAGTCAAAGTGAACGATCGATTCGGTTCCAAAACGGGTCGAATTCTCGACCTTTCCAAGCGCGCCGCGAAAGAACTGGGTTTCATCAACGCGGGGCTGGCCAAGGTCAAAGTCGAAGTCTTGCAACTTGGCGATTCCTGACCAGCAGCATGACGCTGCACCATTGGTGGCGCCGGCCTCAGTTGCCATAGTCCAGATCCTTGATTCGGACCAGCCTGCCGTTTTCGAAAATCAGCAGTTGCATGAACCGGTGGGGACCGAAGTCATAAGTCCATTCATCGATCACGACGGGCTGTTGCACTTCCTGATCCAGTCCCGGCTGGTTCAACCCGGAGCCACGCAGGCGCGTCAGCCGGTATTCCACCCGGCTTTCCCTATAGTCTGGCTCTCCGCATTTTTGTAGTACCTGGAGTTTGTAATCGCCCTCCAAGACCAGTCGGCTGTCACACCGCAGCGCCCACGCCGGCGCTGAGCCAAGCAGGAGCATCAGGCCTGCTGTGAGGAAGAGATTGTTTTTCATCTTTGTCAGTCCGCTCAGATAAGGAGAATTGAGTCCTTATTCTTGACCGAATCGTACAGGATAAACATAATTGACGGCATCAATGATTTCCGAGGATTTAATGATATGAGCACCGCGCAAGAACCGATCAGATTCACAGACAGCGCTGCTGCGAAAGTGGGTGAACTCATTGCGGAAGAGGGCAATGAGGAATTGAAGCTTCGCGTTTACGTACAAGGGGGCGGATGTTCGGGGTTTCAATATGGCTTCACGTTTGACGAGTCGATCAACGACGACGACACGCGTATTGACAAGAATGGGGTCACGGTCCTCATCGACGCCATGAGCATTCAATACCTGAGCGGCGCGGAAATTGACTATAAGGAAGATTTGTCCGGTGCCCAGTTTGTGATCCGTAACCCCAACGCTACGACCACTTGCGGGTGCGGCTCTTCCTTTTCGGCCTGACGATCTCGGTGGTCCGTTTCGATTAATCCCGCCCAATTCCGCCGGCCGCCGTGCGCCGGTAATATTTGGCAGATTGCCCGACCAGCCGCGAAGTGTTTATCGGCCCAGCCAGGCCACTGCAACCGCGGACTGAGTCCGGATTAGGTCCCCGGCGTCGTTGATGCCGAGGCGCAGCGTGTTTTCTTCCTGACTGGGTCAATGGCCGGGCCGATTGCTCGGACAATGGCTTATCCTCGGCTAGCAGACGGGTGGCGCATTCGCCATTTAACGAATCTAATCCGGTGCCTCCAACTCCCCGGGTTCTTTCACAAAGGCAGACGGTGTATTGGTTGACTAATCTTTTCCGATTCGTCTCCCTGAAAAGGCTGGTATTGATCGGCTTTACGTTGGCAGTGCTGCCTTTAGCGTGGGCGATCGTCACACAGGTTTTCGCCATCGAGGACTTGGCCAGGTTGTCGAAAGATGGCATCGACAACGTGCGGCAAAGAACCGACAAGGTCAGCTCGCTGGGGGAAAAGTTAAGAGAATCCAACCGCAGGGGCGCGCAATATCTGGTACTCCAGGAGAAATCCGCGCAAGAAAATTTTGAAAGCAGTCGCACACAATTCATAGCCGCTGTGACCCAATTGCGTGGCATCACCAAGTCCGAAAACCTCATCCAGCAGCTTGATCAGCTGCTTACGGATGAATTGACTGTTTATCAGCGGATTGTTTCCCATGTGCCCGAGGAGCGGCGAGAGCCGGATCGCGCCGGAACAAGAGTCAAGAAATCGGGCAAGCTCGCGAAAAAGCTGGCGGGCGATAGGGAGAGGACGCGGGGCGCGGTCGCGGATGATCCGATGAAAGACTTAAAGCAGCAAGTCAAGGACTTGGAGTCGGCGGCCGAGAAACTGGAGTCAAAGTATGAAGAACTGGCCGGACAGGAGGCAGCGGAACTACAGGTCCGGTGGTTGCAGCTACGGGAGCGCCTGCTCATGCAGTCGGCGTGGTTGCTGCCGCTTTCCGGGGTAGTGATCACCTTCTTTATCTACATGATCACGCGCCCCATTCGCCAGATGGATCAGGCCATCAGGGCGCTTGGCGCCGGCAATCTCGTGCAGCCGATCAAGGTTCGGGGCCCCCGCGACCTGGAGTATCTGGGCGAGAGGCTGGAGTGGCTACGCTCGCGACTGAAAAACCTGGAAGTGGCGAAGCAGCGCTTCATTGGAAATGTTTCCCATGAGATCAAAACGCCTTTGGCAACCATACACGAAGGTATTGAATTGCTCGCGGACGACGTGGTGGGTCATTTAAACGCTGAACAGAAGGAGATTGCCCAGATTATTGTCGGCAATACCCACAAATTGGACACCCTGATAGCCGGATTGATCAATTACGGCCAGGTCGATGCCCAGGTTAGCGAGCGGAAACTTGAACACATCGATGTGCGCGATCTCGTGTTGAACTTGATCGATGACTATCAAATCCAGTTGCGCAGCAAGTCTTTGGCGGTCATTGAACGTCTGGCGCCAGTCGCGATCGATGGCGATCCGCGCCAGATGCGCACGATTGTTGATAACTTGCTGTCAAATGCGGTTAAATACTCACCAATTGGCGGAGAGATCCGTATCGGCCTGCGCAAAGATGGCGGTCATATGGAGTTGGAAATTGAGGACGATGGTCCGGGTATCGACGCCGACGAGCGTCTTCACGTTTTTGATCCCTACTTCCAAGGTCGGGCAGCCAAAGCGGTGGGAGTAAAGGGGACAGGATTTGGACTTGCCATTGTCAGCGAATTTGTCGCCAGTCATCGGGGCAAGGTGGAAGTCATGGAACCGCACGGCGGCAAGAGGGGTGCGCGTGTCAGAGTCAAGATCCCCCTCAAAGCGGTCATTTAGATGAGATTATTTTCCTGCCTTGCCCTATCTATCCTGATTCTTCTGCTGGGGGGATGTTCGGGCCTCAAGAAAGAAAAACCAAAGGCGGCGCCAGCGCCTCCTCCGGCGAAATATTCGAGTCAAGACTTGGACATATTGCTGCGATTTGGCGACGAGCTGGCGCGATTACCGGCTGACCAAAAGCTCGCGGAATGCAATCACATCCTCGAGTTAAGTCGTCTTGACCCTGGTCTGGGTCTGCAGTTGCACCTTTTTGTGGCGCAGCTTCTCAGCGAAAAGTGCGGCAGCCTCCGTGAAACGTCGGCGAGTTTGAAACCCCGTCTACTGGCGATCAATGACCAGCGCGTGCGTTATTTTCTGTCGTTCCAAGACCAAGTGCTGGCTCGGCTGGAGGGCGAAATCTCGAGACGTAAAGCCCTGGATGTGAGCTTGAAGTCTACCCGGCAACAGGCGCTTAAGCGGAAGCGTGAACTCATCACTTTCGAAAGCGAAGCGAAAAATTGCGAGAGCGACTTGATGACGTGTGAAAGCAACCTGGAGAGACGCAGGAACGAGCTGGACGCCTTAAAGGGCAAGTTGGAGGAGCTCACGAAAATTGAAGAGGAGCTCACAAAAAAGGACAAAATTGAAAGAGACGCAGTCGGTTCGCAGTCGAAGCCATGAAGGAAGCGAGAAAGCGCGTACTGCTCGTCGATGACGACCCGGATCTTCTGCGCCTCCTGGCGTTGCGGCTGACTGCCGCCGGCTTCGAGCTGGATAAGGTGGGGAGCGGCATTGACGCACTTTCCCGCATGGCGATCTTCCGTCCCCAGGTGGTCGTGACCGATCTGCGTATGGATGGAATGGATGGAATGACCCTGTTCGATGCGCTGCATGAAAAGTATCCGACGTTGCCGATCATCATTCTGACCGCACATGGGACTATCAGCGATGCGGTCGATGCAACCAAGCGCGGGGTTTTCGGTTTTCTGTCCAAACCGGTGGACAAGAATGAGCTGGTCAGACAAGTAACCGATGCCACCCGGATCGGCCATACCTGTGACGCCGCAGACGCCTCGGAGGCTTGGCGCGCGCGCATTATTACCCAGAGTCCGGTCATGGAGGAATTGCTCAGTCAGGCGCGGCGGGTGGCGCAAAGCCGGGCGAGCGTATTTATCGGCGGCGAAAGCGGAACGGGCAAGGAGTTGCTGGCTCAGGCGATTCACGAGGCGAGCACACGCAAGGACAAGCCATTCATCGCGGTCAATTGCAGCGCCATCCCGGAAAGCCTGTTTGAATCGGAATTGTTCGGCCACCGCAAAGGGGCGTTTACCGGCGCGACCCGGGATCATGAAGGACTGTTTCGCGCAGCGGATGGTGGCACGCTGTTTCTGGATGAAATCGGGGACATTCCGAAATCGATACAAGTGAAGCTATTGCGAGCCCTTCAGGAGATGAGGATTCGTGCTGTTGGCGCGACGCAGGACGAGGAGATCGATGTCCGGATCATTTCGGCCACCCATGCCGATCTGGACAAGGCGATGGCGGAGGGTAATTTCCGTGACGATCTCTATTATCGCCTCAATGTCGTGACTTTCTTGTTGCCGCCACTGACCAAACGCCGCGAGGATATTCCTTTGTTGGCTGCGTATTTCCTGCGGGAACTGTCAGAGGGGTACGGTGATCGGGTGAAGGGGTTTTCTCCTGAAGCCATGGAGAGCCTGGTCAACTTTCAGTGGCCGGGAAATGTCCGGCAGCTACGCAATGTCGTGGAGCAATCCCTCGCACTTTCCACGACGCCGCTGATCCCCGTCACGCTTGTGCAACGGGCGTTGCGGGATGAGCCAACCTCATTCCTGCCCTTGCAGGATGCGCGCGAGCAGTTTGAAAGAAATTACTTGATCCGTCTCCTGCAAATGACGAATGGCAATGTGACACAAGCGGCGAAATTGGCCCGGCGCAACCGGACCGAATTTTATCGCCTGTTGAGCCGACACGGCATGAATCCTTCCCTGTTTAAGGCTCCGATTCAGTGATGCCTTTTCCCTAATCCGGTGCGGTCCAAAGTGGAGCCATACGCTCAAAGCTCTGCCAGAAAGTGATCGCCAGACTTGGCGACGACGCGCAGGGGAACTGCTTCGATGCGACGGCTCAATGCGCGCCCCGGCTCGGCCACCGCGGTCACGCGCAGGAAATTGGGTGTATAGCCCGAGATGCTGCGCTGACCCGTGGGTTTGCTACGCTTGTACCCCTCCCATAGCACTGGAAAGGTACGCCCTACAAAGCGGTGAAGGTAGCTTCGTCGCTGGGATTCAGCTAATTCATGCAAGGCCAGGCTGCGTGTCCTTTTGGTCGGGTGGGGCACTTGACTTGGGAGTCCGGCAGCCTTGGTGCCTGTGCGGGCGGAAAAGGTGAAGATATGAACATGGCCGAAATCCATTCTTTCGATAAACCCGAGACTTTCTTGCCATTCCTCGTCGGTTTCTCCGGGAAAGCCGACGATGATGTCGGTGGTGATATTCATGTCGGGCACGGTTTGCCGCGCTCGTGCCACCAGTTCGGCAAACTCGGCAGTCTTGCAGCGCCGCGCCATGCGTCTGAGCACTGCATCCGAGCCGCTTTGCAGCGGCAGGTGCAGGTGGGGCATGAGTCGCGGGTTTTTCCAGAGATCAAGGAATCCATCCGTGAGCTCCCAAGGCTCCAGCGACCCCAGGCGCACGCGCGGAATGCCGGTATGTTCGAGCACGGCGGCGATCAGATGTTCCAGTCGGCTATTCGAATCGCTGCCGTAGCCGCCCAGATGAACCCCGGTGAGCACGACCTCCTGCACGCCCAGCTCATGTAGTGCATTGATTTCGGAGACGATCTCCTCGATAGGGCGACTTTTTTCCTCGCCGCGGGCGATCGTCACGATGCAAAAAGTGCAGCGGTAACGGCAGCCGTCCTGCACTTTCACGAAGGCGCGTTGGCGTCCCATCGCGAACAGGGGAGCTTCGCCCAACTCGCTGGAAAAGACGGGCATGGTAGGCAGATCGAGCCGTTCCTTGGCGATTTCGATGAGCCGGACCTTGTCGGCGTTAGCCACCACCAGATCGACGCCGAGCGACTCGGCTGCCTCTTTGGCGCTGAGCGTAGCGTAACAGCCGCTGAGGACGAGTTTCGCCCGCGGGTTCTCGCGGTGCACCCGGCGGATCAGGTAACGGGACTTTTTCACGGCATCATCGGTGACCGCGCAGGAATTCACGATGACCAAGTCGGCGATAGCAGAATCGCGGACGATTTGATGGCCCTGAGACTGAAGTTGCTGCGCCCAGGTTTCGAGTTCGGCCTCATTCAGGCGGCAACCGAGGGTTTTCAGATTCACGCGCATAGCGTTCTATTGCTCTCAATCCAATCCACGGGACAGCATCTTCGGCAAAGGGTCATACTGCCGGCGGAGGCGGGGCGAGTACTTCGCGAGAGCCACTGGTTTCGGCCGGTCCGACGATGCCGGCGTTTTCCATTTCCTCGATCATTCGCGCCGCCCGGTTGTAACCTACCTTGAAGCGCCGTTGCACGCTGGAAATCGACGCCTTGCGGCTTTCCGTCACAAAGCGCACGGCCTCGTCGTATAGGGCATCCAATTCATCTGCGCCTTCGCTTGTCCCCTTGAATACGGAAAAATCGCCGCCGTCCTCGGAAAACCGAGTGATTTCCTCAATGTACTGGGCTGGTCCAGTCCGTTTCAGGAATTCCACTATGTTGTGGACTTCCTGGTCGGACACGAAGGCGCCGTGCGCGCGCATGGGGATGCCTGAGCCCGGCGGTAGGAACAACATATCGCCGTTACCCAGGAGCGTCTCCGCGCCGCCCTGGTCGATGATCGTCCGCGAGTCGATGCGGGACGAAACCTGAAAGGAGAGGCGGGTTGGAATATTGGCCTTGATCAGGCCGGTGAGCACATCCACGGAAGGCCGCTGCGTCGCCAGGATGAGGTGCAGGCCTGCGGCACGCGCCTTCTGCGCCAGCCGGGCGATAAGCTCTTCGACCTTCTTGCCGACAATCATCATCATGTCGGCCAGCTCGTCGATGACGATGACGATGTGGGGCAGGGGACCTAGGTCTTGCGGACCCTCATCGGCCAACGCTATTTGAGGATTCCAGGTCGGGTCGAGCATCGGCTCGCCGGCTGCCAGCGCCTCGGTGACTTTTTGATTGTAACCGGCCAAGTTGCGGACGCCGAGCATGGACATCAACCGGTAACGGCGTTCCATCTCGGCCACGCACCAACGCAGGGCGTTGGCTGCCTCCTTCATGTCTGTGACGACGGGCGTTAGAAGATGCGGAATGCCTTCATAAATCGACAATTCCAGCATCTTGGGGTCGATCATGATCATGCGCACTGCGTCCGGTGTTGCTTTGAACAGCATGCTAAGGATCATGACGTTGACTGCGACGGACTTGCCCGAGCCGGTGGTACCGGCGACCAGGAGATGCGGCATCTTGGCAAGGTTGGCTACCACCGGTGCGCCGCCAATATCTTTACCCAGGACCAGCGTTAGCGGAGACTGGGCATGTTGATAACTCTCCGACGCCAGCACCGAGTGGAGCAGCACCACTTCGCGCTCTTCGTTGGGAATCTCCAGCCCGATCACGGACTTGCCGGGGATCACCTCGACCACGCGCACGCTGGTGACTGAAAGTGCGCGCGCCAGGTCTTTCGCCAGTCCGCTGATTCGGCTGACCTTGACGCCTGCCGCCGGCTGAATTTCGAAGCGGGTAATGACCGGCCCCGGATGGACGCCAACTACCTGCACCTCGACGCCGAATTCGCTCAAGATGGACTCAACCAGACGCGACATGTCCTCCAGCGCTTCCGCGGAATAGCCTTTGATCTTGGCCGTCTTCTGGTTCAGCAGGTCCAGGGGAGGCAATTCACCCGGTTGGGCGAGGGGAAGTTCCTTCGGTTTGATATTTTTTCCTTGCGCCAGAAGTGTCCTGACCGACTTATTGGGTTCGCCGACGTGAACAGCGCGTTTCATTACCGGTTCAATCCTGACCGATCTGGTTTTTTCCCGTTCCTGATTAGGCTGGGTTTCGACTGGCGGTTTGGCTGCGCGTCCATGGCTCATGCTGGTGAATACCGAGAAGAAACCGTCGAGGACGAGCAGTGAATATTTGCCTATGGCGTCAACCAGACCGAGCCAGGACATGCCAAGATAGAGCGAAACGCCAGCCAGGAATACGGTCAGCAACAGCACGGAGGTTCCCGTTCGGCCGAATGCGCCCAGCACCAGATCAGCAATTTCCTGCCCGAGAATGCCGCCGCTGGTTTCGGGCAAGGCCAGGGGAATCCTGACCAGATGGATGTCGGCGAGCGCAGCGCCGGCACCCATGGCGGCAGCCAAACCGAGCCAGCGCAGGGTTCTGGAGAGCAGGTTGGCAGGTGTCTGTGCGTGTTCTCCCTTGTAAAGCGAATGACCGTAACCGGCCAAGAGAAAAGGGAACAAATAAGCCGTCATGCCAAACAGTGAGAGACTGAAATCCGAGAGCCAGGCGCCGACTGCTCCGCCGCCGTTGACAAGGGGCTTGCCGGAACCGCTATGAGACCAGCCGGCGTCTTCCAGGTCAAAAGTAACCAGTGCAATCAGAAAAAACAGTGCGACCGCCAGATAAGCCAGAAGGGCGGCCTCGCGCAGCCCGCGGCTCAGGGTTTCCCCAAGGTCGGTAGCAGCCAGGACTTTCTTGTCTGTGTGCGACAAAATGTTCACCAAATCAAATAAATAAAAGTGCCGGATATTTTTCAGAATTACCGGGATTTAATCAAGCGCGGACTTTACCGAGGTACATCAGCTAGTCATACTAATCGTTTATTGTAGGTTGGGTTAGCGAAGCGTAGCCTGATCATTTACGTATTCAATCGCAAAGAGGGAGTTTATGACTGAAACCAAACACTGCCGGCTCCTGATCCTGGGTTCTGGCCCTGCCGGTTACACCGCTGCCGTTTATGCCGCCCGCGCTAACCTCATGCCGGTCTTGGTTACCGGCATCGCGCAGGGCGGTCAATTGATGACTACCACCGACGTGGATAACTGGCCCGGTGATGCTCACGGCTTACAGGGCCCGGAATTGATGGAACGTATGCAGAAGCACGCCGAACGCTTCAACACCGAGATCATTTTCGATCAGATCCATACCGCCGACCTGTCCGCCCGTCCACTTAAACTGACCGGCGATTCCGCCGTTTATAGCTGCGACGCCCTGGTTATCGCCACCGGTGCATCCGCACGCTACTTGGGGTTGCCTTCCGAAGAAGCCTTCAAGGGGCGTGGTGTTTCCGCCTGCGCCACCTGCGACGGGTTCTTTTACCGGGGCAAGCATGTGGCCGTGATCGGCGGGGGCAATACGGCTGTGGAGGAGGCGCTATATCTTTCCAATATCGCCGCCAAGGTCACAGTGGTTCACCGCCGCGACCGCTTCCGGTCGGAAAAGATTCTTTCCGACAAACTGATCGAACGCTCAAAATCCGGTCATGTCAGCATCGAATGGAATCACGTGCTGGACGAAGTGCTCGGTGACGCAACGGGTGTGACCGGCATGCGCATCAAGAATGTACAGGACGGCACCACCCGGGACATCGGTCTCGACGGCGTCTTCATTGCCATCGGCCATACACCGAACACCGAAATCTTCGCCGGCCAGCTCGACATGCGAAACGGCTATATCGTCATCAGGAGCGGGATCGAGGGCAACGCTACCGCAACCAGCGTGCCAGGAGTTTTTGCGGCGGGGGACGTGGCCGATTCGGTTTATCGCCAGGCCGTCACTTCCGCCGGTTCCGGCTGCATGGCGGCCCTGGACGCCGAACGCTACCTGGACAGCCTGGAGGCGCGATAGCAGCCGCTGAAGGCAGTCAACACCCGCAAGGTGGTTGCAGGCCAGGGGCGGGGTCCGACATTCAAGGCGCCGGTGCTTCCAGGAAAGGATAGTCCGTATAGCCCTCGGCGCCGCCGCCGTAAAACGTCTCGGGATTGGGTGTATTCAGCGCCGTGTTGTACCTAAATCGCTCTGGCAGGTCGGGGTTGGCGATGAAAAGTACGCCGAAGGCGACCAGATCCGCCCCCCCTGCGGCAATCACGCGGTTGGCGCGATCCTTGTTGTAGCCGCCATTCAGCATATAAACCCCCTTGTAGATTCGCCGCAAGATGCTGAGGTCGAACGACGGCCCACCGACACCAGGCGTCTCCGTCCCCATCTCGGTGACGTGGAGATAGGCAAGGTCGAAGGCGTTGAGTTGCTCCACCACATGGCAGAACAAGCCTTCAGGGTCAGAGTCCCGCATATCATTGAAAGGCTGTAATGGCGACAAGCGGAGGCCCACCCGTCCCGCACCATAGACACCGATTACGGCTGCGGCGACTTCCATCAGGAAGCGGCTGCGGTTCTCGAACGAGCCGCCATAGCGGTCTGAACGCCGATTGGTTCCATCCCGCAGAAATTGATCGAGCAGATAGCCATTCGCCGCGTGAATCTCGACCCCGTCGAAACCCGCGTCTTGCGCGTTACGGGCGGCACTGCGGTAGGTTTCGACTAGGACAGGAATTTCCTCGGTTTCCAGTGCACGTGGCGTCACAAATGGCTTTAACCCCTCGTAAGTGAACGCTTCTCCGGCTGGGCAAATCGCCGAGGGCGCGACAGGTAGCCCCGCATTCGGTTGCAGAGAAGGATGAGAGATGCGGCCGACGTGCCACAACTGCAAAAAAATCAGGCCGCCTCTCTCGTGCACGGATTGCGTCACGCGTTGCCAGCCGGTGACCTGTTGCGCCGAATGAATGCCGGGGGTATTCGGATAACCGGCACCTTGCGGCGAAATCTGCGTGCCCTCCGCGATGATCAATCCTGCCGAGGCCCGCTGCGCGTAATACTCGACATTGAGGGCTTGCGGTACGTTGCCGGGGCCAGCGCGATTTCTTGTAAGGGGCGCCATGACAAGCCGGTTCCGCAAGGCAAAGGGTCCCATCGCCAGTGGAGTGAAAAGATTGGGGGTTGGGGTATTCATCGCCAGGATCAGGTGGTCGTTGCGGATGGAGTTGGGGAAATCCCGCGTTTCAATCTTTACAGTTTGCCTGATTTCCCAGCGCCTGGCGATAGCCACCCTGGGATTGCCACCCAATCCTTCGGAGCCCTTTGGTCCGCTCCGGAGGGGAGGGGGGCGTTCCGGTTTTCGATCCAGGCGACGATATCGGCCCACGGTTTTTCCGCCTGCAAGTCGCGCAGCAGCAAGTGATACCCGTTTGGGTAGAAGGCCGCACGGACGTGTGGCTCCTGCGACATGCTTACAAGCATACGGAAAACCGGCTCTTTTGGGACGACCTGATCGTGTTCGCCATACAGCACGAGGGTGGCTTGTTGTAGTTTGTCGGCCTGCCCCAAGGCTCGATCCATGAGGTCAGCGAGCCCGTGCATGGCATCGACGCGGGTGGCCTTGATGACCAGCGGATCGCGGCCCAGCCCCCGCAGCATCTCGATATTGTCGGAAGCCATGATGTGCAGGCCCTCGCCGGTCAGCCGCAGCCAAGGCACCGTATGAGCAGTAGCGGCCAGCAGCCATCTCTGATACCAGGGCATGGTTTTCCGTCCCCAGACCGCCGGTGCGGCGAGGATGACCCCATCGGCTTCAGGTGGATCATTCCCGGTCATGGCAACAATGGCGACCGCCCCGCCCATGCTCTCGCCCAGCACATAGAGTGGCACGCCGGGATAGAGTCTCCGCACTTCGGTGGTGAAACTGGTCAGATCGCTCGTGTAGGCCTCGATCCCCGACCACAGCCCGCGCCCCGGCGTATTGCCGAAGCCGCGCTGGTCATAGGCGTAACAGGCGATGCCTTGCCCGCTCAGGTATTGTCCGGGCGCGGTGAAGAAGTTGCTGTAATCGTTAAAACCGTGCAACGCCACAATGACTGCCTTCGTCGGCATATTCCCGGGGAGCCAAGCGCGGACTGGGAGCACAGTACGGTCAGCGGCGACGAAGTGGGCACGTTCCAATCGAGGTTCAGCGGCCTTTTTCCCGGGGCGGTTGACCAGGGGCGCGCAGGCGCCATTGAGCAGCAACACGAGCGCGAGCAGAGTACGGACAACCCGGGTTTCAGCGAACCTGTTGCTGTTCATGGTGATGTTCGCTTGCCTTATGAAAAAGCGTTTCGGTGGGCAGTGCGGGCATTGTCGGGCTGTTCATCATGTTTGTCGGAAGGAATGTCCAGCCGACAGTATCCGGAAGCGTGGCGCAGCTTGAAGCGCAGGCGTCTAGTTCTCGTCCTGCGGATACAGTACGAAGCATGCTTGCCGAAGTTGGGTGGCGGCATATTGGCTTGGGGTGCTACCGGCATAGCTCTGCACACATTCGGAGAACGTATCAGGACCGAAGAGGAAGGACGAGCGTTTATCGTCCGGCATAGCCGGGCTCGGAAATTCCTCGCGGCACTGAAGGGTGGCCTGGATGGCTGCGATATCGTTTTGCGCATCTTCAAGCTCTTCGAGGAGACATTCATGATAATTTTCCGGGCTGGAAAACAGCCCGGCCGCAGCGGGTTCGCTCAGAGAAAGGAGGATGGTTGAGGCAGCAAGAAGACAGTGCATCGGAGCGGATGCGGTCATGGCGTGGAGACTCCCCTAAATAGGTGGGTTGAAATCCAAAGGGTTGCTTACCGTTGACGAAAAATGCCCCGTCCGGTTCCTTGATGTCTGCACCGGACTCGCTGTCGGCATTTTCCCTAAGCTTAGCGCAGCAGAGCAAGCGATGCGATGGCTCAGTTGCGGCTCAACCAGCGGTTGACCAGCTCGATGTCTTCGCGCCCCAAGAGGCTGGAGGCCTGTTTGAGCGACAGACTGTTGACGATATAGTCGTAACGCGACTTCGCATAATCGAGCTTGGCCCGGTACAGATTGCGCTGTTCAACCAGGACGTCGACCATGGTGCGGGTGCCCACTTCGAAACCCGCCTCGGTGGCTTCCAGGGCGCTCTGTGATGAAACGACCGCCGCCTGGTATGCGCTGACCTGGCTGATGGAGGAAAGGATTCCCCGGTAGGCGTCTTTGACCTGGCGCGTTACCGAGCGGCGTTGGGTGTCGACATTCTCCTGCGCGGCCTCGAATTCGTAACGCGCCTGGCGGACGCGAGAGTTGACGGCGCCGCCCTGAAACAAG
>Ga0209254_10002763_pt1 | contig 16000 bp, 11 predicted proteins | sample FrelakmetDIP11DI_FD_187148 | JGI IMG/M metagenome (GOLD analysis project Ga0209254, IMG submission 187148) | Freshwater lake sediment microbial communities from the University of Notre Dame, USA, for methane emissions studies - DIP11 DI (SPAdes)... | ecosystem: Environmental > Aquatic >... | reverse complement strand
ACGATGATCGGCGCGATGCCCTCGGAGGGCTCGTCGAGCAGCACCAGCCGTGGCGCCGCGGCGAGCGTGCGCGCGACGGCCAGCATCTGCTGCTCGCCGCCGCTCATCATCGCCGCGCGCCGGTCGAGCATCTCGCGCAGGTTCGGGAAGAGCCGCAGCAGCGCCTCGAGGTCGAGCGCGCGGCCCTGGGCGCCGACGCGCAGGTTCTCGCGCACCGTGAGGTCGGCGAAGATGCGCCGGTCCTCCGGCACGTAGCCCAGCCCGAGCCGCGCCCGCGCGTGCGGCGTCAGTTCCTCGATGCGCCGGCCGCCGAATTCGATCGCGCCCCGCGCCGACACCAGCCCGATGACGCTCTTGAGCAACGTCGACTTGCCGGCGCCGTTGCGGCCGATCAGCGCCACCACCTCGCCGGGCGCGACCTCCAGCTGCACGCCGAACAGCGCCTGCGCCCTGCCGTAGAAGGCGTCGATGCCGCGCAGGACGAGCGTCGCCGTCATGGCTCGCCGAAGTACGCCGCCTGCACGGCCGCCATCGCCCGCACCTCGTCGGGCGCGCCGTCGGCGATCAGTTTCCCGCGCGACATCACCAGCAGCCGGCGCGCGTAGCCGAACACCACGTCCATGCTGTGCTCGGTGAACAGCACCGTCAGGCCGCTCTCGGCGGCGATCGCCGTCACCAGGTCCATCAGGGCGAGCCGCTCGGCGGCCGCCATGCCTGCGGTCGGCTCGTCCATCAGCAGCAGCCTGGGTGCCGCGGCGAGCGCAACCGCCAGTTCGAGCCGCTTCACATCGGCGTACGGCAGATCGGCGGCCGCCCGCTGCGCCTGCGCCTCGAGGCCGACCCGCACCAGCAGGGCAGCGGCCGCCTCGCGATGCAGGCGCGCCAGCGGCCGCCAGGGATCGACGTGTTCGCCGCCGTGCGCGGCAAGCGCCAGTTGCACGTTCTGCAGCACGGTCATCGAGGCAAAGGCCGCGGCGGTCTGGAACGTGCGCCCGATGCCGCGGCGGGCGCGCCGCACCGGCTCGGCATGGCTCACGTCCTCGCCGGCGAAGCTCACGCGGCCGCTGTCGGCCCGCTGCTGGCCGGCGATCACCGCGAACAGCGTCGACTTGCCTGCCCCGTTCGGTCCGATCAGCGCGGCGAACTCGCCCGCCTGCAGCGCCACGCTGACGCCATCGACGGCGCGCACGCCGCCGAAGGCCCTGACGATGCCGTCGGCGCGCAGCAGGCTCATCGCTCGGCCCGGGCTGCGGGTTCGGCGCCGCGCTCGAAACGCTGGCGCAGGAAGCCGGCGATGCCCTGCGGGAAGGCGATCGCCAGCAAAACGATCGCCGTGCCGAGCACGAGGCGCCAGTGCTCGGTGCCGCGCGTCAGTTCGACCACCAACCCGTGGTAGGCGAGCGCCCCGACGATCGGCCCCGACAGCGTCTGCAGTCCGCCGGTCAGGACCATCACCAGCGCGTCGAGCGACTGCGCAATGGCGAGCGAGTTCGGAAACACCGAGCCCTTCTGGTAGGCGTTGAGCACACCCGCCAGGCCGGCGAACAGTCCGCCGGCGGCAAACGCCGCCCACAGCACGCGAGCGGCATCGATGCCGCTCGCCTCGGCCCGCGCCGGCGCGTCGCGCGCGGCGCGCAGCGCAAAGCCGAAAGGCGCCAGCGCGGCGCGGCGCGCCAGCCAGAGGCTCGTCACGGCGAGGAGCAGCGTCAGCGCGTAGTAGGCCGCCTTGCCGGAAACCATCGCCGGCGGCCACAGGCCGAGGATGCCGTTGTCGCCGCCGGTGACCGCGACCCACTGCGTCGCCACCGACCACAGGATCTGCGCGAAGGCGAGCGTCAGCATCGCCGCGTACACCCCCTGCGCGCGCAACACGAACCAGCCCGCGGCCAGTGCGGCGAGGCCGGCGGCGAGCGGGCCGAGCAGCAGGCCGGCGGCAAACGGCAGCGCGGCGAATTTCGCCGCGAGCGCCGCGCCGTAGGCGCCGAGGCCGAAGAAGGCCGCGTGGCCGAACGAGGTGATGCCGCCGTGGCTCATGAAGAAATGCAGACTGGCGGCGACGATGGCGAGGATCGCCATCTCGGTCAGGATGACCAGCACGTACTCGCTCGCCCACAGCGGCGCGCTCGCCGCGACGGCGAGCGACAGCGCCGCGATCGCCTTCAGCAGCGCGCCCGCCGGCCGATACGGCGGGTGCGCCGGCGGGCGGCTGTGCGCGGTGACCTCGGCGCGGCCGAGCAACCCGAACGGCCGCACGATCAGCACCAGCGCCATGGCGGCGAAGGCCAGCACCAGCGCGGACTTCGGCAGCCACAGCACGCCGAAGGCGTGCAGCAGGCCGATCAGCAGCGACGCCAGGAAGGCGCCCGTGATCGACCCCAGCCCGCCGACCACCACGACGACGAAGGCCTCGACGATCACCGCGAGGTCCATCTGCAGGGTGACCGACTCGCGCGGGATCTGCAGTGCGCCGGCCAGCCCGGCGAGAAACGCGCCGAGCGCGAACACGCCGGTGAAAAGCAGGGTGCGGTTCACGCCGAGGGCCTCGGCCATCGGCCCGTCGCTGGTGGCCGCGCGCACCTCGATGCCCCAGCGCGTGCGGCGAAACAGCCACCAGAGCAGCGCGAACACCAGCGGCCCGGCCGCCAGCAGCAGCAGCGTGTACTGCGGCACGAACGCGCCCGCGATCTCGACCGCGCCGGCGAGCCCGGGCGCGCGCGGCGCGAAGAGGTCCTCCGGCCCCCAGATCCACAAGGTCAGGTCCTGCACGATCAGCACCACGCCGAAGGTGGCGAGCAGCTGGAAGATCTCCGGCGCCGAATAGATCCGGCGCAGCACCAGCACCTCGACCAGCACGCCGACCGCAGCCACGGCCAGCGCGGCCAGCAGCAGTCCGCCGAAGAAGCCGAGCGGCGTCGCCGGCAGCAGCGCGGTGACCGTGTAGCCGAGGTACGCGCCGAGCATGTACAGCGAACCGTGCGCGAAGTTGACCACCCGCGTGACGCCGAAAATGATCGTCAGCCCTGCCGCGACCAGGAACAGCGTCGAGGCGTAGGCCAGGCCGGTGAGGAACTGGGCGAGGATCAGGTCCATGGGAAGTGCCGCGGCTCGCGGCGCCCTTCGCGGCGCTGCGCGTGTGTGGGCAACTCGGGGTGCCGAAGGCCCGCGAATCATAGGCGCTGGGCACGCGGGCGCCGAACGCGAGGTCCGCCGACAGCGCGTCGGCGAGGTACATCAGCTGCCTGGCGATCAGGCTGCCCGACGCCGGGTCGGGCACGAGCAGGACCTCGGACTGGCCGGCGCCAGGCGGATGGCCTCGGCGACTTCTGCCCGCAGGCCTGCCGCCGGCGCGCTGTCGAACGCACCGAGATCGACGCCGCCCGCTTCGGCGAATGCGCGGATCACGTCCTGCGTGCCGACCCGGATCGGCACGATGCTGCCGTCTTCCGCGGCGGCCGCCACGCCGGCAAGCGAGTCGGCGTCGCGCGGATCAGCCGGGCCGCGCGGCGCGCTCAGCGCAGCGTACGGCGCGCGTCGGCGATCAGGCCTTCGACCCAGCGGGAGGTGCGCAGCGCGCGGAGTTCCTCCGGCAGCGAGTCGAAGGCCGTCTGCGCTTCCTTCACGAGCACCTTCGCCTGCGCCGGGTCGGCATGCGCCGACGCGACCAGCGCGGTGGCCAGGGTCAGTTTGTGCCACTGGTCATCGGTGTTCATGGCGTGCACTTCGCGTTCGACGGCCAGCGCCCGTGCGGCGATCGGCGCGGCCTCGCCCGCGCGGCCGCTGCGCGCCAGCGCCAGCGCCCAGCGGGCGGCATCCTCCGCCTCCTCGCGCCGTTCGCTCATCGTCCGGGCGGGCAGCGCGCGGCGGGCCTCGGCGAGCAGCCGGTACTGCTTCTCGGCGGCGACGAAATCATCGGCCTCCAGTTCGACACGCCCGAGCGCCGCGTGCAGGCGGCGCAGGAATTCGGCCTGCTGCCGCTGACGGCCCGGATCGTCCCCGGGCCTCGCCTGCAGCAGCCCCTCGCGGGCGCCCTTGGCCTGCTCGCGGGCGCGCGCGAGGTCGCCCACGGCCAGCGCGAACTCGACTTCGAACACGGGATCGGCCTTCGGCCAGAACCCGGCCTCATACGAGCCCACGGGAAACGATTCCTTCCACTGCCCGTAGTAGCGGAACGACTCGGTCTTGTGCTTTTCCGCCAGGGCCGCCTGGCCCAGTTCGCCGGCGACCGACGCGGCAATGAAGTACGCGACCGAGAGGCGGCCGGTCAGCATCGCCGAGCGCGCGGCCAGCGCCTCCTGGACCTCCCGGTTCTCGAGATGCTTGGACAGTGCCTCGCGCGGTCGGCCCAGGTCGAACAGCGCGCCGCCGGCGTTGGTGCGCGCGACGCCGAGGTTGTGCCGCGAGATCACGTTGGTCGGGTCGGTCCGCGCCAGCAGCGTCCAGTCGCGCGCCGCGTCCTCGGCGGCGGCGAGGCGCCGGCCCTGCTGCAGTTCGTCCTCCGACACCCGCGACACGTTGGACGACAGCAGCGCCCGCGCGCGCAACGCCAGCATGTGCGTCGGCTGGCGCTCGAGCACCTGCGAAGCCACGCGCCGGCCCTCGTCGCCGACGCGCAGCGCATCGGCCGGGCGCCCCGCCTGGCCGAGGGCGTCCATCAGCCAGCCGGAGGCGATCCCGAAGTTGGCGGCGGCGTCGTTGTCGGCTTTCAGGTCGTCGACGCCTCGGTAGGCGTCCATCGCCGCCGGCAGGGTCGCCAGCGCCGCCTCGTTGCGGCCGGTGCGCTGCTCAATGAAACCCAGTTGCGTCAGCGCAGCCGCGTAGGTACGGCGCAGCGCCACGCTCGCCCCTTGCGCCTCGGCGCCCGGCTTGAGCACCTCGACCGCGCGCTGCGCCGGCGCGATCGCGGCGATCGTCTCGACCGCTCCCCCCATTTCGAGCCGCGCCTGGGCCATCAGCCCGAGCGCCAGGCCGATCGCGGTCGCTTCGCTGGTGTCGCCCTTCGCACGCAGTTCGTCGAGCGTCGGGATCGACGTGTCGAGCATCTGCCGCGCTTCGACGACGCGACCCTGGTTGCGCAGCACCGCGCCGTAGCGGGCCTGCGCCAGCGCCTGGTTGCGCTGCGTGTCGGCGGTGCGCAGTTCGACCGGCAGACCCTGGTAGTAATCGAGCGCGCGCTTGGCCAGCTCGCCGACGATCTCCAGCCGTCCCACGGGCTCCAGCTCCCGGTAGAAATCGTCGAGCAGGTAGACGATCAGGCGCTCGCTTTCGCCGCGCGCGGTCTCGGCGAGCTGCTGGGTCTGCTGCGCCATCGCCTCGGCCTGCTGCGCCCGCTGCATGCCGGCGACACCGAAGACGCCGGCGCCGATGGCGACGATCGCCAGCACGGCGCAGCCGGCGGCGATCTGCCGCGCGCGGACCAGCGCCTTGCGGGTGGCCGCCTCTCGTTCGCGCTGCGCGGCGAGCCGGCCCTCGGCCTCGTCGAGCGCCTCGCGCTCGAGGCGGACCTGGCGGCTGGCCTTGACCACCCCGCACAGCACGTCGTGGGTCAGCTCGACGCGGCGCACGTCGAGCCGCTCCTCGATGCGCAGCAGCCGCCGGTTCACCAGCTTGGCCAGCGCGTCCGGCGCGGCGCCCGCCCCGGCGAAGGCCTTGCGCAGGCGTTCCTCGGCGAGGCTCTCGCGGAAGCCCGAGTCGGTGAGCAGCTGGTCCTCGATCACCTTGCGCACGGCGGCCGGCTGATCGGCGAGCGCGCGCTCGTAGAACTCGGCGAGGATCGTGTCGTGCGAGCCGGCCAGCAGGTCGGCCGAGATCTCGGCGCGACCCTGGGCGATGCGCGCGTTGTTCAGCTCGCGGCAGATCAGCGACAGCAGCGACGGCTCGACCTCGGCGTTGCGCAGTTCGGCGCCGCCGGCGATGAAGCGCACGATCGCCTCGGCCACCTCCTGCGAGACCAGCCGGCCGCCGGGCTTGAGCACCGCGGCGAGCGCCTGCTGCCCGTTCATGCGCGCCAGCCGCATGCGGTTCTGCGTGATCGACGGCATCACGCCCTTGACGCTCTCCAGGTGGGCGAGATAGTCCTCGCGCAGCGCGATCAGGATGCGGTAGTCGGCGCGGCCGAAGTCGAAGCGCTCGGCAACCGTCTCGTCCTGGTCGAGCTTCGCCTCGAGCGCCTTCGGCAGCCGGTTCTCGACGAGATCGGCGAGGTCGTCGATGAACTGCGCCGCGCGCTGCCGGCCGGCATCGTCGGCCTGCGCGAGCGTGAAGATCTCCTCGAACTGGTCGAAGATCAGCAGCGGGATCACCGGCTTGCCGCCGGCGTCGAGCAGCAGGTCGTCGCGGTGGTGCAGGAACTCCCACAGCGATTCGCCCTCGGCCGCCACGCCCGGCTGGGTCCACTGGCCGCTCGCCCCGGTGGCGCGGAAGATCGCCTGCTTGATCTGCTCCGACGGCGGCGGCGACTCCGGCGAATAGTCGACGCGCACGTACACCGGGCAGTAACCCTCGGGCCGCAGCCGCGGCACGATGCCGGCGCGCAGGATCGAGGTCTTGCCCAGGCCCGACTGGCCGAACAGAATCGTCAGCAGCTTGCGTTGCACGCGGCGGGCGAGCTCGGCAACCTCCTCCTCGCGGCCGTGGAAGTAGCCGCGCGTCTCCTCGGTGAACGAGGCGAGCCCGAGCCACGGATGCTGCGCGTCGACCGCCGGCTGCAGCTCGGCGGCCTGCTGTCCGGCCGTCGCCGCGGAAGCCGCCGTCAGCGGCGCGTTCATGCCGCGCCCCCGCCATCGCGGTCGCTTGCCGACAGCAGGTCGCGGACCCGCTGCACGAACTCCGACGGCGCCTCGCCGCCCGGCGTCTGAGTGATGTGCAGCGCCTTGAACTTGTCCGGCACGCGTGCGCCGCGCGGGTCGGTCGTATCGATGCACGCCGGCAGGATGAAGATCGCCTCGTCGGCCATGTTGCGCGTGCGGTCGAGCGCGTAGCTCCACTCGCGCCGGAAGTACGCCTCCAGCCGGCGCTCGGTCGCCGCCGAGATGACCGGGATGAAATACGAGCAGCGGCCGATGTTCTTCTGGATCTTGCGGTCGTAGTCGTCGCCGCCTTCGAGGCGGTCCATGTCGAACCAGGTGCGGATGCCGGCGGCGTCGAAGGCAGCCTTCAGCTTCTGCACCGCCGCCAGGTCGTCGCGCGCATAGCTGATGAACACCGCCCGGTCCGGCATCTCGCGCTCGGGCGGCAGGAACCGCTGCGGCGCGGCGTTCATCGGCACCACCTGCGCCGGCCGGCGGCGCGCGCTCCAGCGCCGGTGCAGTTCGTCGACCAAGTCGGCGGCGCCGCTGTAGACGCGGGTGCGCACGCTGACCTGCTGCAGGAAGCTCATCAGGCGTTCGTCGCCGCCGCTGTGGTCGTCGGCCAGCACCTCGCCGACGTCGCGCGGGTCGGACAGGCGGCGCCGCTTGGCCATGCGCAGGAACAGGCGCGCCAGCCAGTTGGAGAAGTTGCTGCCGATGATCAGCAGGTGGTTGTGCTCGAGCTCGTAGAAGAGCTTCTCCGGCGTCAGGTGCTCGCTCTGCAGCGCGCACACGAACTCGAGCATGTCCTCGTCCGACACCACGTACGTCGGCGAGGCCGAGCAGCGGCCGAGCAGGTGGTAGACCACCGGCCGCTGCAGCTGCTCGCGCTCGCCCGGCAGGTCGGCGACGCGGTTCGGCGCGTAGCTGACGACCTCGGTCGACTGGGCGCCGCCGAAACGCTCGGCGTTGATCGCGCTCTCCAGCAGCGAGTCGAAGGTGGTGGTGATGAACAGATCGAAGTCGGTGATCTCCGCCAGCTGGCGCAGCGCCTTCGGCGGCGCGAAGCTGGCGTCGCGCAGGATGCTGCGCAGGCGCGTGTAGGTGTCCTCGCGGCGGCCGCGCGCGGCGAGAAACCAGCACACGACGTCGTTCAGCGTGTACCGGTCCGGAAGCTGGCTGGTATCGACGGCGAGCTTCGCCGCCAGCTTGTCGGCCATCCAGTCGTACAGCAGCCGCGGGCCGCTGTCCGTGTCCACCGTCAGCAGCTCGGGACCGACGATGGGAATGACCCGGCGTTCCTCGATGAAATTGAGCAGGTCGTCCCAGGCGTCGTCGTCGAGGCTCGGCGCCTGCATCTCGAGGCGGTGCACGTTGCCCATGGTCAGGCTGCCCGAGGCGGCGGCGAATTGATGCGGCGGATCGACACGGAGCTCTCCTTCCTCAAGGATCCCGCGGCGTTCGTGACCGGGAACTGGCGCCGCCGAGGCGGCGGCCGGCCGGGCCAGCGTTCCGAGGTCGGCGCAGCGTAGGCGATCCGCCGCGGTTTGGGTAGCGTGTCATCATCGTCGCGCCGTCCGCGCCCGACTCCGCCCCCATGCCGCGAAACGATCCGATCGTGCAATGCCGCCGCGCCCTCGCCGGGCAGCCGCGGCACCGGCGATGAGCGACGATGCCGCGGCGGCGGCAGCCGATGCCCCGGCGGCGGCGGCGCTCGCCGAGGAGCAACTGCGCCGCGGCGAACCCCTGCTCGCCTACAACGCCGCGCAGGCGGGGTTGCAGCGCTGGCCGGATCACGTGCGGCTGCGCCAGCTGCAGGCGCTCGCCCTGGCCCGCAGCGGCGACGTCGAACGCGCCAACCGGCTGCTCGCGGCGCTGGCCGACGAAGGCCACGGCGACGCCGAGACGCTCGGCATGCTGGCGCGCACGCACAAGGACCTCGCCCTGGCGGCGAAGGACGACGACGCCCGCGCCCGCCACCTGAACGCCGGCTTCCGGCTGTACGCGCTGGCCTTTGACAACGCGCGCCGCGGCGGGTCCGACGACGAGGCCTACTACGCCGGCATCAACGCGGCGACGATGGCAGTGCTCAAGGGCCAGCTGACGCGCGCGCGCGGCATCGCCCGCGACGTGCGCGGCATCTGCGAGCGCGCCGCCGGCGGCGATGATTCATCGGTCTACTGGCGCGAGGCCACGCTGGGCGAGGCGTCGCTGATCCTCGGCGACACCGATGCCGCGGCGGCGCACTACACGCGCGCGGCGGCGCTGGCGGGAAACCGCTTCGGCGACCTCAGCAGCACGCGGCGGCAGTTCCGCCTGCTGTCGTCGTGCCTGCCCGGCGTGGCTGCCGCCTGCGCCGCATCCCTGCGCATCCCGCCGGTGCTGGTGTTCACCGGCAACATGATCGACCGGCCGGACCGTAGCGCGCCGAGGTTCCCGCCCACCATCGAGGCCGCCGTCCGCGCCGCGGTGACCGAGCGGCTGGCGGCGCTGCGGCCGCTGGCTGCCTACGGCTCCGCCGCCTGCGGCGCCGACATCCTGTGCCTCGAGGCGGCGCGCGAGCACGGCTGCGAAACGCACGTCGTGCTGCCGTTTCCGCCGGCCGAGTTCCGCCATGCCAGCGTCGACTTCGCGCGCGGCGACTGGGGCGAACGGTTCGAGCGCGCGCTGGCCGCCGCCGACAGCGTGACGATCGCCAGCGACCATCGCGCCAGCGGCAGCGCGGCGACCTACGAGTACGCGAACCTGATCCTTACCGGCATGGGCGAGCTGCGTGCCGAGGTGCTCGACACGCGCCTGTGCGGCCTGGCCACGTGGGACCCGCGCATCAGGGGATCGGCCGGCGGCGCCGCGTCGCTGGTGTCGCTGTGGGAGAGCCGCGGGCTGACGGTGGAGCACGTGCATCCGCACTGGTTCCACGAAGGCGAACTCAAGGCGTCGCCGGCGCCGCCCGCGCCCGCCGAAGCTCCGGCGGTCGTCAGGCACGAGATGCGGGCGCTGCTGTTCGCCGATGCGGTCGGCTACAGCCAGCTCAGCGAGGACCAGATCCCGGGCTTCATCGGCGGCTTCCTCGAGGCGGTGGCGGCGCTGAACCGGCGCACCGAGCACCGCTTCGAGCACGTCGAGACCGCCGGCGACGGCCTGTACATGGTCTTCCGCGACGCGCGCGCCGCCGGTCACTACGCGCTCGAACTCGGCGCGCTGATGCGCGGCTTCGACCGCAAGGCGTGGGGCCTGCCGCACGCTTTCGACCTGCGCATCGCGCTGCACTGCGGGCCGGTGCACTGCGGACGCGACCCGATCACCGGCGGCAACCTCTACACGGGGCCGCACGCCAGCCGGGCGGCGCGCATCGAGCCGATCACGCCGCCGGGTCAGGTCTATGCGAGCAGCGCCTTCGCCGCGGTTGCCGCGGCAATCGGAGTCGACGGGCTGGCGATGCGCTATGTCGGCCGGACCCCGCTCGCCAAGGGGTACGGCACGCTCGGCCTGTACTGCGTGCGTCCAGTGCAGTGAGCGCCCGGCGATCGGCAGCGCAGGCGCCGGCCCGGCGTACGTTTCGCGCGGCCCGGGCCGATGGCCCGGCGGCGTACGACGCCGACCCGCGCGCGTTCGACACGACGCCCGGCGGCGCTTGCGCTGCGCCGCAGTCGCCGGGGCTCCCGGAAAACGCCTTCAAAGTGAATCTGATTTCCATGCGAACCACCGTAGCCGCTTTCCCGGGCTTCGACGGGCTGCGACTTCTGGCTGCCTTCGGCGTGCTCGTCTCGCACGGCATGCTCATGCCGACGGGCACGGAGCCGCTGGAGATCGTGCCGCGCACGGTGGGCCGCATCGGCTACTGGGGCGTCTTCACCTTCTTCATCATCAGCGGCTTCCTGCTCGCCCGCTCGCTGGCGCAGGAGCCCGACGCGCTGCGCTTCGCGGTGAACCGCGTGCTGCGCATCTATCCGGGGTTGATCGCCTGCGCCGTGGTGACCGCCTTCGGACTCGGGCTGCTCGGTACGGCGCTGCCTTGGCAAGCCTATCTGCGCCACGCCGACGCGGTCGGCTACGTCGGCCTGACCGCCCAGTGCCTCTGCGCCCGCGGCTGGCTGCCGGGCGTGTTCGGCGACGGAATCACCGACGAGTTGCAGTCGATCGTCAACGGCTCGCTGTGGTCGCTGAGCTACGAGGTGCTGAGCTACACGCTGCTGCTCGCGCTGTGGCTGGCGCTGCGCAGCGTGCGTGCGACTGTGTTCGCGCTGCTGGCGCTGGCCATCGCCACGCTCGCGCTGCCGCTCGCGCACGAGCGCCTGGCGGGCGTGGCCTTCACGCTGCCTTACTTCGCTGGCGGCGCGCTGATGTACCTCGTGCACGAACGCTTCGGCGTAAACGCGACCGTGGCGCTGGCCTGTGTCGCCGGCGTGGCGCTCGCCGCCTGGTCAGGCGGCCTCGGGCTGGCCTACGCAACGCTCGGCGCCTACCTGGTCGTCTACCTGGGCACGCGCCCCAACCCGGGCTCCGCGCTCAGCGCGCGCGTCGGCGATCTGTCCTACGGCGTGTACCTGTACGGCTGGCCCGTGCAGCAACTGGTGAAGCAGGCCATGCCGGGCGCCGGCCCCTGGACGATGCTGGCGCTGTCGACCGCGGCCACCTGGGCCTGCGCGTGGGCCTCGTACCGCTGCATCGAGCGGCCGGCGCTGCGCCTGAAGGCGCCGGTCACCGCCGCGCTGCGCGCTCTCGTGTCCGGAGCCGGTCGGCGCGATCCTTCACGGGACCGCGTGCGTCGCACCGGCGCGACGGCTGCATTCCTGCTCGGGACGGCCGTCGTCCTGTTCTCGCCGTGGCCGCTCTGGTGGTACGTGAGCTTCAGCCTGCTTGGCCTGGCGGCGGTGACGGCTGCCGGGGCGCTGCTTGCCGCAGGCGCGGCGCTCGGCCTAAGTCGGATCCGTCCCGGCCTGGGACGCGCCGCGTAAGCGGTCGTGCGCGCGGCAGCCGGCGCGGCCGGTGAAGGGTGCGAGGGCAACCGCATCGGTCGCCAAGGCCGCGCAACGCGAGCCGCCAAGGCGAACGCGACCCGCAAGCGCCTGGCGGGCAACCCGAGCGAGTTGCCCGCCGCCTCGCTCAGAGTCGCTGGCTCAGTCCGATGCCCCAATCGACCCACTCGAGATAGCGCTTGGGGTGCACCAGCGCTGCCGGGACACGGCCGGTCGTTCCTTGCTCGCGAGCGAGCTTCGGATGCGCGCGCAGGAACGACTCGCTCGCGTAGAACACGATGTTCTGTGCGTACCACCAGGCAACGTCAGGGTGCTGCCAGATGCGGCGGCGCAGGAAGTCCACCGGCAGGAAGCCGCAGCGGCGGAAGTGTTCCGCCCAGTACTCGGGCCACTGTTCATTCAGGTGTTGCGTGCCTCCCTGATGCGGTACGGCGGCGGAGAACAGGACGGCGTCGGCCAGGCGGCACACACTGTGCACGAAGGTCTCGGCGCTCTCGGGCGGCAGATGCTCGGCCACTTCCAGCGACACGGCCAGGTCGAAACGGCGCCGCAGCGAGACCGGACGACAAAGGTCGACGACCCGAAAGCTGCGACGGGGGACCTGCAGCCGCGCCGGGTCGACGCAAGCCTGGTCGAGACCGAGCAGCGTCGTTGCGCCGAGTTCGCGAAACACCGCGAGCCAAGCGCCCCAGCCGCAGCCGACGTCGACGACGCTCGCGACGCTCATCTGCTCGAGCACCAGCGGCACGATGATGCGCGCCGAGCGCGTCGCGTCGTCGGCCGCCGCCCGGTAGAAGGCTTCGTCGTAGGCTGCGGCAGACTTCTGCCGCGTCACTTCATCGCCTCCGCCGGCCGCCGCCGGCGCACCTCGTCGTCGCCGGGCAGGTACTTCGCCCCGTCGGCGTAGCGCCAGTCGACCATCGTGCCCCGGCCGGCCCGCACGTCGAGCTTGCCGACGAAGGCGCCCATCGTCGACTGGTGGTCGAGCGCCCGCATCGTCGCCGCGCCGAAGGGCGTCGCGAACTGCAGGCCGCGCAGCGCGGCGACCAGCTTCTCGGTGTCGGTCGATTTCGCCCTGCCGACGGCGGCGAAGATCGCCTGCATCGTCGCGTAGCCGACCACCGAGCCGAGCCGCGGGTTGTCGTTGTGCCGCTTGTAGTAGGCGTTGAAGAATCTCGCGTGCTCGGGCGTCGCGATCTGGTCCCACGGGTAGCCGGTGACGATCCAGCCCTTCGGAGTCTCGTCCTTGAGCACGTCGAGGTACTCCGGCTCGCCCGACAGCAGGCTCACCGTCGGCACGCGCGGGAACAGGCCGCGCAGGTTGCCCTCGCGCACCAGCCGCGCCAGATCGGCGCCGAAGGTGACGTTGAACACCGCCTCGGGCCGCGCCGCCAGCACCGCCTGCACCGTGCTGCCGGCCTCGAGCTTGCCCAGCGCCGGCCACTGCTCGGCGACGAATTCGACGTCGGGGCGGGCGGCCTTCAGCAGCGCCTTGAAGCTGGCCACCGCGCTCTGGCCGTACTCGTAGTTCGGCGCGATCGTCACCCAGCGCTTCGCCGGCACCTTGGCGGCCTCCTCGACCAGCATCGCGCTCTGCATGTGCGTGCTGGCGCGCAGGCGGAACGTATAGCGGTTGCCCTTCTCCCACACCAGCGCGTCGGTCAGCGGTTCGCTCGCCAGGAACAGCACCCTGTTGCGCAGCGCGTGGTCGGCCACGGCCAGGCCGACGTTGGACAGGAACGTGCCGGCCAGCAGGTCGACCTTCTCGCCGCTCACCAGCTCGGTCGCGTGACGCACGGCATCGTCGGGCTTGCCGGCGTCGTCGCGGGCGATCACCTCGACGCGCCGGCCGAGCAGGCCGCCCGCGGCATTGACCTCCTCCACCGCCAGTTCCCATCCCTTTCGGTAAGGGACGAGGAACTGCGGGATCGTCGAGTAGCTGTTGATCTCGCCGATGCGGATCGGCCGCGCTGCCTGCGCGCGGGCGATCGAGGGCAGCCCCGCGGTGACGGCAGCGGCGGCCAGCAGGCGGCGGCGTGCGGTGCAGTGGACCATCTTTCCCCCTTCGCGGACACGGGCTCGCAGCCGGATGCTGCGATGCGCCGCGTAGAATACTGGCCTCCAACGCAACTGCCGCCCGCCGCGATGACTCACGTCGTCATTGAATCGTGCATCAAGTGCAAGTACACCGACTGCGTCGACGTCTGCCCAGTGGACTGCTTCCGCGAGGGCCCGAACATGCTCGCCATCGAGCCCGACGAGTGCATCGACTGCGCGGTGTGCATCCCCGAGTGCCCGGTCAACGCGATCTACGCCGAGGAAGACGTGCCGGAGGACCAGCGCCAGTTCGTCGAGCTGAACGTCGAGCTGTCGCGCAACTGGCCGTCGATCACCCGGATGAAGCCGCACCCGGAAGACGCCGACGAGTGGAAAGACGTCCGCGACAAGCTGAAGTACCTGGAGCGTTGAACCGCTCCGCCCGCCGCGGCCGGCGCCTTTTCGTGGCAGTCGACGTCGTGGCGGGCGCCGGGCCGCCCCAAGCCCGCCACGCCGATTTCACCGCTGCGCGTGCACGTGCGACGCGCAGCGTCGCGTACACGCGAAGCGCCTGAATCATGGTCGCCCCCGACAAGTACACCGCGGAGAAGATCCTCTCGATCCATCCGTGGGCGCCTAACCTCTTCTCCTTCCGGCTGACCCGCTTCAAGGGTTTCCGCTTCGTGCCCGGGCAGTTCGCGCGGCTCGGCGTGAAGAAGCCGGACCCGGACAACCCGAAGAACCCGTCCGGCGAGAAGATCGCCTGGCGCGCCTACTCGATCGTTTCCGCCGACTACGACGAGCACCTCGACTTCTACTCGATCGTCGTGCCGGGCGGCGAGTTCACCTCGGAGCTGTCGCGGCTGAAGGTCGGCGACACCGTCTACGTGGAGAAGACCAACTACGGCTTCCTGACCCTCGACCGCTTCGAGGGCGGCGCCGACCTCTGGATGCTGTCCACCGGAACGGGTCTGGCGCCGTTCATCTCGATGCTCTGGGACCCGCGCACCTGGGAGCAGTACGAGAACCTCATCGTCGTGCACAGCGTGCGCTACCCCAACGAACTGGCCTACGCCGACGTCATCGAGGGCTTTCGCCGCCACGAACTGTTCGCGCCGCTGGCCGGCAAGCTCCACTACGTGCAGGCGGTCACCCGGGCCGCCGTGCCGGGCGCGCTCGGCGGCCGCATCCCGGCGGCGATCGACGACGGTTCACTCGAGGCGCACGTCGGCCTGCGCCTCGACCACCAGCGCTCGCGGATCATGATCTGCGGCAATCCCGAGATGGTCGACGACACCCGCAAGCTGCTGGCCGGGCGCGGCTACACCACCTCGCGGCGCGGCGCCCCGGGCCACCTCGCGGTCGAAAACTACTGGTAGGCCGCCGGAACAGCGGCCGCGGCCGCCGGTTGGGGTATGCTTTCCCGGACGATTGGCCTGACCAATTGGACGCGCGCCGAATCCAGGAGTGTCAAGGGCGCGGCGGCGGCTTCGATCCCGGGTGAGCCTCGGTCGATACGTTCGGAAACGCATGGCGACCACGAGCACAGGTTGCGCGGAGGGCTGAGTGCTCTACCACCTGCATGAACTGCATCGTCGCCTGATGAACCCGCTGTCGGCACTGGCGCAGGCGACCTCGGAACTGTTCTCCAGCCCGCTCAGCCCGCTCGCCTACACGCCGATGTCGCGGCGTGTCGCCGCGGGCTACGATGTGCTGCACCGGCTCGGCAAGCACTACACCAAGCCCGCGTTCGGGCTGAGCCCGACGACGATCAACGGCTTGGCGGTGCCGGTGGTCGAGGACGTCGACATCGACAAACCGTTCTGCAGGCTGCTGCACTTCCGGCGCGAGCTGACGGGCAAGCTGGCCAAGCGGCCCGCCGACCCGCGCGTGCTGATCGTCGCACCGCTGTCGGGACACCATGCCACGCTGCTGCGCGACACGGTGCGCGCGCTGCTGCCCGAGCACGATGTGTGGATCACCGACTGGATCGACGCTCGCCTGGTGCCGGTGTCCAATGGGCCATTCCATCTCGACGACTACGTCGCCTACGTGCGCAAGTTCGTCACTTTCCTCGGCCCCCGCGTGCACCTGTTGTCGGTGTGCCAGCCGACAGTGCCGGTGCTCGCCGCGGTGTCGCTGATGGCCTCGGACAACGACCCGCACCTGCCGCGCTCGATGACCATGATGGGCGGGCCG
>Ga0209254_10002762_pt1 | contig 16000 bp, 17 predicted proteins | sample FrelakmetDIP11DI_FD_187148 | JGI IMG/M metagenome (GOLD analysis project Ga0209254, IMG submission 187148) | Freshwater lake sediment microbial communities from the University of Notre Dame, USA, for methane emissions studies - DIP11 DI (SPAdes)... | ecosystem: Environmental > Aquatic >... | reverse complement strand
AACGGAAGTCGAAATAGCCCAGGAAGAAGCCCAACGGCAGGCCCAGGATCAGGGTCACGGCGAGGGAGTAGGTGGAAACGACCAGGGTGGCATAGACGGCCGAAAACGTCTCCGCGTCGCCGATTGTCAAAAGTTCGATGGCTTTGAGCAATCCTTGCAGCAGGAAGTCCATAATGAAGTGGTTTTAGTGTTTGGTGTTTGGTGTTTGGTATTGGGCTTTATGCACGGCCATCCTACTTGGCGTTGGGCGTGAACAGCGGCTTGCCCATCACCTTGAACTCCTTGATCAGCTTCTGCCCCTCGGGGCCGGTGATCCAGTCGCTGAACTTGGTCGCCAGCTCGAGCTGCGCCTTCGGGCACTTGGCCGGATTGACGGCGATGACGCTGTACTGGTTGAACAGCGCCCGGTCGCCCTCGACCAGGATCTTGAGCGGCGGGTTGCCCTGCAGGTTGTTCTCGTACTTGATGTAGGTGCCGCGGTCGGCCAGGGTGTAGCCATTCTTTTCGGCGGCGATGGTGATGGTGGCCATCATGCCCTGGCCGGCCTGGGCGTACCAGGGTTCTTTTTCAGGCACCGGCGCACCGGACGCCTTCCAAAGATCGAGCTCCATCATGTGGGTGCCGGACTTGTCGCCGCGGCTGACGAAGTTGGCTTTCTTGGCCTGGATGGCCTGCAGGGCGTCCTTGACGCTCTTGCCCTTGATGCCGGCCGGGTCGGCGGCCGGCCCGATGATGATGAAATCGTTGTACATGATCTCCCTGCGGTTCAGGCCGAACCCCGCCTCCACGAATTTCTTTTCGGCGTCGGGCGCGTGCACCATCAGCACGTCCACGTTGCAGTCCTCGCCCAGCTTGAGCGCCTTGCCGGTGCCGGTGGCGGTCCAGCGCAGGTCGATGCCGCTCGCCTTCTTGAACTCCGGCCCGATGACGTTCAGCAGCCCCGTGTCCTCGGTGCTGGTGGTCGTGGCCATCAGCAGGACCTTTTCCTGGGCGCCGGCAAAGCCGGTTGCAACCAGAGATGCCAGAAGAAGCCCGGCGATCAATAAACCAGTGCGCTGCGTGCGAATCATGTGCGACCTCCTTCCAAAGGTTAATTTGTGCTTAATTCACCCTCACCCAACCTCCTCCATCCAGGGGAAAGAGGATTTTGAAGCGCCCTCTGTTTGCAAGGGAGGCGCTTTTTCCATTTTCCCCTCCCCTTGCGGGTAAGGCCAGGGGAGGGGTTAAACGCTTAGGCCTGTTTTGCTTCGACCGTCCTTTCCTTGAGGCTCTGCGGAAAGACCATCTTGCCGCTCAGGCTGAGATCGTAGCCCTCCAATCCATCCTTGACGATTCGATGAAACTTGGGCTCGTGCAGCAATCCCAGAAAGCGCTGGATGCCCTCGTCGAAGAAGCGCTCCTTGGAGGCCATCAGGTCGAAACGCTCCCAGCGCAGCGGAATGAAGCCCAGCTTGAGCAGCGCCGCGACCGGGCGGATCCCCGGGCCGGCGTCGGCCCGGCCGGACAGGACCTCCAGCCCGAGGTCCAGGTGCCGCTGCACCTCGTGGCCGTAGCCTTCGATCTTTTCCCCTTTGATTCCGGCCTTGTTCAGCTCCCGGTCCAGCAGCAGGCGGGTGCCGGTGCCCAGCGGACGGTTGACGATCCGCAGCCCCGGCCGGCCGAGGTCCGCCACGCCGGCGAGCTTCTTGGGGTTGCCCTTTTGAACGATGATCCCCTGCTCGCGCCGGCAGAAGTTCACCACGGCCGGTAGGTTCCCCAATTCCTCGGAGGCGTAAGCGAAGTTGTACTCGCTCTCGTCGTCCTGGAGCAGATGGCTGGCAGCCAGATGGCATAAATCGCGGCGCAGTGCCCGCAGCCCGCCCATGCTGCCAAGATTGCCGAAAACCGCCAGGTGCTCGGAGGTCATGGTATTGAAGAGCGCTATCGCCCGATCCAGGAGCAAGTCGTTGCTCCCGGCAATCACTAAGAGACCTTTGTAGGGTGTCGCTCCGACATCGCGTTTGGGGAAATTGATGGTGTTGGCTTCCACCCACTGCTCCACCAGGTGCTGCGGGAAGAGCCACTTGCCCGTAATCTTGGTGGCCGGCAGACCCTTCTCGGAAACCAGGGTGTAGACCATTTTTTCGTTCACATTCAAAAACTTGGATACTTCTCTGGTGGACAGAAGTTGGGCCATGCGCAAGATCCCATCAAATTTTAGGCGTACTGGTTGTCAAAGTGATCCTATTTAGGCCGACAATCCGAGCATGTCAATTTTAATCGGGTTAAAATACTAAGAACAACCATAAATAACCATAAAAACCTTCTTTCAGCGTTTATCGTCCGAAAAATCGGCATGGATCTCAGGCAAGAAGAATTATCTGTCAGGCGGTCTTATGCGGGTAAGGGCAGAAAGGCTGCATGGGACAGGCGGGGCATTTGGGTTTTCTGGCTGTGCAGATTTCACGGCCGAAGAAGATCAGCCGCAGCGAGAAATCACTCCATTCCTCCTTGGGAATGACCCGCATGAGGTCGGTTTCGATTTTCTCGGGGACCTGGTGCCTGGTCAGGCCAAGCCGGCCGGAGATGCGCGCCACGTGGGTATCCACGACGACGCCCGGAGTGTCGAAAGCGGCGCCGAGCACCACGTTGGCCGTCTTGCGACCGACGCCGGGCAGCGCCACCAGCTCCTCCATCGTCCGGGGCACTTCCCCGCCTTGGTGTTCGACGAGCGCCTGGCAGCAGGCCTTGATGTTACGGGCCTTGTTCCGATAAAACCCGGTCGGCCGGACGAGCCGCTCAATCTCGCCGATCGGAGCCTTGACGAAATCCCCGGGCGTGCGCATACACGCGAACAGTCCGGGCGTAACGCGATTCACCTGGTTGTCCGTGCATTGAGCGGACAGGATGGTTGCGACCAGCAGCTCGAACGGATTGCGGTAGAGCAGCTGCGTCCTGACCTGAGGGTAGCGCGCGTTGAGAACGGATAGGGTTCGGGCGGCGCGTTCGCTGCGTTTCATGGCGTGTCTCCGGGAGGCTGGAACGGTAAAAAAACCGGTTATGGCGCGCTCTCCGCCATCTCCTCGGCAACGAGGTGTCGCCCCTGAGGGAGTGGCTTCCATCCACCATGAGCCGACTTCGCCAAAGCAGCCCTGGCTGCGACGGCTGAATCGCGGCAGGATGCCGCTCCCACAAAAGACTACTCCAAACCCCTTTGATTCTCTTTGAATACCCGCAGATGGAATACGGTTGAAATCCCGACCGGCTGACCTACTATATGCGGCGGTCCGGAACCGGCCGGCCGGGATTGCCGGCAGGCAGAGCATATAGACCGGCGGTCGGTGGTTCGTCAAGCCGACAACGGAACTGCGTAACGCCACTCGGCGCAATCGGCGGAAGGGATGGGATGATGCATTCGGGAGGCAGGCAGGCGCGCGCCTTAGGGCTGTGCTCCGGGGGGCTCGACAGCATGCTGGCGGGGCTGGTTCTGCGCGAGCAGGGCATCCAAGTGGAATGGATCGCCTTCGAAACGCCTTTTTTCTCTTCCGCCAAGGCCCGCAAGGCCTCGCGCCTGACCGGCATCCCGCTGACCGTCCAGCCGATCTTCCCCGAGTACATGGCCATGCTGCTGAACCCGCGCGCCGGCTACGGCAAGCAGATGAACCCGTGCATGGACTGCCACGCCCTGATGTTCCGGCTGGCCGGCCAGATCATGGCCGTCAGGGGCTTCGATTTCCTCTTCAGCGGCGAGGTCCTAGGTCAGCGGCCCATGTCCCAGACCAAGCCGTCGCTGCACTACGTGGAAAAGCACTCCGGCCTCGGCGGGTATATTCTTCGGCCGCTCAGCGCCAAACTGCTGCCGGAAACCATTCCCGAACAACAGGGGCTGGTGGACCGTGAACGCCTGCTCGACATCCACGGCCGCGGCCGCAAGGACCAGATCGCGCTCGCCCGGCAATTCGGGATCAGCGACTACCCGGCGCCCGCCGGCGGCTGCCTGCTCACGGACAAGGGCTTCAGTGCGCGGCTGAAAGACCTTTTGGACCACCACCCCGAAGCGACCGAAAACGAGATCCACCTGCTCAAATTCGGCCGCCACTTCCGCCTGAACCCGCAGACCAAACTCATCGTCGGCCGCACCGAAAAGGATAACGAAAACATCCTGCGCCACCACGACCCGGCCCAGGATGTAATCATCGACGTCCGCGATCATCCGAGCCCTATCGGCCTTCTGCCTGGCGGCGCCGACGAGCGCACCGTGTTTCTCGCGGCATCGATCTGTGTCGGCTACAGCAAGGCGCCCAAGCTCGCGCCGATGAATGTGATGGTAAAAACGCCTTCCGGCGAGAAGGTCATCCAGGCAATAGGGCTATTGCCGGATGACGTGCGCAAGCTGATGATTTAGCCGCTTTATTGATCAGCCCCTGCCCCCCTCCCTGCATCCTTTTCAATCTCGATGGCCATTGCCACCGCCTCTAACAAGCAACCCCTCAATCAGGTGAAACCTTCGTTATGAAAAAAAGCTGGCCCACTCGGTGGACGCATCGTTCACCAAATGAGTATTATTGAAAATCGGAAGTTGACATTCAGATTTTCAATGATATTATCGGCCGCATGATCCCCCGTCCAGATGCCATCAAACGAATTGCGGAAGTCTTCCGCAGCCATTCGATCGCAGCAATATTAGGACCGCGTCAATGCGGCAAAACGACCCTCGCCCGAATGTTCGCTGGCAAAAAGGCAACTACTTATTTTGACCTCGAAAACCCGGTTGACCATCTGCGTCTTTCCACTCCCCTGAACGCCTTGACGGGTTTATCCGGGCTGGTTGTCATTGACGAGATCCAACGTAAGCCCGAACTGTTCGAGCTGTTGAGGGTCACGGTTGACCAGAAAACGAACAAGGCCCGCTTTCTTGTTCTCGGGTCCGCTTCGCCCACCCTCATAAGGGGAGTGTCCGAGTCCCTGGCGGGCCGCGTCGGGTTTGTGGATCTTTCGGGATTCGATCTTCGTGAAGTACCGGTCAAACAAATAGACCGGCTATGGGTCCAGGGAGGTTTTCCCAGGTCCTTTCTCGCTTCGGACGAGTCTGCCAGTATGGTATGGCGCGCCGGTTTCATACGCACCTTTCTAGAACGCGATATCCCTCAACTTGGGATCACCATACCCGCCGAAACCCTCAGGCGCTTCTGGACCATGGTTGCGCATTATCACGGCCAGATATGGAACGGCGCGGAGTTTGCGCGCTCACTGGGCACTTCCGAGCACACGGCTCGTCGCTATCTCGACATCCTGGCCGGCGCTTACATGGTCAGGGTTCTGCCCCCATGGTTTGAAAACCTCGGCAAACGGCAAGTCAAAGCGCCCAAGATTTATATCCGCGACAGCGGAATTCTGCACGCGATCCTGCAACTGCCTGGCATAGAGGAACTGCAGGGCCACCCCAAGATAGGCGCTTCATGGGAGGGGTTCGCTCAGGAGCAGACGTTGATGGTGCTGAACACACGGGATGCCTACTATTGGAGAACCTATTCAGGCGCAGAGTTGGATCTGATGTTTATAGTGGGCGGCAAGCGCTACGGCATCGAATACAAATATGCCGATGCCCCATCCCGCTCGCGCTCGATGTTGTCGGCGATACAGGACCTGAAGCTGGAACATCTTTGGGTAATCTATCCTCAGGGACCGGAATACGCGCTGGACCAGCACATTACGGCCATACCACTGAAATCCGTGCCGGGCCTTGTCGAGCATGTCACACGAAGGCGTCGATAACTGACCGCTTCCGCATCAGGCCGATTCTGCTTCGCAGGCGATTCGGTGCCCCGCCGGTGACTAAGCGCATTCATTGCCTAAAGGCGGCTGTTGCACGCAGCCTCTGCTGCGCTGCGGGCGCGCAGCTGGCCGCAGGCGGCCGAGATGTCCTGGCCCTTGCTCTGGCGGATGATGACGGTGAAGTGCTTGCGCAGGAGTGTCTCCTGGAAGGCCAGGATGGCGTCTTCCGGGGGCCGTTCGAAGCCGCTGCCCTCGTGGGGGTTGAAGGGGATGAGGTTGACCTTGCAGCGGACCGGGTGCAGCAGGCGCGCCAGGCGGCGCGCATCCTCCGGGGAATCGTTCACCCCTTTAATAAGGATGTACTCGAAGGTGATGCGCCGGCCCGGCGGCAGCGGATAGCTGCGGCAGGCCTCCAGCAATTCCTCCAGCGGGTATCTGGCGTTGATGGGCATCAGCCGGCTGCGCGTCTCGTTGTCGGCGGCATTCAGGGAGACTGCCAGGCTCGCCCGCGACCGCCGGCCGAACTCCAGCATCTGCGGCACCAGACCGGCCGTGGACACCGTTACGCGCCTGGCCGCAAAGCCCAGCCCCACGTCGCTGTCGAGGATGATCTCCAGGGCGCATAGCAGGTTTTCGAGGTTGGCCAGCGGCTCGCCCATGCCCATGAACACGAGGTTGCTCAGCTGCTCCGGCGCGGCGAGCCCGTGCTTGATGTCGCGGACCTGGGCAATGATCTCGCCGCAGGTGAGGTTGCGCCGCAGCTTCGATTTCGCCGTGAGGCAGAAGCGGCAGTTCTGGGCGCAGCCCACCTGGCTCGACACGCACAGGGTGAAGTGGTCGCGCTCCGGGATCAGGACGCTTTCGATGGCCTCCCCGTCCTCCAGCCCGAAGAGGTACTTGCGCGTGCCGTCCGCGGAGATCTGCACGGCCCTGACCTCCAGACGCGAAATCCGGAAATGCTGCGGCAGCAGGGCACGGGCCTCCTTGGCGATGTCCGACATTGCGGCGAAATCGTCCCTCTGGCGGCGGTGAATCCATTTCAGGATCTGCCCCGCCCGGTAGGCGGCGATCCCCCTTTCGGCCAGCCAGTCGACCAACTGCTGCCGTGAATCGTTCAGAATGTTGGCCCGCCCGCTCTCCAGACTCATGTCAACCTTCCTGCTCCAAACAGGAGGCATGTTTACGTCATGCCCGCTTTGTGATAGACAAGCATGCTATCGGCAGGCTGCGGGCACCCTTGTGTTTCACCCGGCCCCTTGACCCCTCGAATCCTTGAACCCTTTCCCTATTATTGCTTGACATAGCACCGATGCCATTGTAATTTCAACAATTTGTAAAAAACAGACCAAAACCCATGTTCGAAAATCTCAGCGACAAGCTTGATTCCGTTTTCAAGAAGCTGCGCGGACACGGCCGTCTCAGCGAGAAGAACATCGATGAGGGCCTGAAGGAAGTCCGCATGGCTCTGCTGGAAGCCGACGTCCACTACCGCGTGGTCAAGGACTTCATCGCGGAGGTGCGCCAGCGCGCTCTGGGCGCGGAGGTGATGGACAGCCTCACCCCCGGGCAGCAGGTCGTCAAGATCGTCAACGAGAAGCTGACCGAACTGATGGGTTCGCGCCACGAGGCGCTGAACCTCGCCGGCTCCCCGCCGGCCGCCGTGATGCTCGTAGGGCTGCAGGGGTCCGGAAAGACCACCACCGCAGGCAAGCTGGCGATATTGCTGCGCAAGATGGGCCGGAGCCCGTTCCTGGTGCCGGCGGACGTTTACCGGCCGGCGGCCATCGACCAGCTCAAGACGATCGCCGGCCAGGTGCAGGTGCCGGTCTTTGAGTCCACGCCGCAGCAGGACCCGGTGCAGATCTGCCTGGAAGCCAAGGCGACCGCCTTCAAGCGCAGCTGCGACGTCCTGGTCCTGGACACGGCCGGGCGGCTGCATATCGACGACGAGCTCATGGCCGAGCTCGACCGGATCAAGGACGCCATCCGGCCGTCGGACATCATGCTCGTCGCCGACGCCATGACCGGCCAGGACGCGGTCAATATCGCCAAGGCCTTCAATGACCGCCTGGACATCAGCGGCGTCATCCTGACCAAGATGGACGGCGATGCCCGCGGCGGAGCGGCCCTGTCGATCAAGTCCATCACCGGCAAGCCGATCAAGTTCATCGGGGTCGGCGAGAAGCTGAACGCCCTGGAGCCGTTTCACCCCGACCGCATGGCGTCGAGCATCCTGGGCATGGGGGACGTGCTCAGTCTGATCGAGAAGGCCCAGGAGGCCGTCGATCAGAAGCAAGCGATCGAACTCCAGAAAAAGCTGCGCAAGAGCCAGTTTACCTTGGAGGACTTCAAGAACCAGTTGATCCAGGTGCGCAAGATGGGCTCGCTGTCGGACATCCTGAAAATGATCCCCGGGATGGGCAAGATCAAGCATATGAAGGATCTCGAGATCGACGACCACGAATTCGTGCGCATCGAGGCGATCATCAATTCCATGACCCCCCAGGAGCGCCGGCAGCACGGGATCATCAACGGCAGCCGTCGCAGACGGATTGCGCTCGGCAGCGGCACCACCATCCAGGACGTCAACTCGCTGCTGAAAAACTACACCCAGATGCTGAAGATGCTCAAAAAGTTCAACCAAGGCGGCTTCCGTCGCGGAATGCTGCCCTTCTGAAGGAGAACGCACCCCATGGCAGTTAAAATCAGGCTGGCGCGGCACGGCGCCAAAAAGAGGCCCTTCTACCGGATCGTGGTCGCCAACAGCGAAAGCCCCAGGGACGGGAGGTACCTGGAAAACGTCGGGACCTACGATCCCAAGGAAACCCCCTCCCGGGTCGTGCTGAAGACCGAGCGGGTCCAGTACTGGCTGGGAAAGGGCGCCAAACCGACCGACACCGTCAAGACCCTTCTCATGAAGGAAGGCGTTCTCGGGACGAAGCGCTAGGTCGGCCCAAGGTTCCGGATCGCATCCGAGAGCCGTCGCGGAAGAAGTCCGCCGACGCTCAGGGGCAATAGGCCTGCAGCGGGTCCGCCGTTCAGAATGTATCGTGCTCAACCGCCAACCCAGGAGCCGAAGCCATGAAAGATCTGGTCAATCGCATCGCGCAGGCAATGGTTGATCACCCCGATCAGGTTCACGTCATCGAGGTGGAAGGCAACCAGACCACCGTGATCGAACTCAAGGTCGCCAAAGAAGACCTGGGCAAGATCATCGGCAAGGAAGGGCGCAACGCCAGGGCCATCCGCACGATCATCGGCGCGGCATCGGCCAAGCTCAAGAAACGCACGGTCCTGGAGATCATCGAATAGCCCGTGCCGGATCAGCGCTTCATCCTCATCGGTCGAATCCTTGGCCCCCACGGTATTGCCGGCAGCCTCAAGCTGATGTCCTACGCCGAATCCGTGGACGTCTTTGCTCCCGGCCGGCCGGTTCTCGCGGTGGGCGCAGCCGGACAGGAAGCGGTTTACGAAATCGCCTGGGCCAGGCCCCAGGGCCGCGGGGTTCTGCTGGGGCTGAAGGGGATCGCCACCCGCAGTCAGGCGGAAGCCCTGGCGGGCTGCGACCTGTACCTGGAAAAGGCGGCGCTGCCGAAACTGGCGGACGGCACCTACTATTGGGACGACTTGATCGGCATTGCGGTGTATACCCTGGACGGTGTCCTCCTGGGGCGCCTCGAGTCCATCTTTCAGACCGGCAGCAATGACGTCTACGTGGTGAAACAGGCGGGGCGGGAGCTCCTGTTGCCGGCGCTCCGATCGGTGGTCAAGTCCGTCGACCTGGAAGCGCGCCGCATGCAGGTCGAGGTCCCGGACGGCCTGGAGTGAGGGGCCGCGGCCGCATGCAGATCCTGGTATTGACCCTTTTCCCCGAGATGTTCGCCGCCTTCTGGTCGCATGGCATGCTGCGCAAGGCCATCGAGCAGGGGAGCGTCACGGCCGCGGCGTTGAACATCCGGGGCTTTGCCGCGGACCGTCACCAGGTCACCGACGACCGGCCCTACGGCGGCGGCAGCGGGATGGTCATGAAGCCGGAGCCGCTGGCCGCCGCCATCCGCGCGGCCAAGGGGCGGGCCCCGGACGCCCGCACCGTTCTGATGAGCCCTCAGGGACGGGTGTTCAGCCAGGCGCTCGCCCGGGAGCTGTCCGAACTGCCGGGGATGATCCTGATCTGCGGCCGATACGAAGGCGTGGACGACCGCCTGAGCCGCGACCTGATCGCCGATGAAGTGTCCATCGGCGATTATGTTCTGACCGGCGGCGAGGTGCCCGCGATGGCGGTGATCGATGCCGTCACCCGGCTGATCCCCGGCGTGCTGGGCGGGGAAGACTCCGCCGAACGCGATTCGTTTTCGAACGGGCTGCTCGAGCACCCCCATTACACGCGGCCGCCGGTGTTCGAAGGCGCCGAAGTGCCCGGCGTATTGCTGACGGGCCACCACCGCAACATCGAACGCTGGCGCCTGGAGGCGTCGCTCCTGCGGACCTGCATCAACCGGCCGGACCTTCTGCGGGAGCGTGAGCTGAGCCCCGAGGAGGCCGAAATTCTGCGGCGCTGGCACGCCGACCTGGGCAAGCTCCTCGAAAAAGCGGAAAGTTGTTGACCATTACGGGTTCTTTAACTAATATAAAAAATTTCGATCCCATCGAAATTTTTTGGAGGAAAAAGATGAACAAGATCGAACTGGTGGAACGCGAGCAGATGCGCATGGACCTGCCGCCCTTCATCGCGGGCGACACCGTCAAGGTGCATGTCAAGATAAAAGAAGGTGAAAAAGAGCGGATTCAGGCCTTTCAGGGCGTGGTGATCAGCAAGCGCAAGGGCACCACCGGCGCCACCTTCACCGTGCGCAAGGTATCTTACGGCATCGGCGTGGAGCGCATCTTCCCGATGCATTCCCCGGCCATCGACCGCGTCGAGATCATCACGCGCGGCCGGGTGCGGCGCGGCAAGCTGTACTACCTGCGCAACCTGAAAGGCAAGGCCGCGCGCATCCGCGAAAAGCGCCTCGCCTGATGTCCGCCCGGAAACGCCATCCTGCACGCATGGATGCGAGGTGAACCGCCTGGCCGCGGGCCGCGCCCCGGCTCGCCGCCAGGCCAAACGGCCCGGCATTCCATGGATCTCTGGTTCTACGAAGACCGCGCCGCCCACGCCGGGCGCCGCCGCATCGCCGGCGTGGATGAAGCCGGACGCGGCCCCCTGGCCGGACCGGTGGTGGCCGCCGCGGTCATCCTCCCGCCGGACTTCCGCGATCCCCGCGTAACCGACTCCAAGAAATTAAGCGCCCGGCAGCGCGAACGCCTTTACGATCTCATCTACCGCGAGGCCCGCAGCGTCGGAGTCGGCATCGTCGACGCTCCCGAGATCGACCGCATCAACATCCTGCAGGCCGCGCTGCGCGCCATGACCGTGGCCGTTCAGAACCTCATGCCCCGGCCGGATCATCTGCTGATCGACGGCACCTTTCCGATCTTTGTGGATCTGCCCCAGGAACCGGTGGCGAAAGGCGACGCACTCAGCGCCTCGATCGCCGCCGCCTCGATCGTCGCCAAGGTCACCCGGGATCGCCTGATGGACGTCTACGATCTCTACTACCCCCGGTTCGGCTTCAGCCGGCACAAGGGCTATCCGACCCGGGACCACCAAACGGCGATCCGGGCCTTCGGCTGTTCGCCCATCCACCGCAAGACCTTCCGCGGGGTCCGCGAGCACCTCCCCGCCACAGGCGAGGCCCGCCGATGCTGAACCGTCGACAGCAATTCGGCGAAGCGGGGGAGGCCCTGGCCGCGCGCCTGCTCCGGAAAAAGGGCTATAAGATCGTGGCGACGAACTACCGCACCCAGCTGGGCGAAATCGACATCATCGCCCGCGACGGCGATACGCTTGTCTTCATCGAAGTCAAGGCGCGCCAGAGCGGCCGGTTCGGATCCCCGAAATGGGCCCTCACGCCGCGCAAGCAGCGCAAGATCTCCATGGTGGCCCTGTATTACCTGAAAACGACCGGCCAGAGCGCTGCCAAGGCGCGCTTCGACGTGGTTTCGATCCGCTCCGACGCAGTGCGCCCCGAGGTGGAAATCATCCGCAATGCCTTCGACCTGCTCTATGGATAACCGCACCGGCGGCGCCGGCACCCTCTACGTGGTCGCCACCCCCATCGGCAACCTGGGGGACATCACCCTGCGGGCGCTCGACATTCTCAAAGCCGTGGACCTCGTCGCCGCCGAGGACACCCGCAAGACCGCGCGGCTGTTGAGCCACTTCGGGCTGAAGGCGCCGCTCATCTCCTACCACGAGCACAACGAAGCCGCGCGCACGCCCGAGCTGCTGCGCCGCCTGCAGCAGGGCGCAGCGATCGCCCTGGTGACAAACGCCGGGACGCCCGGGGTTTCGGACCCCGGCTACCGCCTGGTCACCGCCGCAGCGGATGCCGGGCTCCGCGTCGTTCCGATACCCGGCGTCACCGCGGCGGCGGCGGCGCTTTCGGCCTCCGGGCTTGCCACCGATGCCTTCGTGTTCGCCGGCTTTCTGCCCAAGAAAGCCGGCCCCAGGCTGCGGCAGATCAAAGCGCTGGCCGCGGACACGCGAACCGTCATCCTGTACGAATCGCCCCAGCGCATCGTCGCATTGGTCGAGGAACTCATCACGGGCTTCGGGGACCGCCGGGCGGTCCTGGCCCGGGAGATGACCAAACTCCACGAGGAGTTCATCCGCGGCCGGCTCTGCGAGGTGCTCGCCGTCCTCAAGCGCCGTGCCGAAATCAAGGGCGAATGCACCCTGCTCGTCGCCGGCCGAACCGCTGCCGAGCCGTCCACCTGGGACGCCGCTCGGGAAGACCTTCGGCAGGCGCTGCAATCCGGGCCCCGCGGGCTTTCGGAACTGGCGCGGGAAGTGGCGCACCTTCACGGCCTGCCCCGCCAGGCGGCCTATGTGGAAGCGATGAAAATAAAAGCGGAGCTGGCGGCATCTGAAAACGATTCTGCCCCCAACCGGTGAAGATCTCAAAAGGAGGAGTATGGACAACCATCACCTGATCGAACCCTTGAACGCCATTCTGGCGCCGAAATCCGTGGCCGTGATCGGCGCCTCCACCACGCCGGGCAAGGTGGGACACGATATCTTCGTGAACATCTTGAAAGGCGGGTTCACCGGCACGCTCTATCCCGTCAACCCGACCGCGCGCTCGGTTTCCAGTGTTCGAGCGTATGCCTCCATCAAAGACGTCCCGGACCCGGTGGATTTGGCCATTGTCATCCTGCCCCCCCGGCCGGCGCTGCAGGCCATCCAGGATGCCGTCGCCCAGGGCGTCAAAGGGCTCGTCATCGTTTCAGCCGGTTTCCGGGAGGTGGGCGCCGAGGGCCTCGAAATCGAAAACCGCATCGTCTCCGTCTGCCGGCAGGCCGGGGTGCGCCTGATCGGGCCCAACTGCCTGGGCGTCATCAATCCGCAGCCTGCCGTGCGGCTGAACGCGAGCTTCTCGGCGCGCATGCCCAAGGCCGGCAACATCTCCTTCATCTCCCAGAGCGGCGCCCTGTGCACGGCCGTGCTCGATTTCGCCGCCGACCGCAACTTCGGCTTCTCCAAGTTCATCTCCATCGGCAACAAGGCCGACGTGGACGAGCTCGACCTGCTGCGCTACCTGCACCAGGACCACGAGACCGAGGTGATCCTGCTCTATGTCGAAGAGCTGCGCCGCGGCCCGGAATTCATCCAGGCGGTCAAGGAGATCACCTGCGGCGACTACCGGCCGAAGCCGGTGCTGGTGATCAAGTCCGGCCGCACGAGCGCCGGCGCCCAGGCGGCCGCCTCGCACACGGGCTCGCTTTCCGGCACCGAAGGGGTCTACAACGCCATCTTTCAGCAGGCCGGCATCCTCCGGGTGGAGTCGATCGACGAGCTGTTCGACTTCGCCACGGCCTTCGCCTACAAGAACGAGAGCGAGCTCGGCAAGCTGCGCCGCAAGGTGCCCTCCGGCAACCGCGTGGCCATCGTGACCAACGCCGGCGGACCGGGCATCGTGGCCACCGACATGACCATGTTCTCGGGCCTGGAACTGGCCAAATTCAAGGACGAGACCATCGAAACCCTGGCGAGCCACCTGCCGAGCACCGCCAACCTCAAGAACCCCGTGGACGTGATCGGCGATGCGACCATGGAGCGCTACGAGAACGCGCTCGGCGCCGTCATCCGCGACGAGGGCGTGGACGGCGCGCTCGTCATCCTGACCCCCCAGTCCATGACCGACGTCCAGGGCACGGCCGAGGCCATCGCGCGCATCGCCCGCAAATCCTTCAAGCCGATCCTGTGCTGCTTCATGGGAGTCATCGATGTCTCCGCAGGCGTCAAATACCTTCAGGACCACGGCATCCCTGTCTATAAGTTTCCCGAGAACGCGGCCAAGGCCTTCGGCGCGCTCTACAAGTATTCCAACTGGCTCAACCGGCAGCATCTGGCGCAGTACCATCTGACCTTCGACCGCGAGCGCGCCGCCCAGATTATCAAGGACTGCCTCGCCCGCGGCAAGACGCGCCTCGGCGAGCTGGACGGCATCGGCATCCTCGAGTCCTACGGGTTCAAGGTGTTGCCGACGAAACTGGCCAAGACCGCCGCCGAGGCCGGCGCCGTCGCCGCCGAAATGGGAGTGCCGGTGGCGATGAAGATCGTCTCCGAGCAGATCCTGCACAAGTCGGATGCCGGCGGCGTGATGGTGGGGCTGGAAACCGTGGAGGAGGTCACGCAGGCCTTCGATACGATCGTTGCGCGCGGCCGCGCCTACAAAGCGGATGCGGTCATCGAGGGGGTCCTGATTCAGAAGATGGCACCCTCCGGCACCGAAGTCATCCTGGGGTTGAACCGCTACCCCGTGTTCGGGCCGCTGCTGATGTTCGGCATCGGCGGCATCTTCGTGGAGGTGTTCCAGGACGTAACCTTCCGGCTGGCGCCCATCGGCCGCAACGAGGCCCGCCGCATGGTACGCCAGATCAAAGGCTACAAGCTGCTTCAGGGCTTCCGCGGCAGGCCCAAGGGGGACATCGAGACCATCGAAAAATGCCTGGTGGGCCTTTCGAACATGGCGATCAACCACCCGGAAATCGTGGAACTCGACATCAACCCCCTGCTGGTGCACGCCGAGGGCCAGGGCGCGACGGCGGCCGACTGCCGCATGATCCTCCGGGCGCCGGGCGGCCCTCCGCCGGCGGCCCATTGATGCGCCACAACCGCCCTCCTCTTAGCCCTCCCTCCCCTTGCGGGAGGGGCCGGAGGAGGGGCAGCAACCCTCGATGACCATACCCCCCACCATCTACCCGGTCATCCTCCCGGTGCCCTCCGAGGCCCGCGAGCTCCCCCCCCGCCGGCGGGTCCGCTTCCTCAGCGCGCACGCGCGCGAAGCATTGAAACAGTCCGCCGCGCGCCTGAACGTCGAACTCGGGCCGCTTGAAAAAGACGCCCGCGGCGCCCCCCGGCCCTTCCAGGGGCATTTCTGGTCGCTCACCCACAAGCCGGAATACGTCGCCGCCGTGCTCGCCCCGTCCCCTGCCGGCATCGATCTCGAAAAAATCCGCCCTTGCTCGCCGGCGCTGTTTCGCAGGACCGCCGCCGAGGAAGAATGGGCGTTGGGTTGCCCCGGCGACCGCGACCATCTCTTTTTTCGCTATTGGACAGCGAAGGAAGCCGTGCTGAAGACCGGCGGCGCGGGGATGAAAGACCTCGCGCGCTGCCGGATCCGGCAGGTGATCGACGCTACCCGCCTGCTTGTAAACTACGCCGGCCAAACCTGGACCGTCGAACAGGTCTTCTTCGATGGGCATGTGGCCTCGGTGGCAAGTCGGCGGGCACGATTGGAGTGGACTCTTCGGAAGGAACCGGTCTGAAATCGAGTCATCGATCGCAAACGGTCATTGGCTTGGCGTGGTGATGAGGCTATCGCCGAAGTCGAATCTTGCTTATGAGCGTTTAGTCGATATCAGGGGGGCCGTTTCCGGCCTGCACTATATCAGATCCTTCAGGAACAAGTGCGCCGAGCAGAGACGAATGCCTCCCTTCGTCACCAAATCGATGTTTTTGTCCAAGACCACCTCCATCGGAAAATACAAGCGTGTATTTTACGATGGGCATCAATATATTCGCGTTCGTGTTTAGTCAATCCAATCTCAGAAGGGCGCGCCGGATTTCCGAGCGGGTGCCTGGTCTTCTGCCTCGCCGCGCTTCCAGCGCTTTTAGAGGAAGAATGGGCCTTGAACGACC
>Ga0209254_10002761_pt1 | contig 16002 bp, 20 predicted proteins | sample FrelakmetDIP11DI_FD_187148 | JGI IMG/M metagenome (GOLD analysis project Ga0209254, IMG submission 187148) | Freshwater lake sediment microbial communities from the University of Notre Dame, USA, for methane emissions studies - DIP11 DI (SPAdes)... | ecosystem: Environmental > Aquatic >... | reverse complement strand
CGATCGTGGCAGCGAGCGCCAGCATCGCAATCAATGGCATACGCGATCGCGTGATGCCTCGGGCGCCTGCAAATTTCATGGTTGACTCCCTGGAAGGACAATCGCACTCGAGAGACGAATGTGCGGTGTCTCTTGGAAACCGCAGATTCAGGGGCGATCGTAGGGAAGCCGGAAAGTTCCCAGTACCTCGGTTATCCGCAGTTCGGCTGCGCCGTTGCAAGGCGACATGACCGGGTTGAGAAGCGTTCTCATCCAGCGATGAGAACGCGGGACAATCATCTAATGCGCAGGTGGCAACTACTTATGCGGGGCGGTGCCGCCCCCGAGGCTCAGCAGATCCGCGGCAGCGGATCGTCCTCGAGTTCCTCGATCACGCGCTCGCCGCCGATCGTGGTCTCGAGCAGCACGCGAACTGGCTGCTCCTGCACGCGGCCGATGATCGCCGCCTCGCGGCCGGCGGGTTGCGCGCGCAGGGCCTCGAGCGCCCGGCTGGCATCCGACGCGGCCACCACCGCGACCACCCGGCCCTCGCAGGCGAGGAAGTACGGGTCGTAGCCCAGCATCTCGCACACCGCCCGCACCGAATCGCGCACCGGCACGCGGGCCTCCTCGAGCGCGATGCCGAGCCCGCTGCCCTGCACGATCTCGTGCGCCACCGTGGCCAGTCCGCCGCGCGTGGGATCGCGCATGAAGCGGAGGCCCGGCAGCTTCACCAGCGCTCGCGTGAGGGGCAGGACGCTCGCCGCGTCGGACTTGAGGTCGCCGCGCAGGCCGAACTGCTCGCGCGCCAGCATCACCGCGATGCCGTGGTCGCCCACCGGGCCGCTCACCAGCACCGCGTCGCCCGCCCGCACGCGCCCGATGCCGAGATCGAGCCGCGGGTCCTTCACGCCGATGCCGCTGGTGTTGAGGTAGACGCCGCCGCCCTCGCCACGGCGCACCACCTTGGTGTCGCCCGCGGCGACCACCACGCCGAGCTCGCGCGCCGCCTCCGCGATGCCCGCCACCACGCGCTCGAGGACCGCGAACTCGAGTCCCTCCTCGAGCAGCACGCCGAGGCTCAGGTACTTCGGGACCGCGCCGGCCACGGCGAGGTCGTTCGTCGTGCCGTGCACCGCGAGCGAGCCGATGTTGCCGCCCGGGAACTCGATCGGCTGCACGGTGAAGCTGTCGGTGGTGAAGACGAGCTGCCCGTCGCCGGCGTCCCAGGGCAGCACGGCCGCGTCGGTGCCCGTGTCGAGGTAGGGGTTCGCGAGGTGGCGCGCGAACAGGTCGTTGATCAGCTCGCGCATCAAACGCCCGCCGTTGCCGTGCGCGAGCGAGACGTGGGTGTCCAGCGGGGTCACGTGCCGTTGCTCCGGGTCAGTCCGCCGATCGCCGTGAGGGGCACCCTCGCCTCCTCGTTCCAGGCATCGAGCTCGGCGCGGATGTGCTCGCGCATCTGCTCGCGCACGTCGTTCACCGAGTTGAAGAACTCGGCCATCATCAGGACCCAGCAGTACATGCCGCGGCGCGTGAGGCGCAGCGCGTCGCCGTCGTGGCGCGTGGCGCCCACCATGCGCATGGCGATGAGTTCGGGGGCCATGCGCAGCCAGAACGCCGCGCCGTAGCGCCCGGCGATGTACTCGCGCTTCAGCGCCCCGCCGAACAGCCGCACCAGGTAGTCGTAGCGCATGCGTTCCCGCAGGCCCAGCGTGCGCCGCTGCGTGATGCCGCTCTGGCCGCCCTCGACGCGGCGGCAGTAGTGGTTGAGCGAGAAGGTCGTCGAGTACATCGCGCCGCCCACGTAGCTGAACGCGCCGCTGCCGACGCCCACGTAGTCGTCCTCGTCGATGATGTACTCGTCGAACTTGCCCTCGCCGCGCGTGAAGCACCAGGCCGAGGAGGCACGGTGCGCGGGCAGCAGCCGGTCGAGCACGCGCTCGTACATGGCGTGGCGCAGCGACTCGTCGGCGTGGCCCATGGTCTTCTGCATCTTGTGGCGGGCCGAGGGCGCCGTCATCAGCGGGTAGAACGACACCTGGTCCACGTCGAGCTCGAGCAGCGCGTCGATGTCCGCGTCGAGCATCGCGAGCGTCTGCCCCGGCAGGTTGAAGATCATGTCCACGTTGAGCGTGGGGAAGATGCCGCGGACGGCCGCGAGGCGCTCGCGGATCTGCGCGCCGTTGCCGTACTTCTCGAGGCGGTCCATGCCCGCGAGCAGGCCGTCGTCGAAGCTCTGCACGCCCACCGAGAAGCGCGTCACCCCCGCGTCGCGGTAGCGGTGCAGCAACGCGGGCTCGAGGTCGTTCGGGTTGGTCTCGATCGAGATGGTGTGGACCGGCGACAGCCCGCGGATCAGTTCGAGCGTGGCGAGCAGCTCGCCGGGGTTCACCGTGGGCGTCCCGCCGCCCACGTACACGTCGCTGAACCGGAAGCCGGCGTCGTGATAGAGGCGGATCTCCCGGCGCAGGGCGTCGAAGTACCGCGCGGTCCTGCTCTCGTTGTAGCGCACCCGGTGGAAGGAGCAGAACGGGCACAGCACCTCGCAGAACGGCACGTGCACGTACAGCTGGCAGGGCCGCGCGGGCGGCGCGGGCATCACCTCGGCCGCGTCATCCTCGTCGAAACGCATGGCGCCCGCGTACTCGCGTCGCAGCACCTGCAGGAAGGGGCGTTCGAACCACAGCATCGGCGCAGTGTATCCGTACCGGTCGTGTCCGTCGGCGTTCAGGGCGCGGCCGCAGCCGCGCGTCCGAGGTACTCGGCGACCTGGCCGTAGCTCAGGCCACCGTCGTTGCAGGGAATCCGCCCGGGCAGCAGCACCCGGAACCCGCGGCGGCCGAGGCCCTCGGCCGCCAGTTCGAGCAGCCGACGGTTCTGGAACACGCCGCCCGTGAGTCCGGCGACCGCGACGCCCGACCGGGCGCGCTCCGCCTCGGCGACTCGGCAGATGGCGTCGGCCAGGGCGGCGTGGACGGCTCCCGCCCGCTCGCCGCGGTCCACGGCCCCGTCCCGGCAGGATTCGAGCAGCGGCGCCCAGTCGATTCGCAGCACTCCCTGCGCGTCCGGCTCGATCGGCAGCCGCGGAAATCGCTGCACCGGCCGGGCGCAGGCCTCGAGCCACATCGGCCCCTGCCCCTCGAAGCTGGTCTCGGTGACGCCGAGCACGATCGCCGCGAGCGCATCGAATACCCGGCCGGCGGCGCTCGACCGCGGCGCGTTGAGGCCGCGCTCCCAGGCGGAACGCACGATCGGGTCCGGGACCGGCACGGGGCACTCGACGCCCGCCTCCCAGCTGAGCGCCGCCGCGCTGCGCCAGGGCGAGCGGCCGGCCCTGTCGCCGCCCGGCAGGCGGAAGCTGCGCAGGCTGGCACGGCGCTCCCAGGACCCCGGCCGGCCGAGGAAGGCCTCGCCGCCCCACAGCGTGCCGTCCGCCCCGTAACCCACGCCGTCCCAGGCGAACACGAGGGCGGGCGCGCCCTCGCCGTGCTCGGCGACCAGCGCCGAGGCGTGCGCGTGGTGGTGCAGCACGGTCTCCCAGGGCTGGCCGAGCGCCTGCACCCAGCGGGTCGTCGTGTAGCCGGGGTGGGCGTCGCAGAGCCAGCGGCGCGCCGTCACGTCGTAGAGGCGCTGCAGGTCGCGCAAGACCTGCTCGAACACGAGCTCGCTGCGACGGGTGCCCATGTCGCCCACGTGGGGGGACACCACGACGCGACGGCCCCAGGCGAGCGCCACGGTCAGCTTGAGGTGCCCGCCCACGGCGAGCACCGGCTCGGGCAGCTCCGCCGGCAGCTCGAGTTCGAGCGGCGCCAGCCCGCGGCCCAGGCGGATGGGCCGCGGCCGGCCGGACGCGATGCGCAGCACCGAGTCGTCGGCCGGACGCACGATGGGCCGGTCGTGGTGCAGGAAAGCGTCGGCGACACCCGCGAGCCGTGCCTCGGCCTCGGCCGGCTCGGTGAGCACGGGCTCGCCGCTGACGTTGCCCGAGGTCGCCACGACCGGGCCGCCGAACGCGTCGAGCAGCAGGTGGTGCAGCGGACTGTAGGGAAGGAAGGCGCCGATTTCCGCGAGGCCGGGGGCGACGGACGGCGCGAGACGACCGTCGGGACGCCGGGCGACGAGCACGATGGCGCGCGCCGGATCGCCGAGCGTCGCGGCCTCCACGGCACCGATCTTAAGCTCCTCGCGCGCCGCCGCGAGCCCGTCCGCGCCCCGCTGCGGGAACATCACCGCGAGCGGCTTGTCGGGCCGGCGCTTTCGCCCACGCAGCCGGCGCACCGCGGCCTCGTCCCGCGCGTCGCACAGCAGGTGGTAGCCGCCGATGCCCCGCACGGCGAGTACCTGGCCCTGGTTCAGCACCCCGACCGCAGCCGCCACCGCTGCGGCATCACCCGTCACCACCGCGCGACCCGGCACGACGAACGACAGGTGCGGGCCGCACACCGGGCAGGCCACCGGCTCGGCGTGGAAGCGGCGGTCGAGTGGATCTTCGTATTCGCGGCGGCAGGCCGGGCACAGCGGGAAGCGCTTCATGCTGGTGTTCGGCCGGTCGTAAGGCAGCGCCTCGATCAGCGTGTAGCGCGGGCCGCACTGCGTGCAGTTGATGAATGGGTAGGCGTGGCGCCGGTCGGCGGGATCGGCGAGTTCCGCGACGCAGTCGTCGCAGGCGAAGAAGTCCGGCGGCACGGACACCTCGGGCGCATCGGCGGCGCTGCTCGCGGCGATCTCGAATCCCCGGCCCGCGGGCGACTCGCAGTCCACGACGCCGCGGATCCGCGGCCGGGCGAGCGGCGGGGCGCGATCGACCAACCCGCGCGTGAACGCCTCGACCGCCGCCGCCGGGCCCACGGCGATCACCTCGACGTCGCCGCGCAGGTTGCGGACGTGCCCGGCGAGCGCGTGCTCGTGCGCCAGGCGATAGACGAACGGACGGTAGCCGACGCCCTGCACCCGGCCGGTCATGACGATCCGGCGGGCGACGCGCGGCGCGGCGTCGCTCACGGCGCGAGGGAGCGCGCGTGCACGCCGCGGGCCGCGGACGTCACGCCTCGGCGCCGGACGCCTTGCGCCCGGCCCAGACGTTCTCGCGCACGCCGTTGGCCCACCAGATCCGGCAGGCCCCCTCGTCCGAGACCATGCACGGCCCCACGGGCTGGCGCGGAGTGCAGGCGAGGCCGTAGAGGCGGCACTCGTTCGGGTAGATCCGGCCGAGCACGACCTTGGCGCAGTCGCAGCCGGGCGGCATCTCGCCGGCGCGCTTGCGCGCCATCTCCGTGTACGAGGGCAGCTGGACGCGCGAGTCGTGGGCCGCGTACGCGGGCTTCAGCACGTAGCCGGACTCCGGGATCGCGCCGATGCCGCGCCAGTTGCCGGCGACGACGTCCATCGTCTGGTCGATGCAGCGCTGCGCCGCCGGGTTGCCGCCCGGGCGCACCACCTGCGGGTAGCAGTTGTCGAGGAAGCACTTGCCCTCGATGCGCTGGCGCAGCACCGAGTACAGTGACGCCAGCAGCGACTCCGGCGAGAAACCCGCGACCGCCGTGGGCATGTGGTGGTCGCGCGGCACGAACTCCCACTCCTCCGGACCCATCACCGTGGCCACGTGGCCGGGCGCGATCAGCGCCTCGAAGCCGGGCTCGCCCGAGTCGAGCAGCATGGCGACCGCAGGCCAGGTGCGCCGGCCGGACATCAGGAACAGCAGGTTCGCGGGCGCGCCCTGGGCGAGCAGCGCGGCGGCCGGGGCGGTGGTGGTCTCGAAGCCGGCGGCGAGGAACACGACCGTGCGGTCGGGGTTCGCGAGCGCGACGCGCGCCGCCTCGAGCGGGCTCGCGATCGGGCGCACGTCGCCGCCCGCCGCCCTGGCCTGCTCTAGCGAGCGCGCCTCGCTCCTCGGCGCGTTCACGGGCACGCGCAGCATGTCGCCATAGGCAACCAGGATCACGCGCTCGTGCAGCGCGAGCTGGATGGCCTCGTAGATGTCCTCCTCGGGACAGATGCACACCGGGCAGCCCGGTCCCGGCACCAGCTCGATGCTGGACGGGATCGCCTTGCGCAGGCCGGCGGTGGTGATCGAGCGCTCGTGACCGCCGCAGACGTTCATGACCTTGATGCGCCCGGGCAGCGGCAGCGCGCGGATGCGCTGCAGCCAGTCGATGGCGGTGGTCATCGCTTTCCCCCTCAGCGCGGTGGCCGCTGGCCGGTCGCGTGCGCGCTGGCACCCTCCGGTTGAATGCTGGGCCGCGCGGTGGCGCCGCGCGCCGCGCGTTCCCGCTGCGCGGCGACCTCGCGCCCGAGCCACGCCAGCCAGGCGGCGAAACCCTCGCCGCCGCGGCTGGTGAGTTCGATCGTCTCGCCGCCGAAGCCGATCTGGCGCAGCGCGGCGCGGGCACGCTCGACCTTGAACTCGGTGATGTAGGCGAGCAGGTCGGTCTTGGTGATGAGCGAGAGATCCGCGGCGCGGAACATCACCGGGTACTTGGCCGGCTTGTCGTCGCCCTCGGGAACCGACAGCAGCGTCACGTTGCGGTGCTGGCCGAGGTCGAAGCTCGCCGGACAGACGAGGTTGCCGACGTTCTCGATGAACAGCACGTCGAGACCGGCGAGCGGCAGGTCGTGCAGGGCGTCGTGCACCATCTGCGCATCGAGGTGGCAGGCGTTGCCGGTGGTGATCTGGACCGCGCGCACGCCGCAGGCGCGGATGCGGTCGGCGTCGTTCTCGGTGGCGAGGTCGCCCTCGATCACCGCGACCTTGAGCCGCCCGCCGAGTGCGCGGATGGTCGCCTCGAGCAGCGAGGTCTTGCCGGCGCCAGGCGAGGACATGAGGTTGAGCGCCAGCACGGAGTGCGCGTCGAAGTGCTCGCGGTTGCGGGCGGCGACGCGATCGTTCTCGCCCAGGATCGCCGTGATGACCTCGATGGTCTCGGTGCGCCCGGGCACGGCAGGGGCGGCGGCGAGCGGCGCGCGCGTCGCGGCGGGCCCCAGGGAACATCCACAGTCACGGCACATCGGTCGCCTCCTGGTCGTGGACTAATGGACCGCCCCGGGTCCGGTCTCGATCTCGACCCGCATGAGCAGCATCTCCTCGCCAGCAGTCACGTCCACCTGCCAGTCGCCGCAGGCGCCGCACACCAGGCGGTTCACCTGGGCGCCGCCCTCGACGCCGCAGCTGCGGCAACGGACGCGCACCGGCACCGTCTCGATGATGAGAGTCGCGTGCTCGGCCAGGGTTCCCGCGGCGGCGATCGGGTAGGCGTGCTCGAGCAGCCCGGCCTCGACGCCCGCGAGCGGACCCACGGCTATCACGATCGACAGCACGCGGCCTGCGTCGTTCTCGCGCGCTACTTTTTCGACCTGCCCGATCAGCGCCTGGCAGACCGAGAGCTCATGCATGCTCGGCGATCTCGTCGAACAGCTCCCACGTCAGGCGCGCCTCTTCCTCGCTCACCTTCTGGATGGCATAGCCGACGTGCACCAGCACGTGGTCGCCGGGTGCGATCTCCTCGCCCTGCAACATGAACAGGCTGATTTCCCGCTCGATGCCCTTGGCCTCGCAGACGGCGGTGAAGCCGTCCACGGACGTGATCCTCATCGGCACGGCCAGACACATGTTCCCGACCTCCCCCTGCGGAATCGACCCGCAGAACCCGCGCGAGGCTGTCAGACACCGGGCGCCGGCACAACCCCGTACATGCCGCGACCCGCCTCAGGCCGGTCGGCCGGGCTCGATCGGCGGCGCACGCCGCTTGCGCAACGATGCGAGCAGCAGGGTACCCGTCGCGAGCAGGATCTCGTCCATGAAGGGGATGATGTCCGGCATGAAAAGGTCGACGACGAACAGCGTCGCCACCAGCTTGAACAGCGTGGGAAAGCGCAGCCCGGCTGCAAACCTGGTCACGAGGGATCCGATCATTTCGCCAGGCCTCCCGGGGCCGTGACTTCCACCGACAGCGTGAAGGTACGCGACTCCGCGGGACGCAATGCGCCGACGCCCACGACCTGGCGGGAGATCTCCTCGCCGCGCTCGTTGCGGATCGCGAGCACCACCGAGTACTCCCAGTCGGCGCCGCGCTCCGGGTGCTGCACCGTTCCCTCGACTCGCAGGGCGGAGAAACCCTCCGGCTTCGGCGCGGCTGCGGCGCCCACGAAACGCAGGTGGTGGCGGCACTGCGGGCAGATCGGCGCGCTGTCGAGGATCGTCGCCTTGCAGTGCGGACAGACCCGCGTGCGGCCGGCCGCGCCGCCGAATCGCCCGGTGAGCATGCTGGCTGGCACCGGCCCTACTTGCGGCCGGCCCCGTGCTCGCCCCAGCCGAAGTCGGCCTGGCCGCGCATCCGCGAGCCCGCCGCCACGGTGAGCACGCCGGCCTTGACGTCGCCGTTGATGGCGCCCGTCTCGGCCAGCTCGACCCGGCCGCTGGCATTGATGTTGCCCTCGACCTCGCCGCTCACGATGACGTTCGCGGCATTGACCTGGCCGTTCACGTGGGCGCCCTGCTCGACCGTGACGTTGCCCTGCACGTTGACGTCGCCCTTGAAGCGGCCGGCGATGCGGACGTCGCCGGCGCCCTCGATCTTGCCCTCGATGGTGACGTCGGCGGCGATCAGCGACTCCTTGGTCGCTGCTCCGGGCGCGACCCGGCGGATCGGCTCGGGCGCCGGCGGCGCCAGGCCGACGGGCCCGGCGCGCACGGCAGTCTCAGGGGCGGCGACGGCGGACGCCTCGCCAGGGGCGAAGGTGGCGTCCTTCAGCGACGGATCTTTCCAGATGGGCATTGCTCGATGCTCCTGTGCTCGGAGGTTGCGTGGCCGTGGTACTGGCAGGCGGGGACTAAAACCACAGTCCTGCCCCTTGCAGGGCCGAACAGTCGCAAAATGCTTAACTTAACGCAACCAGCGGGCGCAACACGCCCCGGACCTCGGCCCGTTGGCGAGGAGAATGGTGCCGGCTGAGGGACTCGAACCCCCGACCAGCGGTTTACAAAACCGCTGCTCTACCAACTGAGCTAAGCCGGCAATTGGCGCGGATTCTAACCGCGCCGCGCCACGACCGGTCAGCGCGGCGTGACGGCCTCGGCCGCCGGACAGGGCCGCAGTTCCAGGTCCGCGAGGCGACCGGCCTCTCCGCCGCGCAGCTCGTCGATCGCCGGCAGGCCGCCGTTGGCCTGGCGGTCCACATCCAGCCAGGTGACCTCCTCGGTGCGCAACGGCTCGACCGTGCGCGGCTCGAAGCCGGCGGCGCGTGCCGCGGCGGCGGTCTCGGCGGCCTTGGCGGCGTCCGCAAAGACCCCCAGCGACACCACCGTGCCGACACCCTCTTCGGCCAGGACGTAGGCCTCGCCGATGCCGGCGGCCCGCAGGGCCGATTCCGCGTTCGCGGCATCCTCGGGCGTGGCAAGACCCTCGATGCGTACCCAGTGGCCTACCGGCACCTCGTCGCGCGCGCCGCGCAGGCGTGCGGTGAAGCCCAGGCTCCGCAACCGCGCCGCGGCCCGTTGCGCATCCGGCGCCTCGCGGAACGGCCCGGCGCTCACGCAGGCGAGGTCCACAGCGTCGAGCGCCAGTGTGCCCGCCTCCCCCGGCAGCGCGGTCTGCTCGGCCGCGGGCGACTCGCTCAGCAGCCGGATGCTGCCGGAGACCGTCGCGGCAGGCGCCACGTAGCCGGCCGGAGCCGGCGCTGGCGCGACCCAGCGCGCCCAGGCGAAGAACAGCAGGTTGGCCAGCAGCAGCAGCAGGAACAACGTGCGCACGGCTCGGAGGCCCCCGTCAGGACGGTCGACGTACGGATGTTAGCGGAAAAAGAACGGCCCGCTTCCCTTGCGGGGAGCGGGCCTCGGATCAGTCAGTCGGGTCGGACGACCTACTTGCCGCCCTTCGACAGGTACGCAGCCATGTCCGCGGCCTCCGCATCCGACACCGCGATCTTGCTCTTGTGCTTCATCTGCCCGGCAGAGATCTTCTTGATCGTATCGGCGAGACCCTTGGCATCCTCGCCTGCAAAGTCGCCGGCCTCGTGGCACTCGGCGCAGTCCGAAGCGAACTTGGCCTTGGCGTCGGCATTCGCCGCCATGCTCCAGCCGGCCGCGCCAAGGCTGGCCACCGCCACGATCAGCATCCGATTCATCTTCATCGCCAACTCCTTAAATCTCCAAGTCTCCAGTGGAAGGCCCGGCGCCCGCCGGGCCCAGGAACCCAGGTCCACGCCGGGCAGCGGTTACTTGCCGCCGCTCGTCATAAAGGCCGCCACATCGGCCGCCTGCTGGTCGGTCAGCTTCAGCGCCTTCTTGTGCTTCATCTGGCCGGCCGAGATCTTCTTGATGGTTGCGGTGACTTCGGCGGCGTTCTCGCCTTCGAAATCGGCGACTTCGTGGCACTCCGCGCAGACGTCGTTGAACGTCGCCTTGCCCGCGGCGGCGTCGGCCAGCACGACGCTGCCGTAGCCGGCGAACCCCATGGACGCGACCGAAACCATAAGCAACTTGTTGATTTGCATGCATCCTCTCCAGCGCAAGACCTACTCCGGCAGCCAAGCGGCGGCCGGGACCCAGTGCGTTCCCGGCTACGATCATACATCAGTGCCGGCGTCCCTCGTGATGGTGCGCTGGTCACCGAGGATCAACCCCCCTGCCCGGGCCAGCTCGGCGAGGCCGAGCAGCACGAGCTCCGGCAGGTGCTCGGCAGCGGTCAGCAGGTGCGGCAGCAGCCCGGGGGCAGCCCCGCCGGTCAGGAGCAGCCGCGGCCTCACGCCCGTCGCCCGCTCGGCGTCCGCCACGCTGCGATCGACGAGGGCTGCCACGGCGAGCCGGCAGCCGAGCTCGATCGCATCGCGGGTGTTGTCCGCAAACGGCTGGTCCGCGCGGGCAGCGCCGCTGGAGCCGTGGTGAGCGGCCAGATCGGCGGTGGAACGCAGCAGCGATGCGACCATCAGCGCCGGCCCCGGCACAATGTAGCCGCCCTGGTGGGAGCCGCCCGATGCCACCACGTCGATGGTGGCTGCCGTGCCGATGTCCGCGACGACGCAGGCAGCTCGCGTGCGCCGATAGGCGCCGACCACCGCGACCCAGCGGTCGACGCCAAGCAGGTCCGGGTCCGCGTAGCCATTGCGAACGCCGGCTGCCTCGCGGGTCGAGGCGACGAACTGCACGCCCCGCCCCGTCGCGAGGCGCGTCGCGGCATCGAGCGCCGAGTCGGCCGCATCCCCCGCGACGCTCGCGGCGAGCACACCCTCGACCGGCTGGCCGCCGAACAGCGCGGCACGCCAGTCCTCGACCGACCAGCCAGCGTACGGCGCCGCCGACTGCTCGCCGAGCCCGCCGCCCGCATCGAGCCGCGCCCACTTGACGCGCGAGTTGCCGACGTCGACCAGCAGCATCATGGTCCAGCCGGCCGCAGGCTCACGTCGCCCGAGTGAAAGCGCTCGATGCGCCCGCCCACCGCCACGAGCAGCGCGCCGTCGGCATCGGCGCCGCGCGCCTCGCCCTCGATGCACTCCGCGCCCTGCGCGACGCGCACGCGGGCTCCCGCGAGCGCGTCGAGCCCGGCCCAGCGTGGCACGAAGGTCGCGAAGCCCGACCTGCCGAATTCGTCGAGCCCGGCGAGCATCGCCGCGGCCAGCGCACCGGCCAGTTCGTTGCGCCCCGGGGCGCCGCCGGCCATGGCCTCGCGGAGGTCCGCGACCGGCAGCGCGCCGGCGGTCGCGAGCGCCGTGCGCGCCGCGTCGGGCAGTACGAGGTTGAGCCCGAGACCGGCCACGACGCTCGCCGGTCCGCCCGCCTCCGTCCGCAGCTGCAGCAGCATCCCGCCGAGCTTGCGCTGGCGCCAGACGACGTCGTTCGGCCACTTGAGCCGCACGTCCGCGAGGCCGAAGCCACGCAGTGCCTCGGCCACGACCACGCCGAGCGCGAGGCCGAGCGCCGGCAGGCCGGGCGGCGTCTCGGGGAAGGTCCAGGCGACCGAGAACGTGAGCCCCGACCCGAAGGGGGCGAGCCAGGACCGGCCGCGCCGGCCGCGACCGGCGCGCTGCAACTCGGCGAAGGCGACGCGGGGGCGCCCGGGGAACGGCGGCGCGGCGTCGTTCAGGTAGGTATTGGTCGAGTCGGTCTCGAACAGGACTTCGACGGCGGCCTCCGGCCCCGGGCCGCGCGCGGCGGCGGTCCGCGCGATGCGGCCCGCGTCGAGCAGCTCGACGGCGGTGGGCAGCCGGTAGCCACGGCGCGGCTCGCTCTCGACTGGTACGCCGCGGCCACGCAGTTCGCCCACCAGCTTCCACACCGCCGCGCGGCTCACGCCCAGCTGCGCGGCGAGATCCCGGCCCGAGTGCAGCGCACCATCGGCGAGCAGCGCGAGCAGCGCTTCGGCCCTGAGGGTCATCGCGGACGCAGCAGCCACAGCCGGCGCGCGCGGTTCTCGGTGCCGGCACGCATGCGCGTGAGGTTGGCGCGGTGCGTGTAGACCACGAAGGCCGCCATGGCGATGCCGAAGGCGACCAGCGCCGGCGAGCGCGGCCCGGCGAGCGCGAAGTACAGTGGCAAGGTGGCGGTGCCGACCACCGTGCCGAGTCCCACGAACCCGGTGAGCATCACGCAGGCGAGCCACGCGAGCACCACCGGCAGCAGCGCCGGCGGCGCGAGGACCGCCACGGCGCCGAGCAGCGTGGCAGCGCCCTTGCCGCCGCGGAACTCGTGCCAGACGGGATAGACGTGCCCCACCACCACCGCCGCCGCGCAGGCGACCGCGAGCCAGTCGCGACCCACGGACGGGTCGATGCCGACCAGCGGCAGGTCGAGGTCCGGCAGGACGCCGACCGCGAGCAGCGCCTTGCCGACGTCGATCACGACGACGCCGAGCGCGAACTTCCAGCCCTGGGTACGCAGCGCGTTGGTGCCGCCCGCGTTGCCGCTGCCGAGCTCGCGGATGTCCACGCCGCGGAAACGCCCCATCACCAGGCTGCCGATCACCGAGCCGAGCAGGTAGGCGAGAAGCGTCTTGACGCCGAGTTCGAGCACGAATTCCCTCCGACGGCGATTCTAGCAGCGGCCCTCGGGGCGGCGCCCGCGCGTACACTGGCGCGCCGACCCGACGGCGCAGGAGACCGGCATGGGCAAGCTCGAAGAGGATTTCGCCGCCTACCGCGCGCGCATGAACCAGCGGGTCCTCGCCGAGGACAACCGCGTCATCAAACGCGTGTACTCCGTGGACTCGCTCGCGTATGGCGAGGACGGCGCGCTGCCGAAACAGACCCGGGAACTGCTCGGCCTCGTCGCCTCGCTCGTGCTCCGCTGCGACGACTGTGTGAAGTACCACCTCGTCGAGGCCCGCGCCGCCGGCTCGAGCCGCAGGGAGATCGTCGAGGCGATGAGCATCGGCCTCGTGGTGGGCGGCACGATCGTGATCCCGCACCTGCGCCGCGCCGTCGAGTTCCTCGACGACCTCGACGGAGCCGGGGCCGCCGCCACGCCGGGCTAGACGCCGCCGCGACGGCGCGGCAGGAAGACCTCGGCCAGCATGCAGCGCACCGAACCGCCGCCGGCGTCCTCGATGGCGGGCACCGGCACGGCGACGACGCGCGACACGGCGGCTGCGAGTCGCGCCCGCGCGTCAGGCCCAAGGCTGTCCCAGCCGCGCTGCGAAACCGCCAGCACGCCCGCGCCCGCGGCGTCGCGCAGCTCGAGCAGGTTGCCGGCGAACCGTGCCATCTGCGCCACGGTGATGGTCTCGACGTGGCGACCGCCGTCGCGCAGCCGCTCGAGCAGCGCGTCCCGCTCCTCCGCAGCGACCGCCTCCGCGCAGATCACCGCGCAGCGGTGGCCGATCGCGAGCATCACGTTGGTGTGGTAGACGGGCACGCCGTCGGGACCGGCCGCGTGGAAGCTGACGGGCGCGTAGCCGAGCTCGCCGCAGAGTTCGTCGAGCACGGCCGCGTCGCCGCGCGGCGAGAGGCAGGCATAGGCGACCCGCGCGACATGATCGAACACGACGCTGCCCGTGCCTTCGAGAAACCGGCCCGCGAGTTCGTGGTGCGTCAGGTCGAGCAGCCGCTCGACGCGGAAGCCGCCCCGCTGCTCGAGTTCCATGAGCAGGTCGAGCCGCCGCTCGCGCCGGCGGCTCGGGGCGAGCATCGGATACAGCACTGCCGAGCCGTCGGCGTGCAGGCTCAGCCAGTTGTTCGGGAACACCGCATCGGGACAGGGCGGATCCGTGCGCTCCGCGAGCGCGTGCACCTCGACGCCGGCGTCGGCGAGCGCCGCGGCCAGCCGGTCGAACTCGAGGAGCCCCTGCGACGGGAGGTCGCCGTCCTCGGGGCGCGGCCCCTGGAAGCGGTTGCTCGCGGCCGTGTCGGGATTCCAGCCGAACGCCGCTGGCCGCACCATCAGCACCGCGTCGGCGGTCTGCGCGGAGAGGGACATGCCTGTATTCTAAGGCCGACCGGGCGCGGCGCCAGCGACGGCGGACTCAGTCTTCCGCGCGCGCGAAGGCGACCACCTTCTCGCGCTCCGACACCACGGCCCCGCCCGGCTTCTCGACCGTGACGGCAAAGGCGGCCGGGCGCACCACCGGCAGCGATGCCTTGGCCGGGATGACGACCTCGTCGAAACCCGCCGGGACGTCGAAGAGTCCGCCGTCGACCGGATAGCGCTCGTCGCGGGCCGCGTCGAAGATCCACAGCTGGTAGCGCGCCCGCGCCGGATCGTTCGCAACGAATCCGCGCAGCCTCAGGAAACCCTGCTGGCGCCGGTTGTCCCAGACCACGTCGCCGGCACCCTCTCCCTCGCCGCCGGCCCAGCGCCAGAGGCCGACCCGCGGCGAGCCCGCGAGCATGTGTTCGCGGGCGGCCTGCAGGCGCCACTGCGCAACATGCCCGGCGACGACGAACCGGCCGGGATCGGACAGGCGGGGGATCCAGGCAAGGAGCGCCAGTCCCAGGCAGGCGCCAGCAACGCTCCACGGGACCCAGGAAAAATGCCGTCTGCCCGTGGACTGCAGCGCCAGCGAGCCGCTCCCGGTGGCCTCGGGTCCGTTGGTGCCGTGCTCGCGCAGCCACTGGTCGGCGCACTGGTCGAGGCGCCTCCGCATCGAGTTCGGCAGTGGCTCGGGGCGGGGCTCCTCAGGCGGGCTCGTGGCGTCGGCCCGCCCGTTCAGGGCGCCGCCTCCCCCATCTTCGCCGGACCGTCGATCTTCATCCACTGACGCACCTGAATGAGTCCGCGCCGCATCTGGGTCTTCACGGTACCGAGCGGCATGCCGGTGGCCGTTGCGATCTCGGAGTGCGTCAGTCCCTCGAGCAGGCCCATTCGCAGCACCTTGCGCTGCTCCGGCCGCAGCCTTGCCACGACCGCCGCGGCATACTCGGCCTCGGCCCGAATCTCGCCGCCGTTGCCCGGCTCCGCCCACCGCAGGTCCTCGAGCGCATCCTCCGAGTCCATCAGGTGGCCGTGGCGGCCGCGACGGATTCGGTCGATCAGGCGCCGCCTCGCGATCGTGGTGATGAACACCTTCTCCGAGCCCTGCGCGGCGTCGAATCGCCCGGCGCTCTTCCAGACGTCGATGAAGATCTCCTGCACCGCGTCTTCGGCGTCCGCCCGCGACCGCGTCATGCGGCGCGCGATCGCCCAGACCAGGCCTCCGAACTCATCGATGCACTCCCGCACGGCCTTCGCATCACCGCGCGCCACTCGAGCGAGAACTGACTCCGTCATCGTGCTTGCCTCTGTTCGCCACTGCCGGGCGCTGGTTTCAGGAAGGGCCGTCGGCCCGGGACTTGGACTGAGTTTATAGTACTAATACAGTTGCTGTACAACCATTGACTGAAAGTTTGCTGTACAGAGACACGAACGGTAGATGTCGCCGCATAGAAATGCGGTTTTCCCTTGTTGCGGACGATTCTCATTCCGATGACACTACGGACCCGTCCAAGACAGACCGGTTCCCGACACCAGATGCCACCCGTATCCCTATCGACGCTGCGCAAAGGCGCGCGCGGCACCGTTGCCGACGTCCGCGAGGACGCCCAGACCTTGGGCGACGA
>Ga0209254_10002760_pt1 | contig 16003 bp, 12 predicted proteins | sample FrelakmetDIP11DI_FD_187148 | JGI IMG/M metagenome (GOLD analysis project Ga0209254, IMG submission 187148) | Freshwater lake sediment microbial communities from the University of Notre Dame, USA, for methane emissions studies - DIP11 DI (SPAdes)... | ecosystem: Environmental > Aquatic >... | reverse complement strand
CGCAGAGCAGTGCGAACTGGTTCTCGCCCCTGGCGAGCAATTGGCTCCTGTATTGGCTCAACGGATTGCATCCAGGCCCCAACCATGAACTCGAACAACAGTTGTCGCGGGCGAATCAGCAATATCGAGTTCCTCTCGGCTTTGGGTATATCCCTGTTAGCCCTCGCACTGAGCGCAATGATTCTGGTTGTCGGCTATCTGATTTTTTTCCCCGGGATGGCCACGCACATGAAGCCCTCCGGCAGGAATGAAATCGAGCCACGGACGATCAGGGGCGATGAGTTGCGGGTACGACTTGGTACCGGCAGCGCGACCGAAGACGGGGCAATGCAGTTGACGGGCCTGTACAAAGCGCAAGACACTCGTGTGATCCTAACCCAGAGAACCAGCTTCGAAGCCCGTGATTACCCATTTGTTGAATACAGGATGCGAGGGCGCGATGCGAAAGACTCCGTCTACCTTATCTGGATAAGCTCTGAAAGTCCGGGAAAAGTGTCCAATATGCCCCTAAACTGGCATGGAAATAATGTGGGAACGGTTTTTCTTGGGATGCAATCGGAGTGGAGTGGCCGGATCACCGAGATAGGCCTTGACGTTTACGGGGACCTGCTGGATCAGCCACTCCTCATTTCCAGCCTGACCTTTCTGCCCGCCTCCAGCAAAGAACTGCTCCACACTATTTGGCTCGAGTGGACTGTTTTTCAGGGCTGGACCCAGAAATCAGCTAACTTTCTGCCAGGCATCCCGGAACACGGGATCTTATCGCCAACGTTAGCCATGGCAGCCTGGTCCAGCCTGGGCCTTATTATCCTGGCAGGCATCTCCTGGTTCACACGTTTTCACAATCTGGTAGCCTACACCGGAGCCGTGGTGATTCCGTGGATCGTATTGGACCTGCTATGGCAAGCGCATTTATCGACTCAGTTGGAAGAGACAAAATATCTTTTCGCTGGCAAATCGCAAGATGAAAAACATCTGGCGGACTGGAGCCCGGAACTTTACAAATATGCTCAATACCTTAAAAATGAGGTTCTCCCCGAACCCGGCGCACGCATATTTCTGTTACATGATTCGGAGAAGATGACCTATTCAAGGCTGAGGATTCAGTACTACCTGCTTCCACACAATATTTTCAACTACGACCGTTTCCCTAGAAAAAAGGCCACTCGACCAGGGGACTACATTCTTGTCCTGGGCACTGTGAACGGACTGGAATTTTCACCCGAAACAAATACCCTCAAATGGAAAGATAAATCACTGCTAGTGAAACTTGTTGACTCCCGGTCCGACGGCAGTCTGTTCCGGGTTATCAAACGGAAAAAAAACCGAGTGGTCCTTCCCCCTTGATAGGTCTCGTCACCTCGCTACTTCTACCCTGGGCCTGCGGTGCAGTCTGGGTGCTCTGGTTGCTGCGGAAGTCCGGTCGCTGGAACTGCTTTCTGATTGCGGGACACGGCTACCTGCTTGGCGTTTTCCTGACCACTTTGCTCATTCGGGCGTGGTCCTCCTTAGGCCTTCTACTGAACTACTGGAGTATGGCTGGAACGATTCTGGCTACCACGCTAATAGGTCTTGCAGCAATTTGTTTACAGGCGGCTCCCGCAAGACAGGCGCCGGTCTCCTCCCGTCTGGAGAAATGGGAACTGGCCGTCCTGGCCCTGTTTTTGGCTTTGATTCTTTACCGCTACACTACAATCCTTCAGGAAATCATGTTGCGCCCGCTCTATCCCTGGGACGTCTGGATGAATTGGGCACCCAAGGCAGTTGTCTGGTACCACTACAATGAACTGGTGCCCTGGGTCAGCGTCGAGGATTGGCTACGGTCGCCGAGCAACGCCCTTGCCTATACCGCTGGTGCCAGCGATGCGTGGAAATATCCGGTGACTATTCCATTGTTGCAGCTCTGGGGCATGATGGCCATGGGGACAAGTGATAATACATTCATTTACCTCCCCTGGTTTATCGCCGCTTGCGCACTGGGTCTCGCCCTATTCGGACATTTAAGATTGTCAGGGGTGTCTGTCGTCAAGTCGACGCTGGCTTGTTACCTTCTCATGAATCTTCCGTTCATCAACGTGCATGTAGCGCTAGCTGGTTATGTAGACATCTGGCTAACTGCCGCGTTTGGCTGCGCCGTCTTCGCATTGCACGAATGGGGTGATTGCCGCCGCTGGCAATATGGCCTTCTGGCGTTGTTGCTCGCTGCAATGTGTACCCAGCTAAAAATTCCTGGGGTCATTCTCGGAAGCATAGTATGCCTGATTTTGCTGAGCTCAATTCTCATCCCAACCCGGAGAGTTTGGTTGATTCTGGTCGCGGCATTCCTCGCCGGCTTATTGTATGTCGTTTGCATCGGACTTGATTTGTCTATACCTGGTGTCGGGCGGCTCGCGATATCGGTTGACGGCATCGTGCTACCTTATATTGGCCAATATAAAATCGCCTACCATCCAGTGTATCAGGAGATAATAAACACAACTCTGGTGATGATAAACTGGAACCTGCTTTGGTACATTTTTATAGTTCTTTGTCTAGGCATGGTAGTCAATGCAAGAAGTTTCGGAGCGGCCTCTCTGGTATTAAGGTCGATATTTCTCGCGCTTTTTTTCATCCTCTTCGTATACTTTTTCACCAATCGATACATCTATGCGATGGACTACACACAGGTTAACCGGGCATTGATATATACCATCCCTCTTCTGGTGTTTTACATAATTCACGCCCACAGTTCGCTTTGTGGTACTCATCAGACAGACTAACACTCAGTCTCGACTTTCACACCGAAGTCATCAATAATTCGGTGCTTCCCGTGCAGGCATTGCGCAGCAACAATCCGTGAGTAAAATGAAGAATATAGCGATCGTGGGAGCGGGTTTTTCCGGAGCGGTTCTGGCCCGGGAGTTAGCCGAGTCCGGGTATAACGCCAAGGTTTTCGACAGCAGGTCACACATTGCTGGTAATTGTCACACCGAGCGCGACCCCGAGTCTGGTGTAATGGTCCATAAGTATGGGCCACACATCTTTCATACTGACAACGAGCGTGTCTGGCAGTATCTAAATCGATTCACGCAGTTCATGCCCTACACCAACCGGGTGAAAACCACCACCCACGGCCAGGTGTTCTCCCTGCCCGTCAATCTACATACAATCAACCAGTTTTTCGGTAAGACGTTTTCCCCATCCGAGGCAAAAGAGTTCATTGAGTCACAAACCGACCTGTCCATAGATGACCCTCAAACCTTTGAAGAGCAGGCACTTCGGTTTGTGGGCCCCGACCTGTACGAGGCTTTTTTCAAAGGTTATACGCAAAAGCAGTGGGGCTGCTCACCGACAAAACTGCCGGCGAGTATTCTCAAGCGGCTGCCGGTAAGATTCAACTACGATGACAACTACTTCAGCCATAAGCACCAAGGTATGCCCAGAGACGGATACACCGCAGTAATCGACAGAATTCTTGACCACGATAGAATTGAAGTGAAACTGGAGTCCTTCTTCAGCAGGAACCAGTGTGCTCGGTTTGACCATGTTTTTTACAGCGGCCAAATTGACGGCTACTTCGATTTTCAACTGGGCCGCCTTGGCTACAGGACCCTGGATTTCGAGGAAATTCGCGCAGAAGGCGATTACCAAGGGTGTGCCGTGATGAACTATGGGGATGAATCAGTCCCCTATACCCGTATAGCCGAGCACAAGTACTTTTCACCCTGGGAAGAGCATAGCAAAACCATCTGTTATGCTGAGTACAGCCGGAGATGCGAGGAGGGTGATATTCCTTATTACCCGATACGCCTGATCGAAGAGCAGGAAATACTGAAGCGCTATGTAGAACTGGCCAATGATGAGCAAAACGTCACTTTCGTCGGGCGACTTGGCACTTATCGATACCTGGATATGGACGTCACTGTTGCGGAAGCTTTGATAGCAGCCGAACAATTCATTTCACTGCAAACATCCGCCCAACGCATTCCCGCCTTCTTTGTAGCCCCGGTATAGTGCGTCAGATGAACGGGAACCTCGTCGCGATCATAGTGACATATAATCGTCTGGAGAAACTGAAGTCTACTCTTCAACATACTTTCCAAAACGACTTCTATCGCGTCATTGTCGTCGATAACTGTTCTACAGATGGGACCGGCTGTTGGTTAGACGGACTGAACCAGGAAAACCTCGTGGTGATGCACAGTGAATCCAACGGGGGTGGTGCCGGCGGATTTCACCGTGGTTTTCGCTATGCAGCCGAGCAACTGCCCGAAGCCGACTGGCTAGTCTGCTTCGATGACGATGCCCATCCCGAGGGTAATGTCGTAGCTACCTTTGATGCACTGGATATTCCTGCAAACGTCGGGACTATGGGTGCCGCAGTGTACCTCCCCGATGGGAGGATCAGCGAAATGAATCGCCCCAGCCGCAATCCATTCTGGCATCTGAGGGAGTTGATCAACACAGCGCTAAAAGGTAGGCTCGGTTTTCACGTCAATAATGAAAACTACCAGAGCAACTTTCCAATAGACATCGACACATCCTCCTTTGTCGGGTGCTTCGTTCGCCTGTCACTGATCCGCAAAGGACAGATCGGACTACCACGCAGTGAACTCTTCATTTACGCCGACGATATGATTTATGTTCTGGAATCTCGCAAGGCGGGGTTTCGGCACTGGTTTGTGCCGACAATTGCATTCATCCACGACTGTCAGACTCTGGTTAACCAACAGGATGTATATCATCCTCTTTGGAGGGTCTACTACACCTTCCGCAATCGCCTCGAATTGTACAGGATGACGTCCGGACTGTTTTTTCCGCTGGTCTTGCTGATCAAGGTTCCCAAGTACTTTCTGACCTTCAGGTATTATGAAAGGCATGAAAGACTCAAGTTTTTATCCATCACTGCCAGGGCAATTCTCGATGGTGTACTGCGTGATTATTCGAAGACACACCAGCAGGTGGTGGAATTCAGCAAGTTATAGAATTGGCTCGCTGTTTTGCTCCCTACTCGCCTAAACAGAGGCAGCACTTCTTAAGATAAGTTTTCTTCTTTATTCAGCCTTGATAGCTGGTTTAGCATCACTGGTATTACCTTTCGGCTTTTTCTCACATTTATCACCACATTTTTTGTTTTTGTTTTTTTTATCTTCCTTTAACTGCGCCTTTTGCTCATTGCTCAGCACGGCAAATATTTCTTTTCTCGTACCACCGTCCTCGCGGATCTTGCGCATTTTTGACATCTGTTGATCACTGAGTTGTAGATGTTTCTGCAGCTTGCTCAACTGCTCATCAGTCATGGTGGACTTCTGTTCCTTCGCCCGCGCCTTCTGTTCCTTCGCCCGCGCCTTCTGTTCATCAGTCAGCACTGCGCCCATTTCCTTCTTGCTGCCACCTTCATCGCGGATCTTGCGCATTTGTGACATCTGTTCATCACTGAGTTGTAACCGCTTCTGCATTGTGGTCAATTGTTTATCACTTAAGGAGGACTTTTCGTCTCCAGCCAGCGCTAAAAGGGGCATGCTCATCATAGTGAGCACTACCAGTGCAATTCCGAACTTCATAGCTGCGTTCCTGTTGATAGAAATAAAAGGTTTAATGTGTCAAGGCAACCAACCTGACCCGCCCTGCCATAGAGCGCCCGGCTCTCTGTAAAGGTGTCATGACTGCCGCCGTTGTATGATACGCCAAACAATGAAAAGTTCCGACATCTACATGCAAGGAATATCCAGCAGAGGGCAGCGGCTGCTCACCAAAAAATTAGTATGCATCGGGATGAGCAAGGCCTTTGAAAACGGTGAGGATAATGATTTTCAGGTCCAGCCACAGCGACCAGTTGTCAACGTAATACAGATCGTATTCAATTCTCTTCTGCAGATCGGTGTCCCCACGCCAACCGTGGATCTGAGCCCAGCCGGTAATGCCGCCCTTGACCATGTGTTTTTGCATGTAGCCAGGGATTTCATCGCGAAATTTTTCGACGAATACCGGGCGTTCGGGCCGGGGGCCAACAATTGACATGTCTCCCTTGAGAACATTCCAGAACTGCGGTAGCTCGTCCAACGAAGTACGTCTCAGGAAAGCTCCAACCGGGGTAGCTCGCCGTTCAAATCCGGAGGCCCAGACCGGCCCGGTAGCTTCCTCGATATCAACTGGCATGGTCCTGAACTTGTGCATATGGAAACGCCTGCCATTCCAGCTGACTCGCTCTTGGGCATAAAATATCGGTCCTTCATTGGTCACCTTTATGAGAATGCCAATAAGCAACAGAAGTGGGCTAGTAATAATAAGTATTAACAGCGCGAGTAATTTATCTTCAACGGCCTTAATCCAGCGGTTAAGCCCATCCATTGGAGTGACGGACAGATTGATAACCGGCATGCCTGCGATTGTGCTTATCGAGTGATTGATAAGATGGAACCCGAACAGATCCGGAATCAGCCTTATATCGCTCATGGAATCCTTCAGTTTACTGAGTATTTGCTCGATGGAATCGGCCTCCTTGAGTGACATGGCTATCCACACCTGGTCAATCTGGTTATGGTAAAGAAACTCAGGTGCCTCGGAAATTTTGCCCTTTACCGGGACGGGGCGGGAAGGTCCGCGAGGGTCGTCGGTGAAATACGCGCCGATACTGAAACCCGAATCGACCGCATCGTCCAGGCGCTGCAGCACCTGTTCGCCAAGCTCGTTCGAGCCAATGATTATTATGTGGCGAAGGTTAAAACCCCGGCGGCGCATAGTTTTCAAAAACTGTCGGAGGCCGAGGCGCTGCAGTAATAGTAGGGCAAACCCCCCTGTGTACCACATGAGCAGCCAGGCTCTCGAAAAATCCGCCGTAGTCTTGGTTATGGCTGCCAAAAATATCAGTATCGCGAAGACAACATTCCAGGCTACGAAGAGGGAGGCTAGCTCGGCGACAAACTCCTCCCCCCGCCAGGTACGATAGAGGCCTGCAAGCTGGAATATGGACAGGAACACCAGTGCAGAGAGTGTTATTGCAACCTGGTAATCAGGACGCAATGGTTTGGAGCCGAATACGGCAGTATAAGCAGCGATGCAGGCGATCAGGAAGATAACGATATCAAGAACGCGAGATGCCCACAGGAGAAGCGAGGAGTGTTCCCTGAGAAATCCTCGAGTGTACATGTGCTATTTCCGAGCCCCAGCCACAGCGCAATCTGAAGCACAGCTTACAGAGTTGCCAAATGTCAGCAATTTATGCAACACGTACTTTACTCCTCCTGTCCGAACAAAAGTCTGAAAAATGCTTTCACGTGGTAGGACTTACTATTGTGAGACCTGGATGCTACCAGGGAGCGCCGCCGGGATTTGGCTTTTTTTTGCCATTTACTCGCCTCTTTGGCGACCTGCAGAATCATGGGGCCCGCCACGTTGTTCAATAGTGCGATACTCTCATCACTGGCCAGCTCAGGCCAGTTGATATGAGGCTGTGAGAGATCGTCATCAAATAAGCGTTCTCGCCCAAAGTAGTCCCTGGCAACCCACTGGTTGCCATCGAAATACCTGTCCAGAATCTCGTGCCGCTGTTGTGGGGAGAGGATGGATACCCCCCTGTCATCCATGCCGCGCGATATAGCGCCAGCAGCCGCCAGGATAAAAGCCTTCACCTGCTTTTTCTGGAGGCCATCCAGTGGCAGATGCCTAAGAAATTCTGACACCTGTGGAGAGAAACTGGCATTTTTGTGGGAATCGAGTTTTGGACTGTACAATTTATCGCAACCGATTAGTTGCAGAAATTCTTGCACCGGCCCGTGCGGCATTTGCGGACGTTCCATGACTCTCAGCAGGATATTTTCGCTGCCGAATACCTTCGACCAGTTAGTGACCAAGGACTGGTAATTGATCCAGTGAAACTTGTTTGTCTCCGCAAGGCGGAGAAACTCGGCAAATCCGATGTGCGCCAGCTCGAGGTTCCACTGGGCCTTGATATTCTGCTGGAACCAGCTTTCAAGCCACTGGTCCTGTCTGCGCAGGAAGATGACCACCTTTACATCAAATTGCGAGCGCAACCCTGCGAAAAGTTCTGGCTCGGTTATCTGGCAGATGTCCTCTTCACTGAAAATGACTTTGTTTGCGGCACCGTTTTTGTTTCGGAGTTGGGTCAAGATATCACGTCCCAGCTCCTCCGATGTTGTCAAGCGATTCCTGACAAGTTCGGCCTGCCGGTAGGGTCTACCCTGTCCAAACGCTATCAGCACGCCCTCGTCCAGAAAGCGTTGCTGGTTGCGATGAAGATATTCCTGGATTGAAGTTGTGCCGGTACGGTGGACTCCGATGTGAAGATAAAGGACGGGGCTTTTCGATTCCATTTGTCTGGTAGCGGCAGCACATTACGGGTCGCCATGCTAGCACAAATGCTGACGTGGGTTAATAAAGCAGGGGTTGATACCCGCTCTCTCCCGTCTCGACCATGCCGTATTGCTTTTCGCGGACACCAAAGGCATCAAAAGAAATTTTGGATAGCGGCTTCGCAAACCATTCCATTTTGAATATTCCGGAATAAAAGGTAATATCTCTGCAATTGGGTCGCAAGGAATTCACCCTTCTGTTAGTCCATGCGGGGAGACCCGAACGACATGGTATTGACCATACGGCAAGGCTGATGCAACTCTCTTGGGTATTCAGGCCGAACAAGGCGTACATCAAGTGAAATATCGGCGAGAATCAACTCAACTGGCTCCCGGATGCTGTCCGTGCTTCCTGAAAGCCGTGTTCAACTAATCTATCAGGAATCCTTTTCTGAAACTCACTAGATGAAAACGATTTATCTCCATATCGGGACGTTTAAGACCGGCACCTCCTCGATACAAAACTTCATCACCCGCAACCGGGAGGTTTTGTGCGACCTGGGATATTTCGTGCCAAGTTCCCAAGCGATGGGACACCACGAACTGCCTATATCGCTGATACGTGATTATTCCGATTTCGAGGCAGCCTGGCCCAAGTTCGAAGGTAACAGTGAGGAGATATGGGGCAAGCTGATAGAGGAAATCAATTCCTGTCCGTGCGAGAAGATCATCATATCGGCGGAGGGATTTTGTGACCTGGTGAACGAGAACTGTCGGGAAGTTAGCGAGTACATGGGTGGCCTCGTTGTCAACTATCTGGCCAATTTCAAGGTGGTCGTGGTCTGTTACTTGCGGGAAATCCTGCCCTATATGCTCAGTATGTATCGCGAAACAATCAAGATCACCCCGCGTACCCTGTCCTTTAACGAGCAGGTACACCGATATGCCCAGAACGATTCAATCCATTTGCTTCCCTCCATCTATCTCGATTTCTTCGAGAAGCTATTTGGTCGGGATGCCATGGTCGTGAAGAAGTACAGTCGTGATGAACTACGAGGTGGCGACGTCGTTTGTGACTTTATGGCGACCATCGGCCTGGGCGAGGAAATAAATCCTTTGCTCGATGCGCGGGAGCCCGAGCTGCAGGAACTCAATACCAGTATCGACGTGAACGAACTCGACCTCAAGCGCGCCTTCAATCTGGCCGGCGCCCATGGGCTGGATCTTAACAGGAAGGTTGCCGACCTGATAAAGGGCAGCGCTGTTATCGCCGCGGGCGATGCCAGCGGCGACTCCGCGCAACAGGCACAGGAACTCTCAAAACTGATCAACATCGAGCAGGACAAACTCAATGATCGATATAAGGTCAACTTTGCCGCGCTCAAGAACGGCGTTTTCGCGACAGACAGTAAGCCCAGAGACGTGGATTACCTGTACCTGGTTGCCCTCCTGGGCCTGAATATCCAACAGGGGAGAGACGCCATCCAGCTGGGGAGAGACGCCATCCAGCTGGCTCAGCAAAACCGCGAGACCTTGACGCGACTTGAGACTCAGATACGATTTGAGGTGCAGCTGAAGCGACTTTTCAGCAGAGGGCTGGCCGCTGTTATAAGATTACCGAGAAAACTATTACAAGTCCTCAGGCGTCGCTAGCCAACCTGCTCCTCAGTCTCCAGCCTGAATTGCTGTTCCCAGAACTCCGGAGTCATATAGGCCTCAAGCAGCGCTGCCCTCGACCTGAGGGAACGGGCGGCAAGTACCAGTCTCAAAGACAATCCCAGAGCCTGGAAAATATTTCTGAAAAAATAGGACTTGTCGTGCCTGAGTATGACGCCAGTAGAGCTCTCATAGTGGTATACAGTCATGTCCCGGGCAAGAAAGGACTTCCTCAGGAAGGGCGCTTCCTCCTTGGTCACGGTGACGTTTTTCTTGAAGAAAAGCGTGGGGATGAGGTGCCCGTTCAGGGTAAGCAGTCGCAGGACACGACTAAAGATCCCCGCTGGGTTTTCCAGATGTAGTGGTGCAACCCTTGGGCCAGCCATCGATACCAGCCTCTCCCGATCAACCAAAGGCGCGAGTTGCGCCCGTTTGGCGCTCATGTCCATATTTTCGCGCCAGAAAGACACCGGTTTCAGTACATCCGCCAGCGCGATGCAGATTGCCTCTGCCGAAGCATACTGGTAGGCGGCATTATTTTTAAGCAGGAAGTGCCAGAAAACCAGTAATAGTTCGCTGGTGGCAGAATTCAGCTTGTCGGACATCAGGTAGTGACAAATGTGTGACCGCATGTCGAGATACATAGTGAGTGGCGAACTCTTCGCGGTGAAACACTCCTGCCAGCTGCAAATACCATTCAGGGTGGCGATCCGAAACGGGTTTGTCATCGAAAAAAGGATGTCATCGCCCCGCACAAAATAGGGGAACGGGTAATGCTTTAGGTGGCTTATCGGAAATGCGAAGAACCACCATGCACCGTAGCCGACTTCTTCTAGCATATCGTTTTCCAGCAGCGCCTGGCGGCTCCGCAGGTCAAGACCGTGCTTGAGCGGCTGACAGGAACGATTAAAGACTGCACCCGCTTCGTGCTGGATGTAGGTGAGCCTCTCCAGCATCATGGCGCCAGCAACTGCCAGCCGGTCATCGCTGGCGAAATCGAGCAGCGCCACCGTGCGTTTGATTGCCTCGCTTTCACAGGATGCGTCATCATCCATAAACAGGCAATGGCTTACGCCTTGCGAACACTTGTCGTAATGATATAAGCCGCGGGAAAATCCTCCTGCTCCCCCGTAATTCCTGTTTCTTATGATTTTGCAGGTTTCCGGGACGTCGTCGTCACTTAGGGTGTGGCCATTGTCTACCACGCATAGGTGGATGCGATCGGCCAGCTCGCCGCCACTCAGCAAGTCCCTGTGCAACCGGGCCACCGCGGGGATGACGTACTGGTTGCGCTTGAACGCAGTGATGGATATACCCAGTACCACCTTGCGGGGGGGCTCCTGGGGCGTCACGAATCTCGCCGACCTGAGTAAGCAGTTGCCCAAGGTGGAGACATGGAAAGAGATCAAGCCGGAATCAAGTTTATCCAGTGGTGGAAGATCGAGGATGGTCTTGCCGGATACTTCAGCATCGAGCTTATGCTGGCCGAATACCCGAGGAGATTGCTTGAACTGATGGATGGTGAAAGTGAGCAAGCCCTCGCCTTCATACTCAAGCTCCAGCTGAACCCGTTTCACCTCGGTAAAAGCACGCCATCGGGTAATTGAAAACTGATTAAAATAAGTAGCAAAGTTGGCCTTGCCTCCTGAGGCAAGGTATATCGTCTGGTTTTCGTAGGAGAACTGGGCATGGTCATTGAGACGAAAAAACAGGGCTCTGTCCGCGTAGCTGGCAAGCGTCGGCATGATGATGTTTTGCAGGGTAACCATTGGTTTTATTGGCCTTCCTTATAGGTCTGTATTACGCCGAGATTCCTCTGACACTTTCATTTCGCCTGCAGTCGGCCAACCAACTCAGCCAGTTGGAGGGACATCTTGGGGTCTTCGGAAGCCAGTGTCCTGACGCAATCCTCCAACAGGGCTATTTCGTCCACCGAGACTAATGGAATCTCTTTTATTCCCTCCAGAAGATGCAAAATGGCTTGATTTGCAGAGTCTTCTGTCCACAGATCAGCAGGTGTCTCAGGATACATGTCGAAATCATCGCTGAACAGGTATTCCCTTTTGCTGATGGCAAAGCGCTGGTTGAGCAGCCTATTGCTCTCTCGAAAGTAGTGATAGAACTTTTCCGCCTCTTTCCGGGAGGGCAGGGATTTTCCGCTATTGTCCAGATACTTGAACAGGTACTTCTTGATGGATTGCTTAACCTGCTGATGATTCATCAAGTGATTGACCTTGGTCACCTCGAAACCGCGGGACTCGTTCTTGTTCTTCGGCCTATCGAGTATCTCGAGACCAACCGCTACAAAAAAATCGTCAACCGCATCACCATTCTTAAGCTCGGATGTTTCAAACAGCCTGATTATCATGCTGGACTCGCCAAAGGCGTTGGCCCAAGTGCCGATTCGTCGATTGTAATCCAGATAGTCATAGTAGTGCTCACGAAACGGAGGCAGCGCAGTGTTGCCCTTCGCATAGTACCCGGCGCTGAGGAAATTGCTATTCTTGCTGCCCTGCTGATAGTGCGATATTACGTGCTGATCCTGTCGTCTCAGGTAGGACACGATACAGATTTCTCCAAAATGCTCTGCGAGACCGGCCTGGAACTTGTGGATTTCGCGTTCATTGAAAACCCAAGAAAAGCGCTCAGAGGAAAGGATGACATTTCCCGTCAACCGCCCAAGGACTCCGGGAAGATCGGCGTGAATGGTGCCCCCTTTGCGGAGCCCCTTGATCCAGGGGTGAATATTGCCCTTCTTACGCAAGCTGCCATCCAGATCTTGGCTAACTAGTTCGAACCCCTGTTTCCTGAGGTGGGCACTGTTTGCGAACAGGGTTCTCTGGATTGAAGTCGTCGCCGTCTTATGGTTGCCGATATGAATTACCAGCTTTCTTTCACTATCCATCAGGTCAAATCTATTTCGCTAGTGGGCGTTGCTTATCGTGACCTGCCAAGTATTGCATAAGCATCAGAATAGTTTGCGTATCCAATTCAGGATATTTTTGTAGGGTGCCCGGATCCCTCTCGGGCCTGCTTCGACCTGGCTTGCGCTGACTTCAATGTGCTTTCCGCTGTGCCTCATGGTCATTTGCGCCAGTGCGACGCCTTTTTCGCTGTCCATAAAGGTCATGCGCCGAGAGGCTTCGCGCAGGAGGACAACATCCTGGGTATGCAGTGCCGGCAGATGGTTGACCCCGGCAAGCAGGTTCAGAATGGCCCGGTTCGCTAAATCCTCAGTCCAGGTGTCCTGGGAATCTACGGGGTACATATCGAAGTCCTCGTTGAACAACCAGGTATTGCCATTGATAGCGTACTTCTCATTCAACAGCCTGTTGCTTTGCCTGAAATGTTCGTAGAAAGCCCTGGCATCCTGGCGCGATGGCAGCAGTTTCCCCGAATCGTCCGAATACCGCAGAAGTAGTTCGCTCAGCCGCCTGGAGACCCGCATCCGGTTCATCAGATGCCCCAGCTTGGTCTTCTCGAAACCCCTGGACTCGTTTCGAAGCTGGGCTTCGACGCTGATGTCCAGACCGATAGCGGAAAAAAAATCCGCCACTATATCGCCATCACGCAAAAATTCCTTGTCGAAAACACGGACGATCATATTCGCGTCCCCAAACACATTCCCCCACATGCTTAGCTTTTGAAAATAGTTGAGGTACAGCTGGAAGTGCTCCCGGTAGACCGGCAGTGCCCTGAAGTTCCCGTCGTAATAACGGCTGGCGGCAAATGCATTGAACCGCATGCCCTGCTGATAGTGTGAAACGGCCTGTTTGTCCTGGCGCCGCACATAGGCGATGACAGTAAATTCATCGAAATCGTCTTTAAGCTGATCATGGAATCGCTGCAGCTCAGTCTCATCGAATACCCAGGAAAAGTGTTCCGCAGATATGATCACGTTGCCGGCCAATGCGCGCAGTTCCTGCGCCAGACCGTCTCTTATCTCGCACTCTACATTGCTGCCCGGCTTGAACCTCGTCCAGCAATTGGTATTTCCTTTCTGCAGCTGCCGTCCATCGAGGTTGTGGTTGAAGAGGCTGAATCCACTTTCCACCAAAGCCTCTCGATGCATAAATAAGGCGCTCTGGATGGAGGTGCTCCCCGTCTTATGGCTCCCGATATGTATGATCAGCTTTCTTGGATGCATCGCACATCTCGCATTGTCTGTGAGGTTTCCTTGCCATCCGGTACCAGTAAAATGCCTTGTCCATCGGGGCAATCACTGACCTGGGGAACTCTCCCCCATCAACCAGTCATTCAATTGATTCAAATCTCCCGCCTGCAAACTGCCACTCTCCCGCTTGAGGCGCAGCCAGTTGACCAGGTAACTGTACAATGCATGCTGAAACTCTCGCTGGGCGCGGGTTCTGGTATGCAGTGCCTCCAGCACGTCAGCGGCCTTGACCGTACCAAAACTGAAACTCTTGCTCATCGCCTCGTAGGATTTGCTGGCGGATTGGACTGTCAACGCCGCCGAATCGATGCGTTTGCGACTGGACATGGTGTTCAGCCAGGCTCCACGGGTGAGCTTCAGCACCTCCCTCCTTGCCGCCTCTTCTTCTTCCTGCGCAATGTAATATCCTGACCAGGCCTCCCGCACCCGCGCTGAGGTAGCTCCGCCTTTAGACAACGGCAGGTTGATGTCCACACCGACATACCCGACGTCTCGTTGCGGCGAGGCCTGGTTGTCGAAGCCGACGTCGGAGCGCTGGGCGCTGAGGATCAGGTTGAACGTCGGGTAGTGGCCGCCCTTCTCCCGCTGCACCGCCTCCTGCGCCACCAGCACTGCATCGCGCTTGCTGGCCAGCAGTGCGTTGTTGGCCATGGCTAATTCAGTCCAGTATTCCATGGTGTTTTCCGGCTGCGGGAGCGTAAAGTCCTCGCGAATCGGTGCCAGAGCATCGACCCGATTGCCGGTCAGCGCGGACAACTCCTCCCGCGCCAGCGCTGCCTCGTTCTCCGCATCGATAAGATCGGTGCGCACCTGGTCCGCCCGGGCCCGGGTTTCCAGATAATCGGTCACGCGCACCAGATTGCGCCCGTAAAGCGCCTCTGTTTCCAGTACCTGCTGCTGTAACAGCTCATTTTCCGCCTGCAGCAGTCGCACACCACCATCGGCCAACAGCACCTGAAAGTAGCGATCAGACACATCCACCAATAACATACTCATGGCATCGAGCAGCTCAGACTCTCGTTGGGCAAGCTGTTGCCTGGCCACGGCATGGTGGGACAGAATGGCCCAGTTAAACAACATCTGGCGCACCTGCAGCGCATAACGCTCGCCGTTGAAAGACTCATCCTCTATCAGGTCACTATCGTATACCACGTCGTTGTACGATGGCTGAGCAATAGCGCTGGCCTGCGGCAGCATCTCACCAAATGCGCTGTCTTTTCGCGCCTTGCCCATCTCTACCCGAAGCTGCGCGACTTTAAGCGTGGGATCCGCCTGCAGGGCCTGCACATAGACGTCATACAGTGTGGCGGGCTGGGCCATCACGCCGCCCGCCACACAGCACAACACAAAGAGGGCTGTCAGTCGGCACGGCATTGATCAATCCTCGATCAGCGAGCGGGCAAGGACATTCCTGGCGGGCTGCAGCAGGTATTCGAATAGCGTCCTCTCTCCCGTCTTGATCAGGACCTCAGCCGGCATGCCGGCGATCAGAGTCAGGGAGCCAAGCATCCTTCTGCCCTCCTCATTCACTTCAACCCGGGCCAGATAGTAAGGCGCGCCGGTCTGTTCGTCGATCAGTCGATCTGCCGAGATATTGGTCACGACGGCAAAGATGATGGGTGTGGTGGCACTCTTGAAAGCACTGAACCTGACCGTGGCTTCGGTTCCGACAGCAACCCGGTCGATATCGCGGGGCGCTATCCGGGCCTCAATAACCAGCTCCTCGAACTCCGGTACAATATCGAGAATCGGCTCACCCGAACGAATGACACCGCCAACGGTATGGGTGCTCATGCCGATAACGATTCCAGCGACAGGCGCAATGATGGCGGTGCGCCGCACGGTATCCTCGATCGCGGAAATTTTCTCCCTGAGGTCGTAT
>Ga0209254_10002758_pt1 | contig 16004 bp, 11 predicted proteins | sample FrelakmetDIP11DI_FD_187148 | JGI IMG/M metagenome (GOLD analysis project Ga0209254, IMG submission 187148) | Freshwater lake sediment microbial communities from the University of Notre Dame, USA, for methane emissions studies - DIP11 DI (SPAdes)... | ecosystem: Environmental > Aquatic >... | reverse complement strand
GCGATCGCGAGGTCGGTCTTCGACAGCACCATGTCCATGTTCGAGAGCAGCGTCGCGAAGAACGGCCACTCGCGCCACATCTCCCGCAGCAGCTCGAGGCCGCCCGGATTCTCGGCGAGCCAGTTGTCCACCGCCGTTCCGAAGCCGTACCAGCCGGGCAGCATCAGGCGGCACTGCGCCCACGAGAAGACCCAGGGAATCGCACGCAGGTCCTCGATCGCCGTGGATTTCTTGCGCGAGGCCGGCCGGCTGCCGATGTTGAGCTCGGCGATCTCGCTGATCACCGTCGACTCCCAGAAATATCGCTCGAAGCCCGGGGTCTCGTAGACCAGCCGCCGGTACGCCTTGAACGCGTGCGCTGACAACTCGTCCATGGCCCGGAAGAACGCCGTCCGCGGAGCCGCGTGCCGCTCGGGAAGCACTGTCGCCTCGAACGTCGCGGCCACCAGGGTTTCGAGGTTGCGGCGACCGATGTCCGGATTGCCGTACTTGGCGGCGATCACCTCGCCCTGCTCGGTGACGCGGATCTGGCCCTGCACGGCGCCGGCCGGCTGTGCGAGCACGGCCTGGTAGGTCGGTCCGCCGCCTCGGCCGACCGAACCGCCCCGGCCGTGGAACAGCCGCAGCCGGACACCGTGCCGTGCGAAGACCTCGACCAGCGCGCGCTCCGCCTGGTAGAGCTCCCAACCCGAAGTCAGGAAGCCACCGTCCTTGTTGCTGTCCGAGTAGCCGAGCATCACTTCCTGCATCGCGCCGCGCGACTGGATCAGCTGCGCATACACCGGCAGCTGCAGCAACCGGTCCATGACCCGCCCGGCGTTGCGCAGGTCGGCGATGGTCTCGAACAGCGGGACGATGCTGACGTCGAGCCGGCCCTCGCGTGGGCGCAGCAACCCGGCCTCGCGGGCGAGCAGCGCAACTTCGAGGATGTCGGAGACGTCGTTGGTCTTCGAGATCACGTAGTTCTCGATGCACCCGGAGCCGTAGCGAGCGCGCATCTCGGCAGCAGCCCGGCAGATCTCGAACTCGCCGCGTGTCTCATCGGAGTACTCGATGAAGGGCGACAGCAGCGGTCGCGGCGTTACGAGTTCGTGCAAGAGCAGCTCGACGCGCGCCTCCTCGCCGAGGCGCAGGTAGTCCACGTCGGGCTGCGCGGCCGCGAACAGCTCGGCGACCACGCGTTCGTGCACCTCGGAGTTCTGCCGCAGGTCCACGGCCGCCAGATGGAAGCCGAAGACACTCGCCGCGCGGCGCAGGCTGCGCAACCGTCCGCGCGCGAGCAGCGCCGAGTTGTGCTCGACCAGCGACCGGTGGATCACGTCGAGGTCGGCGGCAAATTCCGCAACGCTCGCATACGGCGGGGCCTCGCCTACCGCATGGCGCATCGCCACGAGGTGATCGAGCTCGCGCGCCGTTGCGGCCATGCGGGCGTACAGGCCGGTGAGCGCGCGGCGATACGGTTCGTCCGAGCGTTGCGGGTTCGGGTCCGGGGAGCGCTCGGCCAGCGCGAGCAGCTCGGCAGAGGCGTCGATCACGGTCGTCGCCCCCGGGATGTCGGCGCCAAGCTCGTGCAGCTGCTCGAGGTACCAGGTGAAGATGCGGCCCGACTGCATGCGCAGCGTGCGCCTCAGCACCTCGGCGGTCACGTAGGGGTTGCCGTCGCGGTCGCCGCCGATCCACGAACCCATGCGCAGGAACGGCTCCAGCCCGGCCGCGGCAACCGACGGATCGCGGCGGGCGAGCTCGTCCTCGAGCATCGCGTACAGGCGCGGCAATTCGCGCAGGAACGTGTGGTCGTAGAACGCGATGCCATTCGCGACCTCGTCGATCACGGCGAGGCGCTGCCTGCGCAGCATCCTCGTCTGCCACAGCGCGAGCACCGAGCGGCGCACCTCCTCGTCGTTCGCCGCCTGCTCCTCTGGCGTCAACCGCACCCGATCCCGCGTCTCGAGCAGCGCCGCGATCTTTCGTTCGGTATCGAGCACGCTCTTGCGCTGCACCTCGGTCGGATGCGCGGTGAGGACCGGAGCGATCAGCGCCGTCGCGAAGAAGCCGGCGATCGCATCGCGGCCGATTCCCGCCGCATCTGCGCGCGCGATTGCGTGCGCAAAGCTGCCCGCTCGCGCCGCCGAGCCGGAGATCTGGTGCGCCCGCGAGCGGCGGATGTGGTGCAGGTCCTCGGCGAGGTTCGCGAGGTGCGAGAAATAGCTGAACGCGCGCACGACGATCATCGTCTCCGCCGCGCTCAGGCCGTCGAGGACGGTTTCGAGCTCGGCGCGCGCCGTCGCGTCGTTGTCGCGGTGGAACGCGATCGAGCTGCGGCGGATCCGCTCGATCAACTCGAACGCGGCCTCGCCCTCCTGGTCGCGGACGGTGTCGCCGAGCAGGCGCCCGAGCAGGCGGATGTCTTCCTTGAGCGGAAGGTCCTTGTCGGTCTCGTCCTTCAAGCGGCAATCCTCGCTGCAGCCCGGCACGGCGGGGGCTGGACCGGGTTGGCACCAGAGGTTACGCGATTTCCGCAGCGGACACTCGCGCCACGCCATGTTAGACGAGGGTTCGAGACCGCCAAGCGGAGCCCGCCCATGTCCGGACTGAAATCCATCGTCGTCGGCATCGATTTTTCCGGTTGCTCGCGGGCTGCCATGCAGCACGCCCTGAGGATCGCCGGCTGGTCCGGTGCCAGCGTACATGCTGTCCACGTGGTGGATGTGCCGGCCGACCCGGCGGCTGAAGGGCTGCTCCTTTCAACTGCACAGCACGAGATCGGGGCAGCGCTTGCCGCCGAGGCGAGGGCGCGGTGGCCGGAGTTTGCGGCCAGCGTGGCCGGCGCGACGGGCATGCGTCTGGAGATCCGCACGGCCGGCCGCATCGAAGGCATCCGTCTTGAACTGGAGTCCCGGGCGGCGGACCTGCTCGTGGTCGGGGCGCGCGGCGCAGGGAAACCGAACGTCGGGCTCGGCACGCTGGCGACAGGGTGCCTCCGCAGAGTGCCGACCGACGTGCTGATCGTGCGCGACAATTCCCCGATCCCGTTCCGGACCGTCGTGGCCGGCATCGACTTCTCGTCGACGAGCCGGCGCGCGCTGGATGCGGCGGCGCGCGTCGCACGCGGCGAAGACGCGCGGCTTTACGCCGTGCACGTCGTCACCGCACCCGACGGCTCGTCGGAGACGGCCGCCCGCTTGTCCGAGGCACATGGCCCCGGGCTCGCGGAGTTCACGGCCGACGCGACCCTGGAACTCACCGGCCTCGATCTGCGCAACGAAGTGTTCCCCTACCGCGGCCACCGCTCGGGACTGCTCGAATTCTGCGCGGTCGTGAATGCAGACCTGCTCGCCATCGGCACGCGCGGCCGCACGAACCTGCGCGACGTCGTGCTGGGCAGCACGGCCGAAAAGGTCGTGCGCGACAGCGTCTGCGCGGTCTGGGCATCGAAGCCGCGGGACTGAACCGGATTACGCGGCTGCGGCGCCTGCGGCATGCAGCATCGCGGCGATGCTGCGCTCGGCATCGTGCATGGGCAAGTACTCGGCCGTGATGGCCATCGCCGCCGGCAGCGATCCGGGTTCGCGCACGAACGCGAGGCCGCTGTCGTAGGGCACGTTCAGCCACTTGTGGGCGTCGGTCGCCATCGTGGCCGGCGAGACGAGTTCGTCGAGCAGAGCGAGCACGGCGGTCGGATCCGTGTGACCCGGCGGCAGCGGCTCGCCGAGACGAGCCAGCCGCTGCAGGGCGACGGGATCGGGCCGCACCGGCCGTCGCTCGAGCGAACCGAGGTATGCGGCGGAGCGCCGCGCCGCGTCCTCCAGCAGCGCGGGCAGCGCGATGCTCGTCGCGCGCGGTGCGTCGTCGTTCATCGCGACTCCTCAGCGCGGGTGCAGCCACGCGGGCAGGAAGCTGTACGGATCGATCTTCGCAGAGCGATCGTAATCCACGCCGCAACGTTCGAGCAGCTGCTGCGCGCGGCGAGCGCGGCGCGGATCCGCCCGCCCCGATCGTCGCGCTGGTACTCGACGGAGTCGAGGTCGACGGCGCGATAGCGGATCCGCAACCGCTCGAAGAGCCGTCGCACCGACCAGCAGAACTCGCACCACTCCAGCGCGAACATCACGACGGGTCGCTCGTGATCCGCCACGGCCCGCTCGACGAATTCGCGCTCCTCCGCCATGACCGTCGGCGTCGTCGACGGAGCCGCCGACGCCGACGGCTGCGCAGGCGTGTCGAACCGGGCGCCCGGCGTCGATCGCGACAGTTCGATCTCCTGCTCCGTCATTTCCGCCGGGATGTCCGCGAACAACGGCGTGCTCAGGTAGCGCTCTCCCGTGTCGGGCAGCATGCACAGCACGTTGGCGCCTGCCGGCAGGTCCTTGCAGACCTCGATCGCTCCTGCCAGCGTCGCGCCGCCCGAGATGCCTGCAAGAATCCCCTCCTCCGTTGCGAGGCGGCGCGCGAGCTCGAGTGCCAGCGCTCCGCTCACCGGGACGACCCGATCGATCAGCTTCTGCTCGATCGCATCTTCGGCCAGCTTTGGAGTGAAGTCGGGCGCCCAGCCCTGCATGGCGTGCGGCCGGAACACCGGGTGACTCGCGGCCGGGGAGCCGTCCGCGGCCCGCGCCTGGGGGATGCCGCTACCGAGCACCTGCGAGTTGTCGGGCTCGCAGACGAAGATCTGCGTTTCGGGGCGCTGCGCTCTAAGCACCCGGCCAACACCTTTCAGCGTACCGCCGCTGCCGTAGCCCGTGACCCAGGCGTCGAGACGCTCATTGTGGAAGTCCTCGAGGATCTCCACGGCGGTCGTGCGCGAGTGCACGTGCGCATTCGCCTCGTTCTCGAACTGGCGGACGAGGAACCAGCCGTGCCTTTTCGCCAGCTCGCACGCCTTGGCGAGCATGCCGCTGCCCTTCTGTGCGGCCGGCGTCAGCACGACTCGCGCGCCGAGGAACCGCATCAGCCGGCGGCGCTCGACGCTGAAGTTCTCGGCCATCGTGACGACGAGCGGGTAGCCCTTCGCGGCGCAGACCATCGCGAGGCCGATACCCGTGTTGCCGCTGGTCGCCTCGACGACCGTCTGCCCGGGCTGCAGCAGTCCCTCGCGCTCGGCATGCTCGATCACGCCGAGTGCGAGGCGATCCTTGACCGAACCCATCGGGTTGAAGGCTTCGAGCTTCACGTAGAGATTCGCGTGCGTCGGCGCGAGCCGGTTCAGGCGCGTGACGGGCGTACGCCCGATCGTCTCGAGGATTCCCTGGTAGCGCATCGTGCCCCCTGCTCACGGACGACCACTCGATGTGATCGCATGGGGGTAGTCTGGCGAGGACGCGTATCGCGGTGATTTCCGCGGCGGTGAGTTTTGTATCGCTTTGTAACTCGCCCAGGGCAGGAGGTGGACAGCCGCAGGTGGCAGGGGATACGCTGCATCGCAATACTGCGCGGCGCCGGTACAGCGCTCGCTGCACCGGCAGCGACCTCGCACGAGAGGAACTCTGCGTCGTGAAGATCCCCGCGGATCACCCGCTGCGCCTCGAACTGAACAACGAGGTGCATGCCCGGCCGCCGGAGGCGCTCTCAGCACCGCTGCGCCTGACCTTTCTTGCGCTGTACTCCGACGCCAGTCAGCGAGATCACGAGCACGAGCACGTCCGCTCGCTCGCGCGGGGCTACGGAGCGCCCGAGCCACCGCCAGGCGCAACGCACTACAGCGCAGACCTCGGGCCGTTCCGGATCAAGTGGGAGCGCCACACGGAGTTCGCGCGCTACAAGTTCATCATCGGCGGAGCCGGTCACGACCCGTTCGAGGAGCCGGCGCTCGAGGTCGTACCGGCGGAATGGCTCGCCGCAATCCCGGGAAGGATCATGGTCGCTTCGCACGCCGCGCTGCTGCGTGCCGGGCCCGACGCGCCGGACTTCGAGGCGATCGCGGCGCGACACTTCGCCGGCAACGTGCTCGTCGGCGCCAGCATCGCGGGCGGCGCCGGCATCGCGCTGACCGACTGCCGGACCCATGACGGATTCGGCCGGCTGCTGGTGTTCGATCGCGGCATGACCGAGCGGCAGGCCGGTCGCATGATGCAACGCCTGCTCGAAATCGACACGTATCGGCTGATGGCGCTGCTCGCGCTGCCGGTAGCGCGGTCGCTGACGCCGGCGCTCACGGCCTCTGAGCGCGAGCTGGCCGAGATCACGAGCACGCTCGCCGGGCCAGGCGAATCGGACGAGCCCGCGCTGCTCGACCGGCTGACCCGGCTGGAGGCCGGGATCGAGAGCATCGAGTCGCAGCACCAGTATCGCTTTGCGGCCGCCGCCGCCTACTACGAGCTCGTGCAACGTCGTATCGAGGAACTGCGCGAAACGCGCATCCAGGGATTGCAGAACTTCCAGGAGTTCACCGAGCGGCGGCTCGCACCGGCGATGAATACGTGCCAGGCCGTGTCATCGCGCCTGGATTCACTCTCGCAGCGCGTCGCGCGGGCCACCCAGCTGCTGTCCACGCGCGTCGACGTGTCGCGCGAGCGCCAGAACCAGAAGGTGCTCGAGTCGATGAACCGGCGCGCGGAGGCGCAGTTGCGGCTGCAGCAGACCGTCGAAGGCCTGTCGGTCGCCGCGATCACCTACTACATCGTCGGCCTGGTCGGCTATGCAGCCAAGGGCCTGCGCGGCGCCGGACTCGACGTGAACCCGGACCTGGCCATGGGGATCAGCATTCCGATCGTCGTCGTGGTCGTGGCCCTCGGGATGCGTAAGATCCGCAAGACCGTGTTGCGCACAAGGGACTGAGTCGCGGCGCGCGAGGGGCGCCGGCGGACGCGAACCGTTTCGATCTTCTACTCCGGCCCGCCGCATTGAAGCCGAACAGCCACTCGCAACGAACCAGCGCGGGAACAGGAGCCGATTCGTGCCCAGCAAAGACCTACACCGAACTCGGCTAGTCGCAGCCTTGATGATGGTGCTGATCGCCGCCGGCGTGGCCGCAGCCACCGTACCCGGCCCCGGCGAAACCCATCGCGAGTCTCAACCAGCTGGCACTCCTGAGTGCGTGCCGGTGGCGAGCTGGGTCATTCCAGGAGCGAACGGGGGCCAGGCGACGACGATGGAGGCGCTGCTCGAGCGCGCCACCCGGACCGGGATCCTGCTGCTCGGCGAGTCGCACGACAGTCACGAGCACCATCGGTGGCAACTGCAGGTGCTCACCGCGCTTCACGCGCGTCACCCTGAACTGGTCATCGCGCTCGAGATGTTTCCGCGGCGCGTGCAGCCGGCACTCGACCGCTGGGTCGCGGGCGAGATCGACGAGGCCGAGTTCCTGCGCGCCAGCGAATGGCGCCAGGTCTGGAGCTTCGACCCGGCGCTTTACCTGCCGATCTTCCACTTCGCACGGATGAACCGGATCCCGCTGGTCGCGGTCAACGTGGACCGAGTGCTGGTCCAGGCGGTTTCCGAGAAGGGCTACGCGGCCATCCCGGCGAGCGAGCGCGAAGGCGTCAGCGAGCCGGCACCGGCCACCGCGGCGTACGAGGCCATGCTGCTCGCGAGCTGGCGGGATCACTTGCCGCCAGACCACCAGCAGGATGCTTCGGCCATGCAGCAGGTTCCGGAGTTCCGGCGCTTCGTCGAGTCGCAACTCGTCTGGGACCGCGCCATGGCACAAGGCATCGCAGATACCGCGCGCAAGAAGCCGGGGGCGGTCGTCGTCGGGTTGATGGGCAGCGGCCACGTGATCCACGGCTGGGGCGTGCCGCACCAGCTGCAACAGATGGGCCAGAACGCGCCGCTGACGCTGCTGCCCTGGGATCGCGAAGCCGACTGCACCGAGCTGGTCGACGGAATGGCCGACGCCGTATTCGGCGTGGCCGCACCACCCCGGCCGGCCACCGTCGCACGGCCGCGTCTCGGCATCACGCTCGAGCCCACGGAGCATGGCGTGCGGATCGGAGAGGTCACTGCCGGATCGATTGCCGAGCGCACCGGACTGCGCAAGGGTGACCTGATCACTGAAATTGCCGGCGAGCGCCCGGAGCATTCCATCGATGTTGCCGCGGCCGTCGCACGCCAGGCACCCGGCACCTGGCTGCCGCTCAGGATCCAGCGCGGCTCGCGCAAGCTCGAGTTCGTCGCGAAGTTTCCGCCCGCAAAGGAACCGTGATGGCGCGGGGGCTGGCGTTCGCGCTGCTGCTCGGCTGGCTGGTCGCGCCGTGCGTGAATGCCGCACGCGACCCGGCGCCCGTGCGCGCCGACATCCAGGTTCGGATCGACCCCGAGACCCGTGAACTGACGGGTGCTGGCGTCTGGACGATCCCGCCCGGGGAGTCGCTGGTGATCGTGCTGGCGGATCGATTCGACGTGCGGCGTCTCACGGTCGACGGGCAGCCCCGCCCCGCGGAACCGGAACGCGACGGCCAACAGCAGTGGCCGCTGGCGTCGAACGAGCGCGCGGCGCGGCGAGTCGAGATCGAGTGGCGTGGCCTGCTCGATCCACTCGAGGCCGGTCTCGACCACCGGCAGGTGCTGCGGAACGCCGCCGCGGCAAGCTCGCCTCGGGGCACCTTCCTGCCGGGCGCGGCGGAGTGGCACCCGGTCTTCATCGGCCGTCCGCTGCAGTACACGCTGCGTGTCGATCTGCCGCCGGGGCAGTACGCGATCGTCGCCGGGGATCTCGTCTCAGACCGACGCATCGATCGCCGGCGTCTCCAGGCGTACCAATTCGAGCAGCCCGGCCCGGCGATCGACCTGATGGCCGGGCCGTACCACGTCACGGAGCGAAAATTCTCGGGCGCCGGCAACCGCTCGATCGCGCTGCGCACGCTGTTTCACGCAGAAATCGTCGATCTCGCCGCCGGCTATCTCGACGCCACCGAGCGTTACCTGCGCATGTATGAACGATGGATCGGACCCTATCCGTACGGCTCGTTCAGCATCGTCTCGAGCCCGACCCCGACTGGCTTCGGCATGCCGACGCTGACGTACCTCGGCATCGACGTGCTGCGCCTGCCCTTCATCCGCGACACCTCGCTCGGGCACGAGGTGCTGCACAACTGGTGGGGCAACGGCGTGTACCCCGACTACGCGACCGGCAACTGGTCGGAGGGCCTGACCACGTTCATGGCCGACCACGCCTACCGCGAGCAGGCCGGGCCGGAAGCCGCGCGGGAACTGCGCCTCGCCTGGTTGCGCGACCTCGCGGCGCTCGACGCCGGCCAGGACCGGCCGCTGCGCGAGTTTACGTCGCGCACGCACGGCAGCGACCAGGTCGTCGGCTACCACAAGGCCGCGATGCTGTTCCTGATGCTGCGCGACGCGATCGGCGAAGGGGCGTTCGACCAGGGCTTGCGCAGGTTCTGGAGCGAGCACCGCGGATCGATCGCTTCGTGGGACGATTTGCGCGCCGCCTTCGAGCGCGCGTCGCAACGCGATCTGGCCGGATTCTTCGCGCAATGGCCGAACCGCGCCGGCGCGCCAGACCTGCGCCTCGAGTCGGCGAAGGCCGTCCAGGACGCCGACGAGTGGCGCGTCGACTTCGCGCTCAGCCAGGACCGGCCGGCCTATGCGTTGCGCGTGCCTGTGGCCATCGGACACGGGCCCGACCGGCAGCTGCATTGGGTCGAACTCGATCGTGAGCGCGCCACGTTCAGCCTGCGCAGCGCGCTGCGGCCGGACTCGATCACGCTCGATCCGGACGCGCGCCTGCTGCGGCGACTCGCGCCAGCCGAAGCGCCGCCGATCCTGCGCCAGGCAATGCTGGACCCGGCCACGGTCACCGTGCTGGTGGGAGCGACCGAAGCCGGCGAGGTGCTAGCGCAGCGCTTCGTCGAACACCCGCTGCAACTGCGGTCAATCGAGGCGCCACTGGCTGCGGCGCCGCTGTTGCTGGTCGGCCTGGAGCGCGACGTCAATCGTTATCTCGCGCGGCACGACCTTCCGCCGCGACCCCCTGAACTCTCCGCCACGTCCGATCGCGCGACCGCATGGGTGTGGACCGTGGCGCGCGAGACGGGCGCACCGATCACGGTCGTGTCGGCTCGGGACGCCCAGGCGCTGGCTGCGCTCGGGCGACCCCTGCAGCACTACGGCCGCCAGAGCTGGCTCGTGTTCGAAGGCGGCACCGCGACGGCGCGCGGCACCTGGCGTTCACGCCCGCAGAGCATTCGCCTCGAGACTGCGCGCGGATCGCAGGCGTTCCGGGACGTCGACCGACAATGAACCCTGGCCCCGCTCGAGATCCAGCAGCAGCTGCTTGCGCCAGACGCCGCCGCCATAGCCGCCAAGCCGCCCGTCTGCGTTGACGACGCGGTGGCATGGAATCACGATCGCGATCCGGTTCATGCCGTTGGCGGTGCCCACGGCGCGCGTGGCGCCGGATTGCCCGATGCGCTCGGCGAGATCGCGGTACGACCAGGTGTCGCCGTACGGAATCGTCAGCAACGCTCGCCAGACCCGCTCCTGGAACGGCGTGCCGCGGATCACCAGCGGCAGGTCGAACTGGCGGCGCTGGCCAGCGAAGTACTCGCCGAGCTGGACGCGCAGCGCATCGAGCCAGGGGTTGCGTCCCGGCACGAGCGACACGCCAAGCCGCTTTTTCAGCGTCGCGAGCTGCGCCTCGAGCATGCGCCGGTCGCTGAACTCGAGCAGGCACACACCCTCGGAGGTCGCGCCTGCGACCAGCGGGCCGACCGGTGACGCAATCCAGTCGAGTGCCACGGCATCGGCCCCGACCGCTTCGGCGGGCGTCGTGCCGAATGCCCGCGCGAAGGCAGTCCGGAAGCCGCTCTCCGATTCGAATCCAGTGGCAGTCGCTACGTCGCTCACGGCGGCACCTCCCTTGATCAGTCGGAACGCATCGGCCAGGCGCCGGGCGCGGCAATAGGCCTGGAACGTCATGCCATAGTGCTTGAGGAAATAGCGCCTCGCCCGTGCCGGGTCGACCCCCACACTGCGCAGGTCCGCGGCACGGATGCGCGACGCCGGATCGGCCTCGAGTCGCTCGAGCAGCCGTCCCACCCACACCGGGGGCCGGCCGTCCGCATCGAGCGGGCGGCAACGCTTGCACGGTCGGTAGCCCGAGAACACCGCCTCGCGGTGCGTCGCGAAGAACTCGACGTTCTCCGGCCGCGGCTTGCGCGCAGTGCACGAGGGCCGGCAGAAGATGCCCGTCGTCTTCACGCCGGTGAAGAACACGCCGTCGTAGCTCGCGTCCCCGCTCAGGAAGGCGCGGCGCATCTCGCGATGGGAAGGCAGGTTCTGCATGGCGGCAACGTTACACCGGCCATCGCCAGGCTCCCACCGAAAAAGCGACAAGCAATCGGACTGTGTGGTCCCGGTGGTCGGATCCGTCGGATTTCGGTAGCTTGGCCCCATCGAGGAGGGGTCATGACCGACGCGACTCAGTACGATTGGCGAGGCCTCGTGGCCGGGCTGAATGCCCTGTTGCGGCTCAAGACGACTGTCACCGGCATGAAGCTCTTCGAGCGCGTCGAGGACATGGAGGCGATCCCGCGGATCCGGCGCCCGCAGGCGATCCACACGGCCGACCAGATCGTCAGCATGGCCTCGCGGCTGGGCTGGACCGTCGGCATCACGGCCGACGACCTCGCCGGCACGCAGTGCCGCGCGGTGATCGGCCTCGGGCCCCAGGACGAAACCTGGAAGAGCGGCCAGGAATTCGTCGGCGTCTGGCACGCGACGCCTGAGGACGCGCGCCGCCGGCAGGAAGCCTTGAGCGTCGTGCCGCACGGTCGTTTCCGAGCCCTCGCCGTGAGCCCGCTGGAATCGGGTCGCCTCGATCCGCCCGACATCTGCCTGGTCTACGCGACGCCGGGCCAGATGATCATCCTGATCAACGGCCTGCAGTGGCGCGATTACCGGAAGTTCGACTGGAGCGTGGTCGGTGAAACCGCGTGCGCCGACTCCTGGGGCCGCGCACTCGCCACGGGCGAGCCGAGCCTGTCGCTGCCCTGCTTCGCCGAGCGGCGCTACGGCGGCGTCCCGGACGACGAAATGCTGATGGCTCTGGCGCCTCACGACCTGGCCAAGGCCATCGAGGGCATGAAGGCGCTGGCGAAAAACGGCTTGCGCTATCCGATTGCGCCCTACGGCATCCAGAGCGACGTACGTGCCGGGATGTGGGCCAGCTACCCGCCGACCAAGGCCTAGGAGCACTGCGATGAACACGCCCGACGGCGATGGCTGGCACAAGACCGCCTGCATCATCTGCGCGCTCAACTGCGGCCTCGAGGTGCAGGTCAACGGCCCGGACCGCCGGATCACGAAGATCCGCGGCGACAAGGCGCATCCGATCTCGCAGGGCTACGTCTGCGAGAAGTCGCAGCGGATGGACTACTACCAGAACGGCGCCGACCGCCTGAACTCGCCGATGCGGCGGCGGTCCGACGGCCGCTACGAAGCGATCGACTGGGACACCGCGATCCGCGAGATCGCGCAGAAATTCAAGGCCATCCGCGACACGCACGGCGGCGAGAGCATCCTTTACTTCGGCGGCGCGAACCAGGGCAGCCATCTCGGCGGCACCTACGGCGACAGCACGCAGAAGGCTCTCGGCGTGCAGTACCGCTCCAACGCGCTCGCACAGGAGAAGACCGGCGAGTTCTGGGTCGCCGGCAAGATGCTGACCACCGGCGCGCACGGCGATTTCGAGCACTGCGAGGTCGCGGTGTTCGTCGGCAAGAATCCGTGGCACTCGCACGGCTTCGCCCGCACTCGGGTCATCCTGCGCGACATCCAGAAGGACCCGAATCGCAGCCTGATCGTGATCGACCCGCGCCGCAGCGAAACCGCCGGGATGGCGGACATCCACCTTCAGGTGAGGCCGGGCACCGACGCGTGGTGCCTCGCCGCGCTGGCCACGATCCTCGTCCAGGAGGACCTCGTCGCGCACCCGTGGCTCGCCGAGCATACGACGGGATTCACCGAGCTCTCGGCCGTGCTGCGGTCGATCCCGGTTTCCAGATATGCAGAGTTCTGCGGCGTGGACGAAGCCCTGCTGCGACAGGCGGCAAGACGCATTGCGCAAGCCCGCAGCGTCTCGATGATGGAGGACCTCGGCCTGCAGATGAACGTGCACTCGACGCTCGGCAGTTACCTGCAGCGGCTCGTCTGGCTGCTCACCGGGCACTACGGCCGGCCCGGCACCAACAACGCGTTCGTGCCCTTCCTGTCGCTCGCGAAGGCGAGCAAGGGCGAGGGATTCTCCGCATCGCAGAGGCCCGCACAGCGGGTCGAACGCCGCAGTCCGGTCGCCGGCGCCAAGATCATCATCGGCCTGATCCCCTGCAACGTGATTCCGGAGGAGATCCTGACCGATCACCCGAAACGCTACCGCGCGATGCTGATCGAGTGCGGTAATCCGGTGCACTCGCTGGCCGACAGCCAGCGCATGCGCGCGGCGCTGCGCGCACTGGACCTCAGCGTCGTGATCGACGTCGCGATGACGGAGACGGCGCGCGAGGCGGACTACGTGCTGCCAGCCTGCAGCCAGTTCGAGAAGCCGGACGCGACGTTCTTCAACCTCGAGTTCCCGCGTAATGGCTTCCACCTGCGCCAGCCCCTGTTCGAACCGCGGCCCGGCACGCTGCCGGAAGCCGAGATCCACGCGCGGCTGGTCGAGGCACTCGGTGAATTGAGCGAGCGCGATTACGCGCCGCTGCGGCGCGCGGCCAAGCTCGGCCGGCTCGCCTACTCGCTGGCGTTCGCCTGGCATTCGAAGCGCAACCGAAACATCGTGCGCTACGCGGCGATCGTGCTGTACCGGACGCTCGGGCCCTCGCTGCCGCCGGGCATGGCGCCGGCTGCGTCGCTGTGGGGCATCGCGCAGATGTATGTGCGCAGCCAGCCCGAAGCCGCCGCTCGTGCCGGATTCGGCGGCAATGCGGTCTTCGCCGGCAATCGCCTGTTCGACGCGATCCTGAATAACCCATCCGGCGTGATCTTCGCAGTCAGCGACTACGCCGACAGTTGGCAGGCCGTGCGCCTGCCGGATCACCGCATCAACCTGTACCTGCCCGAGTTGCTGCCGGAACTGCAGAAGCTAGGGTCGGGTCCGCAGCCGAAAGATCCGGCGTTCCCGTTCGTTCTGTCCGCGGGCGAGCGACGCGGCGAGACCAGCAACACGGCGATCCGTGATCCCGGCTGGCATCGCAAGGGGGCGTTCGGCCCGCTGCGGATCAGCCCGCAGGATGCCCAGGCGCTCTTCTGCACCGACGGCGATTCACTGCGACTCAGCACGGGACGCGGAAGCGTCGAGGTCCTCGTCGAGGTGACCGACACGATGCAACCGGGCCACATCTCGCTGCCCAACGGCCAGGGACTCGATTATCGACGCGCCGACGGCACGGTCGTGCGCTCGGGCGTCGCACCCAACGAGCTCACCGATGTCGCACGGCGTGATTTTCTCGCGGGTACGCCCTGGCACAAGTACGTACCGGCGCGGCTTGAGCGCGTCGATCACTCCGGCGCGTAGACGAGCCGCTCGACCAGTTCCAGCATCATCACGGTGCCGCGGCGGATGTTCTCGATCGACAGCCGCTCGGCGGCCTGCGCCTGCATCGCCATGAGCCCCGTGACCAGGGCCACCAGGCTCGGATTTCGCAGCGGGAACACCCGGGTCAGGGAGGGTTGGCCCGGCGGCTGCCGGTATAGAGTTCGAAGAACAACAGCTTGCACGGAATGCTGCCATTCATCAGCGCGATCGTGCGACTCGGCTTCAGGCCGATCGCCTTGTAGGGCGACGCCGCGGCTGCGAGGATCACCGCCTGCCAGCCGCTGAACTTCCGCTTCAGTGTGTCGCCGACTTCCCCGTAGAGCTGCCGGATACCGCCTTCGCTGCTGCCGATCCGATCACCATAAGGAAGGTTGGTCACCAGCAGCCCGCGCTCGGCCGGTGGTTCGAGATCCTGGAAGCGCGCGGTGTCGAACCGGATGTATTTCTCGACACGCGCTTTCAACGCGCTCTTGCGCGCCAGCGCGACGTAGGCTGCGTCGATGTCGGAGGCCACGACCGGTGCCGGCGGCGCTTCGAGCTTCTCGGCTCGCACCCGGTCCTGCGTCGCGCGCCAGAGCTCGCGATCGAAGCCGTGCAACCACTCGAAGTGGAACTCGCCCTTCTTGCGATGGATCTGCGGCGCCTTGCGGACCGCGATCATCGCGGCCTCGATCGCCAGCGTGCCGCTGCCGCACATCGGATCGAGAAACGCGCGCGTGCCGTCGTAGCCCGCCAGCGTCAGGATCGCCGCGGCGAGCGTTTCCTTGAGCGGCGCCGGGTGGCCCTGCTCCCGGTAGCCGCGCTTGTGCAGTGATTTCCCCGACGTATCGAGGCTGAGCATGCAGCGTCCTCGTGAGAGGTGCGCCACGACGACCACCTTCGGTTCATCGACGTCGACCGGCGGCACGCGCTGCCCGGATCGCGTGAAGACGTCACGGATCGCCTCCCTGACCTGCGTCATGACCTGTTTCGGCGGCATGCCGCCGCTATCGGCATCGGCGCCGAGGCTCTCCACCATGAAGCCGTGGCGGGCATCGAACAGCTCGTGCCAGCGGATGCGCCGCGCCTGCGAGTGCAGCATGGCCGGTGTCTGCGCGGGCACTTCCTTGATGACGCGCAGGATGCGGCTCGCCGTCCTGAGCTTCAGGTGCAGCTCGTAGAACAGAGTGTCGTCGGCCTCGAAGGACACGGCGCGAAAACCCGGCACGAGTTCCTTCGCGCCCAGCGCCCCGAGTTCGGCCACCAGCGCGGGCTTGGTTTCTTCAGGGCAGGTGGCGATCAGGCGCACGCGGCAGCACACAGCGGGACACGGCCCGATCATAAATTAAATCAGTGACTTACGACGCGCCGAATCGAGCGCCAGAACCGACCGGGCGGCGAGCCAGGCCGGAAAGTGCGACTCCACCGCAGGCGCTCCGCTAGAATCGCGGCCCTTCCCCTGCCGCCAACCCGATTCCCCGCGCCACGCGCCGGGATCCTCCAAGCCTGCACCCCGGACAAACGTGCTCTCCACGAC
>Ga0209254_10002757_pt1 | contig 16007 bp, 14 predicted proteins | sample FrelakmetDIP11DI_FD_187148 | JGI IMG/M metagenome (GOLD analysis project Ga0209254, IMG submission 187148) | Freshwater lake sediment microbial communities from the University of Notre Dame, USA, for methane emissions studies - DIP11 DI (SPAdes)... | ecosystem: Environmental > Aquatic >... | reverse complement strand
TAATAAGATACGGGCCATCCCCAGGAAAGCTTCATGGCTGTAACCGGCAATATGGGGTGTGATAATTACCCGTGGGTCGGCCAGCAATGTATCCAGCATCTCCCTTTCCTGCTGTGTATACGTTTCCAGTTTTTCGTTTTCCAGTACATCAAGCGCTGCGCCGGCAATTTTATCCTCGTCCAGCGCCCTTAAAACAGCACTTGTATCATGTACTTTTCCCCTGCAGGTATTGATAAAATAAGGCTTGCGGTCAAGAGATCTGAAAAAATCATCATCGGCAAGGTGAAAAGTTTCTTCAGATAAAGGAAGGTGCAGGCTGATCACATCAGCATAGCGGGCTATCTGTTCAATGCCAGCTTCCCTTATATACCCTGAAGCATAACCGAATTTAAATTTATCATAGGCCAGCACGGTTACATCAAAAGCCGCCAGCAAGCGGGCAAAACTGCTACCGGTATGTCCGAACCCGATTATGCCCACTGTTTTACCCCTGAGTTCTGTACCCCTGTTGGCTTCCCTGATCCATTTTCCCGCAGCAACTTCACGGGAAGATGAATTGATTTTATGCATTAATGAAAGCAACATACCAAGTGCCTGTTCTGCAACGGCGTTCCGGTTACCTTCGGGACTACTCTCGCATTGAATACCCCTGGAAACAGCAAATTTGGTATCAATCAGTTCCATTCCACTGCCTAACCGCCCGATCCATTTAATTTTCAATGCTTTAGACAGTAAGGCTGCATCAACTTTCAGGCGGGTTGTTACGATCAAACCAGTGCAATCTTCAACCAGTTCACTTAATTCTTCATAGGTGATTTGTGGCAGATACACTACCTCATAATTTTTCGCCTCCAGGGTTTCCTGTAAAAAGGGATGAGCTTTAGCCGTAATAATCACTTTAGGTTTCATGACATCCTGGGAATTAAGGCAACATATTCTTCTACCGATAATTGTTCTGCTCTCCGGGTAAATAAAGGATCAGTTAGTTCCGCTGCAGAGAAATACGGTTTAAGGGGATTACGCAATTGCTTACGGCGCTGGCCAAAAGCAGCTTTTACTAAAATGTGTAATTTACGATAATCCTTGATGCCATAAGGGTTATGTGTATTCAGCAGACTTACCACACCGCTCTTAACCTTGGGTGGAGGATTGAAACAGTCTTCATCCACATCAAGGCGATAATCAACTTTGAAATAGGCCTGGAGCAGTACACTGAGTATGCCATAATCCTTGTTGCCAGGTCCTGCTGCAATCCTGACGGCCACTTCTTTTTGAAACATGCCAATCACCCGGTCAACCTGATCGCGCCATTCAATTACCCGGAATAAAATCTGTGTGGATATATTATAAGGGAAATTTCCAATCACTGTAAAATGATCGGGAAAGGGTGGTTTAATGTCCAGAATACTGCCCTCAATGATCTTGTTTGCAAGCACCGGGTAACGTTCTGAGAGATAAACTACTTTTTCATGATCCAGTTCAACTGCCTTGAAATCAATTTCGGGTAACGCTATGAGATATTTAGTGAGCGCACCCCCGCCAGGGCCTACTTCAAGTAAATTTCGAAATGGTTCCTCTTCCAATAAGGCGATGATTCTGCGACAAATAGTTTCATCCTTTAGGAAATGCTGGCCCAGTGATTTTTTTAAGGTATACATCCGTCCCCAAAAATACAGTAAACATCCCCGTTTTCCTTGTAACTTTACCGGCTTAAACGAAATGGCCATATGAATGCTCCGCAAATCAGACCCGTTATTGGAATTACGCTTGGTGATATCAATGGAATCGGACCAGAACTGATCATCAAAACTTTCGCCGACCAGCGGATTACCGAGTTTTGTACCCCGGTGATTTTTGGATCCAATAAAGTGATCAACTTCTACCGGAAATCATTACCCGATTATAACCTTACATTCAATAATGCAAAAGATCTTCAAAAGCTGAACCCAAAGCAGGTCAATATTTTCAGTTGCTGGGAGGAAGAATTAAATATCACCCCCGGACAACTCAATGAGATTGGGGGCAAATATGCCATAATATCCTTACAGGCAGGGGTACAGGCACTCAAAGAAAATAAGATTCACGCATTAGTTACCGCTCCGTTCCACAAGAAAAATGTACAAAATGCCGATTTCCCTTTTACGGGGCATACTCCATACCTGAAACAGGCTTTTGGCGTTCAGGATGTATTGATGCTGATGGTGGCAGATAATATGCGGGTGGGTTTGCTTACGGAGCATGTTCCACTGGCAGAAGTGGCAAAACATATCAGCAAAGAAAAGATCCACAGCAAACTTCGGATCTTACGGGACAGCCTTAAAAAAGATTTTGGTATCGACAAACCAAGGATTGCGGTGCTCGGACTCAACCCTCATGCCGGTGATGAAGGGCTTGTTGGAAAAGAAGAAGAAGAGATCATCCGTCCGGCAATTATTGAAGCCCGTAAAAACGACCTGCTGGTGTTTGGGCCTTACAGCGCTGATGCATTCTTTGCCAGGGGACATCACGAAAAATTTGATGCCGTGCTCGCTATGTATCACGACCAGGGACTAATACCATTTAAATCGCTTGCTAAAAGCGAAGGTGTCAATTATACAGCAGGACTGGCCGGAATCCGCACCTCACCGGATCACGGCACAGCCATGGATATCGCCGGTAAAAATAAAGCTGATGAATCCTCTTTCCGCGAAGCCATCTTTGCATGCATAGATATTTTCAATAAAAGAATGGGATATGCAGAAGCACGAAGAAATCCAATGCGTAAGATCGCAGCACAGGTAGTGGCTAAGATGGAAGATGAGCGTATCGTGGAAGAATGATAATGGAAGTGCGAGGTGCGAAGTGCGAGGTGCGAAGTGCGAGGTGCGAAGTGCGAAGTGCGAGGTGCGAAGTGCGAGGTGGGAAGTATAAATACATGCCATGTTGTTGGTGTCCGAGGCTGCTGCTTTAAATCTTCAACATCTTGTGGCGGCACCAACGAAGTAAAATCAAACAAGTAGTATAATAATAAGCTATACCAACATTGGTGGTTGAGGAAATCGAAAAGAGGAAACCGGTGATATGAACAGCGTGTTATTTAAAAACAGTATCTGAAAATCCTTTGTTGATCTCATAGGCCTGGTAAGTGATCTCTACTTTTCCCTTTTTATTTTTCAAAACGTCTTCTTTTGTTACGGGCTTTTCTCCTGCCTCATATTCAAAAGTGACACCCTTGGGTAATTTATAATCCTTTGTATTAAACGTTACCACCACTTTATCCGGCAAACCCCACTGGGCGAATTTACCATACTGCATTTCCATCTGGTAAGTTCCGTTCTCACGGGTAGTGGTAACCGCTTTTCTGATCAGCAGGGCTTTTTCATCTATATAAAGTGTTGACAGGATGATATCAGATTCTTCTGCAACAGGCAGCAGTTTCACCACTTTAAGGTTGATCCCGTTAACCATTGCCTCACCGGCATCTACGGCTACAAATTCACCTGTGGTCATCAATGCATTTAAGTTCACACTTACACCACCCTTTGGAAGAAGGGATATGCCGCCTTCTTTTTTAATTCGGAACTGATCAGGTTTTTTGTAAAAAACATTGACCCTGGCAACAGGTATTTTCAGGAAACTGACATCCGTTTTCAAATTGCCCGAGGCTTTATAATCTTTTACCACATCCATTTTCGCCCGAACTTTTTTAACCAGCTCAGTAACATCCTGCGCAGCAGCCGTAAAAGGAATAATAAACGAGAAAATAAAAAAGCAAAAAAGTCTTGTCATTACATGCAAAATTAGTTCAATATCACCTCCTTGTACTGCTAAAAAAAGCGATAAAAAGGGAATTACACATTGATTAACAAATCCGGGGCTAAAGAGTTCTGAAAAAGGCAGGAACTATCTTTATAAGAAAGCATCAGAATCGCGGTAAGCCTTTATCAGGGCCAGTTCACCTTCTTTTCCTTTTTGGGCAATACCATGCTCCATGCCCATGATCCCCTTAAATCCTTTTTTATAGATGTGCCTGAAAATATTTCGGTAATTCATTTCACCGGTTGTAGGTTCATTTCTGCCTGGATTGTCGCCAATTTGGAAATAACCGATCTCATCCCAGCATCGATTGATGTTATCAATGATATTGCCTTCGTTACGTTGCATATGGTACATATCAAAAAGGATCTTACAGGAAGGGCTCTTCACTGCTTTACAGATCATATATGTTTGTGCAGAGTGCCGGAGAAAAAGATCCGGGTTATCACTTAATGGTTCCAGCACCATCACCAAACCATGGGGCTCAAGGATTTCTGTACCGCGCCGAAGGGCATCAATTACATTAGCCGTTTGCATTTCCATAGGCAAACTTCTCTCAAAATTTCCGGGCACAACCGTTACCCATTTTGCATTACAACGCTTTGCAACTTCCACTGCTTCTTTACAGTCTTTTACGATTTTATCTGTCCATTCCGGCTTACCCGTTGCCAGGGATGTTTTCCAATGCCAGCTGTCGGAAGTAACTACAAAAACGCCCATCTGCATACCCAGGGAACTAAGTGTCTTTCCGATATGCTCCTGTTCCTGTGTAGTCCGGCCCATCATTCCATTATCTTCAATGGAACGGAAGCCTTTATCATACGCAAACTTTATCTGGTCTGTAAAATCCTTACCTGCATGATTGGCAAACATCCCGTCATGAAATGCGTAGTTTAGGTTAAATGGTTTATCAGCCATAGGTTGCTCCCCTTTGGCCGACAGCGATGTCACTGAACCCGTCAGTAGAGCAGTTCCGGCCAGACCACCTTTTTGTAAGAATTTTCTACGCTTCATGACAAGAATAATTTAGGATACAATGTAAACATAATAACCCTGGAAAAGATTCAAAATAAAAACATAAACCTGCTTTTTTTACTCTCATCCGAAACCGTTAATTTGTTCCAAAAAAAACCAATTGAAAAGGATAATTACGATTCTGCTTGTATTTGGCTACTGTCAATTTCAACGAAAAGTGCATGCACAGGATACCAGTTTCAAGGTTTTCGATTCGCCTGTTCCCGGATCGGCCATTACCATCAAAATGGTTCCTGTTAATGGTGGCACATTCAGGATTGGAAACTATGCCGAAGCAGGCAAAAAGAACTCAGTGGAAACCAAAGAAGTAAAGTTGTCGGATTTCTGGATTGGCGCATATGAAATTACACATGATCAATTTGGTGTATTTTATAAAGATGAAACCATCACGCAGGGATCTAAAGTTGATGCCGTCACCAGGCCTACGGCACAATATATTGATCTGAGTTGGAACATGGGTAAGGATGGCGGGTTCCCGGCAAACAGCATGAGCCATGATGCTGCTTTAATGTTCTGCAGATGGCTTTATCATAAAACCGGCGTATTTTACAGGTTACCCACGGAAGCCGAATGGGAATATGCCTGCCGTGCCGGATCCAATACACTCTATCCTTTTGGCAACGATGAAAAACTGCTCGAAGAATATGCGTGGTTCAAAAAGAATAGTAAAAATAAATACCAGCAGGTTGGATTAAAAAAGCCCAATAAATGGGGCTTATATGATATGCTGGGTAATGTATGCGAATGGACACTTGACCAATATGATGAAAACTATTATAAAACCATTGGCGATCAGCCCATAGATCCGGTCATTCCACCGGCCACCCGTTATCCCAAAAGTTTAAGGGGGGGGTCATACCTTGATCCGGCCCCGCTGCTTGCAAATGGTTACCGCTTTGAGTCTGATGCCTCCTGGAACAAAAGAGATCCACAGGTGCCTAAAAGCCGTTGGTGGTTAACCGATGCTCCGTTTGCAGGGTTTAGAATTGTCAGGCCAAAAAAGCAGCCAAGTGCAGAAGAAGCCGAAAAATTTTATACATTGTATTTGGGCAAATAATAATTTATCTTTCATTACTAAGAAGAACTAACCATAAAATAATGCCACAGAGAGCCTAAGAGCATTAAGGGCATGTAAATAAGATTTTTGTCATTTCTCTGCGACCCTCCGTTTTTCTCTCTGATGTTCTCTGTGGCCTGTATTAAAAATATAAAAAGTCAATATTTTACAGTTCATTAAATAAAACACGATTACTTAAACCATAATTTTTCTTTTATGAAAGATTCTTCTTCTCCCTCTAATGCTTCCCGCCGTGATTTTGTCAGGCAAAGCACACTATTGGCCGGTGGCCTGGTTGCAAGCCCGCTGCTTTCGCAAGCCAATTTTTTTTCCGGCGCAGATGATACTATCAAAGTAGCCCTGATTGGCTGTGGCGGCAGGGGTACAGGTGCTGCCATGCAGGCACTGCTAACCAAACAGAACGTGAAACTGGTAGCCATGGCCGATGCTTTCCGCGACAGGCTCGATGATTGTTATAAGGCCCTCAATGCTGATGATATCTCGGATTGGTCGGGTGTAAAAGGAAATTTAAAAAACAAGATAGATGTTCCGGAAGAAAGAAAGTTTACCGGCTTCGATGCTTATGCAAAAGCAATACCGCTTGCTGATGTGATCATCCTCACAACTCCTCCCGGATTTCGCCCCATACACTTTGAAGAAGCGGTAAAACAAAACAAACATATTTTCATGGAAAAGCCGGTGGCCACTGATCCTGCCGGGATCAAGCGGGTACTGGTTGCGGCGGAAGAAGCAAAAAGGAAAAAACTGAATGTAGTAGTAGGCCTTCAGCGCCATTACCAGAATTCATACCGTGAATTATACAAACGAAAAGATATGATCGGTGATATCACTTCAGCGCAAGCCTGGTGGAACAATGATGGCGTTTGGGTTAACCCCAGAAAAGACGGACAAACAGAAATGGAATACCAGATGCGGAACTGGTATTATTTTGTCTGGCTTTGCGGTGACCATATCGTTGAACAACACATTCATAATATTGATGTCATTAACTGGTTCAAAAATGGCTATCCTGTCAGGGCACAGGGTATGGGTGGCCGTGAGGTAAGGAAAGGGAAGGATTTTGGCGAGATCTATGACCATCATTACGTTGAATTCCAATATGCCGACGGATCAATACTGAACAGCCAGTGCCGGCATATCAAAAATACCATGTCTAAAGTGGATGAACTGATAGTCGGCACTAAGGGCAAGATCTATTGTGGCAAAGCAAACATTGTGGATCATAAAGGGAAAGTCCTCTACCAGTTTGACAGTAAAACAGAGAACAATCCATACCAGACAGAACACGATGAGCTTTTTGCGGCCATTGCCAAAGGAGAGTACAAGTTTGCCGATGCGGAAAATGGCGCCAAGAGCACTATGACAGCTATCTTCGGCCGTATGGCTACGTATTCAGGACAGGTATTGGAATGGGATAAGGTGCTCAATTCAGGGCTAGACCTGCAGCCTAAATCATATGACTGGGCCGCTGCGCCTCCGGTTTTACCCGGAGCAGATGGAATGTATAAGATAGCAACGCCGGGTATTACCAAATATGCCTGATAAGATAATTTGAAATTAACCGCAAGAGATGAAGCCCACATTTCTTGCGGTTATCTTATTTAAGACAGTATATCCTTTCTCTTAAATATGAATATGGAAGCGCTCAGGAAAATAATAATATGTATGGCTAAAATGCCTGCTGACCGAAGCACAGCTGGCAGGTTTTCCACAGAGCCTACTATCTGTTCATTGTTGCTATTAACCTGCACATCAAAAAATCCCTTCCAGCCAAGCATGTGAGAAGTGAATAAAAAGGGCTTCACTGCATTGAACAGCGGAAGGTTAAGGGTATTCAAAATAGTAAAGACTATAATTATACTCATGCAAGCCATTATGGGCCCAATGGAATTCTCTGCAAAAAGACTCAAAAAAAATGCAAGTGAAGCAACTGTCACCATAGCGAGGGCAGCAAATCCGAAAGCGGCAACATAACGCCAAAGTGTATCCGATTTTAAGATCTGGGTAACCACTTCACTTTTCATAATAATCATATCATCCGCCCCAAAAATCAGCAGGGAAACTAAAAGTGACCAGATGGCCATCCAAATCAGCAAGGCCAGTGTATACACCGCAGATGCCATAAATTTACTCAATATGAGGTTCGTACGGCTGATTGGCTTTGAAACCAACAACCTTAATGTCCCCATATTGGCTTCTCCGGAGATCATATCCCCTGCCACCAGGGCGATCAGCAATGGCACATGAACCAGCAATGTTTGCAGTATGATATAAGCCAGAAGGTAACCATTCAATATCTTACCCTCAACATTAAAGGAATCAGACAATGCCTGCATGCCAAACTTAATATAGGTATCTCCGTCTACGTAGAAGCCAAGTTGAATCAGTCCTACAATGGCTGTAATGGCTGCAAAGGCAATGTAAGTCCTTGGCTTACGGAAAATCTTAAATAATTCAATTTGTACCAGCTTCCACATATGCTTTATCCTTGGTGAGTGAGAGAAAATATTCTTCCAGTGAGTTGACAGGCTTAAGGGATATAATTTGAACATCCATTTCTACCAGGTTCCTGGCAAAGAGCGGAATGTCCTCACGGGAAATATCCATAACCAGTTTATCGGGTTTATTTTTCCGGAGTTGATTATGCCACCGGGTTTCGGAAAGTTTTTGCCGACAGCCAATATTATCAGTGGTTTCAACCTCCAAAACAAGTTTTGCCGGATCAACCAGTTCCCTGACCGACCCTTCTACGATTTTCTTTCCTTTATCTATAATCAGCATCCTGTTGGCAACCTGTTCCATTTCACCCAAAAGATGGGAAGAAACAAGAATGGTTTTATTCTCGTCACGGCTGAGCATCTGTATTAGGTTTCTGATATCTGCAATCCCCTGGGGATCAAGACCGTTGGTGGGCTCATCCAGTATAATAAGTTCTGGATCGTGTACCAATGCTACGGCAATGCCTAATCGCTGTTTCATTCCCTGGGAATAGGTTTTTACTTTATCCCCTCCCCTGTTTTCCAACCCAACCTGTCCAAGTTTTTTAGCTAATTCTTTACGCGTAAACGACTTACCACTTAGTTTGGCAAAAAGCGAAAGGTTATCCCAACCGTTAAGATACTTGTACAGATCCGGTTTTTCTATGACGGCACCCGTCTTTGACAGGATTTCACTGCGGTGATGTAAAAGGTCTTTATCAAATATGTTGATCTGCCCTGAGGTGGGCCTGATTAGGGTAAGGAGCATCCTGATAGTTGTGGACTTCCCGGCACCATTCTGTCCCAGGAATCCAAAAACATCGCCCTTATATACCGTAAATGATAATCTGTCTACGACGGTAGTGCCTGAAAACTGCTTTGACAAATCCTTCACTTCAATGATCTGATGCATTAGGCTGGTTTAATTTATCTGCTGATAACAAAAATAAGGATAAGAGGTTTTGTAAATCAGGAGATTAGATAAGATAAAAAATATTTTTGCCAAAACACTTGCATTTGTGTACCCCTTGGTATTAGCTTTGTCTTACAATCCGCCCTTAAAAAGTACATTAACCTTCCCAGGGTTATCCTCAGTTTAACCAAATTACCATCCACATCCGGAGACCGTCGAATTAAAGTCACTTGTAACTCATTATACCAAATCCAGGTTCCGGTCAAAACCAACACTTATTCCCGTTTAGTCAACTTTTTCCAACCCTCCTGAAAGCCGCGATATCCTTTAATTACCGCGATTCACAGTACCTCAACCACACAAAATGAAAAAGTTGTTACCCATATACGGGCATATATATCCGTTAAACATTACTCCTTTTAACGGGATAAGCAAAAATGCTTTCGCAAAAAGCATTAGCCTTTCTCAGAAATTTCAGAATCTTAATTTCAGCCTTTTCGTTAAAAACGCAGGAATCATTCCGGTTATTAATGAGTTAAGCATTATGGCAGAAAAATATCGCAGAACTATTACAGAATTAAAGATTGCAGGAATGAACCGAAGGGAAATTTTATGCTACAATCATTCTGGTTCAAAAGGCACTCTTCGTCTTATAAAAACTTCTCTGTCAAATTTCCCTGTACCGATAATTTCAATTCCTGAATACAAATCAAATAATAGTATACCCGATGCAATGAGCATTATTAAAAATAAATTTCAAAATACTTTTTAGAGGTTGTGAATCTTAACGGAGCCTCTTTTTCAGGAGGCTCCCTTTAAAACCATCATTTAAGAAAACGTTGAATAAATATCAGAAAATGACCAGATCAATAAAATTTCAAAATACTTTTTAGAGGTTGTGAATCTTAACGGGGCCTCTTTTCCTGGAGGCCCCCTTTTAAAAAGTTTGTGTAAAATGAAAAGTGAGAAATGAAACCAAAAATCAATAGCAATTAAATTATATCCAGATATTCAAATCCCCATGATAGCCGCGCCCATTAAGCCCTGACATTATTTAACCACAAAAAAATCAGAAAATGAAAACTTCATTCTTTGCCCGCGCCGGCCATCTTTGCAGATTTGCAGTTATTGCAATGATTGTTATTACCAGCATCAATGCCAAAATTTTAAAAAATCCTATCGAACCATTTACCATTAAGGATGATAAAAAAATTGAATCCAGCAGTCAAATGATGGGATTGCGCGGAGAAACAAACCGTCATAAAAAAGTGTTGCTTAAATGGAATATGACCAGCCAGGAAGCGTATACCTATACGATCGAAAAAAGCCGGGATGGAGAACATTTCACAGCAGTACAGTCAGCCAATATCATCCAGGATAAAGAAAATGGTTATAGCTGGACCGATAATTATCCAAAAGCTACAAACTGCTACCGAATCCGCATATCAGATGCTAAAGGAGAAAACAGCTATTCAAAAACGCTTATTGTGGAAACTTTTAAAACGGGTGATGTTGAAATGGTTGGAGCCACTCCGCAAGTATCACTTAATGATATCCAGGTTGATGTTCAAATGAAAGAAACCGGCTTTGTGAACCTTAATATTACCAATGATAAGGGCGAGATCGTGATGCAGCAAAAAGAAAAGGGAAAAGCAGGATATAATCAGTTTATTTTCAATGGCAGCCGTGACCTTGAACCAGGCAGTTACTTTTTAAAAGTAGTGGTCAATGGTACCGACAGGATGCTGGTGCATCTGCTGAAATCTTAATACATGGCATATCAGGATTCATTTAAATGGGCATCATACCAAAAGTATGGTGCCCATTTAAGCTTTTAATAATGACAGTAAAATTTTACATCTAATTTAAGGGAAGTAATTAAGGCCGGCCGATTGAAAGGTATGATTGCAAATTTTTTACATATTCATCAAAAGCAGTGATGCCTTCCGGCGTAATTTTACAAATTGTCTGAGGATAGTTTTCCCTGAATTGTTTTATGATTTCTATATAACCCGCTTCCCGTAGTTTCTGGAGCTGAACACTAAGGTTTCCAGCAGTTGCACCTGACTTTTCTTTCAGAAAAGTAAACTCCGCCTCCTTCACTCCTATGAGCAGGGAAATTACAGCCAGGCGCAGCTGGGAATGTAAAACCGGGTTCAGTTCTTTGAAATCACTCATGGGTTAGCCTGAAAACCTGACGTTAAAGAATCTGATTGACCATACTTTTTCCGGGCAACATGACCTGGCACAAGATATCCAAGCGCAACACAAAAAGCATGAACCAGCAATGATTCTGCACCCAACTTATCCCCGAAATAAAAAATAATACCAGCGCCCACCCAATTTATTACAGCCCCATAAATCAATAAACGGTAACGGAATGCCGAACCATGGATGAACATCCAAAATCCATATAACAATAATAAATAACCAAAATTGACACCTGAATTATTTATCCCTATCCTGTAGTTTCCATAAACCATGATCATCAAACTGATAAAGAAAGCTATCCCCAGCCGGTTTACCAGTTCATTTGTATACGTTTTTACTTTAGCAGGGTGTTTCACAAGATATTTACGGAAAACCATTTCATATATCGCCAGAAGAAAAGCAACAATCCCAAAAATCATCCAAACGGTATTTCCCTGCCTTATGCCTGTCTTAATCATAAAATAATGAGCCACGCTTGCAACGAATAATAACCAACCCCAGATGATCCATCCAATGCCACTGTCCTTTTCTTCAGCACGGGCCCGGCTGATCATTTGCTCAATTAATTTGAGACTGTCCTGTCCGCTAAGTTTTGATGCATCTTCTTTCATGAGTTCTCATTTAGATAGCGTTTACGCAAAAGATAACCGGGTATAATCCAGGCAATAATTACAGCAATCCCGAAAAATAATAGCTGAAAATCGTACGGAATAAAAGTTGAAACAATTGACAAAATCCAGCAAAAAATGCCGCCCAAAATAAGGGGTTGAAACCTCAGTATTTTACCGGAAAGAAATGTCGGCATGCCATACAATGAAAGTATCAGGGGATTAACCAGTTCACGTGTATGCCCCAGGGGTGAACGGGCCATTAGAAAACCGGTCATGAACATCAGGATAACAAAAACAATCCAGACATACGATACAATATCACCAGTATATGTCTTTACTTTTTCTTTCTTCCGATTCTTAATTAAATAAACAAACTGGTAAACGACAACCAGCCAGGTAAGCATCCATACCAGGTAATGATTGGGATATGCAAAAAAATGAAGTAGTATGAATTGACCAACACTACATATTAATACTACCCACCCCCAAACCAGGTACAAATGACCGTTCTCACTGAACTGGTTTCTGGCCCTGTTGATCATTGACTGAATCAATTCAAGGCTTTGCTGACCTGTGATATTTTCTTCCTGCATCTTCATTAATTTTTTATTGAATTACAGCATATTGGCAATTCGGCTTCAGAGAATCATAACACCATGCAATTATTTACACTGATCATAAAAATATGTTGCCTGACTAAGACCCCATCCGGGATGTATAGCTGAAGCTGGCTTAAATGTTTCCTGCTTTTTTATGGATTCTTCAAAAAGCGCTTTGGCTTCTGTTTTACTGCCGCCAAACTGTTCAGGAGTGAAAAATTTATCCTGCCCCTCAAGCAAGTATACCCTTGGATTCAGGGGATCCAGTTGTTTGGCTTTTTGCAAAGCTGCTGAAGCGGCCATTCCATAAGTCTGAAAACGCGACATAGGATCAGCCATCATACGAAGTGTTGCAATCATTTTTTTCACACACCAGAGTTCAGAATTTTCACTGGTTAAAGCCAATGCCTTTGCCAGTAGTTGTTCTGCTTTATCTGCTTCCGGATCTGTCTTATCGGCAAAGCCACCGGTTTGTCCGTTTGCAATCATATTACCCATCATTACCCTGCTTAACGCAGCATAATAAAAAGGAAGCCATTGATCCTTTTCGGTTTCACCAATCCGCTCAAAACTATTAGCCAGTTCCTGCCAGGCTTCAACTGTCCTGGCCTGGTCAACCTGTGATACTTTTTCCTGCATGACCTTTAAATACTTTTCACTTTGCGCGGTTCCGGAAACATATATGAACCCTAAAAGAATTAAAAGAGAAATATACTTTTTCATAATACTCATTTTAAATGGTGAACTGTCAATAGATATTTTATGCATATAAAAATTATCTGTCAGAGATTTATGTTGATCGCATCTTCTGTTCTGTCAACTCCAAAACTGAGAAATGCGCCTATAAACAAAAACATATTCGACGGCGGCACGATGGCCTCTTTTCTTAACCCATTATACGAATATTGATAACCAAATACCTGGTCGAAATTGAAAACATTACTTACAGAGAGCACATAAACGGCAAACATCTTCGCGCCTTTCTTTCCCAGGCTGGGCAGGAAATTTAAGCTGAAACTCACATTGTGATAATCCGGGGTTTCCCCTTTATCCAGGAATTCTGTTTTGCCCGTCTGGGCATTGTTGGCAATAAAATAATAAGGCCTGCCACTGGCATAATTATACGCCCCGTTAAAACCGGTCTTCCACTTGGTTACAAATTTTTTAACGATGAGGGATGCGGTATGCCTCGCTGCGAAACTGGGCTGGATGGCATTAGGGAAATTAAGATAATCACGCTTTGTTTCCAGGTATGAATAGGATATCCAGTAGTCTACATTTTTAATTGTTTTTTTATCGCGCCAGAATAACTCAAAACCTTTCGCATCACCGTAGCCTTCGTTGCCTGATGCAATTTGCAAACCATTAAAGTTGCTGGTCTTTAACAGGTCGTGGTACTTCTTATAAAATATTTCTGTTCGAAATGTTCTCTGGCTGGTGACCTTCTGATATTGTGCTATGTAATGTGTGGCTTTTGTGAAAAGCAATGGCGCTTTGGCAGGCAGGTATATCCGCTCAGGGTTCTGATAAAATACACCATATGCCAGCGATGCCTGTGCATTCTTACCTGCCTTATATGCCAGGGAAATTCTTGGTGCCAAATTTGATTTATCCAGCAGCGCAGAGTGCTCAAAACGGCCTCCTATTTTTGCTGCCAGGTTATTGGTAATATAGATATCCGTTTCTGCAAATATGGACCTGATCTTTTCTTTCACTGTCTGTGAAAAAACCTGTCCGGTGTATGCGGTATAATCCGACTGATCATCACTGTAATTATATTCTGTACCAAACCTGATCATACTCAGGCCATATAATCTCCGCTCAAGTACAAGCTTGCTGTTAAAATAATTACCTCGCTGCACCTGCTGAAAATTTTTAAACTCAAAACCGGGTATGGATACCTGCTTTTTATCCTGATCATAAAGTCCGGCTTCAATATCATCACGGTTATATGCATACGAAATACCTGCGAGCATCTTCCACTTTTTGCCAAGACCTTCCCTCCACGATAAATTATGATACATATTTACATTTTTCAGGGCAAAGCCATCCTTATAACCAAGCGTATCCAGGCTGGGGGTGAAAAATTTCAATTGATTGGTACTGAAAGTGCCATAGTATTTAAGAATACCATTTTTTGATGTTTTGATCCTGAAATTTGCATCAGCAGAATGAAATATGGGTACCTGTTCATATTCTTGCCTTTGTTTGATCAGCGCGAATGCAGGCCGCAGATCTGTGTAATTATAATCTATACCAAAAGATGATTTTTTATCTTTTGCCAGATGCTGATACCCGCCACTGACGCCAATGATTGTAATTCCAAGGTTAGCAGAAGTTTGTTCTGGCATATCTATCGACTCAAGGATCAGGGCAGAAGAAAGGGCCTGGCCGTATAAGGCAGAATATCCCCCCGTACTAAAAACCGTACCCTTGAAAATGAATGGCGAAAAGCGGCCGCGTTGTGCAATATTGGGCACACTGCTGAAAAAGAAATTATTGACCAGTGTCCCGTCGATAAAAGTTTTTGTTTCCGCCGCTGTACCCCCACGTACAAACAAACCTTCACTTTCCCCAACCTGCTGTGCGCCAGGCAATGACTTCAATGCACCTACAACATCAGCATTTCCGCTGGCTGTTGTAACAATATCAATCGGGTTCAGTACCGTTCCTTTCTTTCTGTCACTTGCCTCAAAAGTTCCGGCACTGATAACCACTGCTTTCAGTTCACTGATTTCATCCTTAAGGACTATGTCAATTATCATTGGCTCAGTTGCGATATCCACAGGCAGTTCAAAATTGCGAAAGCCAATGGAAGAAGCCGTTATTATATGGCTGCCCTTTTCTGTAGTTGAAAATTTAAAATTTCCGGCAGAATCAGATGTTGCCCCATCATAGCTATCCTTGATACCTATACTGACACCCTGTACCGGTTTTTTTTTGCCATCCAATACCCTCCCGGAAATTTTCACCTGGCCGCTTACCCCTAAGGATATGCCTAAAGCCACCAGAAATATAAACCACTTGGACATTTACCCTAATTTGAAACAAACATAAAGTAGTTTATATTATAAACCAAATTATTTATATTATGTATATATCGAGTTGGGATATTGAAATAGTCAATTAAATAAGATCCTTCATCCTGTCATTTTCTAAATAATAAAGTGTTTCCATTGCCCTGGGTCAGGATGACAGGTTGAGGATGAACCAGTTAATGAAATGGCTATATCCTAAAACCGGAGAACCAGGTATCAATTTCTGCAGATAAAGGAATGGAATCCGCCA
>Ga0209254_10002756_pt1 | contig 16007 bp, 13 predicted proteins | sample FrelakmetDIP11DI_FD_187148 | JGI IMG/M metagenome (GOLD analysis project Ga0209254, IMG submission 187148) | Freshwater lake sediment microbial communities from the University of Notre Dame, USA, for methane emissions studies - DIP11 DI (SPAdes)... | ecosystem: Environmental > Aquatic >... | reverse complement strand
ATTGGATTGACCCTGGTCTCCATTCAATTAACCAGCTGGCGCCCGAAAAATTGGATGCTTGCAATTCTTCTACTTTTTTCACTGGTCTGGTATCATGCGTTGAGGGCATTGATAAACGGGAATGTGATCATTCTCATCGCATTAGGGATTGCAGCAGTATTTTTCGCAATAAAAGTCAAGATTGATGAGCTGGCTGGTGTACTTCTGGCAGTGATCACAATCAAACCACAGGTGGTTTTACTTATTGTCATATTTATTTTATTCTGGGCTTTATTCCAGAGAAGATATCGCATAATCGGTTGGTTTTTTATCACATTGGTGTTGTTGGTTGTTACCACCTCATTACTAATACCGGATTGGATTTTACAAAACATACGAGAGATCTTGCGGTATCCGGGGTACAACCCCCCGGGTACTCCAGGTGCAGCGTTGACGACCTGGTTTCCCGCAGTTGGTACCAGGATTGGTACTGTAATTTCCTTGGGAGCACTTGTGATTATTCTTGTGGAGTGGTGGTTGGCTCGCCATGGAGATTTCAGGCATTTTCTTTGGACTGGATGCCTTACTTTGGTCCTTAGTGCCTGGAGTGGAATTCAGACCGATCCTGGCAATTTCATAATAATGATGCCCGCGTTGATCCTTTTCTTTTCAATCCTCGAGGAGCGGTGGCCCAAAACCGGTAATATTATTAGTGCCTCGATATTGGGGGGATTGATGGTATTACTCTGGTTGATTTTTATCAGCACTCTTGATATTTCTTATCAACCAATGCAAAATCCCATCCTATTGTTCCCATTACCTTTTGTTCTTATAATCCTACTTTATTGGATAAGATTTTGGGCGATTCGCCCTCCCAGATTGTTTTATGACACTTTTCACCAGGATGAAGCCCTTTCAAAGCTATGAATAAAAATCAAAGACTTTTACTGGCGGGGATATTATTAATAGCCACCATCCTGCGAGTGATTGTCATTAATAGCCGTAATATTCAATACGATGATGCCTTCAGTTTCTTCCTTGCAAAACAAACCCTTCCATCGATCATATCTGGTACGGCTGCGGATACTATGCCGCCTTTGTTTTATTTTCTTCTGCATTATTGGTTGATAATTTCCAAAGAAATCTGGTTTCTGCGTTTTTTTAGCATATTAATGAGTCTCGGGGCACTTGCATTTCTTTTTCTATTCATCCGAAAAGCGGTAAACCCGGCGGCTGGATTGTGGGCAGCATTTTTTGCAGCCATTTCGCCATTACAAATCTATCACGCTCAGGATATTCGCATGTATGCTCTTCTGGCATTCTGCGGAATGGCTTACATATACTTTCTATTTTCGGCCTGGGAGGATCATAAAAGGGAGGAACGAAGGTTTTGGAATTGGATCGGCCTGGTTGGATTTGGCGTAGGATCCATGTATACCCATAACCTTGCGATTTTCTGGATAGTATCTCCCCTCGTTTTTTTTATTATCAAACGCGATTGGAAATTTCTTTGGAAATTCGTATCCAGTCTCTTGGTCATTGGAGTGCTTTCATCTTTCTGGCTGGTAATGGTTCCCGGGCAGGTCCAGAAGATACAAACTGCGTTCTGGACTCCACGGCCAGGTATGGTTGAGGTAATTCAGGCAATCATGTTATTTACCTTTCATTTACCAGCGCAATCAGAGATTTTATTCTTTATTGGTGCGGTCATCAGTATAGAAATATTTGTCCTTGTAATAATCCGTGGAATAAAACAGATTCAAAATGAACGAAATTTCATTCTGTTATTCGTGATGGTATTCACACCTCCCTTACTTCTCTTTATAACATCCTATTTGATTCGACCGGTTTTTGTGATTCGAGGGTTTCTCCCAGCACAGTTGGTATTCATCGGGCTTGCTGGCGCAATAACAGCCATTGACTGGAAAAAGAAAATCGGAGTGGTAATAGCAACATTAATTGTGATCAATTCGTTGCTTTCTTTACCATTCCTGTATTCTTATAATAAATTTCCCCGATCACCATTTCGGGAGGCAAGTCAAATTATTGAAACAAAGATTGATGAAGGTTATTTCGTGGTCCACGATAATAAGTTGAGCTATTTTCCCACAAGTTATTTTTTCTCTTCTACTGAACAGGTTTTTCTTAAGGATACCCCAGGGACTGCAAATGATACCTTCGCACCCAAAAGTCAGGAGGCAATGGGAATTTTTCCGGAAGAGAACATTAAAACTGCGGTAGGAGGAAGAGAAAAAATACTATTCGTGGTATTTTCAGAAGCAATTCAAGAATACGAATGGATGCAAAAAAATCACCCAATAATCAAATGGTTGAAAGCCAACTATTTATTAACCAAAGAAGATGATATGGGCGATCTTCGATTGATGTTTTTTGAAAATTCAGTCCCATGAAAAACCGCGATTACCTTTTCCTCTATTTGATCGCGGTTCTGGTAATTTCCGCTGCCGGAATCCTGCAGCGCAGCGCAGGATATATGGATGCGGAATACTACGCTGTCATTGGTTCGGGAATACGTTCGGGAACTGGTTTCACTCAGAATTTTTTGTGGAATTATTTGGATGATCCAATCGGGATCCCGCACCCTTCAAATACATATTGGATGCCGCTGGCTTCGATCCTATCCGCGATTAGTTTTACCTTCAACCTCGCAGGTCAGAAAACAACCATTTGGGTTCTGAATATCTTTTTTTCTGCGTTGATTCCAGTTATCACAGCTTGGATTACGATTAGATTTACAAAAAGGCGAAGTGACGCGTGGGTAACAGGTTTTCTCGCAATTTTTTCCGGTTTTTATTTGTTATATTATGCGATCCCGGAAACTTTTTCTTTATCCATGGTTTTTGGTTCTGTTTTGATAATACTATTGTCAAAGAATGGAACAGAGAGTACAAACAAAAATAGATATCTTCTTCGTTGGGTTTTTGTCGGGATAGCAGCCGGTTTTCTCCACATGACCCGCGCTGAAGGCCTTCTCTGGATTGCGATTTCAGCCGGATATTTGATTTATTTATCTCATAAGCAAAGGGATTTCCAGACTGGTTTCGCATCCGCATTATGCTTAATCACAGGATACCTGCTTATTTCTGGTGCATGGTATCTTCGTAATCTACAAATTTGGGATCAGCCTTTTCCACCTGGAACAAATCGGGCCTTGTGGATAACTAACTATGATCAAACATTCAGTTTCCCGGCAAGTTTATTAACATTTCAACATTGGGCAGCACAGGGGATCGAAATGATGCTTTCATCCAGGGCAGATGCATTTTGGATAAATATTAAAAGTATAATTGCTGTGCAAGGGGGAATTTTGCTCTTTCCATTCATAATCGGTGGATGGTGGTTATATCGCAAAGACTCGCACTTGGTTCTTGTGGCAGTTTATTACAGCATCGTTTTTTTTATTATGACTGTTGTTTTTCCGTTTGCAGGTTCCAGGGGTGGATTCATTCATTCTGCGGCAGGAATTCAACCTTTTTTATGGGCGATGGTTCCAATTGGTTTGGATAAATTCATAAGATTTGGGGAAAGAAAAAGAGGTTGGGCTTTGGAAGAGGCCCGGAGAGTTTTTCAGATCGGTCTAGTAATTATCATGATTCTGCTCACATCAATTATTTTCTACCAGCGAGTTATTGTGAATGAAAATGGTATTTCTACCTGGCTGGCTGAGGAAAGACATTATCAAAACATTTTTCAAGAATTGAAAACTAACATAAACTTTAATTCGGAAAGTATGGTATTGGTTAAAAATCCACCAGGCTGGTTCTTGATTACCGGTTCACGTGCAATTGTTATCCCCGATGGTGATGAAACCACTCTAAAAAATGCAGCGCAGAAATTCGGGGCAAGTATATTAATCCTCGAAAAAGATCATGTAAAAGGATTGGATCCCATATATCATTCTTCAACAAGTACTATCGGATTAAAAAGGATAATGGAAATCGGAGATACCCAGGTATTCCAATTTCCTTCCTTGAAATAAGTATGAATATTAAATGGAAAAAATGTTTGATCCTTGCCGGAATGGCAACCCTCTCACTGGGAGTATACGTGTTTTACAGCATCAGGATTATTGGACCAGGATATCCGCTGGATGATGCCTGGATTCACCAAACGTTTTCAAGAAACCTAGCACATTTCCATGAATTATCCTATTTTGAAGGAATTCCTTCTACAGGTTCGACCTCGCCGTTTTGGACACTACTGCTTTCCCTCGGTTATTATTTTTCTGAAAATAATTACATTTGGACTATGCTCCTTGGCTTGGGAGCGCTATTTGTATTGGGTTGGCTGGGTGAAATAGCATTTTCAAGAATTTGCCCTGAGTATCAATCCATTTTTCCATGGGCTGGAGTTATCCTGATTGGAGAATGGCATTTTGTCTGGGCAGCTGGTTCAGGAATGGAGACGTTGGTACTGGCAGATATCATCCTTGCAGTTTTTTTCTTACTACTGGAAAAGAAAGACTGCTGGTTTTGGATTGGAGCGCTCATCGGTATTGGTATTTGGGTTCGACCAGAGGCGTTAACCTTGCTTGGTCCAGCCGCTCTTATACTCGGTATCGGTATGGTTCAGCAGAAGAACGTAGTGAAACAAATTTCCTTGATGATATTGGGTTTAATTATATGCTTGATTCCTTATCTCTACCTGAATTATTCAGTTTCAGGAAATCTTTGGCCGAATACATTTTTTGCCAAGCAAGCCGAATACCATTCGCTCTTAAATAGACCTTTTTGGATTCGGTTCGGGGATGTTTTTCGCCAACACATTGTTGGAATAGGGATCTTATTACTGCCTGGTTTTTTCTATAAAACATGGAAAAGTATCCAGGAACGAAATTGGGTGATCCTTGCGTTCATAATTTGGTGGTTTGGGTTCCTCCTTATTTACGCCTCAAGACTTCCAGTGCCATACCAGCATGGACGATATGAAATTCCTATCATGCCAGTATTTTTCCTGATAGCAGGTGCAGGAGTATTCAAGTTATTTCTTGTTGGTAATCAGAATAAATGGGGACGAGTACTTGTGTATTCCTGGCTATTGTCGATTATTCTTGTTTGGGTTGGTTTTTTTGGAATTGGGGCTAACGCTTATGCGAACGATGTAGCCATAATTGAAACAGAAATGGTGGTATCAGCCAAGTGGATTGATAGAAATACTCCAACCGATTCAATTATTGCTGCTCACGACATTGGAGCTCTAGGTTATTATGGAAACCGCAAAATCATTGATCTGGCCGGATTGATTTCCCCGGAAGTAGTTCCAATTATCCGCGATGAACAAGAGCTCTGGAGCTTCATTCGGGAAAAAAAGGCGAATTATCTGATGACCTTTCCAAACTGGTATCCCGTGATCACCAACTCCCTAGAAAAGGTCTTTACAACCTCGGGAGATTTTTCGCCAGCTTCAGGTGGAGAAAACATGAGTGTCTATATAATTTATGATAAAAAATGAAGGGAGAACAACAAACAATCAGAAGGTTATGCTATACTTGCGAAGTTAAATGCTTAGCAGCTGAGGAGAAACACGATGGCGCTTCCAGCCCTGGGTACAAGCGAATTTAGTGAAAGTTTCTTAGACACACTTCAAATTGAATATAACCAAATTAAGCAACAGATAAAAGATAATTCTGTAATGCTCGAACAGAGCCAGCTTGAATTAAATCGATTAGTCCAGCGAAATACCACTTTTACAGGGCAGCTTCAGCAATTGCAATCTTCCAGTGACACAATGAGCCGGGAAGAGATCAAAGCTATCTACAATAATGCAATCGACGCCCAACAACGCCTTTTAGTGATGCGCGGCCAGATCGATAAACTTCAAAACGAACAGAACCTGTTAGAAAGATATCTTGGAGTAATTGAGCAGGCAAGATCTTATATTCTGGAGAATTGCAACCGGTCGAAGGGGAGTAGTTCCAGTGAGGGAGTTGCGAGCCTTGAAGAATTGATTGGAACTGCCGAGGGGGAAAGGGGCAAGCTTGCCAAGGAAATGCATGATGGACCAGCGCAAGTACTTTCTAACTTTGTTTTACAAGCTGAAATCCTGGAAAAAACGATCGATGTCGATCCAGAACATGTCAAGGACGAATTAGCCAGTCTTAAGGCTGCATCAATCGCCACATTTCAAAATGTCCGGAATTTTGTATTTGAACTTCAACCTATGTCGATTGGTGATCTCGGGTTGGTTTCAACTTTAAAAAAATACACAGAAAACTTTAAAGACCATAATAATGTGGAGGTCAATTTCCAGATGCGGGGATCTGAAAGACGACTGCATAATTACCTTGAATTAATGATTTTCCGGGCTGTTCAAGAATTAATGACAAACGCAGTTATTCACAACCAAAAGCAACTCAGTAAATTAAAAATCGATCTAACACTTTCCATCGAAGATGACCGAACAAAAGTCACCGTTGCAGATAATGGTCAAGGTTTCGATGCGACCACTGCAATCACGAAGGAAAACTCAGGTCTCAGCATTATCAGAAAAAGGGCAGAAATGCTTGGCGGTCGTTTGGATATTGATTCAGTACCAGCAAAAGGATCGATGATTACCCTCGAGATCCCCTGTGTGCCAATAACCGCACCCTCCCAAGCTTAATTTATTTTTGTCGAGGAGTATCATGTCGAAAGTAATTGGGATTCTTACAGGCGGGGGAGATGTCCCGGGGCTGAACCCTGCAATCAAGGCGGTTGTATTGAGTGCCATGGAATTGGATTACCGGGTGATTGGTATCCGAAAGGGGTGGGCAGGTTTGCTCCACTATAATCTCGACGAGCCTTCCACGAGAGATTATTACATTAAAGAATTGACAAAAGAAGACGTACGAACAATTGACCGGACCGGGGGCACATTCTTACACACTTCCCGGACAAATCCGCAAAATGTGGGTGAAAAGAAAATCCCAGATTTTCTGAAGAATTCCAAATGGGGTAAAAAGGCAGAAACCCCTGAGAATATGGATTACACGGATTATGTCCTCCATCTGCTCAACCATCTTGGGATCAATGTTATGTGCCCGATTGGGGGGGATGATACATTGAGCTTTGGAGTGCGCCTTCACAAAGAGGGATTTCCAGTAGTCGCCATACCCAAGACAATGGATAATGACGTCTTCGGTACAGATTACTGCATTGGATTTTCAACCGCGGTCACTCGGAGTGTTGAGTTCATTACCAATATGCGCACATCTGCTGGTTCGCATGAGCGGATTGCTGTGATGGAACTTTTTGGACGAAACTCTGGAGAAACGAGCTTGATAAGTGCTTACTTATCCTATGTAGATCGAGCAATTATTTCCGAAGTTCCTTTTGACATTCATAAGCTCGTTGAATTCCTCGTGGAGGACAAACGCAATAATCCTTCCAATTACGCCATTATGACCATATCCGAAGGTGCAATTATGTTGGGTGGCGATGTGGTGGAAAGCGGTGAAGCTGATATGTTTGGGCACCGAAAACTGGGTGGAGTTGGAGAGCTTGTTGCTGAGGAAATCAAGAGGATTTCAGGGCAGGATATTCTCCACCAACAGCTGGGATACCTGATGCGCTCCGGTGCACCTGATTCGTTGGATCGAATGGTGGCCATGTCTTTTGGTAACTTGGCGGTGCAACTGATCCGGCGGAATGAAACCGGAAAAATGGTCGCCCTGCATGGCGGGAAATACACTACCGTCCCTGTGGATATGGTTCTGGCTGGCAAGAAACGTGTGGATATTGCCAGTTATTATGATATAGAAAATTACCGGCCAAAAATTCGAGATTTCATGGGCGTGCCCATGTTCTTAAGCTAATCCTTTGGAGAAAATAGTATGAATACGAAGTTGTTTCAAGAATTTGCAAGTTTGTTGGAATACAGCATTGAAATTTCCGATAATAATGTCAAAATTAAAGATGAAGCAAAATTCAGATCAACAGTCTATAAACTGGCTGAATTATCCGCTTTGAGTTCGGGTGCGAAGCAGGGATATGCAAGGTTTCTGACAAGAGCAGCAGGTTTGGAATTAGGGGTTTACCCGGCTTCAATCAACGAACTTTACGCTGCCAGGGGAAAGGGTAAGGTCCCGTTTACTTTTTCCGTTCCAGCAATCAACCTGCGAGTTTTATCATTTGATTGCGCTCGAGCTGCATTCAGGGTGATGCAAAAAATGGATGGTGCAGCGGTTATTTTTGAGATTGCCCGCTCCGAAATGGGATACACAGATCAGAAACCGGCAGAATATGCCACATCCATCCTCGCCGCAGCAATTGCAGAAGGGTATAAAGGTCAGGTATTTATCCAGGGAGATCATTTCCAGGTATCTGCTAAAAAGTACGTTGTGAATGGTGAAGCTGAAATCTCTGCCCTCAAGAAATTGATTGATGAAGCCATTGCTGCAGGTTTTTTCAATATCGATGTAGATACCTCCACTTTAGTTGAAATTGAAAAACCAACGATTGCAGAACAACAGGAAATAAATACGAAGTTGTCAGCCATGCTTACAGCCTACATCCGCTCAAAGGAACCGGAGAAGGTATGTGTTTCCGTCGGCGGTGAGATTGGTGAAGTTGGGGGTCACAACTCAAATGAAGCAGAATTGAGAGGATATCTGGATGGATTCTTAATAGAATTGAAAAAGAACCTGCCAGACGCTTTCGGACTAAGCAAGATTAGCATCCAAACAGGGACATCCCATGGTGGAGTGGTTTTACCCGACGGCACAATCGCATCTGTGAACGTGGATTTCAACATTCTGAGAGAATTAAGCCGTGTGTCCAGGAAAGATTACGGACTCGGTGGCACAGTGCAGCACGGCGCATCCACCCTGCCGGAGGATGCTTTCTCGAAATTCGTTGAATATGAGGCCACCGAAGTTCACCTCGCCACGAATTTCACCAATATTTTCTTCGATCTAATCCCCGATGAATTTAAGAAAAAGATTTATGCATATCTCGATGAGAAGTACGCTGGCGACCGGAAACCGGAAATGACGGACGAACAGTATTATTATAAAAATCGAAAAAATGCAATCGGTCCTTTCAAGGCCGAATCCTGGAATCTTCCTACTCAGACAAAGGAAAAAATCGGAAAAGCCTGGGAAGCACAGTTCACAAAATTATTTACCTCCCTTGGGGTTGCGGGCACAACAAAAGTTGTGAATGAATTTATAACCCCAATAAAAGTCAAACCGGAGATCCGCGATTACCTTGCGGAAGGGACAGATACAGGAGATGTCCGCGACCTTGCCGATTAATCGTAAAAAGTAAATCAAAGCTGCCTAGAATTCGCTCAAATGGGAATTTTCGGGCAGCCTTTTTATTTGATGGATGAAAGACATCGATGAGCAGGGCAGAAGAGCAAATAAATCCAAAAGACAAAAATCGGTATTCAGTGATACCGAGAGTCCTCATTTTTCTATTCAAAGGAAATGATGTTCTAATGATAAAGGGTTCCCCGGAGAAAAAACTCTTCCCGGGTAAAATTAACGGATTGGGTGGACATATTGAAAAGGGAGAAGATCCACTGTCTGCTGCGCGTCGAGAACTTTTGGAAGAAAGCGGGCTTAAAACCACGGATTTGTTCCTCTGTGGGACGATAATCGTTGATACCGGTGGAGCGCAGGGGGTTGCAATATACTTGTTTCGTGGAGAATACCAATCGGGCGATATGATTTCCTCGGAAGAAGGATCTCTTGAATGGGTGAATTCTCAATCCCTGGATAATTTGAAGATAGTCGAAGATCTTCGAACGATCATACCGAGGATTAAAGACCAGAACGCAAGTATTCCACCTTTTTCCGCAAAATATCATTACGATTCATGTGATCATCTTCAGATAATTTTCGCTAATTAGATTTCAATTCGGAGAATGCACATAAAATATCAGCATAGTACTCCCATAAATTCTTTGGTCAAATTCAGAAAAATGGACCAAAGATAATTTGGTATATTCAACAGGATGGATTTGAACGATCACCCATCCATCCTTGCCTGACCAATAATCATTATTGTCCAGAATTTGAATGGCTTTTTCCCACATTTTCTTATATTGGGGTGGGGCGATAAATATATAATCGAAAGCCTTGTTTGAAAATTGGAATAAAAGTTTGTTCGCGTCCAATTGGCGAACATCACTTAATTCCTCGAAATTGGTTGCGTAAATGTTGGATTTTAGAATATTTACAGCAAGATGATCAATATCCAGAAATAAGCAATAATCTGCCCCGCGGCTGAGTGCTTCAATCCCAACACTACCTGTGCCTGCAAATAGGTCCAAAAAAGTTGAACCGAAGATATCCCCTCCGATGATATTGAACAGGGATTCTTTTACCCTATCCGTAATCGGGCGGGTGCTATCCCCGGGGACGGATTTCAACCTGAAACCCTTGACTTTACCTGCGATGATCCTGGGACTGCTCAAAGTCAGTCTCCTGAATCTTCTTTAAAAACTGAATTCCTTGTTGCAATAATATTTCCGTAAGGTGCGGTTACGGGAACAACACAACCGGTCCCAAGAATAAATTTATTCCTTTCAGAATTTCGGATAGCTTCTCGGGCTTCGACATGGATATCTGCCGGGGAACCTAGTACAAGGGATTCAATCCGCCGTAAACCACCACAAATCGCACCTGCATAGGTCTTTCTTGCTTCCCTGATATCCGGCGGAGTATGTCGGTCATGCCAATTCAATACTTGCGCAGGATAATGGGAAACCTTATTAAAATAAATTCCTTCCCCATGAATATGGACCATATTTAGCCATAGCGACGACGCCGCAGCCAGAAGTTCCCGGTCATAAGGGTCACAAAATTTGTCGAATTCGTTTTCGGTTAGAAGACTTGATTGTGCATGTTGAACTGCGAGGAAGATCCCGTCAATACCGAGTGAACAAGCTTCTCTTATGAATCGAATTGTGCTTTCTGTTATGACCCTTAAGCCCTCATGCAAAGCTTGCGGGGATTCCCGCATCATCGATAGCAAGCCTGATTGACCCACGAGGTTTTTTGCCTGAGACATCGGATTAAAGATAGTTTGCAGCACCGGAGTATCGGGGGAGAATTCTCGGATAACATAACCTAGGGTCGTTAATTGGTCTCCAATAAAACCCTTATTCGGATTTAAAATCGTTAAACTTTTCCAGTCTTCAGGTTTTTGAACGATTGGGGTGGAATAGTCTCTGGTTCCCTCGGGGTTCCCAGTCCATTTATCTTTTAGGCCCCAATCCCGAAGACAAAAGGAAGAAGCAGGTGTAACTTTAATAAGATCAAAATCGAAAGAATTTTGATAGTTTGATATTGCCGCTGCGAGCCTATCCGGAGATTGATCGTCGACAGGAAAATGACGCCAGAGAGCAACTGGCGGTTGGGGCATCGTTATCCCCAACAGGCACTCCTCCATCCGCAATCTATGGCTTTTCTGGAATTTCAAGTTACTGCTCTTTAATTTCTACCCTTTAATGGGACGATCTTTCTGGAAATCAGTTCTTCTTCGATTTTTTGATCCTGGAAATAGCTTGCGATAAATTGTGATTTGCGCAATCTGAGCGCCATCGGAGCAATCCTAGCTAGGTCATCTTTTATCACTTCTTTACGACCATCCGCAGCAGCGTAAGCCCGGGAGGCTTCAAAAAGCGTAACCTCAGCTCGCAGAGAATCAATCCCAAGTTTTTGGGTGAGTCGGATACCAATCTGAGCAACTTTGTCCGAGATCACAACCTCGGGCAGCATATCCCGCGCGGTTTGGATTTCTCTACGGGCCATGGCTGTATCCCTAGAGTATTTAGAGATTAGAACATTTGGATTTTTCTGGTATGAGGATACACGCCGATAAACTTCCAACCTATCAGCGGATTGCGACAAACCACGGACCAGCACCCTCAATCCAAATCGATCCATGATCTGAGGGCGAAGAATTCCTTCTTCAGGATTCATCGAGCCGATAAGCGTAAAGCGTGAACGGTAAGTTGCGGATATAGGACCTCGGCGGACAGAAAAGCTACCCTGCGCTGCTGCATCGAGGATTGAATCGATTATTTCCTGATTAAGTAAATTCACTTCATCGATATAAAGAATGTTTTGGTCTGCCTGTGCAAGCAAGCCCCGTTTTAACCTGATCCCCTGAGAAACCCGGGTACGCTCATCAACACCACCAATCACATCATCAATGGTTGAATTTAATGGTAATTCCACCAATCTAGCTTTATCTTTTTTCGTGAGTGGAAGGTCCTCCGCGTATTTCTTTGCGCAATCTGGACAAACCGCATCCATGCCTCCGGATTCAATATCCTCTGGAGTACAGCCATAATAACAGGCGCTTCTTTCAATAACCGGTAGTAAATCAACGAGACTTCGAACAGCGGTAGTTTTGCCTGTACCGCGCGGTCCAACCAGTAAAACCCCGCCAATAAATGGATTGATCAATGCAAGCAGGAGAGCCAGTTTCAGGTCTGGTTGACCGACCAACGCCAGGAATGGATAAGGCAACCGTTCTGCGAGCCCGGATTCCTCCTGGGGAGTTTCTCTAAGAGACGTTACCCCGGTTGCGATATCGATCAATTGCCGCAACGATTTTACTTCAGGGAATTCCGAATCTTCGGATAAATTACCGTTTTCAGAAATATTATCGTTCATTTATTCTTCTCAAACTGTATCTTTGAAAGTCCAGAACCGGTTTGCAATAAAATTCCAGATTAGAACTATGAAGATCGCACAGGCCAGAGCCAGATTATGCCCGACAACTGTTGGTGAAAGGAAGAACCCTGGGAGAAACTTAGTCGCGAGAGCATTGAATAACTTCTCGAGGAAGGCGAAAATGGGAGTACGGATGAGTAACCCAATCACACTGACTAGCGCAAATTGTCCCAATTGAACGGGAAGAGGTCGTGCAATGGAGCCCTTAAATGTCCAGGACCGATTGAGGAAAAAATTATTCACCACTGCGCAGGAAAATGAGACCACGCTGGCTGCGATCGCCGGGATTGGGGTAAGGAGGGTGAGCAAATTAAATATCCCGAAATCGATCACTGTACCTATTCCGCCAACGACTGCAAATTTGAAAATTCTCTTTCGTTCAGTTCGGTCAACCTGCATTATTTTAACCCCAATAATTCAATGAAGTAATCAACGGTTTTTCGAAGCCCCTCATCAAGGGAAATTTCCGGTGACCAATCAAGGATTTCCTTTGCCCGGGAAATATCCGGGCAGCGAACCTGCGGGTCATGACCAACAAACATATCCTCCATATATCTAATCCCCGCAGGGTTTTTCAGGTATTGATTGATCTTTTCGGCAAATTCACGAATGCTGATCTCCTGAGAGTTTCCGAGATTGACCGGTAGATGTTCATCAGAAAGCATCAATCTGTATATTCCATCGACAAGGTCACTCACATAGCAGAAGCTTCTGGTCTGAGAACCGTCCCCATAAATAGTCAGTGGTTCCTTTTTCAGTGCCTGGTGGATGAAATTTGGCACAACTCGACCATCATCCAGTCGCATCCGGGGTCCATAAGTATTGAATATTCTCACGATGCGGGTATCAAGATCGTGGGTACGGTGATACGCCATCGTAAGAGATTCAGCGAAGCGTTTCGCTTCATCATAAACTGACCTTTTACCGACTGGATCTACGTGTCCCCAATAGCTTTCCTTCTGGGGATGTTCCAACGGATCGCCATATATCTCACTGGTAGATGCTAAAAGGAATTTCGCTTTTTGCGCACGTGTGACACCAAGCGAATTATGTGTGCCCAATGCGCCGGCTTTCATGGTTTGTATTGGGAGATTAGGATATCCAAATTGGGATGTAGGGTTCGGACTGGCGGGAGAGGCAAAATGAAGAACATAATCCAGTTTTCCTGGGACGAAGATGAATTCTGATATATCGTGTTTTATAAAGGTGAAATTATCCTTTCCAGCAAGGTGTGAAAGATTTTCAGGTACCCCGGTGATGAAATTATCCATACCAACGACTTCATGACCTTTATTGATGAGGTAATCACATAAGTGCGAACCCAAAAATCCCGCTGCCCCGGTAATCAAAATCCTCATTAGTTATCTCCAATCCAATCTGGTGATGAGCCCGTCACCGGTAACCTGGTGTGTAGTCAGATTTGTGATATCCAGTAACCAAATATTACCTTGGTAAAGTAAAGCAATCTGATTGGCAACACCCTCGATATCTTCAGGTGACCAGACGATTGTCTGGGGCTCCAAGCCTATAGAGCCTTCAGGTGGGAAACCTATTTTTTTATTTGATCCATCTCTATCCATGAGAATCAATTTATACCTGCTGGTATCACTCTGCATGGGAAAAATCGCCTGTAAATATGCAAGTTGATAGCGTGCATCCGGTTGAAGAGTAGATGTCGATGGAGAAGAAAACATCCCGGATAATGGAATTATGGTTACAGATGGATTTGAATTAAGGAAATTTGCCCGCAAAGAAAAGTCCGGTGATGTTTCCCCCACAGGTTCCTCTGTAGGGGATGTGTGATCTCCAAAAAAAAGAACCCGGGAATCCGGCGACCAATCAATCGGGGGAATCCAGGCCCATTCACTCTGTGTATCATAAGGGAGGATGCTTTGAAGAGGAAGAAAGGTTCCCTCTTTTTTGTCGATTATCCCAATACTATCCGGACGGGAATATGCGAGGGTTTTTCCATCCGGCGACCACCGGAAATCGGTTCCCCACCAACCATAGGTTCCGCCACTATTAGTTTCCACGATTTGTGCGTTCTGAATAATATCCCCAGAACTTGTAAATGTCAGGATCCAAAAATCATTATTTGCTTGCCAGCCGGGAGGGGCATCGCGTGGTTCCACCGTAGAATAGGATATTGTATTTTCCTGGTTGGGAATCCAGCCGGCGTGGTGGAGGACGTTCTTAATTCCGAGATCGATGATTTCTTGACCATCATGAGCGATATCAATGGTAAAAAGTGAATTGATGTCTTCGCTTTCAGACTCTTCTTTACGAGTAAAAAGAAGCCACTTCCCGTCAAGAGAAATTGAGAAGATTCGGCCATCAAGATCACCGGTTGTTACCACCGGTCGACGTTCGCCTGTAGAACCATCCATCACCCATGCATTGCCGGCGATTAAATATGCGATCTTTCCAGGGATTGAAACCGATGTGAAAGGAGTTTGAACACCGACCATAATGATCTCAGGGATCGGATCTTTAACAACGGAAACCTGAAAGACTGATCTGGATTCTTGAACCCCATTTTCTAAAACACGCCTGAAGGTGATTTGCTGACTGCCGTTGGATCCGGGTTGGATTAGGAGTGTTTGACCTTCCGGTAGAGACTCATTTTGCACAGTCTGGTGGTCGAACGGGATTACCTGTTCTTCAAGTTCGAATTCTTCGGTCACCCGGGTGACGAGGATTTTCGCCGGATCGGTTATTAATGAATAAGACTCCGGATCTACCCGATCTAGGTTGTTTAGTTTTATACCGGCTTTATCCAAAATCTGTAGAACCGATGAACCTGAGGAGATTTCAACTGGCATCTGTTTTCCATCCACTTCAACAATTACCTGGATTTGTGCGGGTGGGGTTTCAGGAGATGTGCAAGAAACCAGTAAGAAACCGAAAATCAGAATTGTAGAAATCGAAAGGAATTTGAACATTTATAGTGTGAAAAAGGTATAATCAAAACGCTTAATTTGGCGACTTTTGATTATAGCATGACTGAAATCCTCCCAAATCCAACACAAGACCTCTCCTCAATTTTAGAGGCGATGCTTTTTTCCGCCCCCACGGGTATGACAGTCGCACAACTAGCTGAAGCGTCGGAAATTAAGAGCTTTGAGGTTGAAGAGAACCTCAATTTGCTTGAAGAGCGTTACAGCCGGGGTGGGGGATTACGATTAAAATGGCATCGGGGAAAAGTGGAATTAACCACTGCCCCGGAATATGGTACTCATATTGAGAGGTTGCTCGGGCTGGAGGCGAATTCCAGGCTCAGCCGTGCAGGGGTTGAAACATTGGCCATTGTGGCATATAAACAACCAATAACCCGTCCAGG
>Ga0209254_10002755_pt1 | contig 16011 bp, 20 predicted proteins | sample FrelakmetDIP11DI_FD_187148 | JGI IMG/M metagenome (GOLD analysis project Ga0209254, IMG submission 187148) | Freshwater lake sediment microbial communities from the University of Notre Dame, USA, for methane emissions studies - DIP11 DI (SPAdes)... | ecosystem: Environmental > Aquatic >... | reverse complement strand
CTTCCCAGTCGTCGACGCGCCCGCCGGCGAAGCCGAAGGTCTTGAAGCCCATGGACTCGAGCGCGACGTTGCCCGTCAGGACCATCAGGTCGGCCCAAGAGATCTGCTGGCCGTACTTCTGCTTGATCGGCCACAGCAGGCGCTTGGCCTTGTCGAGATTCACGTTGTCGGGCCAGCTGTTGAGCGGCTCGAAGCGGATCTGGCCGCCGTCGGCGCCGCCACGGCCATCGTACACGCGGTAGGTGCCTGCGCTGTGCCAGGCCATGCGGATGAAGAACGGGCCGTAGTGGCCGTAGTCGGCGGGCCACCACGGCTGCGAGGAAGTCATCAGCGTCTTGAGGTCGGCCTTCACGGCCTCGAGGTCGAGCTTCTTGAATTCCTCGGCGTAGTTGAAGTCGTCACCCAGCGGGTTGGATGTGGGCGCGTGCTGCCGCAGCGGGCTCAGGTCAAGCCGCTCGGGCCACCAGTCCTGGTTGGACATCCCGGTGCCGGCGGCAGCCGAGGCCGTCGAGGCTGCGAGCGGCGACATGGCCGCCAGTGCGGTTAGGACCGCCGCCGCGGTCGTCAGACGTGTCGTCTTGTCAGGCATACATAGCACTCCTGGTGTGCGGGTCATCATTGAGCGGAGCGCACTATGGCGGTGTGCAAGACATCGAGAAAGAAGATTTTTCCTTTCATTTCGATAGACGCGAACGATTACAGGATCGACAGGGGTTTCGCGGGCACCCCATAGGTGGTCATGGTCAACATGCCCTTGAACAACACTTACCACGTCACCGGCAGCAAGGATGGCGTCAATTTCGAAACGGCAGATTCAGAATTGATCGGGTAGATGCCGATGAGTACGGCGTTGAGCTGTACATCGCTTCGCCACCGGATTCCGCCGGTCGACACTTCGAATGCCGAAGCCTCGTCACGGATTTCGGGCCCGGAAGCTGGAAGAGTAGACCGAACTTTGGCCGGAGCTCGCTCGGGGAATGTGGTCGAAGAAACCTGTCGCTCGGACGAATCGCACGGCCGCTCCCGCAGGCACGCCCATAGTCGGCGGTGCTGTATCGGTCGTGGGCGTGAACGACGGCTGCGACGCGGCGAAGGCTCTCGGCGGCCGGCGACTTCTGGCTGCCAGGGCACCGAAGCTGCCGCTGCCGGATTGTTCCAAGCCGCTGCAGTGCAAGTGCAAGTTCGAAAAGCACCCCGACCGACGTGAGGATGATGACGGCCGCCGCCTGTCCGACGTGACGGGACGCAATTCATGGGCGTCCGCAGAGTGGTATGCCGAACCGAATCGACGGAAAGCGCGTGGCCGTCGCCAGGATGACTAGCAGCCGGGTGCGTGTCTGGCGCGAGCCGCTACGGCTTCGGCGCGGGTGTCGGCCGTCCCACTCCTTCCTTGCATGTCGCGTACAGCTCCGTCAGCGGCGTCGTGTCCCTGTCCCAGGGTTCGAGCTTGGAAAGGTTCGCCTCGTAATCCCGCTTGAGTCGCTGCAGTGCATACCACTTCGCGGTCGTGACGGCCGCCTCGCTGCGCGCGAGGCCCAGCAACTCGATTCGCCGCTCGCGGATGCGTTCGACGGCCCGGACGAGATCGCCATCGTCCTCGAGGACTGGCGCCGTGGCGTCCGCAAAGTAGCCGTGCAGCGGGCTGGTCTCCGGCTGAAGCTGCGCGGGTATCAGCTCGTGCACCACCACGGGGTAGGCGCCTTGGAGTCGGTCGACCTGCGCAAATAGCACCTTCGGCCCTTCGTAAACACCTGCCAGCCGCAGCCCGGGCTGCAGCTTGTCAACGAGCCGTGCATTGCCCGAGTTCTGCAGCGCCTGGTACTGGTTGTCCACCAGCCAGGGGATCGTGGCGGCAGAGCTCCGGGCGAACGCCTGGAGCAGGGCAGCGGGATCGTCCACGACCGCGTCGGGATCGCCCAGGAAACGCAGGACCGACTGCAGGCCGTCGGACTTCCGTTGCCATTGGCGAACGCGCACCCGCTCCACCGTGCAGAGATTGCTGCGCAGCTCTGCGGCGATGTCGGTGAGGTGTTCCTCCACGACGCGAATTTCCTCGCGATCCTGGCGCCACTGGTCGACGCCGAGTGCCAGAAGGATGCCAGTGACGATGACGAATAGTTCCCCTGCCAATCGCTTCACGCGCGGTCCCCAGGCTATCAACCGGATTGCAGTGTACCTGCCGCGGTGATGCTCCCCTTCCTTGACGCATCCTCGCCCGGGAGATAAGCCTTCATCAGCCCGTCGAAGTCCATTGCGCCGCCCTTGCGTGGGTCGCCGAATCGCTCGATGCGGCCGGCCGGCGCCGAGCGATCGGCCACGTCTGCGAACGTGCCGCTGACGAACAGCAGGTCGGAGCCCGCCGGCACCGAGGAGAGGGCCTGCTCGACGGGTTGGAAAGACCGGAACATGCGGGTACGGTGGTGTCGTGGACGACAGCGCCCCGAGACTGCAGACGCCGCCGGCTGTGCGATTCCGGTGGGGCAACCGCGCGCTGCGGTGGTATTTCGCGCCCGAGTACCTGCACCTGGAACGAGCGGATCCTGGGCGACCGACGCTGTTCGTCGGCAATCATTCGGTGTTCGGCGTGCTCGACGTCCTGTTGTTCTCGGACGGCCTGTACCGCGAGCGCGGCATCTCGCTGCGGATGCTCGCAGACCGCAATCACTTCAAGTTCCCGCTGTGGCGCGACTTCGTCGTGCAGACGGGTGCCGTGCTCGGCACGCGGGCGAACTGCGCGGAGCTGATGCGCCGCGGCGAGCACCTGCTGGTCTTCCCCGGCGGCGCGCGCGAGGTGTTCAAGCACAAGGGCGAGGCCTACCGGCTGATCTGGAAGGAACGCTACGGGTTCGTACAGATTGCGATCCGGCACGGCTATTCGATCACGCCCTACGCGACGGTCGGAGCAGAGGAAGCCTTCGACGTGCTGTTCGACTCCGGCGACTACATGGCGACGCCTCTGGGTCGGCTCCTCAAGCGCCGGGGCATCGCGGACCGCTACCTGCGGGGCGGGGAGGAGTTTCCGCCGGTGGTGCGCGGACTCGGGCTCACGGCGATGCCGCGGCCGGAGAAGCTGTATTTCTCGATCGGGAAGCCCATCGAGATGGCGCGCTATCGCGCTCAGGCAGAGAATCCCGACCTGTTGAAGCGGGTGAGAAATCGAATCGGCCGGTCACTTGAGCAACTCATCGCCGATCTGCGCGCGCATCGGACCCGGGACACCCGGCCGGGTACGTTGCGGCGTGTGCTCAATCGCATGTGATGATTGATTCATCGCCGGGAGACCTGCATGCGTGATGAACTCCAGCAGTTGCCGGCCATCGGGCCCCGTATGGCGGCCGACCTGCGTCGGCTCGGGGTGCGCTCGGTGAAGGACCTGGCACGGCGGGATCCCGAGCGACTGTATGCGCGGCTCTGCGAGATCACGGGCGAGCGGGAGGACCCCTGTGTGCTCTACACATTCCGCTGCGCGGTGTACGCAGCGCGCACGCCGCGGCCGAAGGCGGAGTTGCTCGAGTGGTGGGCCTGGAAAGGCCGGACGCTTAACGACGCCTGAGCGGGGTGACGATCGTGCGGGGATTGATCGGTTGGCTGATCGCATTTCTCGCCGGCTCGGCGGGCTGGTGGCTCGGGGCGAAGCTGGGCCTCGGCACCGCGGTCGTGCTTGGGGCGGTGGCCGGTGGAGTCGGGCTGTATGCCGGGTATCGCTGGTTCGACAGCAATCTCAAGTAGGTTTGGCGGCGCAGTGCTTGCTGTGTCCGCCATTGGCCCGGAGCACTCCGACGTAATACGCGGCCATTCCCTGCGCTTGCCGTTGCTCCCGCGGGTCGTCGGACAGCAGAGGCCGAATCGATTCCGCCCATCCAGATGCGCACTCGCCCTCGGGGCGGGTCGAGCTCGAACAGTCGATGAAGGACTCGAAGGCGGCCTGGTAGAGCAGAAACTGGGCGCGGTTCATCGGGGCACCATGGCCCGGGATCGCCACCGTGAAGGGCGTGGCGGCCACTTGCGCCAGTGCAGCCTCCCATCCGTGCGGACACGCCGTGTCGAGAAAGGGCGCTGGAAGGGTGACGAGGTCGCCGAGCGCGGCCACGTGGCTCGACTCGTCATACAGCCAGAGGTCGCCGGCCGTCACCGCATCAGGCGCGAGCTTGAGTTGCAGGGTCAGACCGCCGAGCGTGATCGTGCCCGAGTCGGCAATCACGACGTCCGGCTTCAGGGCCGACCCGTTCCGGATCGTCTGCAGGTCCCCGCGCAGGTCATCGCGCGTTTCCTCCGGAATCGTCGGGTCGTCCAGATACGCAGCCGAATCCTTCGCGCTCGCGGGCAGGAAGCCGGCGAGGGCACCGACGATTGCGTCGCTCGAATGAACACGAAGGCCCGGATGCGCGGCGCGCAGGTCCGGGTTGCCGCTCACGTGGTCCAGGTGCCAGTGCGTGTTGACGATCGCGACGATCGCCTTCCTCTGCCGGCGCGCCAGTGACAGGATCGCTTCGCGATGCCAGGCGTGACGACCGGTATCGACGACGACCAGGCCCTCAGGCGCCTCGAAGATCACGGAATTTCCGTCGGGTTGCCGATTGGGCAGGATGCCTCCGGGAATCATCCACACGCCCGCTGCCACTTCCTGCGGCTGAGGCGCGACGACCGGGGTCGTTACGGCCTGCGCTGCAACGGTGGTCCCGAGCGCCGCCGACGCGAGTCCTGCCAACATGGCCCGAAACATGGCCCCTCCTTTCGTTACCGGGGTCGACGTGTGGCCGAGATCGCCTCGCCCGCCCGTGGTGCGACGGACCGGCCCGCCTGCACCGTGAAACGCAGGGTCGCCACGCGGCTCTCGCCGCGCTCCGAGGTCACGGTCAGCGACACGATATACCGCCCGGCGGGCAGCCGCGGGTCAATCCGCACCTCGGGCCCGGCGGTCCGCAGGCGGTCGTTGAGATGGAGCGTCTCCACGGCGGCGAGGCGAGCTCAGTCCGGGAGCAGCGTCCAGGTCCAGGTCTTGACCGATCCACCGATGTCGCTCGAGCGGCGGCCCGAGAGCGTGAACTTCTCACCGAACCCCAGCCGGGCCGGCGGCGGCACTACGCTGCCGGTTGCGTTGAGCACGTCGATCACCGCGGTGGGTCGGTCGGTATCGAGCACGATCACGCTGACGACGGCCGGCTCGCTGTTGTTGCCGGAGTCGTCGGTGACGACGAGTTGAAAGGTGTGCTTCCCGACGCCGAGCGGGTGTGCGCGGTCAACCATGACCTCGAGGATCGGCTCGGCGGCCTTCACTTCGCTATCGCGTCCCGGAACGAACTTGGCCATGCGGACATCTCCTCTGGTTGAGTCTCGAGTCGAGCTGCGCCGCCGTGCGTCGCCGGCCTGGGGGCCATTGACGCCCCTGCAGCACAAGACGCCGTCACCCTATCCGGGTAAGGTATTCATGGCAAACGGAGGCGGGTGCGATGGCAACCGGTTGGGCCGGCGACGGTGCGGTGCAGCAGCAGATCGACGACAGCATCGCGGACGCGATCGAGCGCGCCCGTGCCCGGCTGACGAGCGGGCCGAGCCTGTCGCACTGCGAGGAATGTGGCGAGGCGATCCCGGCGGCGCGCCGCCAGGCCGTGCCCGGCGTGCGGCTGTGCATCACCTGCCAGGCCGAGGCGGACCGCGACGTCCAGTCGGCGAGCGCTTACAACCGTCGCGGCAGCAAGGACAGCCAATTGCGTTGAAGTCGTGCCACTGCAGACAGGCGGTAGTCTCCGCCGCGAGACCGCAGATCTTCCGCTGACCGGAGGACGCAAATGACGTTGCAGGACTGGGGAGCGATCGGTGAGATGGTCGGCGCGCTGGCCGTGGTCGTCACGCTGATCTACCTCGCCAAACAGATTCGCCAGAACACCCACGCGATGGAGGAGGGACGCAGGCTGGCGCTGGCCCAGACCTACCAGATGCGATCCGATGCGTTGCAGGCCATGCTCGTCGAGGCGGCCGACTCCGACCACATCGGCCCGATCATCATCAAGCTCACCGAGCTCGGCTACCCGGAGGACGTCGAGGCGCTCGACGCATTGACGGACGCGGAGCGGCGGCGGTTCCGGATGTGGCAGATCGCCCAGCAGACGCACTGGGACAACATGCACTACCAGTACCAGCAGGGCTACCTGGACCAGGAGTACTACGACGACGCGTTCAAGGAGCGCGTCGTGCGGCTCGCGCCGACGTGGCGGGCGCTCGGGTTGACCAGCGGCCGCCGCAGCTTTTTTGCCGAGATCGACCGCCTGTCGCGCGAGTGAGGCCGGCGACGGTCTCACCGCATCGGTCGTGCAACTACGCCGTCGGATCAGCGGCGCGTCTTCAGCTGCAGCTCGTCGCGCCGGTAGTCGATGATCAGGGTGTCGAGGAGACCGAGCAGGTCCATGCCGATCAGCAGGGCCGGTTCGTCGCGGACCTGCCAGTGGTCGAAGATGTAGACGTCGCTGAAGATGATCTCGGCGTTGCGCACGACCATGTCTCCGGCGACGAAGCGGGGGATGCGCACGGGTGCCGCCATCTGCACGTCCTCGGTGACGCCGATGACCTCCACGTCGAACGCGTCCGCCTTGCCGGCGTGGCGCGCCAGCGCCTGGTGGAGCGCAAGATTGCCGATGGTCCGCTGCGCTCCGGTGTCGACCATGGCGACGGCCTTGACGTTGCCGACCATCACGCTGACGCGCATGCCGCGCTTCGGGTGGTTCTTGAACGGCACGACCGAGAATCCCTCGGGCGCCGGCGAGCGCCGCGAGCGCTTGATGGTGATCCGGTCGTTCCGGAACTCGATCACGATGCGCTTGTCCTCGAGGCCTTCGCCACCGAGTACGCCGTCGGCGCCGCCGAAGGCGTCGGCGAGGATCGGCATTCTCGTGTTGCTGACCACAAGGTCGCCGAATTCGAGCGTGTCAACGTCCACGGTCGAGGCGATCGTCGAGCCCGTGACCCCCTGCAACCGCACCGAGTCGGCCTGGATCGGCAGGCCGAGCTCGGCGGCCACCTTGGTGGAGATCGCGGAGCGGCTGGCGCCGGTGTCGAGCACCAGCCGGTAAGGACCCATCCCGTTGATGAGCACGGGGGCCCAGATGCGGCCGATGCGGTCGCGCGTCGTCGGCGCGACGTAGCGCGGTTCGGGGGCGGAGACGACGACTTCCTCGACTGCTTGGGCGGCTGTCGGGTCGGCGTCGGAGTGAGCGAGCGGCGGCGCCATCACGACCAGTCCGGTCGCAAGCAGCGCTCCCTCGAGCAGGCTCTTCGAACTCCGTGGTCGCCAGGCCATGCGGCCTGTATATCACTGACCGGGGCCGGGCGTATCCGTGCCGCGCCGGGCCCGGACTCAGGAGCCGGTCAGCAGCGCGTGGGCCTGGGTATCGGACAGGTCCTCACCGGCAGGGTCCGGCGACTCGGGCACCGTAACCTTGACGGTGGGCACGGCGGGCGCATTGTCCATGTCGATTCGGCCGATCAGGCGTGCGCCGTCCTCCATCGCGATCCCGGCCGCGAAGATGTCGCCGCGGACCGTGGCACCGGGCCGAAGGCTCACGCTTTCGAGCGCGTAGAGATTCCCCTCGACCGTTCCCTCGACAACGATCCTCCGGGCACGGATGTCCCCGCGCACCTTGCCCTGCGAGCCGATCGTGAGGCTGCGGGTGTGCAGGATGGAGCCCTCGACCTGCCCCTGGATGACGAGATCCTCGTCGGCGACGAGGTCGCCCTTGATGCGCAGGGTTGCACCGAGCGTCGAGGCGCGGCCGAGCGAGGCGCGCTCTGCCGGAACCTCGGGCTGAGACGATGGCATCGGTGCAACCGGGCGCGCGGCGATCGGCCAGACAGGTGGCGCCTCGGTCAGGACGTGTTCGAGGTCGACCGGCTCGGGTTGCTTTCGCTTCCACATGGCGACGATCCTCGAGCGGTCAGTTGGCGGTGCCGGTGCGGAACACGTTCACGTCGTGATCGCGCGCTGAAGTCGAACTCGAGCCGGTCGCCGCAGGCTCCATCTTGATGCCGCCGTTGAAGGTCGCGCCTTCGGCAATGTTGATGGCCGGCGCCTCGAGGTTGCCACGGACGTTGGCCTTCGGCCGCACTGTGATCGACACCTGGGCCTTCAGGTCACCCTCGACGCGTCCCTCGACGATGATCACGTCCGCATTGACGCCCGCCCTGACGTGGGCCTCGGGGCCGATCGTGACTTTCGGCGCCGGCCCGACGCTGCCCTCGACCTGGCCGTGGATCACGAGGTCCTCGGCGGCGGACAGCTCGCCCTTGAAGCGGAGCGTGGGGCCGAGGATGGAGGCGCGGTCTGAAGCGGGATCGTACGAAGCAGCCATTGATGATCTTCCCGTGGTGGCAGTGAAGGAGGCGCGACGCTACCGCACGCTATCACGACCGGAACAGGGCCGGCATCACAGATGCGACCGCGTCGGGACCGCGCGATGACGTGCGCGGGCCGAAGGGGGAGTATCGGAGGGATGCCTTGCGGAACTGTGACGCACTTAACGGGATTGGGGGGCGATCTTCCGGCGTGGCACTTGTCAATAGTCTGTCCAACCGCGAAGCTGGCCGTGCGGCTGGACAAGCTGGGCGGGGTGCTTTCGTTACGGAGGTGTACACCGATGCGCAAGATCAATCCGCTCCGTCTGGACGAGGTGCTGGAGCAGCTGACCCGGGCGGTACACGAGCACACCGACTGGCAGGAGAGCGTGCTCGAGGCCATCGTCCACGGGGCTCCGTTCCACGCGAACGAGCCGGGGGACGGCGTGCACCGTGGATGCCGCTTCAATCGCTGGTACTTCGACCTGGCGCCGGCCGAGTTGTGGGGCACGCCTGCGTATGCGGCGATGGGCGTGGAGCACTGGCGACTGCACCGGCTCGCCGACCGGTTGCTGCACGAGCTCGCGACCGATGCCCCGATCGACGTCCAGGAATTCGACGAGCTGATCGCGGGTAGCGTACGACTGCACGACGCGCTCGATGCGTTGAGGCACGGGGTCGCGGAGGCCGTGCGAAACCTCGATGCCACGACCGGAGCCGCCGACCGCGCCGGGATGCTGACCGACCTGCGGGCCTGGCGCGACCTCGCGGTTCGGGGCGTCCAGAAGTGCAGCATCGTCCTGGTGGATCTCGACCGTTTCATGGCGATCACCGACGCCCACGGCGCAACGGCCGGCGACGAGCTGCTCGCGATCGTTGCGCGGCGCCTCGTGCGGCTGCTGCGCCCCTTCGACAAGGTTTTCCGATACGGAGCCGACGAGTTCCTCATCGCTCTGCCCGGGGCGGACCTGGCGATGACCCAGTCGGTGATCAAGCAGGTCCGCGAGGGCTTCGCGAGCTCGCCGCTGATGACCACGCCCGACGGCATCGACCTGCGGGCGACGGCCTCGTTCGGGCTCGCGTCGCTGGATCCGGAGATCAGCGCCGAGGAATCGGTGGAGCGGGCCGAGCAGGCCCTGCTGCTCGCCAAGACGGCCGGCGGCAACCGCGCAATCAGCTGGGATCCGAGCGTCACGACCGGAGTGCGGTTGCCACGGCTGCAGCTGGACGACATCAAGGAATAGTGGCGCCCGGGTGCCGGAGTTCCGCCGAGCAGCGGGCCTGCCCGCTCCGTACGGACGGTGCTAGTGCGCCACCGGGATGCCACCCCCGGACAGTCGAATTTCTCCGGGCAGCTGCCACGCGGGCGTGGACTTCTTGCTCAGCTCCACGTTCTTGTATTTCAGTCGCGCAATCGCGGAGGCCTCCCCCGGTGACACCGAGCGGAGCCTTCCGTCGCTGATGGCAAGCTTCACGCTCTTGAACTGCGCCACCAATTCCAGCGTAAATCGCATCTCGACGGGTGGCAGCTTCGCGACGCTCACGGTCAGGACGGGGTGGTGCGTCGAAGTCAGTTCATGCTGGCCGAGCGTGACGACCGACGTTTCGCCGGGGTGCGCCAGGCTGCGCTTCGCGGCGTCCCGCACGGCCTTTAGCTTGCTCCATCCGAGCGCGAGCGCGTCGCCCACGTCCTTGTCGAGCGCCTCGTTCAGTTTGTCCGCGCCGATGTGGGCTGCGAACCCGTGAATCCGGTGGCCACCCGAGTCCGCTGCGAAGTCGCTGGCCGCATGTTCGACGTCGCTCTCCGACACTTCGACCAGGTCGCGCAGGCAGAAGATCTCGCTCATGACGAATCCCCCTCGAGTCGGATGTCGCAGTCGCCCGCATCGAGCCGGGCGGACACGTGTATTTCCGGTCCGACGAGCCCGACGTCCGTAACCTCCACGCTGCCAAGGTCGGATTCGACGCGCGCGGATACGTGTGGCGCGGGCGGAGGCGGGCGCAACCGCAGCCGGACGGCATGGAAGAGGCCGCTTCCCGCGAGCAGCGCGACGACGTACGGGAGCCAGCCGGGCCATGCGGGTTCGTCACCATCGTTCCGGACCACGGCTCCTGTGCCCTCGGCGGGCGGCTCGATCGGTGCGTCCATGACGGGCGGCATAGGCGGCGTGTTGTCGACGTCAGGCACCGGCAATCCCGTCGAGACCACGATGCGTACGGTGCTGCCGCGCGAGACTTCGGTGCCGGCGGACGGATCCTGAGTCGCGACGAGGCCCGCCGCGAGTTCGCCTTCCTGTTCCACGACCTCGGCCTGCAGATCCGCTCCGTCGAGGGCGCCGCGCGCGGATGCGAGCGCCGCGCCCTCGACAGGCGGCACGAGCACCCGCGATCCGTCCGAGAGGTCCACCCGCACGACGGTGCCGGCTGCCACACGCGCCGGCGGCCGGGGCTCCTGGTCAATCACCTGGCCCTCCGGCTCCCGGCCCTGGACGGTCGATTGCTGGACCTCGAACCGGCCGAGCAGGGTCGCGGCGTCTGCTATCTGCCGTCCCATGACGTCGGGCACCGTCAATCCCGTCGAGACCGCCAGGCGCACGATGCTGCCGCGCGAGACCTCGGCTCCTGCCCCTGGTTCCTGCGTTGCGATGAGACCCGGGGCGAGATCGCCTTCCAGTTCCTCGACCTCGGTCCGTAACTCGAACTCGCCGAGCGCGGCGCGTGCCGATTCGAGTGTCCCGCGCTCGACCGGCGGCACGAGCACGAGTGAACCATCGGAGACCTTCACGCGGACCTCGGCACCAACCGGTCGCTGCGCCGGCGGCCGGGGATCCTGGTCGATGACCTGCCCTGAGGGGAGCCGGCTCGCGGCGACATCGCGGGTGACGGTGAACCGCTCGAGCTGCCGCGCCGCCTCGCGGTACGGCAGTCCAACCACGGCCGGCACGTCGAAGAGCTCCGGAACCTGCGTCAGCGACCCGTCCGAGACCGCGATGTCCACGTAGCACAGGCTGCCGTCGATGGGCACGGTAGCGGGCTGCCGGAGAATCGTCCCCGGCGGCTCAGTGGAGGGCTCCCGGCTGAGGCGCGGGCGGAAGTACCGCCGTCCGAGCGTGGGCAGGACGTCATCCACGTGCTGGCCCGCGAGATCGGGCAAGAGCAGGCAGGTTTCCTCCGCCGGTTCGGGCGGCGGCAGGCGTGACGGAACGTCCCTCGCGGCCGCTGCGATGGCCGCTGCGGCGGCAGCGGCCGCCCTGTCGGATGCACGGACCCGCTCCGTCGCGGTTGCCACGATGGCCACGACCGTGCTCTGCCGTGGCACCTCGTCACCTGCGTCGGGCCTCTGGGCGAAAACGCGACCGGCGGGCTCGTCGGAGGACTTCTCGCGGATCGCGATTCCGAGATCGGCCTTCGCGAGGCTGCGTGCCGCCTCGTCGGCCGTCGCACCGGTGAGCCTCGGCACACGGGTCAGTGAGCCATTGGAGACTGTAATGTCGAGCCAGCAGAGGCGCCCCTCGATCAGCTGGGTGGTGGGCTGGCGGAGGATCGTGCCGCGTGGCTGGCTCGACGATTCCTTATTGACCCTCGGGCGGAACAGCTCCGGACTGAGCTTGGGCAGGACGTCCTCCAGGGCCTTGCCCGCGAGGTCTGGCAGTGGCGCACAGCCTCGAGCCAACTGGACGGTCGGTTCGACGGCCGGACGAGCGACCGAAGGTGCGACCGTGGTTGGACGGGTGGTCGGACTGACCGGCCGGGTCTGGGCGCCCGCTGGAGGAACCGCGAAAACTCCTGCCGAGCTCGCCGCCGCCAGCAGTAGCAGCCAACCGGGCCATCGCCCCGCAAGCATCGCCTTGCCTCCGACGCGACGTCCCGCGTTGCGAAACATGGCGTCTGTCGGTCCACGTCAATGATACGCCTCGTCGCGCTTCGCAGCGTTTCCCCGCTCGACGGCGCCCTTGCGGGGACGGCGAAGCTGTCGTCATGATGATTCATGATCATCCTCCAGCTCGTCTTCGCCGCGGCCACCGCCCAGGCCCCCGTCGTCATTTCCGCTGACCGCATCCGCGAGGACGTGCGAGTCCTCGCTTCCGACGCCTTCGAAGGGCGCGGGCCCGGCGAGGCCGGCGAGCACAAGACCGTCGAATACCTGACCCGCGCCTTTGCCGCCGCGGGCCTCGAGCCGGGCGGGGCGGACGGCCGCTGGGTCCAGGAGGTGCCGCTCGTGCGGCTCGACCGCCTGCCGGGCGCGGCGTTGTCGGTGACGGTCGGCGGCAAGACCCTGCCGCTCGCGATCGGCGAGCAGGCGACACTGGCGCTGCGCAATGCCGGGCGCACCGACGTCGCGAATGCACCGCTGGTGTTCGGCGGTTACGGTGTCGTCGATCCGGCGCGCGGCTGGGACGCGTACGCCGGGGTCGACGTGCGCGGCAGCATCGTGGTCGTGCTGGCCAACGACCCGGACTTCGATGCGGGCAAGGACCTCGGCTTCGAGGGCCGGCGCATGGTGCTGGCCGGCCGCGTCGGCAGCAAGTTCGAGGCGGCGGCGAAGGCAGGCGCACTCGGCGCGCTCGTCATCCACGAGGATGCGGCGGCGAGCTACCCGTTCCTCCAGGTCGCGAGCGGCGACGCGCTGCCGGGCTTCGTGCTCGCGCCGCTGAAGCCGTCGCCGATGCAGCTGAGCGGCTGGTTGCGGCGGGACGTTGCCACGGACGTGCTCTCGCGTGCGGGCCTCGAGCTCGAGATGCTCAAGCGCCAGGCGCGCGACCCGGCCTTCCGCGCATTCGTGTTGCGGGGCGCCACCGTGAGCGCGAGTGGTGACGTCCGCGCGACCGACGTCGTCAGCCACAACGTCATCGCCCGACTGCCGGGGACTTCGCGGCCCGGCGAATACGTGCTGTACGGCGCGCACTGGGACGCCAACGGCCGCAACGGGCCGGACGCCCGCGGCGACGGCCTCCGCAACGGCGCGGTGGACAACGCCACCGGTACGGCCGAGGTCCTCGAGATTGCGCGCGCCTTCGCCGCCGCGTCGCGTCCCGCCCGGACGGTCGTGTTCGCTGCGTGGACCGCCGAGGAAAAAGGACTGTTGGGCGCCGAGTACTACGCGGTGAACCCGGTCTATCCGCTCGCGAAGACGGCCGGCGTGATCAACCTCGATCCGCACGTCGTGCTGCCGGCGGCGCGCGACATCGAGCTGGTCGGCGGCGGCCGCACCGATCTCGAGTCACGGCTGGCGGACGCCGCGGCCGGGCTTGGCCTGCGGGTCACGCCCGAGCCCAATCCGGAAGCCGGCTGGTACTTCCGCTCGGATCACTTCCCGTTCGCCAAGAAGGGCGTACCGGCGGTTGCGTTCCGCGCCGGTCGCGACCTCGTCGAGGGCGGCACGGCCGCGGGCAATGCCTGGGTCGAGGCCTACAACGCGCGCCACTACCACCAGACCACCGACGAGTTCGATCCGGCATGGACCTTCGCCGGAACCGCCCAGGAGGCTCGTGTCGCGTATGAAGCCGGCCGCGCCCTCGCCGACGACGGCACCTGGCCGGGCTGGAATGCGGGAATCGAATACGGCGTCGTGCGTGCCGCGAGCGACGCCGAGCGCGCGTCCGCCGGGGGCAAGTAGCAGGGTCAGGCGCCGGCGCCTGCCAGGCGCGCCCGCAACCAGCGCCCGACCACGACGAGTTCGTCGGCGCACACCTCGTGCTGCATCGGGTACTCGTGCCACTCGACCGAGTAGCCTTGCGTCGTGAGCACGTCGCGCGCTTCCATGCCCATGGAGACCGGCACCACTGGGTCCATCCGCCCGTGGCACATCAGGATCGGCACGTCCGAGTTCGCCGCCGACTTGCCGGCGGCGAGGGTCTCCGGGTACGGCAGGTAGGTCGAGAGCGCGAGCAGGCCCGCCAGCCGCTCGCGGAAGCGCAGGCCGCCGCTCAGGGCCACCGCGCCGCCCTGCGAGAAGCCGGCGAGCACGATGCGCGACGCCTCGACGCCGCGAGCCATCTCCGCCTTCAGGTAGGCATCCACCCGCCGCGTGGACTCGGCGAGTCCCGCCGCATCCGCCCGGCCCTCGGGCGTGAACGCCTTGATGTCGTACCAGGCGCGCATCTCGTAGCCGTTGTTCACCGTCACGGGCCGGACCGGCGCATGCGGGAACACGAAGCGCACCGGCAGCGTGTCCGGCAAGCCGAGCTCCGCCACGATCGGCACGAAGTCCCAGCCGTCCGCCCCGAGGCCGTGCAGCAGGACCACCGAGGCCACCGGCACCTGAGCGGGGGCGAGCGTGACTTCGTCCGTCGTCTCGATCGTCGTGTACTTCATGCTTTCTCCTGCGTTCGTCCGACGCGCGACCGCTCCAGCCACCACGTCGCGCCCAGCGCGACGAGGCAGCCGAGCAGGTACGGCCACGGCGATCCGGGCGCGCCTCCCCGCGGCTGTGCATCTGGTCGTTGACTCCGCTTCGCCACCATCGCCGCCGTCGCGGCGCGCAACTCCTGCGCTTGCAGGCCGGGCGCTTCGCCGGCCGCACGGACGTAAAAGGACCCGTCGCCGTCGCCGGTGTCGAGGATGTGCCAGCCAGCCGACGCCGGCCAATAAGCCGCGCATCCGGACGACTCGCGCAACAGCGGCACGCGCGTGCCATTGGGTGCCTGCACGCCCGCTTCTGCGTCCGCGTCGAGTCCGCAGATTACCTGCCGTGTATGGACGCGCGCATCGACGTTCACGAATTCCGGTTCGCGCAGGCCACGAGGCCGGGATACGGTCGCGAGCGCATGGCTCCAGAGCGTGCCGTGAGCGGCGCGTGACCCGTCGAGCGCGAGCCGGTAGCTGTCGCTCAGCCACCAGAGCGCGATGCGGCCCCGGCCCTCCGCGCGCCACAGCGCCAGCGGTTCGCCGCGGCCGTCGCGCAGCAGCGGCACGCCGTCGCGGGACTCCACGTGCAGGGGCCGTCGCCTTAACGTCGTTTGCACGCCCGCAAGCCGGACCGCCTGATCGAGTTCGACGTCGCGCACGTCGAAGCCCAGCGCCTTCAGTTCTCTCCGATCCCTGTCGGTGAGCGCGCCGGTGACGCGAATCACGACGCCGAGACCCGCGCGCAGCGCATCGGCCAGCGTGTCCCGACCGGCGACACCGAGCGACTGCCAGGCGCGCTCGTCGAGGATCACGACGTCGAGTTCGCGCAGCGCAACGGCGCTGAGCGGGACGGCGGATCGCAGCACCCGCACGCCGGGGCGCAACGCAAGCTCGCTCTGCAGCTGCACGCCGGCGTCCAGCGCCCAGCGGCGCAGGTATTTGAGCTCCGGGCTCGGCCCGCCCGACAGTACCCGCAGGCGCAGGGGTGTACCCGTCACCGCGAGCAGCGGTACCTCGACGTCCTCGACCACGGCTTGCGTGGCGTCGCGGATACGCAGGCGGAACTGCGCCCGTCCTGGCATGCGGGCGTCCGCCTGCAGCGTGAAGCGCCCGTCGTCCCCGGGCGTAGCGCTGGCGACCCGCTGCTGCGACGGATCGAGCAGCTCCACGGTGCCGCCGGGCACGTCGTTGATCATGCCTGAGACGCGCCAGGACGATCCGCTCGGCACGCGCCGTGGCGACCACAGCTCGACCAGCCCGCGCGGCAGCGGTGCGGGGTCGAACTCGAGGCTCAGGTGCCGCACGGCGTCGCGGTCGCGCGGCGGCAGGCCGGCGCCG
>Ga0209254_10002754_pt1 | contig 16014 bp, 10 predicted proteins | sample FrelakmetDIP11DI_FD_187148 | JGI IMG/M metagenome (GOLD analysis project Ga0209254, IMG submission 187148) | Freshwater lake sediment microbial communities from the University of Notre Dame, USA, for methane emissions studies - DIP11 DI (SPAdes)... | ecosystem: Environmental > Aquatic >... | reverse complement strand
TTTCCACCCCTTCGGCGACCGTGCCGAGATTCAGTCCCTTGCTCAGGGCCAGAATCGAACTGATGAGCGCCTCGTTGACGGGCGCAGTGTGAACGTCCTTGACAAAGTAGCGGTCGATTTTCAGGACATCGAGCGGGAAGCGCTTCAAGTGCGCCAATGACGAATAACCGGTTCCGAAGTCGTCGACCGCCACGCTGACCCCCAGCGCTTTCAGTTCGTGGATTCGCCTGACCGCGGTGTTCATGTCCTCCATGAAGATGCCTTCGGTCAATTCGATTTCCAGTGCGCGCGGTGGCAGACCGGATCCGTCCAGCGCGGCGGAAATGGTCGGGATCAGGCCCTCGTGCCAGAACTCCTTGCTGGAGAGGTTGATGGCCAGACTCAGATCGGCATACCCGGCGGCATGCCAGCTTGCAGTTTGACAGCAGGCCGATTCCAGTAGCTTGCGCCCGATGCTGACGATTGCACCGGTTTCTTCCAGCATTTCCAGAAACACGCCCGGAGCGAGCATGCCCTTGGTCGGGTGGTTCCAGCGGATCAGCGCCTCGACGGCAGGGATGCGTCCGGTATCCAGGTTGACCTGCGGCTGATAGTAAAAAACGAATTCGTTTCGTTCCAGCGCGTAGTGCAGATCGGTCTCCAGTGCCAGCCTCTCCTCCGCCATGGCATTCATCGCCGGGTCATACAGCTGGAAACGGTTCTTGCCGCCGCCCTTGGCATGGTACATCGCGGTGTCGGCGTTCTTCAGCAGGCTGTCGGCGTCCCCGCCGTCGTTCGGGTAAACGCTGATGCCGATGCTGCAACTGCAGAACAGCTCCCGCTCGGCGATCCGGCAGGGTGCCGCCACGGCGGCGAGCATTTTCTCCACCACCTGCAGGATGTGCCTGATTTCGACCACATCGCTGACCACCACGACGAATTCGTCACCACCCAGTCGCGCCACGATGTCCTCGGCACGTGCGGTCGCCCGCAGGCGCCTGGCCACTTCGCAAATCAGCTGATCGCCGCTGGCATGTCCGAGCGTATCGTTGACGCGCTTGAAGCGGTCCATGTCCACGAACATGACGCCCACCAGGGTGTCGTGTCGTTTGGCGCGTATGATCGACTGTTCCAGGCGGTCCATGAACAGCATGCGGTTGGGCAGGCCGGTCAGGGTATCCTCGGTCGCGAGGCGTTCGCGTTCGCGACCGACGCGGCTGGTGTAATGCAGGACGAAAGCCGCGACGAGTACCCCGACCAGCAAAGCGATCCCGGACAGCGCGAGCATCCAGCGGTGTGCCACTTTCTGGTCATGGTTCGCCTTGTGGCTGGCTGCCAGCGCGACCCTTTGTGTCTCGGCGTCGAGCTGCGACAGTACTGCCATGACATCGTTTTGCGCCGGGATGGCCTGGTTGAGAACCAGATCCACAGCATCCTTGCTGAAGTTTGCGCTGAACAGGTCGATGACCTGGTCCTGGATCGGCTGGGCAAAGCGGGTTTTCAGAGCCTGCAGGGCGACCAGCTCCTGTTCCCTCGGGTTGAGGGGCAGGTTGCGAAACGCGTCACGGGCAATGACAAACCTCGAGCCGTTCAGGTTGAACTGCATCAACAACGCATCCCGATCGAACGGATCGTCGATCCTGGGGAGCATCAGCATGATCATCGTGCGCTCGCGTGCGGCAATCACCATTGATTTGGTGAGGTTTTGCTTGCGCATGTGGACATCGACAACCTGATCGAGGTTGTCCGTCGTCGCTGCCAACTGCTTCAGTCCGATCGCGGTGACAAACAGGATAAGCAGCAATTGCGTGATAAAGCCTGCCAGCAGGGCGAGCTTCCAGGCCGAGGGACGTCCGATGCCCCTCATGGCGTCTCGCTGAATCGTTCTGAACTCAGCAGATGGGGTGGGTATTCAGGTTTGGTCATGCATGTTGTGGGCATGGCTATGAATTAAAAATTGGCGTTTCAGGGCGTGCGCACTGGACAACATGTTTAATTATTCCGGTGGCAGACCCGCAGGCCGGTCATCCGGGCCTCACACTCCTAACGGCACTAGCCTGAACAAATAGAGTGCAAAAGGGGAATTACCGTGCTGATCGCCCTGGCAAGGCAGCCGCAATTCCCTGAAATACACCCTGCAAGGCGTTGCGGCTGCAAACGCATCGCTCATCTGGTGGATGAGATCTCAAAGCGGATTGCGCAGTCGCGCCGCGATTTCTTCCACCGACATGCGCGTCGTGTCGATGACGGGCAGGCCGTGATGCTTGAACAGGCGCTGGGCGGCCGCAAGTTCGGCGCGGCATTGTTCCAGGGTGGCGTAGCGGCTGTTGGGATAGCGCACTTGACGGATGGCAGCGAGGCGCTCGGCGGACAAGGTGAGGCCGCGCACCCGGGGCAGATGGCTGAGCAGGACATCGGGCAGGGCGGAATGGTCGAGGTCGTCCGGGGTGAGCGGATAGTTGGCTGCGCGCAGGCCGTATTGCAGGGCGAGGTAGAGCGCGGTGGGCGTCTTGCCGACGCGCGAGACCCCGACCAGGATCAGGTCGGCCTGATCCAGACGCTGCGGCTGCAGGCCGTCGTCCAGTGCCAGGCTGAAGTTCACCGCATCCATGCGCGATTCGTAGTTGCTGGTTATGCTGTGGATGCGTCCGCTGCCGGGCGTGGCGGCCTGCCCCAGCGCGGCTTCCAAGGCGGGTGCGAGGAGATCGAAAATGTCGAAGGGTGGCACGCCGCTTTCGCGCAGCACGGCACGCAAGTCAGGATCGGTCAGCGTGGAAAATACCAGGGCGCCGGGTGTGGCAGCAATCCGTGTCGCAACAGCCTGTACCTTCTCCGCACTATCGACGAAAGGCAGCGCAATCAGGCTAAACTCGAAGGCAGGAAACTGCGACAGCACGCTCTTCGCAACCGCCTCGACGGTGACGCCGGTGTGATCGGATACGCAGAATACGATACGTGGATTCATGGAGAGAATGATGGCGGGCTCAACTGACTATATCGTTCCACTGGACTCCCTGTCGATGGCGGACGTGCCGCGGGTGGGCGGCAAGAACGCCTCACTCGGCGAAATGATCGGCAACCTGTCCGGTGCGGGCGTCATGGTGCCGGGCGGCTTTGCCACCACCGCGCAGGCGTTCTGGGACTTTCTCGATCACAACGATCTGCGGGTGCGCATCAATGCCCGGCTGGCGGCGCTGGATGTGGCGGACGTGACGGCGCTGGCGCAGGCGGGCGCGGAAATACGCGCCTGGGTCGAAGCGGCCACCTTGCCGGCAGCGCTGAATACCGGGTTGCGCGCAGCGTATCGCGCCCTCGGCGACAGGGTATCAGTCGCGGTACGTTCCTCGGCCACCGCGGAAGACCTGCCCGACGCCTCGTTTGCCGGACAGCAGGAAACCTATCTGCACGTGCAGGGCGAGGACGACTTGCTCCTGTACGTGAAAAAGGTCTTCGCCTCGCTCTACAACGACCGCGCCATTGCCTATCGTGTGCATCACGGCTTCGCCCATGCCGACGTCGCCCTGTCGGCCGGCGTGCAGCGCATGGTGCGTTCGGATATCGCGAGCGCGGGCGTGATGTTCACGCTCGACACCGAATCGGGCTTCCGCGACGCAGTATTCATCACGTCTGCCTATGGACTCGGCGAAACCGTGGTGCAGGGCTCGGTGAACCCGGACGAGTTTTATGTGCACAAGCCGATGCTGGCGTTGAACCACCCCGCCGTAGTGCGGCGCGAGATCGGCAGCAAGCTCACCCGCATGGTATGGCGCAACGGCGCCACCGTGATCGAGGACACGCCGGCCGAACTGCGCCGGCGTTATTCGCTGACCGACGCCGAAGTGCTGGAACTGGCGCGCCAGGCGGTGACGATCGAGCAGCACTATGGCCGCCCGATGGACATCGAGTGGGCGAAGGACGGCGAGACGGGCGAACTGTTCATCGTGCAGGCGCGGCCGGAAACGGTGAAGGCGCGCGCCAGTGGCGTCGGCGAGCGCTACGTGCTGGAAGCGACCGGCGAGGTGCGCATCAGCGGCCGTGCCATCGGCCAGAAGATCGGCGCCGGGGCGGTGCGGCTGATCGCCAGCCCGGCGGAAATGAACCGGGTGCAGCCGGGCGACATTCTGGTCACCGACATGACAGACCCCGACTGGGAGCCGGTGATGAAGCGTGCGGCGGCGATCGTCACCAATCGCGGCGGGCGCACCTGCCATGCTGCGATCGTCGCGCGCGAGCTGGGCATTCCAGCCGTAGTGGGCAGTGGTGACGCCACCACGGTGTTGAAGGATGGCGAAGTGGTGACCGTATCGTGCGCCGAGGGCGACACCGGCTTCGTCTACGCCGGCAAGCTGGCATTCTCGGTGGAGACGCTGGCGAGCGAGATGCTGCCCGAGCCACCGGTGAAGCTGATGATGAATGTCGGCAATCCCGAACGCGCGTTCGAATTCGCGCAGATTCCGAATCACGGCATTGGCCTCGCGCGGCTGGAGTTCATCATCGCGCGCATGATCGGCATCCATCCGCTGGCGCTGCTGGAATACGCCAGCCAGACGCCGGATCTGCAGGCCGAAATCGATCTGCGCATCGCGGGCTATGCCGACCCGGTGTCCTTCTACGTCGACAAACTGGCCGAGGGCATCGCCACCCTGGCGGCGGCGTTCTGGCCGCGGCCGGTGATCGTGCGGCTGTCGGATTTCAAGTCCAACGAATATGCCAACCTGTTGGGCGGCGAGCGTTACGAGCCGAAGGAAGAGAACCCCATGCTGGGGCTGCGCGGCGCGGCGCGGTATGTGTCGGCGCTGTTCCGCCCGGCGTTCGAACTGGAGTGCCGTGCGCTGAAGAAGGTGCGCGACGACATGGGGCTGAGCAACGTCGAAGTGATGATGCCGTTCGTGCGCACCGTGGAGGAATGCGCGGCAGTGGTCGGCCTGCTGAACGCCAATGGGCTCAAACGCGGCGACAATGGCCTGCGCCTGATCATGATGTGCGAGATCCCGTCCAACGTGCTGCTGGCCGACGATTTCCTCAAGTACGTCGACGGTTTTTCCATCGGTAGCAACGATCTCACGCAACTCACGCTGGGCATCGATCGCGATTCCGGCCTGGTGGCCGGCGGCTTCGACGAGCGCAATCCGGCGGTGAAAAAACTGCTGGCCGAGGCGATCGCCGCGTGCAACCGGCAGGGCAAGTACATCGGCATCTGCGGTCAGGGGCCGAGCGATCATCCCGATCTGGCCGACTGGCTGGTGGCACAGGGGATCGGTTCGATTTCGCTGAATCCCGATACGGTGGTGGCGACCTGGCGCCGGCTGGTCCGGGCCTGAGCGCCGGCGGTGCCCGCAATCCCTGGTTGGTTCTAACCCTGAAAGAGCTTCAGCCGTTGCGCGTCGAGAATCCTGATGGTGCGGCCCTGCACTTCGATCAGGCCGGCGGTGACCAGATGATGCAACGCGCGTGAAAAGGTTTCCGGCGCCAGATTGAGGCGTGAGGCCAGGGTCTGCTTGCTGGTGTCCAGCTTGACCTCGTACTGCGCCATGGACTGTTCGGGCGTCTGGTGCGACAGAAAGCACACCACCCGCTGCACGCTGCTCATCAGTGTGCAGGTTTCCATGTCCGACATCAGCTCGTGCAAGCGCATCGAAATGCTGGCCAGCATCTTGCGCGCGAACACCGGGTTGCGGTCCACCAGCGCCAGCAGGGAATCCTTGCTGACGATCAACAGCATGCTGCTCTGGGTGGCCTGGGCCGACACCGGAACAGGCTTGTCGAGAAACACCACGGCCTCGCCGAACGCGTTGCCCGCATTCACCATCGCAATCACTTTTTCGCTGCCATTTGCGGTGGGCAGGAACAACTTGGCCTGCCCCTTCACCATCATGTGAATGCCGCGCAGCATGTCGCCCTTCTGAAACAGCATCTCATGCGGACCGGCCTTGTATTCGCGCACGCCGGGCAGCAACTGGTCCAACTCGCTTTCATCCAGGCCGCTGAACAGGGGCAGGCGATGGAGGTTTTCCTGAATCAGGTCGGGTGTATACGGCGTCATAGGCTCTTGGTTTTGACTAGGGGAAGGGGGTTATTTTTGGCTATTCCAAAAATAACCTTGATTTGGGTCAAGGATTTTATTCTGGACTGCAAACAGAATTGCGGCAACTGTCTATTTGTGGAGAAGCGCATGAACCTGTCTGGAATCGCCGTCACCACCCATCCGGAATGGGTCGAGCAGGTGGCGAATGCCTTGTCCGAAATCGAGGGAATGGAAGTATTCCAGACCGACATCGCCAGCGGCAAGCTGGTGGTGGTGCAGGAAGCTGCCAGCGTGGGCGCCGAAGTCGAGGGATTCAATCGCATTCGCGCATTGCCGCACGTCATGGCCGTCGATCTGGTGCAGCACTATTTCGAACACGACAACGAGTTGATCGACGCCATTCCGGATGAACTGAATGGCCTGGAAGGCATTCACGTGCCCGCTGAATTAAAAGACTGAAGGAGACCACCATGCATCTATCCCGTCGCGAGTTCATCAAGTCCGGCATTGCCGCAAGCACCGCCTCCCTGGTCGGATTGCCGATTTCCAAACTGGCTGAGGCTGCCGCTGCCGATCTGGAGAAAAGCTGGCAGTGGGACAAGTCGGTGTGCCGCTTCTGCGGCACCGGCTGCGGCATCATGGTCGCGACCAAGGACGGCCGCATCGTCGCCACCAAGGGCGACCCCAACGCGCCGGTCAACAAGGGCCTGAACTGCATCAAGGGCTATTTCAACGGCAAGATCCAGTCTGGCAAGGATCGCCTGACCCAGCCGCTGATGCGCATGAAGGACGGCAAGTTCGACAAGAAGGGGCAGTTTGTTCCGGTGACCTGGGAACAGGCCTTCGACGAGATGGAACGCCAGTTCCGCAAGACCTACGCGGAAAAGGGGCCTACCGGCGTGGCGATGCTCGCTTCTGCGCAGAAGACCATCCAGGAAGGTTATGCCTTCAACAAGCTGTTCAAGGCCGGTTGGCGCAGCAACACCATCGACCCCAACGCGCGCAACTGCATGGCGAGCGCGGTGGCTGCGTTCTACAGCGTGTTCGGCACCGACGAGCCAGCCGGCAACTACGACGACATCGAGTACACCGACACCATGGTGCTGTGGGGTGCCAACATGGCGGAGATGCACCCCATCCTGTGGTCACGGATCACCGACCGGCGCCTGGCCCACAAGAGCGCGCGGGTGATCAACGTCACCACCTTCCGCAACATGTCGTCCGATATCGCGGACCTGGAAATCATCTTCAAGCCGCAGACGGACCTGGCGATCCAGAACTACATCGCGCGCGAGATCATCGCCCGCGGCGCGATAAACAAGGATTTTGTCGAGAAGCACTGCGTCTTCGCCACCGGCCCCTACGACATCGGTTACGGCATGCGCCCGACCGACAAGTTTGCGTACCCGGCGGAAAAGGACGTGCAGGCGAAAGAACTCAAGGTCACCCTCGACAAGTACGAGGCGATCGGCCAGCGCCGGCAGGCGGGCGAAGTGGTCGAGCAGAAAAACACCGGTAACCCGGCCGCGCACTGGCTGATCAGCTTCGAGGACTTCAAGCGTGGAGTCGAACCGTACACCCTGGACTTCGTCGCCGAGCTGGCCAAGGGCGACCCCGACGAGCCGCTCGACAATTTCAAGGCCAAGCTGAAGCAACTCGCCGATTACTACATCGACCCCCAGCGCAAGGTCGTCTCGTTCTGGACCATGGGCTTCAACCAGAGCGTGCGTGGCACCTGGCTCAACGAACAGTGCTACATGAACCACCTGCTGCTGGGCAAGCAGTCGATGCCGGGCAACGGCGCCTTCTCGCTCACGGGCCAGCCCTCGGCCTGTGGCACGGCGCGCGAGGTGGGCATGTTCTGCCATCGCCTGCCTGCCGACCGCCTGATCCCCAACCCCGCTCACCGGGCCTACAGCGAGAAGCAGTGGAACCTGCCGGCCAAGACCCTCAACCCGCAGATCGGGTCCTACTATGGCAAGATCCTGCGCGACCTCGAGGACGGCAGCGTCAAGTGGCTTTGGGTGTCGGTGAACAACCCCTTCCAGTCGCACCCCAACATCAACCACTGGCTCAAGGCCGCACGCGAGATGGACAACTTCGTGGTGGTGTCCGAGGCCTACCCGGGCGTCTCGGCCAAGGTCGCTGACCTCATTCTGCCCTCCGCGATGATCTTCGAAAAATGGGGCAGCTACGGAAACGCCGAGCGCCGCACCCAGCACTGGCGCCAGCAGGTCATGCCGCCGGGGCAGGCGCGCGCGGACATTTGGCAGGCGATGGAGTTCTCCAAGCGCTTCAAGGTCAAGGACTTCTGGGGCGAGCAGAAGGTGCCCGGTCTCAAGGTGGAGGGCTATGAGGACGGCAAGCTGCCCAGCGTCCTGGACGAGGCGGTGAAGATGGGTTATTCACCCGAGGATAGTCTCTACAAGGTGCTGTTCGCCACACCCGCCAACCTCAAGGTGCGCTGGCCCGACGGCGTGGCCAAGGGTCACCCCAACCACGTCGTTACCCTGCTCGGCGACGGCTGGTTCCCGGAAAAGGCCCTGTGGCAGGAATACGTGCCCTTCACTCGCGGCGACGGCAAAGACCTGGCGGACTTCGATGTCTATCACGACGACAAGGTGCGCGGCCTCAAGTGGCCGGTCGTGGATGGCAAGGAAACCGGCTGGCGCTTCAATGAGCAGCACGATCCCTACGTGAAGAAGGGTGCCGGCTTCGATTTCTACGGCAAGCTGTTCAAGGCGATACCGAGTGGCGATCTGGACAAGGTGACCGATCCCAAGCCGGTAAGCGTCGCCGGCAAGGCCAAGATTTTCTTCCGTCCGTACGCGGCGCCGGTGGAGCAGCCAGATTCCAACTATGACCTCTGGTTCTGCACGGGGCGCGTGCTGGAACACTGGCATACCGGCACCATGACCCGGCGCGTGCCGGAACTCCATCGGGCAGTGCCGGCGGCGGTGATGTGGATGCATCCGGACGATGCGAAAAAGCGGGGCCTGAAGCGCAACGACCTGGTATGGCTGGAATCGCGGCGTGGCAAGGTCCAGATCCGTGTGGAAACCGGCGGACGCAACACCATGCCGCGAGGGATGGTTTACGCAGCCTTCTTCGATGAGGGGGTGCTGATCAACAAGGTCAGCATCGATGCGGCCTGCCCGATCTCCAAGGAAAGCGACTTCAAGAAGAGTGCGGTGAAGGTCTACAAGGCCTGATGCGTGATCGCCAGGATGGCTCGCGTGGGGTGCCGGGGATGGACGACAAGCGGCGCGCATTCCTGCTGAAAGGCCTACAGGGGGCGGCGGTCGCCGCCTGCGGCGGCTTGGTGTGGGCGCACCTGCTGCGGCAGGAGGCGGCCGCGTCTGTGCTCGCGCTGCGCCCGCCCGGCGCGCTCCCCGAGGCCGATTTCGCCGCCGCCTGCATCAAGTGTGGACAGTGTGCGCAAGCCTGCCCCTACGACACCCTGCGCATGGCGCGCGCCGAGGAGAGCGTGCCGATCGGCATGCCCTATTTTGTGCCGCGCGATATCCCCTGCTACATGTGTTCCGACATCCCCTGCGTCCCGGCCTGTCCCACCGGCGCGCTCGATCCCAAGCTGAAGGACGTCGCCAAGGCGCGCATGGGCCTGGCGGTGATCGACGCCGAATCGTGCCTGTCGTGGCAGGGGCTGCGCTGCGAGGTGTGCTATCGGGTGTGTCCGGTCAAGGGTGCCGCCATCACCATCCAGAACCATCCGCGCCAGACCAGCAAGCACGCGCTGTTCATTCCCACCGTCCATTCGCAGGCCTGCACTGGGTGTGGAATGTGCGAGGACGCCTGCCCGACCGAGGTGGCGGCGATCCGGGTGATCAATCCGAAGCTGGTGCAGGGCAGGATCGGCAGCCACTACCGCCTCGGTTGGAAGTCCGACACGCCGATCACCCAGCAATTCAAGCCGGCGGAATCGTCCTCTCCGGCAGCCGAACCTGTGCCAGCCGAAGCACCGGCGCCGAAAACGGCACCCGGGATGGATATCCTCAATCAGGGGCTAGAGCCGTGAATGTCGCTTTCGACCCTTCGCATGGATCCGTCATGCCCCGCCAGAAGGTGCGGCTCTATACCCCGCCCGGGACGCTCGGCGGCAAGCTCTGGGGGTGGCGCTATCTCATCCTGCGCCGGGTGACGCAGGTCGGCGTTTTGCTGCTGTTCTTCGGCACTCTGCATTGGGGCTGGAAGGTGATGGGCCAGCCTGTGCTGCGCGGCAACCTTTCGGCGTCCGAGTTGCTCGGTGTCGTGCCGCTTGCCGATCCGTTCGCGGTGCTGCAGCAGCTTGTCAGCGGCCATTGGCTACACACCACTGTGCTGTTCGGTGCAGCGATCCTGCTGGTTTTCTATATCTTTGCCGGGCGGGTGTTCTGTGCCTGGATTTGTCCGATGAACATGGTCACCGATTTGGCCGCCTGGCTGCGCGCGAAGCTGGGGATCAACGACCTGTTCCGGCTTTCATGCAGCATCCGTTACTGGATCCTGGTCATGGCGCTGGTTCTGTCCGCATGGATGGGGGTGGCGGCCTTCGAATGGGTCAGCCCGATTTCCATGCTGCATCGCGAAATCATCTACGGCGCAGGCCTGGGCCTGACAGCCGCGCTGGGCATATTCATCCTGGACCTGCTGATCCTGAAGCATGGCTGGTGCGGCCACCTCTGCCCACTGGGCGCGTTCTACAGCCTGGTCGGCAAGTTCGCGCTGCTCCGGGTGCGCTTCGACGACGCCACTTGCACCCACTGCGGCGAGTGCGCACGGGTGTGCCACGAACCCCACGTACTCAACCTGAAGCTGGCTGCCGAGCGCGGCAAGGTGGATTTCGGCGAGTGCACCAACTGCGCCCGCTGCATTCCCATCTGCCCGGAGAACAGTCTCGACTTTGCCTGGCGCTGGAAGGCATCTCCCGAGCGCCGTGAACTTCCAACCCGAACTCAACCTTGAGGAACGCAAAATGAACAAGATCATGATGACAATGCTGGTAGCCGGCTCGATCGGTCTCGGTTTCGGGGGCCTGCAGGCTGAGGGTATGGTTCAGGTGGATGACCAGATGGGGTTATCCAAGACGAGTGTGTTCGATGATCCCAGCCCGGCGGCCTTCGATTATCCGCAGACCGAGCCCAACGAGGCCAAGCCCATGCCGCGCGCTTACAGCGGGGCGCCGCCGCAGATTCCGCACAACATCGATGATTTTCTGCCGATCAATGCACAGAAGAACAAGTGCAACACCTGCCATGACAAGCCGGCCAAAATAGGCAAGAAAAAAACCAAGGGCCTTCCCACCCCCATGCCGGAAAGCCACTACAACAAGGCGGACAACGGCAGCCTGACATTTTCGGGCACGCACTACGTCTGCGTGCAGTGCCACACGCCGCAGGCCGACGTGAAGGACCTGGTCGGCAATACGTTCACGCAGTGAACAGCACGATATGCATGGGCCGCTGCATCATGCAGGCAGCGGCCTGCCGTGTCTCTCCGGTACGGAAAAATTCGGCACACTCAAACCCAAACCCAAAGTGCAACAATTGTTGGGGAGGATGTTGCATCCGGCATACGACCGCGCCCGGCTTGAACTAGAGTTGCCACCGGTCGATTTTCCGGTACAGGGTGCGCAACCCTATTCCCAGCAGCTTCGCTGCGTTGACCTTGTTTCCGCCCGTCTTTTCCAATGCATCGACAATCGCCTGTCTTTCCATTTCGGCCAGTATTCCGGTGCCCTGGCACTCGGCGTGCATGGCATCGCAGACGTAGTGCATGTGATCGGGGATGCTGTCGAGAGTGACCTGATTTCCTTTGGTCATGACCACCATGCTTTCGACACAGTTCATCAACTCGCGGACGTTGCCCGACCATTGGTGGGTTTTCATCATGCCCATCACGTCGTCCGAAATATGCTCGATGGGACGGTGGTGGATTTTGCTGAAATGCTGCAAGAAATGCTTGGCCAGGGGCTCGATGTCTTCCGATCGTTCCCGCAGGGGAGGGACCGTGATACGGACCACGCGCAGACGGTAATGCAGGTCCTCGCGGAAGGCTCCGGTCTTGACGAGTTCGTCCAGATTCCTGTGGGTGGCTGAAATGACCCGCACATCGACCTTGAGAGTTTTGTTGCCCCCCACCCGCTCGAAGGTCCGCTCCTGGAGAAAACGCAGCAGCTTGATCTGCGCGTTGAGCGGAAGGTCGCCGATTTCGTCGAGAAACAATGTCCCGCCATCCGCCATCTCGAAGCGTCCCTTTCGAGCCGCAACCGCGCCGGTAAAGGATCCTCGCTCATGGCCGAACAGTTCGGACTCCAGCACCCCTTCGGCGAAGGCGGCGCAGTTGATTTTGATGAAGGGTGCGGACGAACGGTGGCTTTCGTAGTGAATCAGACTGGCGATCAGCTCCTTGCCGGTGCCGCTTTCCCCTTCGATCAGCACGCTGGCGTCGGTGGATGAGACCTGAACCGCGAGGTCGAGTATCTTCTCCATCGCGGAGGACTGACCCACTATGTGTTCGGGGGCATAGCTATCGCGGATGCTGCGCTTGAGCTGCACGTTTTCCTCGCGCAACTTGCGGTTTTCCAGAGCCCTTTCCAGTAGCAGAGCCAGCCGATCCAGATTCAGGGGCTTGGTGATGAAGTCGTGCGCCCCCAGCTTCATGGCCAGCACCGCCGACTCCACCGTCGCGTGGCCGGTGATGAAGATGACTGCAGGCAGCACGCCGGTTTGCTGGTTTATCCGCTCCAGCAGGGCAATGCCGTCAAAGTCGGGCATTTTCAGGTCGGACAGGACAATATCGGCCTTTTGCGTCTCCAGAAGTTCCAGTGCCTCGATGCCATTCCGGGCGACAAGGATGTGGTACTTGTCGGAGAAAACGCTGGATAGCGTTTCGCGCGTCAATTTGTCGTCGTCAACGATTAGCAGCGAAGCGGTCATTTGCGGTTCCGTATCGGGTTGAATGATCGAGCGGCAGTTGCACGACAAAGACGGTGCCTTCCCCGACTTCGCTCTGGCAGGTGATCTGTCCTTCGTGGTCTTCCACGATCCGCTGAACGATGGACAGTCCGAATCCCATGCCTGATTCCTTTTTGGTGAAGAAGGGCAGGAATATCTTGCCGATGTCCTCCTGCGGGATGCCCACGCCGGTGTCGGCAACGGCTATTTCCACCCTGTTGCCCTGATCCCTTGTCGCCAGTTTCAGCGTCCCGCCATCCGGCATGGCATGGATCGCATTGATGCACAGATTCACCAGCGCCTGCACCAGCTTGCTTTCGTCGGCCAGCACATTGGAGAGCGGATCGGCGAGGGACAGCACCAGCTTGATGTTGGACTGTTCCGCCCGTTCGCTGAGCATTTCAGCAACATAGCTGACCACCTTGTTAAGGTCGACTTCGGCCAGCTGGGGCGGCGCGAGCCGGGCATAGCGCACGAATTCCTCCAGTATGTCGCTGATCCTGTGAACCTCCTGATAGATGATGGCGATGCGGTCGGCGATGTCCTGACGCCCCGCGCATTCGCCAGCGCAGCTGTCGAGAGCCTTCTTGACCAGTTGCACGTTCATGTAGAGAGCGTTGAGCGGCGTGCGGATCTCGTGATTCACGCTGGCAGCAATTTGTCCCAGCACGGCCATCTTCTCGTAACGCAGCAACTGGGATTGGGATTCCTTTAGCTCAAGTGTGCGTTCCTCAACCTTGTCTCCCAGGTGCTGATTGAACTCTTCCAGAAAATTCTCATGAGTTTGAAGCCGATCCAGCATTGTGTTCATCGCGTTGTAGAGCAGGCCTATCTCGGTCTGCGAGTCGGTCGTGACACGATCGCTTAGTTCACCTTCGGAGATCCTGCTGGTGAAGTTCGCAAGCTGTTTGATGGGTTGAACAACGTAACGGGTATGAAGGCGATAGCCGAGATAGACCAGCGCCAGCCCAAGCGCCGAGAACAGCAGATAGAGGCCGAGGATGATGGATTTGCTGCTGCGTGACTTCTCCACCTTGCGGGTAATGATGTCGAAATGAAGCTGATTAACCTCCCTGACCAGCAAGGCGATTTCATCGGTGTGACGGTCAATAAGTTGATTCCACTGGGCCAGCGACTCCGACTCGACCAGCCCGCGCCCAGGCAATTTATCAATCTCTGCCATCGCGTTCCGCAAAGCCTTCATGTTTTTCTGTACGTCGAGCAGCAGCCTGATCTCTTCCTTGCCTTCGGGGTAACGCGATTTTTCCTCGTGCTTGATGTACTGTGCGATGGCGGCGTCGATTTCCATGCTGAGGTCTGTTGCCAGCCGGCTTTTTTCGTCATCGACCTGAGTCATTAAATCGTGGATCACCAGTATCAGGCTAGTGGTCTTGTTGTGCAGGTGATTGATGAAATCCACATTGTGGCTTTCCTTCTCGATCGCATAGGTCTTGTCCATCATCCTGTAGACAAGCGCCAAAGACGCGCCGCCTATGGCGAGCACCCCCAAAAAAACCAGGACGAACGAAACAAAGACAATTTTGTCGAGGCTCTTGCTGAAGCGGGGGCTACTGGGGGCGACTGGAGCGCGCATGAGGGTGTCGATTTAATTCGTGTCCGGACTAGCTTGCCTAGACTAACATTGCCTGCGGGCTTTGTGGCAGGAGGTCCCCAGGCCGGATGCGGTGCGCTTGACTAGGCGAATGTGAGGATGCAAATCCAGTCGGTATCATGTTTAGAGAAATTCCTGTTGCTCCAGGCTTGAAAGCACTACGGGACAATCTTGTCGATGACCAGCTTCACGCCCGAGGCGCCGACCTTCACCCCGCTCACGCTGCCTTCCAGGTCGCCGGGCTGCGCCATCGGGCCGCCCGATTTCGACACCCGCGCCACCAGCACCACTTCCTTGTGCATCGAGAGCAGATTGCCAGGGTTCATCGCCAGCCTGTCGCTGAGTTCGAAATCCATCGGCAGCCGGATGGCCGGACCGCGCACCGCCGCCACCGGCGGGCCGCCCTGAAGCGGGCGTGCGAACAGGAAGATCACGTCTTTTTCGGTGAGTCTGGCCTTGAGATCGGGGGTGATATCGAGGCTGCCGCGGATGGTCACATTGGATGCCGGTGGCGCGGTGGGGGCGCCCTGCTCGGCCATATTGGCGGGCGCACCGCCGGTCGCCAGGCGCTGCGCTTCATTGATGGCAGCGAAAATATTCTTGGCAAAAGGTGCTTCGGGGGGCAACTGCCGATGCAGGTTCTGCAGGTAGGCAACCGCCTGGGCGAAGTTCCTCTCCTGGAAGGCATTGAACCCCGCCAGTTCCAGACCCTTGATGTCGTTGGGATCGATCTGCAGCGCACGGTTCACCAGTTCCATGGGCCTACCTTGCAGCACGCGGCCGTTGAGGACCGCCAGTGCTTCCGCCTGGCCGGAAAGCAGCGCGGCGTTTTCGGGCAGCAGGTCGATCGCGAACTGGTAGGACTTCCAGGCTTCCGGCCACCGGCCCATGGTGGCGTAGGTCTTGGCGAGAATCGCCCAGGCATCGCCGTCCTTGGGGTTGTCTTTCACCTTCGCCTCTACCTGCTGCACCATTTTCTGGATGTCATGTTCGCGCATCGGGGCATTGGGATTGAGTTTGGGCTCGGAGCGTGTCGGTGCCGCGGCGATCTCGATCAGCGAGGTCGGATTGCCGAGCCAGAAATACAGCCCGAAGGCGGCGACAGGCAGGATACCGGCAAGTGCGTAGCCGAGCGTGCGGTTGGACTCGCGGGCGGGTTCGGGGGCGGCATCGGGCGCCAGTGCGTCGTCCGCCAGGCGGGCCTCCAGTTCCACCTTGGTGATTTGAAACTGATCTTCCGGGATCAGGCCGTTGGCGCGGTCACCCTCCAGTTCCTTCAATTGATCGCGGTAGACCGCAATGTTGACGTCGCGCCGCGCGGCCGCGCCTGCAGCAACGCGCGCGCGCAGCAGCGCGGGCAGAACGAAGGCAAGGGCGACGACGACGCAGACGACGGTAGCAATCCAGAACAGCGAGACGGTCCAGAAAGGATTCATGGGGAGCCT
>Ga0209254_10002753_pt1 | contig 16015 bp, 10 predicted proteins | sample FrelakmetDIP11DI_FD_187148 | JGI IMG/M metagenome (GOLD analysis project Ga0209254, IMG submission 187148) | Freshwater lake sediment microbial communities from the University of Notre Dame, USA, for methane emissions studies - DIP11 DI (SPAdes)... | ecosystem: Environmental > Aquatic >... | reverse complement strand
CGGGCATGCTGCTGCGCCACGCGGTCGAGCATCACTGCACCAGGCCGCACGACGAAGTGCACGTTCCCGGAATTCTCAGCTGGATCGCGCACCCCTTCGGTCAAACCCGAGGTGGAAAAGCAATAGGATCCAGGCGAATACGTTGCAATGATGCGGTGAATGGCGCAACTCACCACGCGCTCGTACTGAACTGGTTGGATACCGAAGAGAGCCGTTGCAGCCCGCGCGCCTGGTTGGCTTTGAATGGGTGGCCTGGCTATCGGGCGATGAAACACTTGCTCTCGACTGGGAGCGTCGGGCCATCGATGGCGGTCTGCGTCATCGGCACACAGAGCGTGGCAGGAAGGAACAGAAATCGGCGGGTCCGCTCATCATCGTACGTGATGAATCCGGCTCGACACTTGCACCCACTCCCACTCCGCTGCGCTGCGGGGACTGCGTGCGTACCGTGCGGTGTGGCCGGCTCGCCGATGGCGGCCGTATTGATCACGCGCGCGCGCTGGCCGCGCTTCATGATTTCCACCTTGACGAAGGCGAATTCGGGACCTTTGGTATCGAGTGCGCCGATGACGGTAATGCCGCGCGGCGCAAACAACATGCGGATCATGTTTGCACCTCTTCCTCTTGATGCGCGAGTATCACGTATGTGCGTCGAGCGCTTGCGCCGCGCCAGCGGGAATAACCTTCCGATATGCCTCTTCCGGTGGGCGTCCATTCAACAGTTCGCTGACACGCAGGCCGAACAGCCTTTCGTTCTCGCGTAAGAATGGCGCAATCAATATCCAGTCGTTCCGGGCAAAGGGGACGATGGCCCCGCCATTGAGTTGATCGACACCGAGCGTGCGATCCGGATCGAGCACATAGCCCGCGCCGCCTGACGCCAACGAGAAGAAGTTGCCGCCCGGATACCGATCGGGCAGCGGGACGATCCGATCGCCTTCCAGGGCAACGCCATTAATGATCACGAAGCCGCCGCCCGTGGTTGCCCCCGCCATGAACGATTCGGCGGCATAATCCAGCGCCGTGCCGTTGATGATGGCGCGAATGCTGCCCACCGCGTTGATCAATGGCCGGCCTGCCGCATTGCCCAGCACGTAGGCCACGCCGCCCTTCGCGCCGTACAAGAACGTCTGCCCGACCATGCCGTGAATGACTAGCTTGCCTGACTTCATGATCTGCCCCACCTGATCCTGCGCGTCGCCGTGCACGTGAATCTCTGCGCCGTCAAGGCCGCTGCCCAGATAATCGCCGCTGCTGCCGTACACGTCGATGCGCACAGCGCCACTCTGCGTGCTCAGCCCGCAGCCGATGAAACGATCGCCGCGACACGCAAACATCACGAACCTATGCCAGCCTGCTTCGTACGCCCGTACGAGCAACCGCGCCGCCGAAGCCTCGCCCTGCGGCTGGAAACCCGTGCAATCGATGAACAGCGTGCCGCCGAATGAGTGCAGCGTTCGATCGGCCGAGCCATCAGCCATGTTGCTGCTTAACCAGATCTCTCGATCGATCAAGCGATCGGCTGAGGCGGCACTCTCATGATCGATCGGCGTCACCGCTCGAAAGATCGTCTCCAGCACCCGATCGATGCGCGCGACGATCAGGCTGCGCGTGTGCGCGCCGGTGTTGTCATACCGATCGTGCAGCGCCGTTAGCAGATCGATCACTTGCTGGCGCTGAGAAACGTCGTCGTGAGTAAGCGCGAGCAATTCGGCAAAGAACACGTCGATCTCTGAGAGCGGCGCAGTGGCAATGAAGCGTAGTGCGTATGACGTAGTGCGTAAAGCTTCGGCCACCCGCTGTCCTGGCTGCACATCACGCTGAGTCACATTGGCTTCATCCTTCAACCTTCCGCTTTCATCCTTGCCCACGCGCAGTTCACGCCCGAATTTGTCGGTGCAGGTCAGCGTGCCGTCGTTTACCGAGTAGATAAACGCCCCGCCGTCGCTGTAACTGCCGCCGCGCGCGTTCCAGTATTTATCGGCTATGGGCAGCACCGACGGATCATCCCGGGCGATGTCGTACAGCAAAGCGTCAATCGCCTGCTTTTCGGAGGCAATCACGCCGATCGAGCGTTCGCCCGCGTGCAACGCAAACACCTGCGGACGCAGCATCGACGTATCGGTGATGCCGATCAACTGCATGACGCCGGACTTGACATCGTTGCGCGCAACGATGAAGAACCACGGCCCGTCTGGCGAGGCGTGGAGATGCGATCGCTGGATCGCGCGGTAAATGCGCTGTTTGTCGATCGGTAGTTTGGTGAAGTCGCGCTCGGTGGTCGGGGCCAGCGCTTCGATCACATATTCGAGCGGATAACCATAGACGCGGTTGTACAGATCGAATAGATAGACGGCCACTTCGGTATCGGTCATGAACAACGGGAAGTAGTTGCGCTGCCGCAAATACTCGGTCACGCCGAAGTAGTTGGCAAAGTCGCCGTTATGCACCAACGCTTCGTCCAACCCGCTGAAGGGATGCGCGCCGCCCGGATGCCACACACGCCCGCGCGTGGGATAGCGCTGATGGCCAATCCAGACGGGGGCTTCCATATCGTGCAGCCGATAGTACCCGGCAATGTCTTCGGCGTAGCCCACCGCTTTGAGGATCATCATGTTCCGCCCGTGCGACAGCACAAACCCCTGCTTGTCGTCACGGTCGCCGTAATACTCTTTGTTCAATCGAAAGGAGTTCTGGAAGACGAATTCTTCCTCGGCGGCGCGCTGATCGGTGAAGTGGTGCTTGCTGGCAAACTCATCGAGTAGCGAGGATTTGACGCGAGAGAAGTAGCGCACCACGCGTGGCGGCTCGATCTCAAGGCGTGGAAACTCGCGGTAGTCTTCGACAAAGGGCTGTTCTTCGATCTGCGCAATGTCGAACAGGGGGAAGAGGTATTTCTGCTCAATGTCGCGCCGCGCGTTGAGATCGAGGTAGCCCACTTGCACTGCAAAGCGATCGGCGTAGTCTGGGAAGCAACCCACCACCGCCACGCCGCCGCCTTTACCGTTGCCGCGATTGCACATCTGCCCGCACGGCGTGATGAGATACTTGCCCTTGATCGGTTTTGACGATGCCAGCCCGATGACACCGCAGCCGCCTTCGGCTTCCTGCTTTTTGATTTCCGATTTCCGATTTTGGATTGCCAGTTCGCGGCGTGAGTCGAGAATCGTCTCAGGTCGTTCCGCCATAGCGTTACTTTCTTTGCGCGGCCTCTCTTAGCACTGCTTCGCCGATTTGCCGATGCGCTAACTTGCCGTTCGCAGACTGCTGCGTGCCCTGCGTGAATCACTCAACTGTAAACCAGTACATCCGTGCGGCCACGTAGATCGGCCAGCCGCTTCATGCCTAGCGCTTTCAACAGCAGCGCTAATTCTCCCTGCCAGGCGTCGTACATATTGACGATCCGCTGCGCGCCCCAGCGCACACCGACGATGGGCGACAAGCCCGGATCGGTTGTGGCAATTCCCTTCGGGCAGCCGCGCCCCGATTCACAGTTGGCGCAGCGCACACACTCCACCGCCACCAGTTCCGCTGTGCCGATGATGACCCCGTCCGCACCCAGCGCAATCGCCTTCGCCACGTCATACGGCGTGCGCAGGCCGCCGCTCGCCATCAAGGTCACCTCGTCGCGAATGCCTTCTTTTTCAAGGAAGTTGTGCGCCTTGATAATCGCATACTCGATCGGCATGGCGATGTTCTTTTTTGCAATGTCCGGCGCCGCGCCAGTGCCGCCATAACCGCCATCGAGGTGGATGATGTGCGCGCCCGCGTAATAGGATCCCACTGCCACCATGTCCACATCGTCTGGCGTCGAGACCTTCACGGAGATCAAGGCGCGCGGATTCGTCGCCAGCAACCAATCGACGTGCTTCTTGTGATCTTCCACCGAATAGACCGAGTGGAACGGAAACGGCGAGAATAAATTCGTGTGCTCCACCGCTTCGCGCACGTCAGCCACGTCGCGCGTCACCTTGTCGGCCAGCAAGTGCCCGCCCAGGCCCGGCTTCGCGCCCTGCGCGTACTTGATCTCAATGACGCGCGCCCATTGCAATGTCTCTTCGCGCACGCCAAACAGGCCGGTAGCCACCTGCGTAATGACGTGGTCTTTGTACTGCGCCAACTCGATCGGATAACCGCCCTCGCCGGTGGATGTGAACGTGCGGAGTCGCTGTGCAGCCTGCGCGCGCGCCAGCATCACCGACAAGGAAATCGAGCCATAGGACATGCCGCCGCCGTACCACGGCACACCCAACATGATGCGCTCGCCATCGGCGCGGCGATTCAATGGCAGCGTCAGATTGGCTTCGCTCAACGCCGAGCGATAGGCGGCGCGCACATCGCCGCTGTTCTCGAAAGCGGCGTTACCTTCGATCTTGAATCGCAGCCGATCGAAGCCGCCACCCGATTGGCCGGTGCGGTAGTTCAAAGTGCCGCGCGGTGCCACGCCAAATTCCGCTTCGTGCCACGTGGCAGCAAGTAGATCAGCGGGCCAGCGCGGATCGCCCAGAACTTCGTAACTGGCATTCGGCGTCACGCGCAACGCATCAGCCGGGCATTCGCTCACGCAGTTGCCGCCGTCAGCGCGGCAGTTCGGTCCGATGCACGACTCGCTTGTCGGTTGCGGCATCCGCACCATACCCTCGCCCGCGCGATGCGCCCCCGTCGGGCATACCTCGACACATACGCCGCAGTGCGTGCATGCATCAGATCGCGCCACCCACCATTTGGGGACGAGATGAGCGAGAGGCGCGGTTGAGATTTGAGATGATTCGGCGATAGTCATATCTTGCTCACGTTGGCTAACAGGTAACGAGCAACTGACTCATTTCACACATTATTCGTTACTCCTGACTCGTCACGAACAGCGGCTCAAACAACTTGCTCGACAAGTCTTGCGCAAACATCGCCCGGCCTCGCTCGCCACGCAGACGGCGCACCTCGCGCATACCCATTGCCCCGAGAACCTCCAGCAGTTGATTGCGCCACGCTGCCATGAGATTCACGATGCGTTGCTGTCCCCATTTCACAGTGATCGTATCAAGCGGCGTGGGACACGGCTTGCCGTCAAAGCACGCGTCCAACAACGGACACTCCAGCGCAGCCAGCAGCGGCAGGTCGATCACGACACCGTCTGCACCGAGGATGATGGCCTTGGGGACGTGCTCTGCCGCCGCGATGCCGCCGCTCGCCACCAGCGTCACTTCATCGCGCCTGTTCGCCGCAACGAGGTGTTGATGCACCAACGGCAGCGCTTCGGACAGCGATGTTCCATCTTCACACAGACCATCCCAATGTGCTGCGAGATGGATTACCTCTACACCCGATCGGACCAGCGCTTCAACTCGATCGATACATTCCGCCGTGAGAGGGACCCGCACAACCGCGATACAATTCGGATATTGAACCTTGATGCGTTCGATATCACTCAGGACAGAATCGCGATCATCCAATTGCAGCAATCCGTCGAGGGCCTCGGTGCGATCGAGGACAAAGGTGCCCAGTTCCCGAGAGGCCCGCTGGATGGCAGCCACAACCGTTGGATGGGTGGTATGCACGAGCGGTGTTTGGAACAGAATCGGAATGGGCACTTCGAGCGAGGGCGGCGTGTCCATGGCGAGCCGTCCGTCGGGAGTGAGGATCAATCGGGCGGGCCGCCGTCCCAGATCGATGGCCGTGCTGATGTATTCTCGCCCGTGAATCCCGTCGCGCGTGGGCCGGACGATCTCGCTCATATCCGTCCACATGCCGTCGAAGCCATCACCCGCGAACCGGCCGCGATAGCCCGCGCCGGTTACGGGAATCCTGCCCTCGTCGGCTTGACGCGCCAGTGAAGCGACAACATCGGCCGTATATGGGCCTTGGCCAAACGAGGCGTATGTCGCATCACTGGAAATGCTCAGCGCCTGGCGCGGACATTCCTCAACGCAGCGAAAGCAGGCGCGGCACAGGTGATCGTCGGGATGGTTCATGCGGCGCAGATCGATCGGGCTGCGATAGTGCACGCCATACACGCACGCTTCCGCGCACTGCCCGCAGTTGACGCAGAAGTCGCTGCGCTCGATGTGGTATTTCCCGATCGGTTGTGCGATGGACGGAGCGGTCGCCGTCGCGATGTGGAACTTGCCGCCGGTCACGTGAGTATGAATCGGCTCGTCGTAGTCTTCTTCGATGTGACCGCCAGCAACACGCGCCTCGCTGACGGCTTTCAACGGAATCAGCTCACGGCCGGCCAACCACGGCTGCGTGAGGATGCCGCCCGGTCGCCTCAGTCCGACAAACTGCGCATATTCGGGATTGCGTTCTACGTCCGACAAGAACTGCTCGATCTTTTCGTCGGGTCGACCATAGTGCGTCGCGAGCATGGATTCGAATTGCTCCCACGCGTTCATCAACGGCAGCTGTGCCTGGCACACTTCGCTACACGCGCGGCAGCGCAGACACATAAACGTCATGTCAGACTCGTCGTGATCGAACGGCTTGCCTGAGGTCACTCGCTTGGCGAGCCATAACTTGCCACGCGCGGTTGTGCGCTCGTCGCGCGTTTGCAGATATGCGGGACATACCGAGATGCAATTGCCACACGACGTACACTCCTGCGCGGTGCGCAGCAGATCCGTGGGCGGAGGCGTGTCAAACGTGAGAGGGATGGAGCTGACGTGAAAGCGTCCTTCGTACTGCGGATGACGTCCTGCATAATCCGCCGCATCGTTGACTCGCTGATTCGCTGACTCGCTCACTCGCGGCTGCGTCCCGCGTCCTGTTCCACCCGTGAACAGCGCAACGAACGGCGTGATCCGCCTGAAGAAGTCCATGCCGAATCTGAAGATGGGTGGCTGCAGCAGCAAGCCGGTCAAGCCGCCAAAGCGCGATTTGATGCGTGGGAATTTGCCAGGATTCAGCAGGTTGTGCGGATCGAAACGGCGCTTGGCTTCGATCAGATCCTGCCATCGTTCGCGCGAATACTTCTCGTTCGCAAACGGTGCGTGCCAGATACCCAGGTTGTATGGCTCGCCGCGATATTTCGCACCGATGTGCTCCAGCAGCGGCACAAAAGCAAAGTGCGCGGCAAACGATTGGCGTCCCTGATCGGTGAGGAACATCGGCATGGTCAAGGTCCGCAGCCCCGCACCCGATTTCGAGGGAGGCAGCACGTGCGCTTCGGTCGCTAACGTGAGGCCCCACTTCGCCGCGTACCGATTGGCTTCGTCCAGATACGCGGCGACTTGCTCGATCGGCATGATCAGCTGTGCGGCCAGCAGCGCCGGGCCCAGCCGGCGAATCTTCAGGGGGAAGTAGCGATCGGCCCAGGCAGATCCTGCTCGTTCGCGATCGTTTTCGAGCACGTCAGAGCGCTGACTTATGATTGATTTCAGTTCGGACTCTGCGGCGGCCTCATCACAGTACACGACCAGGCTTGGCCGCTCCAAATAAAAAGGGGCAGAGCAGTGCGGATGATCGATCTGATGCAGTTCATTCACGTAACGCAGCAGCGTGGTTGATACAAAGGTGATCGTCGCGGGATGCACGCCAACCCGATCGATCTCGGCAGCAAATTCGAGCGCCGCTGGCGTCGAATCGAAGCTCAGCAGATGCGGCGCACGCACGTCGGGTTGAGGCAGCAGCCGCAGCGTCACCTGCGTGATGATGCCCATCTGTCCTTCAGTGCCGATGAAGTCAGCGAAGTCGGGATCGTCGTTCATTACCCAGCGGACCGCCCCCGTCATCGTCGCCACTTCGATCGCTTCAACCCAGTTGCGCACGTGGCCATACTTCAGCGCGTTGACGCCATAGCCGCCACTGGTGATCCATCCCGCCACTGTGCCCAATCGATTGGACGGATAAACGGGCAGCGTATAACCGTAAGTGCTGATGCGCTCTTCGATGTCGCCGAAGCGCGCCCCGGCCTGTACCGTGATGGAGGGCTGCGTGCCGATTGAGATCGAGCCGATGGATTTCATGGGCGACAGATCGATCACGATACCGCCGTTCGTCGGCACCGGCCCGCCAAACGCCGTGCTGGCAATGCCGCGCGGAACGACTGGGAGGCGATGTTCGATCGAGAATTGGAGGATGGCTGCAATCTGCTGGGGATCGATCGGCTGCACGACCAAGTGGGGTGTCGTGCGAAAGAAGGCTTTTTCAAGCCATTTCGGCAAGTCGCCCAGATCGCGCGCATACAATTCACGCTCGGAGAACGAAGCGATCACGCGGACGGCCGAGCCCAATCGGGTTTGCAGCTCGGCACTCAGCGCGGCGATGTGCGACACGCGTGCCGGGCTATCGCGACCAGTGAGAATATCCCACACCGACACAGTAGAACCTCCCACGCAAACAGGCTCTCGTCTGTCAGACAGCCCATTTCAACTGCCGAACCAGAACGGGGGGATCCAGATCGTGATTTAGGAAAAGAACAACCGGTCCGCTTGAACGATTCCGCCGCACATCGGTATGATCAAGCCAGGTTGCTGCCGTGGCCTAGCGGGGAAAAGACAAGGGTCGAGTTCGGGCTGCCGAAAGTATAGATGACGACTCTGAACACGTCAAGACAACGAATTGACTCACTCAAAAGGTTACCGAAAGCGATTCATTTCCTCACGAGAAAAGGCTACCGAAACGAGTCGTTTCCTCATGGTACATGTTGCCGAAAACAGGAGCGTGACCATGAAGACGACCGATCGCAAGGATTTGGCAGCGTTGCGCAAACGCTATGCACGAGCGGGCAAGAAAGAGCGCGGTCAGATGCTGGACGAATATGTGCGGACGACGGGCTGTCATCGCAAACATGCGATTGCGGTCTTGCGTGGCAAACGAAGTCGCGCCACGGGCGCCATTCACCGGCCGCGGCGCAGTCAATACACAGCGGACGATGCCAGCACCGAAGAATCAGCTGGTGCAGAGCCTGATTTTTCGCACAGGCTGAGGCGGTTTGACGGCGACTGGAGCGGACAGGCGCACACACAGATTCCCGCGTGGCCTTGACGGGTCACGCCGGAGAGCGGAGAATGGGGCAAGCGCTGGAACACGCGGCATGGTCAGGACGTATCGAAGCGAATCTGGAAACGGCCGGCAGAGAGGGTCAAATACTCCGCGGGTGTCAGGCGCAGATTTCGCCAGGCTTCCAGCAAGCGGAAGGCGAGGTTCTTGGCCGAACCGACGCCTTTCGGGAAGGCCTGGCGAAACAGGCTACCGTAAGCCATTAGCTGACTGAGCAGATGGGCGATCTGCAAGAGAAAGCAAAAGACTTTGGCGGCGGTGGGGTTTTGAGTGTAGGCGTGTGCCAGCGCGTAGCCCCCGTGTTGTTGAACGTTGAAGCCTTCGTTCTCGCTCTTCCGGCGGAGCCGACCTCCTTGATTGGCGAGCATGATCACCTTGTGGGCCGTGACTGACGGGCACCGCTGCGTTCGTCGTTCAACTTGCCGATGACCAGCCGCGCCGTTACGATTATGTCTGTGTTATTGTGATTACTTGATGAGTGCTAACAATCGCCTTTGTCGCGACGCAACTCGCGTCTGATCGCGACTAATCCTGACCGCCACTTGGGCATTCCGCCGTTCGGACGGACGTGCGCCTGGTTACTGCCCGCTTCAGCAATCCGCAGCCTTCGTGTCGTTGTGGGAGCGCCCGGCTGCGCCTCGCCGTTCAAGTCAATGTACCGGGCTGCACTCAACACTCTTCATCCGAAACCGCCCGCAGGTCGCGCGGCCCCGCGCTGACAAGGGTGATCCGCCCGCACGGAAAGGAGAACCACCTGCCTACCCGGCAGTCCAGTTCCCGCAGGAGGGGGCGCTCGGCAATCCGGCATCTTCCAGCATCTCCATCATGGGCCCCACGCTGACCAAGGCTGTTCCGCCTGCGCGGAACTGAAATCCACCTGCCGGCCCGGCAGTCCAGTTCCCGCAGGGACGGGGCGCAAAGAGTAGCGTGCACAAATACCTGCGAATCAATTCAAATCAGCGTCCCTGGAGTGTGGAGGCTCGGATTTATGCGCGTGATTTGTATCATCTCAAAAATTCGGTAAGGGCTTGACCTGACGCTCGTCTCGATCAAGTAATGGTTCGCCACACTTCTGGTGGCAAGCGTAACGGGACACGGGCACGCTTCTGGTTTATGCTCAACATTAGCACGACACTTTCGCGGGTTAGGCATTCTATGCTGGACGGTTTTGATCCCAACACCATTCAAGATGTCGTGGGTGCTCGACAGGCTATCATTCAGTTGCTCAACCTGGTGGAAGGCTTGGCGGCGGACAACCGCGAACTGCGCGACGAGCACCAACGTCTGCGCGACGAGATCAACCGACTCAAAGGCGAGCCGGGCAAGCCCCAGATCAAACCGAATCGCGTGGCGGTTCCACCCCCAGCGACGAATCATTCGTCGGAGCGGGAGCGGCGTAAGCCCCGAACCTGGAAGAAGAGCAGCAAAGTAGAACAGCTTCTCGTGAACCGGGAAGAAGTGTTGAAAATCGACCCGGCGCAACTGCCCGCCGACGCCGAGTTCCAAGGCGACGACGACGTCATCGTGCAAGACATCGAGATCAAGACCGATAACGTCTTGTTCCACAAGGACAAGTTCTACTCGGCGAGTGAGCGCAAAGCGTATCTGGCCGAGTTGCCGCCTGGGTACGCTGGACAGTTTGGGCCAGGGGTCAAGGCGCTGCCGATGGTGTTGTATCACGCGGCCAATCTGAGCGAGCCAAAGGTGAGCGAGTTTTTCGCGCATGTGGGCATCCCCCTCTCGCAGGGTGAGGTCTCGAACCTGCTGATCATAGACCAGGCCGAGTTCCACGCCGAAAAAGAGGCTGTGTAGGCGGCGGGGCTGCGCAGTAGCCCCTGGCCGCCCCTGGATGAAACCGGCCCGCGGGTCAATGGGGTGAACCACCACTGCCATACGGGGTGCACTCCCTTGTCCACCGCCTCCGTCACGACAGGCAAAAAGGATCGACTGGCCGCGCTGGAGGCCCTGCTCAAGGGACGCGAATTGACCGGTCGTCTCAACGCCGAAGCGTATGCGTGGTTGGCACCGGGGGAGTTGCCCGCCGCGGCCCTCACCACCTTGCAGCCATTGCCCCAAGACCAAGTGTTGAGCAAAGCCGAATTCACGCGGCAACTGGCCGTGGCGCTGCCCACGCTGGGCCGTCAAGCGCGCCAGCGGGTCTTGGAGGCGGCGGCCGTCGCCGCGTATCAGGCCCAACCAGAATTCCCCAGCGTGGATTTGCGCGTGTGTGATGAGGCTGACCAGTTCAAACGCTTGACGGCAGGACTCGCCTTGTGCTGGATCCACGATGCGCGACACTACAAAAAACTGAGCCCCGTCGTTCTCCATCATCGCAAGGTGCCGGACGATTTTAGGGGGCAGTACTGGGACTTGTACGATCCACTTCTGACCTACCGACAAACTCCCACCGCCGAAGACGCAGCGCGGCTGTCTCAACGGTTCGATGACCTGTTCGCCCCGAAAACCGACTCGGCGGACTTGGCTGATCGCATCGCCAAGACTCAAGCCAAGAAGGAGGCTTTGCTGAGGGTGTTGAAGCATCCTGAAATTCCCTGGCACAACAATCCGGCGGAACTGGCCGCCCGTCAGCGTGTCCGCAAGCGTGACGTGAGTTTCGGACCACGCACCGAAGACGGCCAGCAAGCCTAGGACACGTTCTTGACCCTCGCGGTCACCGCCAAGAAACTGGGCGTGAGTTTCTACCATTACGTTTACGACCGAGTCTCCCAGGCTAACCCAATCCCCAAATTGGCTGACTTGATTGCTGAACGGGCCAAGCAACCTGGGCTGGGCGCCTCGTGGCAAGCTGCCTGAATTCCCCGCGATTTATTGAGAAGATACCAAAAATAATTTTTAGCTTGCCCTTCTAATTATTGAGGTGGTATAATCACGTGCGTGTAATCATTCACGAAATAGGGCACTGATTCGGCCAGATTCAGTGCCCGCTGTGTACGCCGCGGACCAGGGCGCGGCTCGTACACCACCGGCGATCGACTGACTCACCACGCATACAATTGAAGGATGGGGAGGTTAAATGAACGGGTCTCCACGGATGCCGATCCGCCGAGCGGTACTGCTGATCTGCGCTATGGCAGTCATGACTGCCTTAGTGCTGGTCCTGGCCGTGCCTGCTTTGGCGCAAGAGGGCACGCCGCCCCCACCAAGCGCGCTTGACCCGGCCGGTCCCAACAGCGCGGTCATTGCCAACTTGTTCAACGTGGTGCTCGTCATAGCCACGGTGGTCTTTGTGGTGGTGGAGGGCTTGATTGTATTCTCGGCCTTTCGCTTCCGCCGCCGGACGAAGGATACTTCGGAACCGACCCAAGTTCACGGCAACACCAAAGCCGAAATTGCCTGGACGATTTTACCCGCCATGATTGTAGTGACCCTGTTCGTCCTGGCGCTGCAAGGACAGCAAGCGCTGGACACCAGGCCGGCCGCCGCCGCCGAGCAAATGACGGTCAAAGTGATCGGCCATCAATTCTGGTGGGAATATCAGTATCCCGATCTGGGCATCACTACGGCGACTGATCTCGTTATCCCCGCCGGCAAAGTCGTCAACCTCGAATTATCTTCGGTCGATGTGATCCATAGTTTCTGGGTCCCGCAGTTGAACGGCAAAACCGACGCCTTCCCGAATCACGTGAACTTCACCTGGATTCAAGCCAACACGCCGGGTATCTACTATGGTCAATGCGCCGAACTGTGCGGCGTGGGGCACGCCAACATGCGTGTGGTCGTCGTGGCCACGACCCCGGAAGAATTCGATCAATGGGTCAAGGAACAACAGGCCGGTCCGGTTGAACCGACCGACGCGCTGACGCAGCAAGGCCAGCTGGTGTTTTCGGCAGGCGCGTGCATCGGCTGCCACATGATCAATGGCACGGCCGCCGTCGGCAAGACCGGCCCGAACCTGACGCACGTGGGCAGCCGCACGTCGATCGCCGGCGGCATTTTCAACAACACCGAAGGCAACATGCGCCGCTGGCTGGCGAATCCGCCCGCCGTCAAGCCCGGCGCGATCATGCCGAACTTGAATCTGACCAAGACCGAGATCGACGCATTGACGGCGTATCTCCAGTCGTTGAAGTGATTTGGAAGTTGAAGATGAGAAGTTAGCGATTGGAAGTGAGAAGTTGGAGTAGGACGATCTAACCTCCAACGTTCAACCTCCAACCTCTAGAGCAGTATCCAAGTGCTTTACGGGTGCGCGTCATTGCGAGCGCTTTTTGCGAAGCAATCTCAGGCTCGATTGAAACGAGATTGCTTCGTCGCAAACAACGCTCCTCGCAATGACGGATCGTAAACCAAACTGAAATTCGCTCTAGGATCAGAAAGGACGATCGGATATGGCAACTGCCGCGCTTCCTCGTACGACGGCAAAATCTCGCTCAGGCCTCATGGATTGGTTGACGACGGTCGATCACAAGAAGATCGGCCTGTTGTACATCGTCACGGCCTTCCTGTTTTTCCTGTCGGGCGGCATCATGGCCCTGTTCATCCGTTTGGAATTGGCGCAGCCCGGCGCGCAAGTGGTTTCCGCGCAAACGTACAACATGCTCTTCACCATGCACGGCACGACGATGATCTTTCTCTTCGTGGTGCCGATCTTCGCCGGCTTTGGCAACTATTTGATCCCGCTGATGATCGGCGCGCGCGACATGGCTTTCCCGCGGCTCAACGCCTTCAGCTATTGGTTGGCGCTGGGCGGCGGCATCATCATGTACAGCAGCATGCTGGTCATCGGGCCGGAGGCCGGCTGGACGGGCTACAGCCCGTTGGCCAACAGCATCTTCTCCAAGTCGCCGGGAACCGATCTGTGGATTATGGGCCTGGTGCTGATCGGTACCGCGTCGCTGGTGGGGGCGATCAATTTCATCGTGACAATCCTGAATATGCGCACGCCCGGCATGACCATGACGCGCCTGCCACTGTTCGGCTGGTCGATCTTGACCACCTCGGTGATGGTCCTGGCGTCGACGCCGGTGCTGGCCGGCGCGCTGTTGATGTTGTTCTTCGATCGCAACTTTGGCACCTCGTTCTTCAGCGGTCCGGGCAGTGACTCGGCCATGTATCAGCACATGTTCTGGTTCTACTCGCATCCGGCGGTGTACATCATGGTGCTGCCCGCGATGGGTATGGTCTCGGAAATATTGCCGGTCTTCTCGCGCAAGCCCATCTTTGGCTACAAGGCCATCGCCTACTCGACCGCAGCGATTGCGCTCTTCGGCTTTCTGGTGTGGGCGCACCACATGTTCACCACCGGCCTCGCGCCGATTCTGAAAGTCTTCTTCATGGCGGCCACGCTGGCCATTGCCGTGCCGACCGGCGTGAAGATCTTCAACTGGATCGCCACGATGTGGGGCGGGCGGCTGCGCCTGGACACGGCGCTGCTCAACGTCTTCGGCTTCCTGACCATGTTCGTGATCGGCGGCATCAGCGGCGTCTTCAATGCCGTGGTGCCCATCGATTATCAGGTGCAGGACACGTACTTTGTGGTGGGGCACCTACACTACGTGTTGTTCGGCGGCAGCGTGTTCGGCATCTTCGCCGGACTGTATTACTGGATTCCAAAGTTCAGCGGATTCATGCTGAACGAGACCCTGGGCAAGATTCAATTCTGGATCATGCTGCTGGGTTTCAACCTGACTTTTTTCCCCATGCACATTCTGGGATTGGAAGGCATGCCGCGCCGCATTTACGATTACGCGGGCACGCGCGGTTGGTCGCCGTTAAACGGCCTGGCGACGATCGGATCGTGGCTCATCGCGCTGGCGGTGTTGATCTTCATCGTTAACTATTTCTACAGCAAGCGCAAGAACGTGGTGGCGGGTGATGATCCCTGGGAAGGCAACACGCTGGAGTGGTCGGTGTCGTCGCCGCCGCCGTCGTATAACTTCGATACGGTGCTGCCGGTGTACAGCGAACGCCCGGTGCGCGATGAGCGCGTGAAACAGCAGATGGAAGCAGCGAAAGCGGCGGGGCCGGTTGCTTGAGTGGGATTGCCATGCTGGACTATTTTGTTCCACCATCACGCTTCCAAAAACTGACATTGATCACGGCGATCGTGACGTATGCACTGGTCGTGCTGGGCGGCGTCGTGCGCGTGACCGGCTCAGGTCTGGGTTGCCCCGACTGGCCGTTGTGTTACGGCCAGCCGCTGCCGTCCGAGCAAACTGAGGCTATCATCGAGATGGCGCATCGCTATGTGGCCGCGCTGGTGACGCTGCTGGTGATCGCCGTCGGCGTGTCGGCGTGGCGCGGCTATCGCCAGAACAAATGGATCTTTCGCGCGTCCATGGTCGGTCTGGGTGTGATCTTTTTTCAGATCATCCTGGGCGCGATCACCGTGTTGCTCAAGAATCACCCCCTCACGGTGGTGGCGCACTTTGGCGCGGCGCTGACCATGCTGGCCTGTGCGACGATCGTGGCGACGGCGGCGCGGCTGCTGTCAGATGTCCGCAGCAGCGGGGCCACGCCGCTGCGCAAGTGGGCGCTGTTAAGTGCCGTGTTTGTGCTGGGATTGTTGTTCTTCGGCGCGCTGGTGACGGGCACCAGCTCGGCGTTGGGCTGCCTGACCGATTGGCCGTTGTGCCGCGGCGAGTTGATTCCCAATTCGACCGCGCTCAGTACCTACATCAACTGGTTCCATCGTTTCTTCGCATTGATTACGGGCGGCGTATTGGCCTACACCACGCTGGTGGCATGGCGCAGCAAAGATCGACGGCACAGTGCGTGGATCACGGCAGCCTTGATGTTGAGCTGCTTCGTCATTCAGGCGGCAATTGGCGGCGCGGTGGTGCTGTCGCAGATTCATCTGGTGTGGCGCGGCTTGCATCTGGCGATGGCGGCGGCGACGTGGACAGCCTCGATTGTGTTGGTGGTGTTGGCAGTGCGATTGGGGCAAACGCAGACGGCGGATTCACGCCAACCCGATCGGGCCGCCTCCAGCCGATCGGCTGGCAATGCGCCTGCCGCGAGTGAGACGCCGTTGACGCGCAAACAGATCATCGGCGCCTAC
>Ga0209254_10002752_pt1 | contig 16016 bp, 15 predicted proteins | sample FrelakmetDIP11DI_FD_187148 | JGI IMG/M metagenome (GOLD analysis project Ga0209254, IMG submission 187148) | Freshwater lake sediment microbial communities from the University of Notre Dame, USA, for methane emissions studies - DIP11 DI (SPAdes)... | ecosystem: Environmental > Aquatic >... | reverse complement strand
TAAAACTTCAAAAATGCCTTTCTTTCTCTCTCCGGTCCAATCTCTGCAAACATTTTAGATGCTCTCAGGATTTACCCGCTCCCTCCCGTTAGGGCTAGCACTACGAAAGATGTGTGCAAAAATTACGAAGGAGTTTCTCAAAACACCCAAACCTGGAAATAATAGAGGGGGACATTTTATCTTGGCTGCCACGATTTAATTCTGAACGCGAGTTCAAACTCATTGGCTCTTTGCCCTACTATATTTCCTCACCCATACTGCACGAGGTGGTTAAAAAGTGCCCACAGGTGGTTAGGGGAGTGTTTATGGTGCAAAAGGAAGTGGCGGTAAAATTGGTAAAAAAGGCGCCGGACGCGTCTTACTTATCCACCTATTTGCAGACGTTTTTTGAGATCACACTTTTAAAAGTGGTGCCCAGCACCCTTTTTGAACCCGTACCTAAGGTAGATGGGGCGGTAGTTCAACTGGCCCGTTTGGACAAGCCATTAGTTGGCATGGACCAACAGGACAGATATAAAAGCTTTTTGCACAAAGGTTTTTCCAAACCCAGAAAGATGCTCAACAAAGTATTTGCTAAGGATCTTCTGGCGGAGGTAGGTCTAGATGAGAAACTAAGGCCGCAGCACATTCCGGTGGAAAAGTGGGTGGATTTGTTCAAAAAGTTGATGGCCTAATTTTCCGTAATGACTATGGTCTTTATGACCACATCTTTCAAAGGCTTGTCGTTGGGACCTTTTTCCACCAAGGATATCTTATCAGCCACATCCAGGCCCTCTACCACCTGGCCGAAGTTTGTGTGGTCCCCGTCAAGCCAGGGAGTGGCCTCCTTGGTAACAATGAAGAACTGACTGCCGTTAGTGTTCTTGCCGGAATTTGCCATGGCCAAAGAACCTTTGACCAGACGAAGATCCCGGACTATTTCGTCATCAAAAGAGTATCCCGGTCCGCCGGTGCCGGTGCCCAGCGGGTCACCTCCCTGGATCATGAAGTCCGGTATGACCCGATGAAAAATGAGCCCGTCGTAAAAAGCGATATTAGCCAAGTGGACAAAGTTGTTCACCGTGTTAGGAGTTTCCTTTTCGAATAGATCTACCTTAATATCCCCCAGGTTAGTTTGTATGATGGCTTGGTAGTCAACACCCTCCTTTAGTTTAAAGGCCGGAAGTGTAAGCTTTTTGTCAAGTTGCGATCTTTGGGATTCGAATCCTTGGGGGCCAGAACCGTCTGGTTGAGCTGTCTTGTCCGAAGGATTTAATTCTCCGGCCAAGCTTGTGTCCAACCCCTGGGAGTCTTCCAGGACATTTGTGGTGGGGATGGCCCCTGACTCAACGCTTTGACTGTCAGATGACTGATTAGACCTGCTCTTACCTACCTTGATGAGCACCAAAAAGCCCAGCAAAACTAATATTAGTATACCAACGCTGATTATAATATCCTTGGTGTTCATTGCTTACATAAATTAGCACATTTTCATTTTTAAGCCAAGAGGCTTCAGCTTGTAAGAAAAAGGCAAAAATTCTATACTTGCTCCATGTACAGGCATATAGTCCAGTCCCCCCAATGGGCAGAGATCAAAAGAAAATACGGCAACGATTCTGTAGAGGTGGGGGATGTATTTTATACGAAGCATAAGATCCCCTTTTTAGGGAGTTACTTTGCTTATTGTCCAAGAGTCGATCCGGAAAAAATTGACTTCGAAAAATTACGAATTTCCCTTAAAGAGAACAACTGCGTAGGGCTCACTTTTGATGTGCCAAATGTAATCAGTGGAACTCCAGAAGAAACAAAGGCCCTGGAAATATTCAAACAAAAAGATGTTAAACTTTCATGCAGATCAGAATTTGCCACCGCAAATTTCTTATTGGATATTAAACCAACAGAAGAAGAACTTTTCAATGGTATGCACTCAAAGCATAGATACAATGCCAGATACGCCCTTAAAAAGGGTGTGACCATTGAGTTGGCAGAAAATGATCAGGATTTTGATGAATTTTTCAAGATCTTCAAAATAACCGCTCTTAGACAAAACTACCACATAAGACCAAAAAGATATTATCAGTTGATCTGGGAGGAACTTCATCCCAAAGACATGTGCCACATACTCATTGCCAAGTACCAACAGGAGGTATTGGGCGCCTGGATGCTGTTTGTCCATGAGAAGGTGCTGTACTATCCATACGGAGGTTCCACCCAGGACAACAAGAACCTTTTTGCCAGCAATGCACTGGGCTGGGAAAGCATAAGGTTTGGTAAGAGCAAGGGCTGTGAATTGTTCGATATGTGGGGGGCGGCCGATGATCTAAATGACGAATCTGATCCCTATTTTGGCTTTACTAATTTTAAGGCCAAGTTCAATGGGCGCCACGTAAAGTATATGGATTCTTACGATATTATCATCAATCGTCCGCTGTACTTGCTATTCACCCGGCTCAACGACATCAGATGGAAGCTATTGGAGATGGGGATCATAAAGTGACCTATTTAAGTCTTAGGCAATCGGATGAATGGACTAAGTACCTGGAGTTTCTGGGCTGGAAAATAATCTCTACTAAGAATGGCTTAAAGGTTTGTCTGATGAAAACACCGCTGGGAGCTGTTTCCAAAGTGCAAAGGCCAAAGGTCTTTCAAAAAAAGGATCTGGACGAGATTGAAAGCATTTGCGAAAAGGACAGGTGTATGTTCATCAAGATAGAACCTGGTTTTGGTCAAGATGAAGGTCTTTTAAAAAAGAGAGGTTATGTGGTCAGCCGATTTCCCCTGACACCCCCTTCGACCATGCTCATGGAGCTGACCAAAAGCGAAGGTCAGCTATGGGAAAGAGTTTCCAAAAGCGGCAAATATCAGATAAATCGGGCTAAAAGGGAAGGTAATCGCACGGAGTTTTTTCCAAACCCCAGCACTAAACAACTGGAAATATTTTATGTTATTGCTAAGGATACGGCTAAAAGAGGCAGGTTTTATCTTCAACCATTTAGAGACCTAGCAAAAAAAAGGGACATCTTTAAAGACAGATGTTATCTTACGGAAGTGTACGATGAAGATAATCAATTAATTAGCGGCAAGGTGTTTTTCGGGGCGGGAAACTGCGCCACTTACATAAATGGTGGCACTTCGGGCGAGGGCAGAAAAGGTAAGGGCGGTTATCTTCTCATGTGGCATGGCATACTGTATTTCAAGAATTTGGGTTACGAGCTGATTGATCTTGAGGGCGTGGACGATGACAGATTTCCTCTATTTACCAAGAACTGGGGAGGTTTCAGCCACTTCAAGGAAAAGTTTGGGGGAACCGTGTTGAAGTTGCCACCCCCGTATATAAAGTATTACAACCCCATATTAAAGTTTATGGCCAGATTTCAGGATCTACCTTTGTAGACAAAGGGGCAGACCTCTTTAAAATCGCACCAGCCGCAAGGCATACCCGGTTTAGCAGCGAACTCTCCGGATCTTATTTCCTTAATGATCTCCTCGGTCTCCTTTTTTTTATCAGAGAGCTGCTTAGCTGATCTGGTAGTAGATAATTTTTCTCCACTTTCCAGATAGTAATAAGTTAGTTTTTTTGGTTCCACGCCCAGAGCTTCTTTGGCGGCAATAGCATAAAAAGCTACCTGATCGTCTTTGTCCACTTCTTTTTGGGTTGGGGTGTTGCCCGTTTTATAATCGATTATCTCTACGCCATCTTCCAAGGGATCAATGCGGTCTATTCGGCCGTAGAATCTTATGCCGCCAATTGTTAAATTGAAAGGTTTTTCCAGCTCTAAAGGTTTAACTTTATCTTTTTTATGTCTAATATAATATTTTTCGAGCAGTTTTTTACCGTCCTCAAAACGCAGATTTCTGTGCTCCTCGTTTATGTAACCCAGAGGGTGCCAATTTTTTTCGTACAAGGTTAAAAGTTCATTAAGTGAAACATCGCCAAACAACAACTTAGAGTGAAAGTCGCGCAAGGTGTCGTGAATGGTGATACCAAAACTCAAGTTATGGCTGGGGGAGGCGGGGACGTTTAGGACATAGCTGTATTTGTATCTTAGCGGGCAGATTTTATACGTATCAATCTGGGAAAAGCTTAGTGATCTTGGTGTAAAATCTTGTTTGGCCATCAACCGGTCCCTGTATCCGGACTCAACCCCAAACAGCGCCCTTTGGCCGGATCTTTTAGCGGTAATATCCTCTGAGTTAACATCAGTTATCTTGAGGCCGGTTTCTTCTAGATAGCCGCTGGGGCCCTTTTCTCGGACACCGCCGTAGTTTTTAGCCAGGGTCAGGTAGAGGTACTTCTCGGCCCTGGTCATACCCACGTAAAATAGACGTCTCTCCTCCTGCAGGTGTTCGTCTCCGGAGGGTAAAGACTCTTTGACCAGATCGTCAGGCAGTTCTATCATGTCGCCGCGATTGCGGGTGGGGAACCGACCAGACACTAAATTAACCATAAAGACCACCGGAAATTCCAGACCCTTGGCGGAGTGTACGGTAAGAAGATTAATGGTATCCACATCCTCAATTTCAGCCTGGGCGGGATTGTCCCCAGCCTCTATGAGCAGATCAATGTAGTCCACCAAGCTGACCAGCGTTGGTAGCTGTTTTGTTTCAGAGCGGTAGTCAATCTCAAATTTTTTCACCACGTTGAGAAACAGATCAAGGTTCTTGATACTTAATTGATTTTCCAAAGTTTCTGCTTCCAAATAAGTATTCAAATAACCTGATTCGTGGACCAGATCATAAACCAGCTGGACGGGCAAGGCCTTGGTTATTTTATCCTGGTACTTAACAATGAGCTTGCGCAAACACTGAAGCGGCTCGTTATCTGTATCTAAAATGAGTTCCCAGATATCCACTTTTTTATATTTTGACTGGGCTAAAAGATAGGTAATGGTGCTTTGGGGGATGCCAAAACAATCCATATTAAGAACTCGGTACAGGCTCAATGAATCCTTGGGATTGATAATGACTTTGAGCAAAGCCAGCATATTTCGAACCTCGTCCTGATCATAAAGTCCTCGGTTGCCCACCAGCTGATAGGGCAGGCCGTGTTTTCTCAGCGCCATTATGAAGGCGTCCAGATGATTATTAGCTCTGGCTAATATGGCCACATCTTTATAAGTGTACGAAGGCTCCCTGGCCAGCACCTCCAGTATTTTGGAGATGACCAGTTCAACCTCATCATCAACTGTATCCACCTGCAGGATCTGCGGGGGTTGCCCCCGCTCCCTTGTTGAGGCGGTAAGCTTTTTTGATATACCTAATTTTGATTCCAGGGTGTCCGGATTATTATTTTGTATAAGCTGATAGGCGGGGTCAAGTATCTTTTGAGTGGATCGGTAATTTTGGGTCAAAGTGACCATGTTGGCCTCTGGGTAATCCTTCATGAACTCCAGAATGTTAGAAACCGCCGCCCCCCGGAACTTATATATGGACTGTGAATCATCCCCCACAACCAGCAGGCTTCTTTCGCCCATTTCTTGTGGGCAGAGAAGCTTGACCAATTGGTACTGGGCATAGTTGGTGTCTTGGAATTCATCCAGCAGAACGTGCCGGAATTGTGCCCTGTATTCTTGCAATATATTGGGTCTTTTTTTAAATAGTTCCAAGCACCAATTTATTAGATCTCCAAAGTCAAGTTTCGAATTGGCCAACTTGATCTCCTGGTATTTTTTATAGATGTAGGAAAGCTCCCGCCACCTTTCCACTTCTTCCTGGGTTCCGGTTATCCCCCCACAGTACTTGGTAAACTCATCCGGAGTCACGCACTCGTCCTGCAGACGGGAAATGAATTTTAGAATAGCCGATATAAACTTGGTGGGATTACCCAGCGGACGGAAATATTTCAGTTCAAATTGGAAAAGATTCTGTCTGAGAAGCAACCACTGATCTGGTCCGGAGATTATCTTATAACCTGGGTCCAGTCCCATTTCCAAACCCTCAGCTTTTAGTATTCGATCGGAAAAGGCATGGAAAGTGCTGATCCAGGGTTCCTCATATCCTAAAGGCATGATATCCGCCACCCGGTCTGACATTTCCTGCGCCGCCTTTTCCGTGAAGGTCAGCGCCAATATTTCCTTGGCACCCACACTCTTTTCATTCATGAGGTACCTGATGCGCTCAGAGATAACCCGGGTCTTGCCCGTGCCGGCTCCAGCCACAACCAGAACCTGGCCAAAACCATGCCGCACCGCCTGTTTTTGCTCCAAATTAAGTTGCAATTTTTGGTCCTTTGGCATATAAGGATTATAACCTAAATAAGAATAACTAAGACAAGGAGGAGTCGATGGACGTCAATCGGAAGTTCTTTGCCAGCACACCGTTGTTTCTGTTCGTGCTGATCGTGGGATGGCTGGTGTGGGCAGCCCTTTTTTTCCCGGCCATATTGTTGGTGGTGAAACTCTTTCTCACCGGACCGACGGGATTGTCCAGCGCCATCAAGCCGGCCGGGCTCTTGCTGGCCTCGCTCATCTACGGGCTGCTCTACCTAGGGTCTGTTATCTGGCTGGATGACCGATGCGCTGAAAATCATCCCCAGCTGAACCAGGATTTGGGCGATTTGACCTAGGCTGAAAACCTCAGGGAGGAGGTGTTTAGTGGCACGAAGCTGGGGCAGACAGATCTATCGTGTGGAAAGGGTCCTGCGCATGAGGCAGTGGCTTCCGCTGATAGACTACACCCAGGCATCCCAGACCCTGGACTTTATTCAGGATCTGCCATACTGGAAAAAGGAGGTTTCACGGAAAAAACTGCACATTTCCGTTGTGCCGCCTTCTTCCTATGCCATCAAATCCGGGATGCGCCATCATCGGCGGACCAGAAGCTTTGTTCTGACGTTGAGTATGGGTGAGTGTAGTGTTGGACGCATCATTCATGAGGCTCCCCACGCCGCGTTGTATTTTGAGCGCCCGGAACATGGAGATAAATACCTGAGGTGTTGGCTCAACCTGTGGCAGATCATGTCCCATGCGGATGAGTACCGCCCGGTGTTTGCCTATCTGAGGCGTTTGGGAGTGCCGGTGGATGAGTTCTTGTCATGACGTAGTATTGTAACCTATCACTTCTGCCCGGGGGGGAATCTTGTCTTTGTCCAAAGCGGACGAGGTTTCCCCTTGCTTTTTTCAACTTGACCAATAATATGACCCATAGTATAATAGGGGAAGCTGATAAACCGAGATCAAGGAGTGAATATCATGACACCTCAGATAACTAATCGTTTAGGTTGGCTGTATTGGGGGAGCACCGTTATGGTCTTCTGCCTCATCCTCGCCGTCTTTCTGGGTTGGTTCGCACCGGGTGCGGCGGAATGGTCGTGGCAGGTGATGCTGAGCCTGGGCTTTATCGCCCTCATGATTGGAATTCTCGCTCGGAACAAGTAACACTATCAGGGCCCTGGAGGCAATCGTAAAAAATACCCTCAGGGCTCTTTCTTTTTTAATTTCTAGACCAGTTTTTTGGTTTCTTCAGGGTTGCCTAAGGTCTGAGTGCTTTCGATCTTACCGAAGAGTTTAGTGAATTTTATCTTAACCATATCCATAGCCTTGTAAGTTCTGGTCACGTGGCCTTCCAGCACACCCAGCTCCTCGTTAAATTTTTCCGCTTCTGATTTTATTCCACTTAATGATTTCAATATCTCCCCGGCATGTTTTTGTAGCTCACTTTGTTGGTAGGCCACCAGAATAGCCCGCATCTGATAATTCAGAGTATTAGGCGAAGTGATAAAAATACTCTTATTTCTGGAATAATCCTCAATTTCTGAGGTGTTAACCACCAGTTCATAGAAGACATTTTCTGATGGCACATACATGATGGCAAAGTCGACTGTGCCCTCTTCCGGGAGGATGTGCTTGGAGGAAATCTCGTCTATCTTGGCCTTTACATCCCGGACGAATACTTTTTTATACTTATCTCTGGCCTCTTGGGTATCCTGCGTGACCATTTCCTTGAAATTTTCCATGGGAAATTTGGAATCGATGGGGATAAGACCTTTTTCGGTTATCACCACGGCATCACACACCGCCCCATCCTTGAACTTATATTGTGTTTTAAACAGATCTTTAGGCAGACAATTTTCCAATATTTCATATAAAAATTGTTCCCCCAAGCCGCCCCTTAATTTTGGAGATTTCAGCACATTGCTTAAGTCCTTCATATCCCGGCCAAATTCGCTGATACCTCCTAGCTCCTTTTGCACCTGCTGTATGACCTTGGCGGAGTTTTCCAGCCTTTCCCAAATGATCTTGCTCTGTTCGGTCATGGCCTGGCGTTGGTTATTTAATTGTTCCTGGAGGGTTTGATTTTGATCCTTCAACCGACTGTCTACCGAGCCCTTCATGTCTTTTAGCCACTCCATCAATACTTTACTGTCCTCAGTGTTTGTTATCTCACTTTTCAATTTTTTTATTTGGGAAGAAAAGGCAAATATTATGATGCCTGCGGTACCCAGCACTAATAGAACAAGCACGGTTAGGGTTTGCATAGAGATCATGTGCTAATTTTATCAGAATAAAAAAATTAAGCGAGGTTACGGGAATTTAGTGCTATTATCATATTATGCCAAAGTTTCTGTACACTGTTGTTGTTCTATCGGTGCTGTTTTGGCTGCTTTTTGTCCGCCACGCTTATAATCTTGGTCCGGACAGTCTCGATCGAGTGCTTGTTTTTTTGTTACTGCTGTTTTTAGCCCTGATGTCAACTTTATCCCTGCCTATTTATTTTTATCTCCATATTAAAGCTCCCGCCTTTAGTAATTTAAGATATCTGTACCGAAAAAGCATCAAGTGGTCCACCTACTTATCTTTAGGTGTTGTCGCTTTTTTAGGTATGCGGGCTTTTGGCATAGATAATATCGTAAATGTCACGCTGTTTTTGATATTATATGTATTAGCTTTTTTCCAGATGCGGACTAAGAGGTAGTTATGAGCCCAAAGAAGAACCGTAAAGTATTCATTACCACAGCTATTGATTACACCAACGATGTGATCCATGTCGGCCATGCCTATGAGAAGATACTAGCCGACTGTCTGGCTAGATATTTCAGGTTGAAAAATGGGGAAGAAAATGTTCTCTTTACCACCGGGACAGATGAGCACGGTACGACCAATCAGAAAGCCGCCGAAGAAAAGGGGCTAAGTCCCAAGGAGCACGTTAATGAGGTATCTTTATTGGACAAGCAGCAGATAGAATGTTTGAACATTTCGTATGACAGATTTATTCGCACGACCGACCCGGATCACGAGGAGATGGCCGCGGATTTTTTTAGTCGTTCTTTGAAAAACGGTGACATCTACAAGAACAAGTACCAAGGTTATTACTGTGAGGGGTGCGAATCCCACAAAACTCTAAATGAGCTTGATGAAAAGAGGCAGTGTCCAAACCACCCCTCCCGTCAGATCCAATTATTAGATGAGGAAAATTACTTCTTCAGATGGTCAAAGTACGGGCAGTTTCTAAAAAAGATCATTTCGGACAACCAGCTGGTGATAAAACCCGAGGGAAAGAGATCTGAGATGCTGGCTTTTTTGGAATCTGGCCTTAAGGATATAACCGTTTCCCGCCCAAAATATAAAGTGTCTTGGGGCATCACTACGCCGCACGACTCAGAGCAGGTGATCTATGTCTGGTTCGACGCGCTGATAAATTACTTCACGGAAGGTTCCCGTAAAGGTTTTTGGGACGAAGATACAAAGATCATTCATTTTGTAGGTAAAGATATCGCCCGATGGCACGCCCTGCTTTGGCCAGCCATGCTTAAAAGCGCCGGATATAGGATCCCGGACGTTGTCTATGTGCATGGTTTTTTAAACCTGGAGGGGCAGAAGATAAGTAAGTCATTGGGAAATATCATCCGACCCGATGAGCTGGTCAGTCAGTTTGGAGCGGATGTGGTCCGATACTACCTGCTTAAATACGGTCCCGTGATGGAAGACACGAATATGTCAAAGGTCCATATGGGCTCAATATATAATGGTGAATTGGCAAACGGTCTTGGCAATACGGTGTCCAGACTGGCCCGTTTGGGAGAAACATCCGAGCTTGAATTTCCCGAGAAGGTAAAAGGTCCTGTTTTGGATGAACAAATCTTTTCGCCGTTGGAGGATTTCCGGGCCGATAAGGTCTTAACCAATGTTTGGAAGGAGTTGGCCGATCTGGACAAGCATATAAATGAACACCAGCCCTGGAGCCTAAAATCCAAGCCGGAGCTCAAAAAGGTCCTAGGGTATGAGGTGGATAAAATCAGGCAGATATCGGTTTGGCTCAGACCGTTCATGCCGGAGACATCGGCTAAAATTGATCAGCAATTTGCTTCGCCGAGGATAAGGTCGACTGGGGCATTATTTCCCAGGTTGCAGACACCCTAAAAATAGATGCTTATTGATTCACATTGCCACATTCCGCATGAAAAGTACCAACAATCGCCAGAACAGATAGTTTCTGAGGCGCTCCAGGGGGGAGTTGAGAAGTTGGTGACCATTGGCACATCACTGAAAGACAGCCAAGGTGTTCTGGAAGTCGCCCGGAAATTTGAAAATGTTTACGCCGTTGTGGGCATTTATCCGCATGAGGATCTGGGTCTGGATCTGCCTCGGTTAGAGGAGGGTTTAAAAGCATTGATATCTGAATCGGCCGGAAAAGTTGTAGGTATAGGCGAATGCGGCCTGGACAGACCGGAAAATCAGACCGACTACCCGGTCAGATCTCTGGAAGAACAACTAGAGCTATTTAAAATGCAGCTAGGTCTTGCGGTGCAAACAGGTCTGCCGGTTGTTTTGCATAACCGCGGGGCTGATCCTGAATTCATAGACATATTGGGAAAATATAAGAACACTGGATTAACGGGTGTAGCGCACTGTTATTCGTCAGACTGGGAGTTTGCCAAAAAACTTTTACACCTGAACTTCTATGTATCTTTTTCCGGCCTGGTTACTTACCCAACCACCAGCCCCAGCATTTTGGAAGCCGCCAAAAATATTCCCCGGGACAGGCTTATGGTAGAAACCGACTCACCCTATATGCCTCCGCAGGGCCACCGGGGAGAAGTAAACTACCCAAAATATGTTAAAATAACCGCCGAAAGGATTGCCGAGATAAGAAATACCCGCCCGGAAGAAATAGAGAAATACACATACGAAAACACCTGCCGACTATTTAAAATATGAACCTAACAGAGTTAGAAAGACACGATAGACTTATACAGCGAGTGGGGGAGATAGTCCCCGGGCTACTAACCTGGGCGGTCATCCTCAGCCCGGTGTGGCTGGGGCTTTTATATCCTAAGGCCATGGTTTACATTCTGACCTTCGTCACTTTGTACTGGTCTTACATGGCGGTTATGAACACCCTAGGTTTGGTGGTAGGTTATCCAAGATATAAAAAGGAAATGGCTGAGGATTGGTATAAGAGGTGTCTGGACCTGGACTTTAGCAGTTTACCGGATAAACCTACTTTACCGCCGAGTCTGGAGGAACTGAAGCATTTTATTTTAATTCCCTGTGTGAACGAGCCCCGTGAGGTTCTTGAGGATTCTTTTAATGCCCTTTTAAACCAGACCTATCCCGTGAAAAGTTTTACTTTGGTATATACCATTGAGGAAAAATATGCCCAGAAAACCAAGGAGACCATAAAAAGCATTGTTCTGCCCCATTTAGACAAGTTCGAAGAGATCCTAATCTTTGTGCATCCGGCCGGCATACCAAGTGAGGCCAAGGGTGTGGGCGGGGCGAATCGGACCTGGGGAGCCAGCCATGCGGTCAGATACCTCATCTCCCGAGGCAGGAATATGAGAAACTATATATTTTCTTCTTTTGATGCCGACCATATTACTAATAGTCAGTATATGGCCCGCTTGACCCATTTGTATCTGACCGTGGGAGAGCGGGATAATCATTTCTATTCCACCTCGGTCCATCTGTTCAATAACAACCATTGGCGGGTACCCTCCATGGCCCGGATCGAGGCCAATTTTGTGACCCTTGGCACCCTGTCGCACAGGAGCATCCCCTGGGGGCTGAGTAGTTTAACCAAGGATACCTTTGCCGCTTATTCCTGTTCCCTCCAGACCTTGATAGACAGTGATTATTGGGATGTCCAGTTGGGTGTAGACGACACCCTGTTTTTTTGGCGGGCTTTTTATATCCGTGACGGTAATTTCAAACTCGCCCAGCACTACATTCCATATTCAGCCGATGCGGTGGAGGGCAAGAATTATTGGGACGCTCATAAAAGTTTGTACAAGCAACTTTTAAGATGGGGCTGGGGGGCTTTGGAAGTTCCACTTTCTATGAAAGTATTTCTCAAGAGCAACCGCATATCTTTTGCTAAAAAATTGCTTTGGACGTACGACCATCTAAAGACCAGAATCATAAGGGTTAACATGGTCTACCTACTCACCTTTGGATTTGCTATTTTAACCACGGTCAATCCAGCGGTAAAACAAAGTAGCTTTGCCTATAGTTTGCCGGATGCTATGAGCTGGGTCTTAAGTTTTACCTTAGTTTTTCTTATTCCCCCAACCTATTATCGGGCTAAACTCACTCCCCCCATGCCTAAAGATTGGCCGTGGTGGAAAAAGATCGTGATAAATTTGGAAGGTTTGGTGGTAGTAGTAAATCTGCTGACTTTTTCCTTCTTCCCCTTTGTGGATGCCCAGACAAGGATGATGTTTGGCAAGAGGATGAAGGATTTGTATCACACACCCAAAGTTCGTTAATATTGCCTTAATCATATGAATGACTTTACAAAACCCTTGTTTGGAAAAATAGTCTACAGTAAGACCTACACCAAATTTAAAAAGACCATAAACGATCTTAGGAAAAGATTTTCCGACAAGATATTTACCATACTGTTTGTGAATCTTGCCCTGGTTGTTTTTCAATTCATTTACCTGAGGCTAAGATATGCTTTTGTGAACTCGCAGATCCCGCTTTGGTACACCAAGATGTGGGGAGACTACCAGCTGGCTGGTAAGGACTGGCTCTACCTTTTTCCAGCGATGAGTTTGCTCATTTTAGTTGCCGGCCTGGTCTTTACCCTGCCGATCAGAAGATACTATGCTAGGTACGGCATGGCCCTCATTGGCATCTTTACCATAAGCACTAATATCATGCTTACCCTTTCTCTGGTTAGGATTATATTCAGAGCTTCAGCACCTTTTAAGTACTTGGTAAATCCCATTTACGTGGACCTGATTATTCCGGGGTTAGCCGCGTTTATCGCCATGCATTTCATCTTACCCAGGTTCATAAAGTACGCTCGCGAGAAAGATTTGGTAACCAGTCCCGAGATCCATACCCACCCGGGAATGCTACTTTCCGAACCATCAGCCAGAGGTGGGGGTTTCATATATGGCGTGGCCCTATTAGCTTTGTCCGTCCTTTTTGTGGGGCTACCTTCCTATCTAATTGCCTTTTACGTGGCCTTGTTTTTGATTTCTTTTTTAGGTTTACTGGATGATTACCAAAACACGCACCCGGAAACAAAATTCAGATTTTTAGAAAATCCCTCCGTCAGGCTGGGATTACTGTTTCTGGTCGTGGGAATTGTTTCAACTATGGGTACAAAGATATTTTCTATTTCCAGCCCATTTGGGGAAGGTTCCCTGATCTTTGGTTCGCAAATCCTGTCTGCCCTGGTCACCACTATTTGGATCGTCTGGTTGTTGAACGTTCTTTCTTGGTCGAACGGCATTGACGGTCAGTATTCCGGTATTGTGGGCGTGGCTAGTGTACTTATTATCCTGCTGGCCTTGAGGTTCGATCCTTTGAAGACTGAAGATACGAAGGTAGCCATAGTAGCGGCTATATCGGCCGGGCTGGCCTTTGGTTTTACTAAATTCACGTGGCACCCATCAAAGATCCTGTGGGGTTTTGGTGCCATGTCTGCCGGATTGGCGCTGGCGGTATTGTCCATTCTCATCAAGGCTAAGGTGATAACCTCTATAATAATAATACTCATTCCCTTTTTGGACGCTTTTGTCACAGTGCTTAGGCGTGTTCTGCAGAAAAAGAACCCCCTTAGAGGCGACCGGGGGCATTTGCACCACATTCTCTTATCCAGAGGTTGGGGTGTAAGAAAGATAGCCTTGTTCTATTGGATCACCACCGCCCTTTTTGGTGGTATAGGGTACCTGACAGCGGAAAAGCTAACCATCCAAATGGGTTTGACTCTGGTTGGTTTGGTGGCCTTCATCATCATTCTGCTGAATCTGAGTCTAAGAAAAGGTATAATGATGCCGGAATCTTCCCCGGAAGAAAAACGGGCTTAATGTTTTCTTAATTTTGTCGTTCTATATTTTTATTATATTTCCCTGCTTCTGCCGATATTGATATGAGAGTGTTGTATATAAACAATGATGCCGACTCTGCCGCCGATGTTTGCTCCGCCATGGATAAGCACTATCTGTTGGATGTGGCCCATGATGGGGAAGAGGGTGCCTATTTATCACAGGTAAATGATTATGCGGCCATTGTGGTTGAATCCGGGGATTCCACTCAGGCTAAGTTATGTCGGTCGGTGAGAGAAGAAGGCAGTCAAACACCCATACTGGTACTGTTGTCTAAGGATGATCTTCCAAATAAGCTGGTGTCCTTGGAGTATGGCGCAGACGCGGTCTTAACTAAGCCGGTGGATTCTCAGGAAGTGCTGGCTTATTTGAGAAATATGATCCAGCGCGCTTGCGGCAGCGGTAGTTCCCGACAGGTGTCGGTTGGGGAGGCCACCTTAGATTTTAAGGCCAAGGAAGTTTTTCGGCGTGGTCAGAGAATAAACCTATCCAGGAAAGAATTTGCCATTTTAGAGTGTTTGATGTTGAACAAAGGTAGGATAGTTTCCAAGGAGAAGTTGCTGGAACAGGCTTGGGAGCACGGTTTCGAAACCTTGTCCAACACATTGGAAGTTCACATCAAGAGTTTACGGGATAAGATAGATCGGCCATTCAAGAAGAAATTGATAAAAACGGTGTACGGTTTTGGCTACAAGATAGAGGAATAAAGGAAGGCATCGCCTCTTTCCTAACTAAGCCGCCTTGATGTCGTTTCCTAATATAAATTATTACAACAGAGAATAGCAATGGAGAGTGGGCATATTTGTTGTGTATAATTTGATAATCGACCAATTAATGCACAAGCATTGTAAAAAGAATGCGTTTACACTCATCGAGCTTATGGTCTCTGTTGTCATAATAGGGGCATTAGCTGGGGTGCTCATGATGATAATAAATCCGGCTAGGCAAAGAAATATTGCCGCCGACGCGTCGATTAAGGCAATGATCACTAAGACAAGCCTGGCAACGCAAGGTTACATCTCATCTTATAGAAGATACCCAAACGAAGCAGAGTTTTTCAACTCTTTTAACTCTGCAAGCATTACTCAAAAAGATGGAAATTCCTGTATCGTTGTTGGGGGTGCGCCTGATAATGAGTGCTTGTATCTAGTGCAGGGGATACAGCTTCCCGCCGCCTGCGATATATCCGGTTGGACGGGCACAGCTGCAGATGCCAATCAGTGCTTCTACAGATATCAGGGGGGGATCAATGGAGAGGTAGATAGATTTAGGATATATGTGAAGTCGCTCGGGCTAGTTAGTATCATCTACGTATATGACAACAAGCAGGGCGCTGGCATATACCAGTGCCCGATTACTGTTACAGATGCTGACGATTTGAGCGTGCTCTGCTCATTGGGGGTAGCTCCCGGCGGCGGGGGTGGAGGAGGTGGTGGTGGAGGAGGTGGCGGGGGCGGACCTATACCTGGAGGACCCCTGACTATTTCGACCGAAGATGCACCAGATGGTGATCAGAATCAGTATTATGAGACAAGATTTAATGCTGTGGGAGGGCAGCCGCCTTACAATTGGACGATTTCAGCCGGTGCTATTCCGGAACAACTTTTCACATACACAGAAAATAACGCCGGAGTTTTACAAGGAACTTCTCTTTATCCGGGAGAATTCACATTCACAATAAGGGTAACTGACAATGTGGGGGCCACCGCTGAAAGGGAGTATGCGATTGATATGAACCAAGGCTTATTGAGAATAGTTA
>Ga0209254_10002751_pt1 | contig 16019 bp, 16 predicted proteins | sample FrelakmetDIP11DI_FD_187148 | JGI IMG/M metagenome (GOLD analysis project Ga0209254, IMG submission 187148) | Freshwater lake sediment microbial communities from the University of Notre Dame, USA, for methane emissions studies - DIP11 DI (SPAdes)... | ecosystem: Environmental > Aquatic >... | reverse complement strand
GTGCGCCTCGGGCGGGCGCTTCAGGTTCACCAGCATCACGACGAACAGGTAGAGGACGACGATGCCGCCCGCGTAGACCATCACCTGGATGACCGCCAGAAACGGCGCGCGCAGCATCACGTAGAGCGCGGCGACGCACAGGAAGTCGGCCACCAGGAACAGGACGCTGTGCACGGTGCTCTTCGCCGTGATCACCAGGGCCGCGAACCCGAGGATGAGCGCCGCGAGAATGTAGAAGGCAGCTGCTTCGACCATGGTTCTCCGCTACGGGCGACGCCCCCTTAGAACAGCACCTTCAACAGGCCGGTCACCACCACGTTCAGGATGGCCAGCGGGATCAGCCACTTCCAGCCGAGGCGCATCAACTGGTCGTAGCGGTAGCGCGGCAGCGTGGCCCGCACCCACAGGAACACGTACAGGAAGCCGAACGTCTTCAGCATGAACCACGCCCAGCCGGGGACGAGGCCCAGGAACGAGAGGGCGGGCACGTTCGGGAACGGCGCCAGCCAGCCGCCGAGGAAGAGCGTCGTCGCGACCGACGACACGACGATCATGTTGGCGTACTCGGCCAGGAAGAAGAACGCGAACCGCATGCCCGAGTACTCGGTGTGGAACCCGGCCACCAGCTCCTGCTCGGCCTCCGGCAGATCGAACGGCGCGCGGTTGGTCTCGGCCAGGCCCCCGATGAAGTAGATCCCGAAGGCCACCGGCTGCATGAAGGCGAACCACCAGCCCTTCGCGAGCTGCGCGTCCACGATGCCCACCATGCTCAGCGTGCCCGACAGCATGATGACGGTGACCAGCGTCATCGTCACCGCGATCTCGTAGCTGATCAGCTGCGCCGACGCACGCAGGCTGGCCAGCAGCGGGTACTTGCTGTTCGAGGACCAGCCGCCCAGGATGATGCCGTAGATGCCGATGCCGGCCACCGAGATGATGTAGAGCAGGCCGACGTTCACGTCGGCGATCCGGCCGGGGATGTTCATGCCGAACAGCGAGAGGCCGCTCGCGAAGGGAATCACCGCGAAGGCGATGAGCGCCGGCACCAGCACGATGATCGGCGCGACGGTGAACACCCACTTGTCGGCGCGCACCGGCGTGATGTCCTCCTTGATGAAGAGCTTGAGGACGTCGGCGAGCGGCTGGAGGATGCCGTGCGGCCCGACGCGCATCGGTCCCAGCCGGACCTGGACCCAGGCCTGCACCTTGCGCTCGAGCAGCACGATGTACATCACGGTGACCAGCACGGCGGCGAGCACCGTGACGATCATGATCAACGGGACGATGACGGTTTCAACCATGAGCCGCGCATTCCTAGCGCCTAGCGCCTAGTCCCTAGCCTCTACCTGTCCACTTCCCCCAGCACGATGTCGATGGTGCCGATGAGCGCGACCACGTCGGCCACCAGGTGTCCACGCACCAGCTGCGGCAGCGCCTGGAGGTTGCAGAGCGACGGCGGCCGCACGCGGAACCGATACGGCGACACCGATTTGCCGTCGCTCACCACGAAGTAGCCCAGTTCGCCCTTCGGCGCCTCGATGGCGTGGTACGTCTCCCCGGCCGGCGGCTTGATGAGCCGGGGCGCCTTGCCCATGATCGGCCCTTCGGGGATGCCCTGCACCGCCTGCCGGATGATCCGCAGCGACTGCCTGAACTCCTCGAGCCGCACGAGGTACCGGTCGTACGTGTCGCCGCGGACGCCCAGCGGCACGTCGAACTCCATCTCGTCGTAGGCGGCGTACGGCTCGTCTTTCCGGACGTCCCGGTAGACGCCGGAGGCGCGCAGCGGCGGCCCGCACAGGCCCACGCCGATGGCGTCGGCCGCGGTGATGACGCCGATGTCCTTCGTGCGCTCCATGAAGATGCGATTGCCCGTGAGCAGCTGCTCGTACTCGGGCAGCTTCGACTCCTGCACGTCGCAGAAGGCCAGCACCTTCTTGTCCCAGCCCGGCGGGACGTCGACCGGCTGGCCGCCGATCCGCATCGTGTTGTACGTGAGCCGCGCGCCGCAGTACTCCTCGAACAGATCCAGCACCAACTCCCGCTCGCGCAGGCCGAACAGCAGCACCGTGAGCGCGCCGAGGTCGGCCGCGTGCGTCCCGAGCCACAGCAGATGGCTGGCGACGCGCTGCAGCTCCGACAGCACCGTGCGGATGTACCGTGCGCGCCGAGGCACTTCGAGGGAGTACAGCTTCTCAATCGTCTGGACGTAGCCGAGGTTGTTCGTCGCCGCCGCCACGTAGTCCATCCGGTCCGTCAGCAGGATGATCTGCGTGTAGTCGCGGTTCTCGCTCAGCTTCTCGATGCCCCGGTGCAGATAGCCAATCACCGGGTCGCAGTCGATGACGCGCTCGCCGTCCAGCTTGAGCACGAGGCGCAGCACCCCGTGCGTGCTCGGGTGCTGCGGCCCCATGTTGATGACGAGTTCGTCGGTGTCGAACATCGGGAGCGGCGTGTCGGTGTGCATGGTCTCGTGGCTCACTTGACGCCGACTTCCGCGGCCGCCTGGCGCGCCTTCAGCCAGTCCTGCGGGCTTTCCATCAGCAGCTCTCCCGGACCCTCGAGCGGGTAGTCCTTGCGCTGCGGGTGGCCCTGCCAATCCAACGGCATCAGTAGGCGCCTGAGGTCCGGGTGGCCGGTGAACGTCACGCCGAACATGTCGTAGACCTCGCGCTCCAGCCAGTTCGCCGCGGGCCAGACGCCGGTCACGCTCGAAACGGCCTCGTCTTCCGCCACCCGCGCCTTCACCCGCACGCGGTGGCGCAGCCTGATCGAATACAGGCTGGCGACCAGGTCGAACCGCTTCCCGGCGCGGGCCGGCCAGTCCACCGCTGTCAGGTCCGACAGGTAGTCGAACTGGCAGCCGGGCGTGTCGCGCAGGAAGGTGCACACCTCAGCGAACCGCTCCGCCGCGACAATGACCGTCCAGTCGCCGACCCAGTAGCTGACCTGTTCGACGGCACCCGCCACGCCCGACTGCAGCGCCGCCACGAACGCGGGCAGGGCCAGGTCGGCAGGCGGGGCCTGGTCCGGCGGCAGCGGCGGGGCCGCCGCCTTCGCCTCAGGTTTCGGCTGGGGCTTCGGCGGGGCCGCCTTCGCTTCGGGCTTAGATTCGGGTGCGGGCTTCGGGCCTTCGGACATCAACGCTCTCCGCCTACGCCCACTCGAGGGCGCCCTCCCGCCAGGCATAGAAGTACCCGACGACGAGGATGAACAGGAAGACGACCATCTCGATGAAACCGAACCAGGCCAGTTCGTCGATGATCACCGCCCACGGATACAGGAAAATCGTTTCCACGTCGAACACCAGGAACAGCATGGCCACGAGGAAGTAGCGGACGCTGTACCGGTCGCGGGCGTCGGTGGTCGGCTCGATGCCGCATTCATAGGGCTCGAGCTTCACCTTGCCGTACCGCTGCGGCGCAATCAGCCTCGCCACCAGCAGCGTGCCGATACCGAACGCCACCGCGACGAAAAAGAAAATCAGGATGGGAATCCACGAATTGACCATCGCCGGTTCACCTGGGAACGAGTTCGCGAGGATCGCTCGGGCACCTGCACACCGCTCCGGCGCGCTGGTACAGCCCTCGGGTTATAACATGCGGTCAGAAGCCCGGTCAAGGTGCCCAAGTGCCGTGCTGACAATCGTTTCGCGGAAACGATATACTGAACCTGAACCTGCCTCAGACAAGGACGTGTCATGGTGAAAGCGCGCCGGTTGTCCGCGGCCGTCAAGGCCAGGCTGGGGGTGTTTGCGGCCGCCTCCGCCCTGTTGATCGCCGTTCCGTCGGCCGCCCAGACCATTGAGCGGGAGATGTTCGTCAGCGTCCTCGACCAGGGTGGCAAACCGGTCCTCACGCTGGGCGTCCCGGATTTCATCGTCCGCGAGGACGGGCGCGCCCGGGAAGTGCTCCGGGCCAGGCGGGCGACGGACGTCATCGACATCGCGCTGCTTGTCGACAATAGCCAGGCTCTCCTCGGCCAGGTCAGCGACGTGCGAAAGGGCCTGGAGGCGTTCATCGCGCGGATGCGTCCCCATGCGCAGATATCGATTGTCGGGCTCGGGGACCGGCCGACGATCTACGCCGACTACAGCAACAGCCCCGAACAGCTCGCCCGCGGCGTGGGGTTCATCTTTCCGATCCAGGGCGCGGGCGCCTACGTGCTCGACGCGGTGGGAGAAGTGCTGAAGGGCCTGGAGAAGCGGAAGCCCGAACGGTCGGCCGTCGTCGTCGTCTTTGCCGGGGGCAGGGAGTTCAGCACGGGCAGCTACCAGCCCTTGATTGACGGTTTGAAGGCTCGAGGCACCGCCCTGCACGTGCTCACGATCGGCGCGACGACGCCGCCCGATGTGCAGACGACCGAAGGGCGCAACCGCGAACTGTTGTTTGACCGGGGCACCAGCGAGACCGGCGGCCGGCGCGACAACCTCCTGACGTCGATGGCCACGACCGACGCGCTGGAGGCGCTTGCGGCTGAACTGCTCGGACAGTACCGCATCACGTTCGCCAGGCCCGACGCACTCGTCCCGCCGGAGAAGACCGAGGTCACCGTGCGGCCGGCCGGCCTCAAGGCCAGGGGCATCCTCATCCCGCAGCGGCCCGCCGCGAAATGAGCCACGGGCGTGCCTGGCCTCGGGCCGCGGCTGCGGCCCTGGCGCTGCTGGCGGCCGGTGCTGTGCCGCGCCTGCTGGCCGGAGAGCCCGGCGCGCCGGCTCGTCCGCAGAGTCAGGCGGCGCCCACTTTCCGCAGCGGGGTCGATCTTGTCGCCCTCAACGTCACGGTGACGGACCCGTCGAACCGGTACATCACCGACCTCGGCGCCGAGGACTTCGTGGTCTTCGAGGACGGTGTCAGGCAGGAGATCGGGTACTTCAGCCGAACCAACCTCTCCCTGTCGGTTTCGCTGTTGCTCGACAGCAGCGCCAGCATGGAAGACAAGATGCGAACCACGCAGGAGGCCGCCTCCGGGTTCGTGCAGAGTCTCCGGCCTGAGGACCAGGCGCAGGTGGTCGACTTCGACAGCCGGGTCCGCGTGGTCGCCCCGTTCACCAACTCGAAGGCGGACCTCGAAACGGCGATTGCGTCCACCGTGCCGGGCGGATCGACGTCGCTCTTCACGGCGATCTACATCGCCCTGCGAGAGCTGAAGAAGACCGAGACCCGCGGCATGGAGGATCGCCGGCGCCGTGCGGTCATCGTGCTGTCCGACGGCGAGGACACATCCAGCCTCGTGTCTTACGACGAGGTGCTGGAGCTGGCCAAGCGCACGGAAACCGCGATCTACGCCATCGGTATCCGTTCGACGGGTGAGAAGGGCACGAACAAAGCGTCCGGCCAGTCGGATTTCGCGCTGCGCCAGCTGACCACGCAGACCGGCGGGCGAGTGTTTTTCCCGTCGTCGGCCGACGATCTGCGGTCGATCTACGCGCTGATCTCGCAGGAACTGTCGAGCCAGTACCTGGTGGGCTACACCTCCGCGAATGCGAAGCGTGACGGCGCGTGGCGCCGCATCAACGTCCGCGCGAGCCGTCCCGGCGCGACCGCCCGCACGCGGATGGGGTACTACGCTCCGGGCGGTTGATCGCGGCCGCAGCCTGCCGCCGGTCTGATATGCTTGGCCCGCTTGCGTCGCTCCAGGGCGGGTGTGTCATGCCAAATCGTCCAAAGGTCTGTTTCATCGGCGCCGGCCCCGGTGATCCCGGGCTGCTGACGCTGCGGGGCGCCGCCTGCCTGGGGCGCGCGGACGTCATCATCTACGATGCGCTGGTGCACACCGCCGTGCTGCGGCACGCCCGGCCGGGCGCCGAACGGATCGACGTCGGGCGAGCCGCGCCGCAGGGCGCCGACTGCGATGCCATCGCCTATCTGCTCGTTGAGAAAGTACGCGAGGGCAAGCAGGTGGCCCGCCTGAAGTGGGGCGACCCCTTCATCTTCGACGACGGCGGCGAGGAAGCCTTGTTCCTCCACGAGCACGGGATCCCGTTCGAGGTCGTGCCAGGCGTCCCGGCGGCCGTCGGCACGCCGCCGTACGCCGGCGTCGCCGTCACCTACCGCGGCGGAGGCGACACGCTGACCCTGGTGCGCGGGCACGAGGGCGCCAGCGGCAAGCTCCCGAAAGTCGACTGGACCAGCCTGGCGCGCCTCGACGGCACGATCGTCTGCTACGCCGGCCCGAGCCAGCTGCCGGCGATGCTGTCGGCCCTGCGCGATCACGGCCGGCCGGCCGACGAGCCCGTGGCGCTCATCTACAACGGGACGCTCGCGACACAGCGGACCATCGTCGGCACGCTCGGGTCGCTCGCGGAGGCGGCGCTGCCTTCCGACCCGCGTCCGGCGATCGTGGTGGTGGGACGCGTGGCGGCGCTGCGCGAACATCTCCGCTGGTTCGACGTCAAGCCGCTGTTCGGCCGCCGGGTTGTTGTCACCTGCCCGCGGGAACAGGCGCGCGAGCTCACGGAATTGCTCGAGGACCAGGGCGCGCATGTGATGCTCGCGCCCACCGTCCGCCTGGCGCCCGTTGACGACTACACGGAGCTCGATGCCGCCTGCGCCGACATCTCGCGATTCGACTGGGTGGTTCTGCCGAGACTGAGCGGCGTCGAGGTGTTCCTGCGGCGCCTGTTCGCCGCCGGGGTCGATCTGCGGAGCCTGAAGGGCGTCGGGTTGTGCGCGATCGGCCACTCGGCGGTCGAGCGCTTCGCCGCCGTCGGCCTGCGCGTGGACGTGGCCAGGGCCGAGTTCAGGCCGGATGCGATTGTCGAAGCCCTCTCGGCCGGCAAGGGCCTGCGCGGGCGCCGCGTCCTGCTGCTCCAGGCCGAGGGGACCCGGGACATCCTGGGGTCCGAGCTGCGCAAGGCCGGAGCGGAGGTCGTCGAGATCGGCGCCTACAGGACCGTGCGGATCATGCCCGGCGACGCTGGGGAGCCGGATCTGTACAAGATGCTGCTCGAGCGGCAGGTGGACGTCATCACGTTCACCAGCCCGTCCACGGTCGTCGAGTTCGCGGACATCCACGGCAGGGACGCGGTGGCGGACGTGCTGCGGACGACGATGGTCGCGTGTGTGGGGCCCGTCACGGCGCAGGCGGCGGTCGCGCTCGGCGTGATGCCGGCCATCGTGCCCGAAGAGTTCACCGTGCCGGCCATGGTCGCCGCGATCGTGCGGCAGTTGCGCGGCCCCGGCGCCCCAGCCTCGAGCTGAGGCCCCGGAGCCGTCTTGAACCGGGCGACCCCTCGCCGCTAGTTGAAGGCGACCGTGTGCGCGTGGCCGGCGTCGCTCGACGACTCCTTCGACACGCGCTGGTTCGCCGCGATAGCGACCAAGTCTGATCCGCTCAGGGCCACCGTGTGCGGGTGGGCCGACGTGCCCTGGATGTTGAGCGTGATGCCGCCCGAGGCGCCAAGCTGCGCCGAGGCAACCACCGCCGCGTGGCCATGGTTCGCGCTGATGGATCCGGTCCGATCACCGCCGGAGGTCGAACTCGAGCCGGCCGGGCTGGGCGAGGCGGGGGACCCCGAATCCGATCCGCCGCAGCCCGTCACGCTGATCGCCACGCCGCTCAGCACCGCCATGGCGGCCGCCAGCGTGAACTCCCGCCGCGAGATGCACTGTGCCGTCGTTCTTGCTTCCATGCCACACCTTCCTACCAGAACTTGCGTGCGAGGTTGAAGCCGAGGTACCAGTTGTTGCCGCTCGGCCCGCCGCGGGCCACGTTGGCCGGGGTCGTGCCCTGGTTGTTCGCGATCGTGATCTGGAACAGGTGGCCGCCGGCGCGCTGCTCGATGCCGAACGACACGTGCGTCGTGCCGGGTGCGTAGCCCGACAGCCGCGGCGCTGCCTCCGCCACCAGATAGGTGGCCGAGAACACCCGCAGTCGGACGCCCAGGCCCAGCATCATGGTCGAGTTGTCGTCCACCAGGTCCGATGGATCGGGGTTGGTGTTGTTGACCCAGATGGGGTGGGTGTAGATCGCAGCCCGCGTGCCCAGCTCGCGCGACACGACCGCCCCGATCGACGGAGAGTACTTGTCGCTGAAGTTGTTGGTGCCCTCGATCGATCCGTAGGCGGCAATGCCGATCGGCATCTTCCCGCTCTGCGTGAACAGGTCGTACTGCGAGAAGAGCTGGATGGTCCGATCGCTGGTGCGGTAGAAGCCGACCTGGCCCCCGGGGATCACGCCGTAGCGAAACTCGAACCCGATGACGGCGCCCGAGTCCATGCCCCACAGGTCGTCGATGCCGCTGTCTTCGAGCGGCTGGTTGAACCGGTGTGTGAGGCGGAACGTCAGCCGATTGCGCGGCACGCGCAGCGTGGTCGGCAGCGCCGAGAGCATGAAGTCCGGCTGCGCGAGGTTGGTCTCGAGGTCGGGGTCGTCCTCCTGCACTGCGGCTGCAGGAGCCGCGGCGGAGTCCGCGGCGGCAGCGGGCTTCTCGCCCGGCGCGTCGGCCGGCCGCGCGGCCGTCGGCCGTCCGCTCCCGTCGGCAGCGCCGGCGGCGGCCGGAGGCGGGTCGGCGGCCCTGGCGGGGGCGGCGATGGCCAGGACCAGCAGGACACAGGCGATACGTGTGCGGGTGAACGTCACAACAGCCTCCTCTAGTCGTTCTTCGCGCCGAGTTCGATCCAGCGGCGGATGATCTGCATCTGGCCCGATGTCACGAACGGTCCTGTGCCGCGGGGCATCCGCGAGCCGACGATGTCGGCCGCGCCCTCGAGCTTGTGCACGAGGTAGCTGGCGTTCGAATCGCCTGGCACCACGAAAGTCGCGCCGGCCTTGAACCGGCTGGGCTGGCCAACCAGCGCCTGGTAGGAGCGGCCTTCGAGCAGCACGAGCCCGCCGGCGGGCGCTCGTCCGTTGTCGGTGTGGCAGTTGATGCAGGCCAGGCGCCCGGACGCGTCGGTGGTGTTGAAGATCTCCTGCTGAATGCTGGAGAACGTCGGCGTCAGGTTGGGTGTCGGTCCGGCCACATCCGACAGCTTCTCGTCGCAGGCGGCTCCCGCGAGGGACGCGGCGATGACGAGCGCTGCCAGGCCGATGGCTCTCAGCTTCATGGAATCCTCCGCTCTACCGTGTGCGTGGCGCGACGACGAGCACGCTCTTCATGTCGTCGTGCCCGCGACCGCAATACTCGGAACAGGTGATGGCGTAGCGCCCCGGCGCCGGCGCCGTGAATGCGAGCGTCACGACCTCCCCGCCGCGAGGAACCTCTTTCTTCAGCTTGAGCTTGCCGATTTCGATGCCGTGGGTGCCGTCCGCCGAGCGGATGTTGATGGTGACCTCGTCGCCCTCGATCACCTCGACCTGCTCCGGGAGAAACACGAACCGCTTGGCAGTCATCTCCACAGTAACGGCGCGCGGGGCGGGGGACTCTGCGCGCGTCAGCACAGTGCCCGCCGCGGCCGCCGTGGCGACGACGGCGGCCGCCACACGGAACAGGTGTTTCTGGATTCTCGACATCGGCATCTTGCGCTCCCTGTCGTCCGGGGGTTTCCCATAGACGAAGGCAAGGCCCGTGCCGGGTCCGGGGAAAGAGCCGCGCGACAATAGCTCGGAAATCCGGTGTGAACAGGCGCCACGGCCCTGGGTGCCTTACGGCGCGCGTAAGCGGTTACGCGTGTCGAAAGCCGCTACGCCTGCAGATCGGAGAGGCGATACTTGGCGAGGTAGTGGCTGAGCGCGCGCTGACTGATGCCCATCAGTTCGGCAGCGTCCTTCTTCACGCCGCCCGCGGCCTCGAGCGCGCGCCGTATCGTCTCGCGCTCAATCCACTCGAGGTTCTGGTGCAGGCGCATGGAGGGCAGCCCGGGCGAGGCCGGCGCGGCCACGCGAAGGCCCGAGACGGCCTCGGCGCCGATGTCCGGGTCGCGCGACAGGACGACGGCCCGCTCGATGGTGTTCTCGAGCTCGCGCACGTTTCCCGGCCAGTCGTAGCGCTGCAGCGCCGCCAGGGCCGAATCGAGCAGCCGCGGCGTCGGCCGCCCGCTTCGCTGGGCGTGCTTGACGACGAAGTGTTCGGCCAGCACCGTGATGTCTTCGCGCCGCTCCCGCAGCGGTGGAATCCGGATCGGGATCACGTTGAGCCGGTAGAACAGGTCCTCCTGGAACTTGCCCTCCGCCACCATCTGCTGCAGGTCGCGGTTGGTCGCGGCAATCACCCGCACGTCGACCTTCTGCGGGCGCTCCGACCCGAGGGGCTCGAACTCCCGCTCCTGGAGCACGCGAAGCAGTTTCGCCTGGAGGGGCTGCCCCAGCGTGCCGATCTCGTCGAGCAGGATCGACCCGCCGTGGGCGAGGGCGAACTTCCCTTTCTTGTTGGCCGCCGCGCCGGTGAACGCGCCGCGGACATGGCCGAACAGCTCCGACTCGAGCAACGTGTCGGGAATCGCGGCGCAGTTGACCTTGATGAGCGGCATGTCGCGCTGCGCGCTGCGATCGTGGATGGCCCGGGCCACCAGTTCCTTGCCGGTGCCGGTCTCGCCCGTGACGAGAACCGTGCTCTTCGTCTCGGCCACGCGCTCGAGCGTGTGGATGACGTCCTGCATCGCCTGGCTGCGCCCCACGATGCCGTAATGGTCGAACTCCTCCTCGCGCTCGCTCAGGAGGTAGCGGTGCTCGCCGCGCAACCGCTGCAGTGCCACGGCGCGGCGCACGACGACCAGCAACTCGTCGATCTCGAAGGGCTTCTGCAGGTAGTCGAGCGCGCCCAGTTTCATGGCCTCGATCGCGCTCTCGACCGTCGCGTGGGCTGTCATCAGCACGATCTGCGGCCGCTCGCCCTCCGGCACGTGCCGGGCCAGGTGGCGGATGATGTCAAGGCCCGTGAGATCGGGCATGACGTTGTCAACCACCACGGCGTCAAACGTCCGCTCGGCCAGCAGGCGCTGCGCGGCCAGACCGCCCTGGGCCTCCGCCACGTCGTGGCCGTCCTCGCGCAAGGCGCGGGCCAGCGAGCGCAGGATGCGCTCCTCGTCGTCCGCGATCAGCACCGACCCGGTGGCTGGGGATTCGTTCGGTTCGACGCTCATATGCTCGCCTTGTCCGTGGATCTCGGCGGAGACGGCGGCAGCTCGATGCGGACATCCGTGCCGGCCGGGGCGCTTTCCGAGATGTTGATCCGACCTCCGAGCCCGTCGACGATGTTCCTGGCGATGGCGAGCCCGAGGCCGGTGCCGCCGCGCCGGGTCGTGAAGAACGGTTCGAAGAGCCGGGACGCGGCGGCGGGCTCAATCCCCGTGCCGTTATCGTGCACGAGGAACACCACGCCTCCGCCCTCGCGCGGGGTGAGCCGAAGCGTGATGGGCGGCCACGCGGCGGCGTCACCGGCGCCCGCCTCCGGCGCGCGCCGGACGGCCTGAACGGCATTCTGCAGCACGTTGACCAGCACCGTGCGCACGCGCTCCGGGTCGGTCCGGATCGGGGCCAGGCTCTCGGCTATCTTGACGTCGATGGCCGGGCCGGCGTCGGACGCCATGACAGCCGCGGCCGCTTCGAGGCCAATCGCGGCCGGATCGACGTCCTGCCACGCGAAGGTCATCGGCTTCGCGTAATCGAGCACGTCGCTCACGATCCGGTTGAGCCTGACCACTTCCATTTCGATGTCCTGAATGGCCTCGTCGCGGGCGTCGGCCGAGGCCCCGGCCTGGCGCAGCGTCCGCGCCGCCGCTTTGATGATCATCAGCGGGTTGCGGATTTCGTGCGCCACGACGCTCGACAGCCGGCCGAGCGACGAGAGCCGCTCGCGCTGGGCGGCCTCGTGCTCGAAGCGCGCAATCGAATCGGTGAGCGTGTTGAACGTCGATGCCAGCAGGCGCGCGTCTTCGTCCTCCCACGACCCCGGCTGGACCGGGATCTTCCGCGTCAGGTCGCCCGTCGCGGCCACGTCGCGCATCACCCGCGTAATCGCGCCCAGCGGCCGGGTGACCGTACGGGCCACCGCGTAGCTCAGCACCGTGGCCAGCAGCGTGGTCAGCGCCGCGGTCACGCCGATGGCCGTCTGGATGGGACCGAGGAACCGGAGTTGCTCGGTCCGCGAGCGAGCCACCACGACGAACGGCGCGGATCCGGCTCCGGGGGCGGCCAGCCGAGTCGGCGAAACAGAGTCGCCGCCGAACCGACGCGCGAGCATGACGTAATCGTGGCCGCCGGCGAGCATGCGGGTGACGACGCCGGAGGCGTAGGCGCGTTCGACAGGCTCCCACGCCGCCCTGGGCAGCGTGGACGCGCGCACACGGCCGTCGAGGCCGAAGGCGATCTCGCTGCCCGTGAGTTGTCTGAAATCGGAGGCCACCGAGGCATCGAGCAGGAAGCCCACGCCGAGCGTGCCCGCAATCGACGCCGGTTCCCCGCCCACTGTGATGGGGACGGTCAGCACTTGCAGCACGCCGTCCGGATGCGGAAGAAACGACGACGAGGCGGCGCCGCCAACGGCGGCCTCGACCGAGGGGAGCGCCGATGCGGCCCGCCCGTCACCGGCGAGCGGCCCCGCCAGCGCCAGCACGCGACCTGTCGCGTCAGTGACCACCACGAGGCTCGACCTCGACAGCAGGTGCTGGTATTCGACGGCCAGCGGCTGCACAGTCGGGGGATCACCCGTGGCGACGGCGGCCTTGAGCTTGGGTAAATCAGCAATCAGCCGGGCGAAGACCGAGAAGTTCTCGGCCATGGCCTCGCCCTGCCGGCTCACCACGGCCCCCGACTCGGCCAGTTCCTGCTGGAGTTCCGACTCGGCCTGCACGGTCACCCGCGAGCTGACGAAGGCCGCCGTGATGCCGGTGGCCACGACGACCAGGACGGCGCCGGCCAGAAAGATGCGGTTTGTCAGCGAGGACAGGGGTCTCGGCATCGTTGGCCTCGCGTCAGCGGATGACAAAACTGGCCTCGATCGCGGCGCCGGGTTCGGATACGGTCACGGACCGCGTTTCGCGCACGTCGCCTTCGTGCCAGACGGCAAGGGTGTACGTGCCCGGCGGGACTCCGCTGATCGTGAATGCGCCGGCGCGGTCGGTCACGGCAAAGTAGCGATGCGCGAAGACGAGGATGTAGGCGCTCATGTGCGAGTGGATGTCGCAGAACACCTGGACGACGCCCGGGCGGTCGAAGCGGACCGATTTCGACTTTCCGCGCGAGTAACGGCCGAGGTCGAACGACTTCGTCTTCGAGAGCGAGAACACGTTGTGAAACGTGAGGTCGCTGTTCGGAAACTCAACCGTCGTGCCCACCGTGATCGCGAGCACGTGCGGCACGAAGGTCTGGTCCCGCTGATCCATCGACGCGCGGCCTGCTTCGGGCAGCTCGAAGGCGCCGCCGGGCGCTTTCTCGAGATAGACGACCGCGGGTCTGAACTCGACCGGCCGCCGGGGAGCGGCGCCGAGGCCAGCAGCGGCTGGCCGGGCCTCGGTGGCCTGCAGGCTGCGGCGGACGTCGACCGTCCCCTTGATTGTTCCATCGGCCGCGGCCGCAGGCACGCCGCCCGCCAGCGAGACCGCCAGCGCCGAGGCGGCGCCGGCCGACACGATCCGGAAGACCAGGGAAGCAGGCCTGCGTGTCATGTGCCTCAAAACCAGAACAACAACTGGACAGCGCCGAGATGGCTCTCTTGCACGCGGCCGCCGTCGCGCCAGTTGCTCAGCACGGATGCTTTGACGAGCAGTCCACGCCGTATCGTGAACCCGATGCCGTACTCGAGGCGCGAGACGGCGGCTTCCCACGTCTCGGGCCCTGCCGAGCCCTGAATGGACGTGAAACGCATGATGTCGCCGCGGATGGCGGCATAGAGCCGCGGAAGCAGGCGGACTCTGGCCTCGAGGTACCCGGCCCGCGACGCGAGCGGATCGACGATGCGGGGCGCGTCAAGCGGCGGAAGGCGCCAGGCGTTGGCCACGTACTCGCCGCGGACGACCCAGCGCCCCCAGGACGCCTCGGCGTCGATGCCGATCGCGCGCTGGTCGTCGTGGCCGGCCGGCGCGTCGGGCCGGGCTTCGCGCACGTTCTCGGCGACGAAGACGCCGCGTGCCGCCGAGACGCCAATCATGAACGCGGGCACCGGGTGCCAGGCCACTCGGCCCGCGATCTGGCCACCGCTGTTGTCGTTACGCACCCTGGGCCGCGACAGCGACCCCACGGTGTAAGCCAGGGCTCCCGAAACGACCTCGCCGCCCAGGCGAACCTGGACACCCGTGTCCCACTGCTCGGCGGCCACCGTCGCGACGCCGTTGTGTGGCGTGGGATCGCCGACGGGGTATCGAACCAGCCAGCCGCGTCCCCTCATGTCCAAGAGGTCATCGGCCGTGGCGGGCACGGCATCGGCGCGTACCGAGGTCAGGTATTGATAGGTCTGCGGCGACCCGATGAGCGGGTTGTCCTGCGGATACGCCCGGCGCGGGAAGGCGCCGAACACCGGCGGGATGCGCCCCGCCTGGATGTCAATCAGGCCGCTGGCGAGGGGGCTGATACGCACATACCACGCGTAAGGGGTGACGCCGAGACCGGTTTCTGCCCGGATTTCCGCGAGAAACGCCACCCGGTCCGTCGCCCGCGCCTCGATTGTCACGCCCGCCCGGATCCTGCGGATCGCGCTGGTTTCGTAGTCCGTGTACGTGAACCAGCCCGGGTCTTCGCTGCCGAACGTCGCCGACAGGTCGCCGCCGAAGAGCAGGCGCCCGCCGGCCAGCGCGACTGGCTCGGAGGGCCAGTGCTGGGCTAGGGCCGGACACGGTATCCCGGCCGAGATCCCACCGGCCAGGATCGCCGCACCGATCAGTCGAATGCGATGTCGCATCTCGTGGGTATCAGCTTATTCTATGCACAATTCCCGCCACGCTCGCCGGCGTCGGCTGAACCGGTGCAAGCGGGACGGGCTGGCGCTTGGGTACGAGAGTTGCTTAGAACTGCCCCAACCGGGCATAGGCCCCGGCACATGGAGACGACATGAACGCTACCCTGCTCAAGCGCCTCGCCCTCGGCCTTCTGATCGTTTTCGCAGGTATCCAGCTGTTCCGTCCTGACCGGACCAATCCCCCGGTCACCGCCGCGCAGACGGTGCAGGCGGCGGCCAGCGTCCCGCCTGGCGTCGACGCCATCCTCAGGCGCAGCTGCTACGACTGCCACTCCAACGAGACACGGTGGCCGTGGTACAGCGCTGTGGCGCCGATGGCCTTCGGCGTCGTCGATCACGTCACGGAGGGCCGCGCGGAGATGAACTTCTCCGAGTGGGGTGCCTACCCTCCCAAGAAGCGAACCGCCCTCCTGGAGAAGATGTGCGAAGAGGTTCGTGAAGGAAAGATGCCGCTGAAGCAGTACCTGTGGCTGCACCGCGATGCGACGCTCTCGGAGGCCGACTGGAAATCGGTGTGTGACTGGTCGGCGGACGAGGCTGACCGGCTGGCGTCCGGCCGTTAAAGGCCGGGCCTAGCGGCCCCCCGGCATCAGGCGCTCGAAGAAGCTGATGCGGGCGAGGTCGTTGTACATCACCGTCACCATCAGCATCATCAGCATGACGAACCCCGCCAGCATCAGGCGCTCCTTCATCTTCATGCTGAGGTCGCGCCGCACCAGGCCTTCGACGGCCATGATGAAGATGTGCCCGCCGTCCAGCACCGGGATAGGCAGCAGGTTCAGCAGCCCCAGGTTGAGGCTGAGCATGGCCATGAAGCCGAAAAGGGAGATCCAGCCTGCCGCGGCCGTGTCTCCGGACATCTGCGCAATCGCGACGGGCCCCATCAGCTGGCTCGGTGACGTTTCACGGGTCAGCAGACCGCGCAGCGTCTGGAAGATCAGCCCGGCGAACTGCACGTTGCGCTCGACGCTCATCTTCGCCGCGCCCAGCAGGGTGGGCTGGACATCCCGGGACGGATCCAGGATGCCGATGCCGATGAGGCCGATCTCCCCCTGCCGCCGCGGTGTCACCTGGATGTCGAGCGTCGCGCCGGCCCGCTGAACCGTCAGGGTGATCAACTCCTCCGGGTGCTTCCGGATCTCGGCCGACAACTGGCGGGAGAACACGATGGGCTCTCCGTCCAGCG
>Ga0209254_10002750_pt1 | contig 16019 bp, 21 predicted proteins | sample FrelakmetDIP11DI_FD_187148 | JGI IMG/M metagenome (GOLD analysis project Ga0209254, IMG submission 187148) | Freshwater lake sediment microbial communities from the University of Notre Dame, USA, for methane emissions studies - DIP11 DI (SPAdes)... | ecosystem: Environmental > Aquatic >... | reverse complement strand
TGCTGCGGGAGATGCAGGCGGCGGTGGGGAAGAAGGTGTCGATCCGGTCGGATCCGCACATGCACCACGAGCAGTTCGACGTGATGGTGCTCTGACGGCCGCCAGGGAACGCCGACGAGTCCGCGTGCTCGAGCAGTCCGGCGAATACCGGTCACGGATCGTCGAGAAGAATCGTCTCTGTCGCTCGACCCGAGGCCGCCGGGCTTTGAGGGCCTGCGTCCTCGCCGGGTCAGGTGCAGCGCCTGGTCCGGCGCTACCACGAAGCCACGACGACAAGCCGGACGTGGTCAGGCGGCCCGAATCCTCCGAGTCGCGGGAGTACGTCGCGGGCGAACTCCGGGACGATCTCCGCGTAGGACTCCCGCCACTCTACCGCGACTCCGCTGCTGCTCCACCCGGAGTACTGGACCGGTACGCCGGCCGGCCAACTCGCCAACGGGAAGCCACGCGGGCAGCCGGCGAACAGCGGGGCCGCCTGCGGCGTGACATACGCCCGCCGCCGCTGGATGCGGTCATCCCACCCGAACTCGGCGGCCTCGCGGGCGGTGAACCACGTGCTCCCCTCCCATGTCTCGCCCTGCTCCTCGCGCCGTTGGAGCCACGCTCTCAATTCGGACGACAAGTCCGGCGGAAGACCGCGTGGCGCCACAACCGGAGTGTACGGATAGACTGACCGGATCGGGTTTCCGATGTCGGTCAGAATCGCGGCCAACTCCCTGTGATCGCTGCTGAATAGCTCCTCAGGCATCGCTTCCGGCTCGTCTGGGTCGAATCCCGCGTCGGGGTTCGGGACCATCCGACCGGCGAATGCCCACCGGCCGTCCGATTGCACCTCCGCGTAGCCGTAGATGCTCACCCCCATCGATTTCCTCCACGGCGGATCGCGAGCGCCCAGCCGCGCGCCGCGACGCGGCGCGTCGACTGTGGCGCCTTGCTCGCCGGCCGCTTTCGGGCCGCCCGCCATGACCGCAACGACGCATGACTCTCGCCGGAGCGTTCGCCGCGGAACAGGCCTTCGACCGAGACGTCCTCGTCCAACGCGGGCCAGTGAATGCCGACCCCGGCCCCGATCAGCACCCAGTCACGGCGTTCGCGGCCCGAAGCCTCGGCCAACCGCGGATACCAGTGCGTAGGGACCGACACAACCCTTCCATCGGCGAGTTCCACAATCAGTGTGTGGTCAGCGACGCGCACCCGATGCGCCACCGCCTTCATCGGGGATGCCAAAGTACTCATGCCTTCCGGATCTCCGCCTCGTGTTCGAGCACCAGACGGGTCAGTACGCTATTCGTAGTGCGTCCACATCCGGATGACCTTGACGGTCTCGATCTCGTCGAGAACCTGATACACCAACCGGTGCTGGATGTTGATTCGACGGGAACACGCGCCCGCGAGATCCCCTACCAGTTTCTCGAAGGGTGGCGGCGTCTGGTAGGGGTTCTTCGCCAGCAGAGCCAGCAACCGCTCCGCCTTGGGCTTGAGTCCAGAGGACGCCAGTTTCCTGGCGTCCTTCCTCGCCTGCGACGTGTACACCAGCGCCCACTTCACCAGGTGAGGTCCTTGGCGCACTTGGCTACCGGCGTTTTCAGCCCCTTGATGATCGAGGCCCTCATACCGGGAATGGACTCGAGGAAGAGCGTCTCCTGAATGGCTCGCCAGTCGCTCTCCGACACCAGGACCGCGGAGTGTCGCTTTCCGGCAATCTGAATCGGTTCGTGGGAATCAGCGACATCTTCCAGGAGGGTGTACAGCCGTCGCCGCGCTTCGGTCGCCGTGATCGTCGTCATGGGGAATCCTCTACCAGTACGTTATAACGTACGCAATTACCCTCGCTCTGTCAATGTGGGTCCTCGTGGGATTGCTTTGGGCCTTCGTGTACCTGAGCCCGGCGAACGTGAGCAATGAGCCGCGTCGGGTGCAGCGCGTGGTCGGCCTGCTCATCGGGTGAGCATGATCCTCACGATACGCACGTCTTTCGGGACCTTGTCTGGGTCTCGGATCGACCAGAGGGGCTGCGGTCCGTACGGATCGAGTTCGACGCTCATCCCATGAGATTCGATCCTGGCGAAGAAGTTGCCTTCTCCTGAACCAACCCAGTCGACGGCGTATCGCGCCCGAAGTCCTTCGTATGTCGACCCAACGCCGATCCCCTCTTTCGTGCGGAGCGATGGATCGAATACGTGGATTCGGGTCACGACTCCCTTGCCCCCGACAGGGCCGAGTTCGGCAATCATGCTCGGTGCCAACCGAGCGCCGTAGAGTCTCAATTCCAGGGCTGGAGAGAGAAGTCCTTCCAGCTTCAGATCAACGAGCTTGGCTCGGTCTCCGAACGCGTCATACACCGATTCGGCTGGCGCCCCGATGATGACCGGACCAACGCGCGAGCGTTCGATCACAAACGGAGGCTCGGCGGACATCGCAACTTGAAGGGCGAAGAGGCTCACAGCCATGATCGACCGCAATGTTCGTCCTCCGATGTCAGGCTGATTTCCTCAGGATGTCGCGCACTATACCGCCCGGCAGGATCCGCCGCAAGCGACCGACCCTGCGTGCGATCGACGCGTTGAGGGGACATCGCCGCGGCGAACTGGCGCCAGCGGCCGGCTACTTTACTGCAGGGCCGCCGGGCGTCGGCAGCGTCGTCTGCGGCAGCGGGCGCGAGGGCAGCAGCCCCGACGTGCTGGTGCGCGGGTTCCAGCCGAGCCGAAGCACGGTCACGTCGACGGCCCTGCGGCCGAAGGCGAGCGCCTCGTAGCAACTCCACATGTAGAGATCGATGTGGCGGCCCTGGACCATCGGGCCGGTGTCCATGATGGTGTAGATGCCGGTGTACGGAGGCCGGTCGACCACCTGGATGACCGACCCGACCGGCAGCAGCGCGGGGTCGGCCGCCGCCACCCCCGTCCGCGGCCGGACGCCCGACGCGGTGATGTCCCCTTTGCAGTAGGCCGTGGCGCTGAAACGGAGGCGGGCGCCCGGCGACGGCACGGCCGACGACTCCCGCAGGACCGCCTGCCGGGCCGCGTAGCGCGAGTCGATCGCCGTCACCTGGTAGAGCAGGGCGATGACGAGCGCCCCGATCGCCGTGGCCACCACGTGATGCCAGCGCGCAGAGATCTGGGTCATCGCGCCTCCGGAGGATGGCGGTTCAGGTGCCCGCGCAGGTGCAGGTGTCTCCGCCCCGCCTCGATGAACGGCCGCGCGACGACGAACGCCGCCACGCCCAGCACCACGGCGCCGACAAGCGACCCCAGCACGAAAGGCCAGAGCAGGGGCGAGGCCAGCGTCCCCAGCGCGGCCCAGAAATCGCGATCGAGCGGAGAGCGCGCGAACACCGCCCCGAGCTGCCGGGCGAAATGCGGCGGCAGGTCCACGCCCATCACCCTGGCTGCGCCCACCGTCGTCACCGTGTAGTACGGGGCGATGAACCACGGCAAATTGGTGTAGACACCCAGGATGACCGCCACCCGGTTCAGGTTGAAGAGGAAGGCCACGACAAGCGCCAGCACCGTGTGGAGGCCCAGGACTGGCGAGAACGCGAAGAAGACGCCAACCGCATAAGCGGCCGCCGTGCGCCGCGGCGAGTCGTGGATGTGGAGCAGCGACTCCAGCCACTTCCGCACGAGCGAGCCTGTCTGGCGACTCATCGGAAGTGGACGTAGCCGGACGGAACCGGCTCGGCAACCCCTCCGCGGATGATGGTGACGCCGGCCTCCCGCCTGACGGTCCCGATCTTCGTCAGCCGGAGGCCCCGGGCCTGGCGGCGGACCGTCTCGAGGCGCGACCGGGAGCGCGGCCGCACGGTGAACAGCAACTCGTAGTCGTCGCCGCCGGTGAGGGCCGCCATGGTCGGGTCGGCGCCACGAGACTCGAACCAGGCCCGGGCTTCACCCCCGACGGGCACGGTGGAGTGCTCAATCTCGATCCCGACGCCGGAGGCCGCCGCCAACTGGTGCAGGCCGTCGGCCAGGCCGTCGCTCAGATCGACGCACGCGGTGGCCGCGCGGTTGCGGCCGAGCAGGGTTCCGAGCCGGACGCGCGGCTCGGGCGTGAGAAACGCCGCTTCGCACCCGGGCAGGCCCTCGCCGCCGCGCGCGCCGGCGGAGAGCGACTGCAGCCCGGCAGCGGCCGACCCGATGTCGCCGCTCACCCACACCTCGTCGCCGGGCCGGGCGCCAGACCGCGCCAGGACTCGGCGGCGCCTCGCGGTGCCGAGCGCCGTGACGTCGACGATCAGCGGGCCCGGTGATCGCGTGATGTTACCGCCGATAAGCGCCACGCCGTGAGCGGAGGCGAGCGCCATGAAGCCGTCGACGATGGCCTCGAAATCCACGACGAGCAGCGCCGGCGGCAGCACGAGCGACAGCAGCGCCGAACGGGGCGAGGCGCCCATAGCGGCCAGGTCGCTCAGGTTCACCGCCAGGGCGCGGTGCCCGATTGCCCGGGGCGGCGTGAACGCCCGATCGAAGTGCACGCCCTCGACCAGCGCGTCGGTGGTCGCCACCTCGAGCAGATTGCGCGCCGGCTCGACGACGGCTGCATCGTCGCCCAGGCCAATCGCGACCCAGGCCGGCGGCGGAGGCACGCGCTCGCGCACCTTCGCGATCAGGGCGTGCTCGCCGACGTCGGCGACGCTACTTGGCGTACTCAATGGCGCGGGTCTCTCGAATGACCGTCACCTTGATCTGGCCCGGGTACTCGAGCTCGTTCTCGATGCGCCGGGCGATGTCCTTCGACAGCCACACCGCCTCCTCGTCGGTGATCCGCTCGCTCTCGACCATGATGCGGATCTCGCGGCCGGCCTGCAGGGCGAACGCCTTGGATACACCCTTGAACGAGTCGGCGATGCCCTCGAGCTTCTCGAGGCGCTTGACGTACGACTCGAGGATGTCGCGGCGCGCGCCCGGGCGAGCGGCCGAAATCGCGTCGGCGGCCTGCACGATCATGGCTTCGAGCGATGGCCAGTCGATGTCCATGTGGTGGGCGGCCACCGCGTCGAGCACCGGCTGAGACTCGCCGTGCTTGCGGAGGAAGTCCAGGCCGATTTCGAGATGCGTCCCCTGCATCTCGCGGTCGATCGCCTTGCCGATGTCGTGCAGGAACGCCGCCCGCACGGCGACGTTCGCCTGGAGCCCCAGCTCGCGGGCCATGGTGCCGGCCAGGAAGGCCACTTCCTTCGAGTGGTTCAGGACGTTCTGGCCGTAGCTGGTGCGGAACCGCAGGCGGCCCATCAGCTTGAGCACGTCCGGGTGCAGGTCGTGCAGGCCGAGTTCGAAGGCCGCAGCTTCGCCCTGCTTGCGGACCTCCTCGTCGAGCTCCGCCTTCACCTTTTCGACCACCTCTTCGATGCGGGCGGGGTGGATGCGGCCGTCGGCGATGAGGCGCTCGATGGCCTGCTTCGCGATTTCCCGCCGGTACGGGTCGAACCCCGACAGGATGATCGCCCCCGGCGTGTCGTCAACGATGAGGTCCACCCCCGTAGCGATCTCCAGCGCGCGGATGTTCCGGCCTTCGCGCCCGATGATCCGGCCCTTGAGGTCGTCGCTCGGCAGGTCGACCACCGAGACGGTGGTTTCCGTTGTGTGTTCCGCGGCGCTGCGCTGGATGGCTTCGGTGATGAGCTGCCGGGCCCGCTGGGCGGCCGTTTCGCGGGCCTCGGTGTCGAGGCGCTTCACGAGGTTGGCGGCATCGCGCCTGGCGTCGGCTTCCATCTGCTTGATGAGCGTCTCCTTGGCCTCGTCGGCGGTCAGGCCCGCCACGCGCTGCAGTTCGCGCTGCTGGTCGGCCACGAGGCGATCGTACTTGCCCGCCGCCTCCGCCGTGGCCTTCTCGCGCTTGCCCAGCGTCTGTTCCTGGGCGCGCATCTCCTTGTCGCGCTGCTCGATGGCGCCGAGGCGTTCGGTCAGCTTCTCGTCGCGGCGCGTCAGCGTCTGTTCGAGGGCACTCAACTGCTGCCGCCGCTCGCCGGCCTGGCGTTCGGCGTCCACGACGAGCTCGTGGGCGCGCTCCTTGGCCTCGAGCAGCGCCTCCTTTTTCTTCGTTTCCGCGTCCCGCTCGGCGTCCTTGGCCATGCGCGCGGCGAGTTCTTCAGCCCGCCCGACGGTCTCCGCGGCGAGGCGCCGCCGGTTGGCCAGCCAGAAGCCGAACACGGCCGCACCGATGCCGGCCGTGATCAGGGCGTTGACGATATAGACCACGTAGGTTCCATTCATGCCGCGTCCTTTCGACGCTCTGGCGTCCGGCCTGGGGCCGCGTGGTGCCTGAACGGCCGCGTTCGGAAGCCGAGGCCACCGAAGGAGGGGAAAGGCGGCGAGTCCGCCGCCGGAGAAGGCCCCGCTTTGCCGTGTGGGGAGGTCGATGAACCTGCCAAGGGCAGGTGGAACCGCTATATGAGCCGTGCTTCAGGCTTCCTCGACTCGGAGGCATGCACACCGCACGGCATCGCAGCTCCGTGGACTTAACGTTGGCTCAAACGAGCCTCCGCGCCATCACGCGCAAAGCAGGGAACCCGTGATTGTTCTCGGGGTGATCTTAGAACGAGGGCCGAGGTGGGTCAAGCTGGCCCGGCGCCTCGGCGAGGGCCTCGTCAATCAGGCGCTCGATGGCGACCAGGCGGGCCGAGACGGTCCCGGGCTTTCCGTCCTCGGCGTCCAGGATGCGGAACGCCTCGTCGGCGATATTGAGGGCCGCCAGGACGGCTAGCCGCAACGAGTCGCCGGCGGGCGACTGGTCCGCAGCCGCCCGCATGCGCTCATCCACGTAATTCGCCAGTTCCTGGACGTACTGCGGGTCGAGCGCGCTCCTGATCGGATAGCGCTGACCGAAGATCTGCACCGGCACCAGCCCCTCGGCCATGGTCGGGGGCTACAGGCTGAGTCCCTCGAGCTGCTCCAGCAGGGAGCTGACGCGGGTCCGGATGATGTCGCGTTCGTCCTTCAACGCGGCGATCTCGGCGGTTGCGCCCTCCACTTCGAGCAGTCTCGCCCTGGTCGTGTCGAGTGACTTCGAGACCTTCTCGTACTCGTCCGCCAGCCTGGCCTGCTCGGTGCGCATGCGGCCGATGAGAGCCACCAGCAGCTTCACTTTCTCTTCAAGCCGGTCGAGGGCTTCGGTGTCGACCGGCCGCGCCGTCTTCAGCATAGGTGCTCCGGAATCCCTGCCGCGCGGCTACGCCTTCGCGGCCGAGGCGATGGCGTTGCGCGCCTGGTCGACAATCTTCGAGAATGCCGGGGCGTCGTTGACCGCGAGGTCCGCGAGGTGCTTGCGGTCCAGGGTGATGCTGGCCAGCTTGAGGCCCTGGATCAGCTCCCGGTAGGTGGACCCGTTCTCGCGGGCGGCGGCGTTGATCCGCACGATCCACAGCTGCCGGAAATCGCGCTTCTTGTTGCGCCGGCCGACAAACGCGTAGTTCAGCGCCTTGTCGACGGCTTCCTTGGCTGCGCGGTACAGCTTGCTCTTGTTGAGGTAGTACCCCTTGGCACGGGACAGGAGCCGCTTACGCTTGGCTCGCCGTACGGTGCCACGCTTCACTCTCGGCATGTTCGATACTCCACGGCCACTCGGCTTTCAGTGGGGGCGCCATCGCGCCCGTTCCGGCGGCGGCTCCGATCACCGGGGGGTGGCATCCCCGGGTCCCAGGACCCGCGCCCTGCAGCGTGAGGACAGGCAGCGGGAGGCGACTCCCTAGCCCCTAGCCCCCAGCGCCTAGCCCCTACTTATAGGGCAGCATCCGCTCCAGCGTGCCCGCGTCGGCCGGCGAGGCGACACTCGCTTTGCCGAGCTGGCGCTTCCGCTTGGTCGTCTTGCTCGACGCCAGGTGACGCTTGAACGCGGAATTCCTGACGAACTTCCCGGTCGCCGTCTTCTTGAACCGTTTCGCGGCGCCGCGATGAGTCTTCAACTTGGGCATGACCTGATTCCACTCCTGTCTCCCGGTCGCGCTACGCGCCCGGCTCGTCTTCTCCGCTCTCGCCGCCGGCGTCAACCGCGTCGCCTTCGTCGCCTTCGTCGCCCGGATCGTCTTCGTCGAACGGCTCGAGATCGGCGAGCGGCTCGAGTTCCTCGGCTTCAGCGGGCTGCGCCGCCGCCAGGTCGGCTCCTGCGGGCCCGGCGGCTGCCGCGGGCCTGTGCACGGGCTTGGGCGGTTTGTACCCGGGCTTCCGCGCGAGGATGACATGCATCGTGTTGCCTTCCTTGCGCGGCATGTTCTCCGCCACCGCCTCGTCGACCAGCTCGCCAAGGAGCCGCTCCAGGATGCGCCGCCCGATCTCGGGGTGCGCCATCTCGCGGCCGCGGAAGAAGATCGTGGCCTTCACCTTGTCCCCGTCCGCGAGGAAGCGCTGGATGTGCTTCTTCTTGAACAGGTAGTCGTGCTCGTCCACCTTCGGGCGGAACTTGATCTCCTTGACCTCGGTGAACTTCTGGTGCTTCCGGGCCTCGCGCTGGCGCTTCTGCTCCTGGTACTGGTACTTCCCGAAGTCCATGATCCGGCAGACGGGAGGCGTGGCCGTCGCCGAAACCTCGACCAGGTCCAGGTTCTTGGTCTTCGCGAGCGCCAGCGCCTGCTGGGGCGGCATGATGCCCAACTGCTGGCCGGTGTCGTCAATCACGCGGATCTCGCGAACCCTGATGCGCTCGTTGACGCGTGTGCGCTCTTCACGGCGTGGGCCGAAGCGATCGAATGCGATAGCAGCCTCCTACTGTTCCCGGGACTCGCGTCCCTTGCTCCGGACCTGGTTGAGGGCGGTCTCGATGAAGGCCTCCACCGTGCTCGGCCCCCGGTCTCCCGCCTCCCGGCTGCGTACCGACACGGTCCCGTCGGCCATTTCGCGGTCGCCGACGACCAGCATGAACGGGACCTTCTGCAACTGGGCTTCGCGGATCTTATACCCGATCTTCTCCTGGCGGTCGTCGAGTTCGGCCCGCAGCCCGGCGGCCGCCAGCCGATCGCGCACGGTGGCGGCGTAGGGCGCGTGGCGGTCGGCGATGGGCAGCACGGTCGCCTGCACGGGCGCCATCCACAGCGGGAACGCGCCGGCGTAGGTCTCGAGCAGCAGCGCCATGAAGCGCTCGAAACTGCCGAAAATCGCCCGGTGGATCACGACCGGGCAGTGCTCGGCGTTGTCGGGGCCCACGTACGTGAGACCGAAGCGCTGCGGCAGCTGGTAGTCGAGCTGGATGGTGGCGCACTGCCACTTGCGGCCGAGGGCGTCCATCACGTCGACGTCGATCTTCGGCCCGTAGAAGGCGCCGCCGCCGGCTTCAACCGCGTACGCCAGCCCCACCGACTCGAGCGCGCGCGTCAGCTCGGCCTCGGCGTGATCCCACGTGGCAACCTCGCCGAGGAACTCCGCCGGCCTCGTCGAGAGCTTCATCGCGATGTCGAGCCCGAAGTCGTCGTAGACGCGCTGCACGAGGCGCAGCAGGCGCTCGACTTCGTCGCCGATCTGCGACTCCATCACGAAGATGTGCGCGTCGTCCTGGGCGAACTGCCGCACCCGCGTGAGGCCCGACAACACGCCGGACGCCTCGTTGCGGTGGAGCGCCGTCTGCTCGTGATAGCGCAGCGGAAGGTCGCGGTAGCTGCGGCCCTCGCTCGCGAACACCAGCATGTGGCCCGGGCAGTTCATCGCCTTCACGCCCATCTGCTCGCCTTCGGACTCGACGAGGAACATGTTCTGGCGGTAGTGCTGCCAGTGCCCCGAGGTCTCCCACAGCGCCTTGTTGAAGATGAGCGGCGTCTTCAGCTCGACGTACCCGGCAGGGAAGAGCACCTGCCGCATGTAGTCGGCGAGCAGGTTGTAGACGGTCGTGCCCTTGGCGAGCCAGAAGGCCGCGCCAGGCGCCCACGGGTGGAAGGTAAACAGGCCGAGTTCGCGACCGAGCCGCCGGTGGTCGCGCTTCTTTGCCTCTTCGAGGCGCTGCAGGTGGGCCTTGAGGTCGGTTTCGCTGAAGAACGCGGTCCCGTAGACGCGCTGCATCGGCTGGCCCTGCGCGTCACCCTTCCAGTAGGCATTCGAGGTCGTGAGCAGCTTGAACGCCTTCAGGCGGCCCGTCGAGGGCACGTGCGGGCCGGTGCAGAAGTCCATGAAGACGTCGTCGATCGTGTAGCACGACACGGTCGGGCCGCCCTTTTCCTCGATGAGCTGCACTTTGAGCGGCTCGCCGCGGGCCGCGAAGTACGCCTTCGCCTCTTCTTTCGCGATCATGCGGCGCTCGTACTTCAGGTCCCGCGACGTGAATTCCCGCATCTTCTGCTCGATCGCCTCGAGATCCTCGGGCACGAAGGGCCGTTCGACGACGAAGTCGTAGAAATACCCGTCGTCGGTCGCCGGGCCGATGCCGCACTGGGTGCCCGGAAACAAGTTCACCACGGCCGCTGCCATCAGGTGGGCGGTCGAGTGCCGGTACAGGTCGATCGCCTCAGGGCTGTCGGGCGTGATGATGCGGACCGAGGCGTCCGCGTCCAGCGCGTGCGACAGGTCCGCCAGCCGGCCGTTGACCAGGCCGGCGAGGGCAGACTTCGCCAGCCGCGGCGAGATGGCAGCCGCGATCTCGGCGACCCGAGTTCCCTGGTTGACGCTCCTGACGGAACCGTCGGGAAGCGTGATGACAATTTGACCCATGGCACACGGCAGGTTCAGCCCCGGCGGGCAGTCACTCCCACCCCGACCGACCTGCCTTCGGGTATCGGGGAAGTGGTAGGCACGAGCGGACTCGAACCGCTGACCTCCTGCGTGTCAAGCAGGCGCTCTAACCAACTGAGCTACGCGCCTAAGTCGCGACCAGACAAGGCGTACCGGACCACCTAGTATAGCAACCGGTCCGAGCGGGCGTCAACGCGCCGGAGGCATCGGACAAAAAATGAACCCGGCCCCGCCGGGGGCGTGCCCCCGTGACGAGACCGGGTGATGTGCCCGCCTGGATGGGCGACGCCTACCTGACCAGGTCCTTGAGGGCCTTGCCGGCGGTGAACCGGGGCACGCGACGCTTCGCGATTTTGATGGCTTCGCCGGTGCGGGGATTGCGCGCCGTGCGCGCCTTCCGGACCGACGTCTTGAACGTGCCGAACCCGACGAACGTGATCGTGTCGCCCTTCTTGAGCGTCTTGCCGATCGTCTCCAGCGTCGAGTCGAGCATCTTGCCCGCAGCGGCCTTGGTCGCCCCGGTGTCCTTCACGAGCTTGGCGATGAAATCCTGCTTGTTCATCCGTCCTCCTCAGACGTTACGGCCTCACTTGCGGGTAAGCGCCCGCAAACGCACCGTCGCGTTTATACGCAACGGGATTCAGCGTGTCAAGACGATTCGCGCGGTCCAGGGTCTCGCCCCATGGTCACGACGCGGCGCGGCTGTTCAGGCGTTCGACCGCTTTCTCGAGGGTCCGGTCCCCGGCCGGGGCGGGCGACCCGAATTCGACGTCTGGCTGGGCCACGGGGATATCGGGCTGCAGGCCGCGCTCGTGGATCGCGGCGCCGGCCGGCGTGAGATACCACGCGTAAGACATCCACAGGCTCCCGCCGTCGGGCAGCGCGAACAGCCGCTGGATCGCAGCCCTGCCGGTCGTGCGCTCGCCGACGGTCTCAGCCCGCTTGTTGCCGGTGAGTGCCGCGGTGAACAACTCGGCCGCGCCGGCGGTACCGAAATCTGTCAGCACGGCCAGCGGCAGGGTGATCTGGCCATCACCCGCCGAGGCGCCAATCGTGCGCTTCTCCTTGCCGCGCGTCTCCAGGATCGCCAGCGTACCGCTCGCGACAAAGGCCCGGGCCGCCGCGATGCCCGCCTCGAGCGGTCCGCGCGCGACGCCGCGCAAATCGACGACCAGCGATCGGGCGCCCTCGCGCTGCAGCCGTTCCGCGGCCTGGCCGAGCGCAGCCGGCGTGTTGTCGGCGAACTCCGGGACGCGAATGTAGCCGATCCCCGGCTGGATGATCCGCGCGGCAGGCTGCAGCGCCGGCGGCACCTCGCGCGTCAGCTCCACGTCGTGGGGCTCGGCGGCGTTGCCGCGCAGCACCACGAGTTTCACGGTCGATCCCGGGGCGCCCTGCAGCTGCCGCATGCCCTCCCACACCGACATATCGCGTGTCGGCCTGGAGGCAATCGCCCGGATGAAGTCACCAGGCCGCAGCCCCGCCCTGGCGGCAGGCGACTGCTCCCGCGCGGCGACCACCCGCAGGTAGTACTGACGGGTGAGATCGAGTCCGACGTCCGCGGGGCCGTTCCCGGCGCCGGACTTGAACACGGTCGTCTGCGCCGGGTTGAGGTACGCGCTGTCGGCGTCGAGCGAGTCCGCGAGGCCGTGCATGGCCCCGTGCATGAGGCGATCGATATCGACCTCTTCGACGTAGTTGCCCGTCGTCAGGCCGAACACGTCGTCGAACACGCGCAGGTGCGGGTAGGTCTCCTGGCCTCCCATGGTCTTGCCGAGGAGACCACCGACGAGCGCGAACGCGAGGACTGGGGCCGTGATCAGAATGATGCCGAATCGCGTGCGGGTGGTCATGGATGGGGATTTACTTTCGCCTCAGCCATTGTAGTGGATCGACCGGCTTACCGTCGATTCGCAATTCGAAGTAGAGCGAGGGCTCGCCGTCCAGCGCGGTGCCCACGCTGCCCAGCCGCTGGCCCTGCGACACGCGTTCGCCCGACACGACGTCGATGTCGGCCAGGTAGCCGTAGAGCGAGAACGCCACCGATCCGTGATCGAGGATGACGAGGTTGCCGAATCCCGTGAAGGCGGTCGCATAGGCGACCAGGCCGTCGTGCACGGCCAGGACCGGCGTCGAGGCGTCGGCCGCGATCTGTACGCCGTTGGATATGACCGACGTGTGGAACTTGCGGTTGACCTGGCGCCCGAAGCCCCCGCGCACCGTGCCCGTCACGGGCCAGTCGAGGTCGCCCTTGAAGGGGCGCAGCGGCAGGCCAGTCGCCAGGCCCGGCTCAGCCGGGCGTCCGGCCGCGGCGTCGTCGACGGTGCGCTGCAGCCGCCGGCGGGCAACATCGAGTTCGCCCACGAACTGGGCCGCGAGGTCGCGCCGGGCGTCGATCCGGCTGATGAGATCCTCATGGGCTGCGACGGCCGACGCCGCCGCGTCCCGGGTGCGGGCGACCGCCTCCCTGGCGAGGCTGGCCTGGCTGCGCCGGACCTCGATCGCCGCCTGCGCCTTGCGCAGGTCCGCGAGCGTGCGCTGGCGCTCGGCGACCCGGCGGCGGTCGAGCCCCTGCAGGCCCGAGACGAACCGGTACGCGCGGCCCATGTCGCGAAGGTCGTCGACGCTCATGAGCATTCGGAGGTAGCCGCCGTTGCCGATCTTGTAGAGCTCGACCATCCGCGCCGCCAGATCGGGCAGTTGCGACTCCGCGGTCCGCTCGAGCTCGGCGATCCGGATGGCCGTGTCGTCGAGCTCGCGCTCGATGCGCTGCAGATCGCGCGTGCTGGCGGCGAACTGCTCCGCCCGCAGGTCGCGCTCGACCTCGAGCCGCCGGAGGTCCTCGATGAGCGTCCGCTCGCGCGACGCGAGGTCGTCGGCTTCGCGCTGGAGCGCCCTGATGCGGGCCGCCGCCCGGCTGGCCATCGCTTCCGTGCTGGCCGGATCCTGCGGCGCTCCGGCGGCGGCCAGCACGGCGGCCAGCACGAAGGCGCCAGCCGCGCTCCACGCCCGGCTCCGCCCCGCGGGGGGCGAAACGGGGAGGCGGAACGCGTGGCGTGGCCTTCGCATGGGGGTCAGAACAGGGGCCTGCCGTCCATCGCTTTCGGAACGGGCACGCCGAAGTACTTGAGCACGGTCGGGCCGATGTCGATGATCCGCGGGTCCCGCACGGCGAGCTTCCGGTTCGTAATGAGGAGCCCCGGGATCGTCTTGTAGTCGAACCCGCAATGGTCGCCACTCCACTTGCGCGTGTTGGGATAGACGATGTCGCCGGGTGGCGATCCGCCCAGCGTGGTCTGCCAGGACACCCGGTAGCCGTCCACCATGCCCACCTGGAGGTCCGGCGCGTCCTTCAGGAAGGGGCCGCTGTAGATCTCGTCGCGCTTGTACACGTTGCTGACGATGCGCGCGCCGTTCCGGGGATCGGTCAGGCCACGGAGCCGTGCCGCCAGGTCGTCAACCACTGCCGTGTACTCGGAGGGATCGACCGCGCCGTCGCCCTCGCGGCCCTTCAGGTTGATGAACACCTGGCCGAGGCCCATGGCATAGGCCTTCGTGCGCGACCAGTCCACGTTCTCCCAGAACTGGCCGGACCCGAGGAACATCTCGTTCATGCCCTTCAACTCGGTCCGCTGGCCCTTGATCGCGAGGAAGCCTTCGTTGACCAGCCACGTGTTCAGGTTGACCGCGTCGCGGAACGAATGGAACCCGTGGTCCGACATGATGAGCAGCTGTGTGTCGGGCGGCAGGTGATCGAGCACCTCGCCGACGAACTGGTCGACGCGCCGGTAGACGCGGAGGATCGAGTCGCCGTACTTGGCGGCGTCCTCCTCGTTGTACATGGGGTGCGTCTTGTCGATGAAGCGCCACATCATGTGCTGGACCCGGTCGGTCGACTCGCTGACGCCCACCAGCAGGTCCCACTTGTGCGCGTCGAGGCGGTGGAGGATCACCTGCGCGCGGTCGTCGAAGGCGCGGTACAGATCGTCCATGAACGCCTTCTCGTCGAGGCGGTTTTCGTTGAGCGCCCAGGTGGCCTCGGCCCAGCCGAGCGTCCGGAAGAACCCGAGCCGGTCGTTGATCTGCGACGAGAACGACGCCGGCGACGACATGGGCACCGGCGGGTTGTCCGGCCGCCAGTTCACGGGCGAAATATAGAGTTGCAGCTCCTTGTCGGCCCGGATGAGGAACACCTGCACCATCCCGTGCAGCCGGATGAGGAAGTTCACCCGGAACTCGAGGGTGACCCACTTGCTCCATTCGCCCTCGGCGAGGCTGATGCTCTTGCCGTCGATCTCGATCGTCGCGCGGCGTTCGGGGCGGTTCCAGTGGACCGTGATGGGCAGCCGGATGTCTTCGCGAGCGGTGAGCTCGGCCAGCGCCGCCTTGTCGGCGTCCGCAAGCGAGGGCCCTTTCGCCAGGATCGCGCGCTGCTGCGCCTTCACGACGGGGTTGGGCGGGCCGACCAGCTCCGTCGTCGCCACGCCCCTGTCCATCACGAGGCGTTTGAGGATCCCGCCCATCTCCGTGTTGCCTTCCTCGTACCGGGAGAGGTCGGTGGCGAAGTAGTAGAACGTCCCGATCGTGCCGCGAATGTCGGGCAGCGGCAGCCCGGAGAGCAACTCCCCGTTCTCGACGTCTTCGGGCGGGAAGGTGATGGGCACCGTGAGCAGGCTCGAGCGGACGCCGTGCTGGCCCGCCGTGACCCAGAACGACGTGCCGCCGCGAATGGACGAGACGACCGGCCCTTTGATCGGCAGGTAGTTGAACAGAAACTTCGGCGGCTCCTTTTTCACGATGCCGAGGTCCGGCATGTACGTCTTCGGATCCCGCACGAGGAAATCGAAAATGTTGTGCTTGCCGGCGTTGGAACCGGTCGCGAACGACGCCCACGAGGTGGGGGATTCCGGCGAATGGCTCGTCTCGAGGCGGTAGAAACCGCCCTGTGCCACGAGCCGGGCCAGGTGGGGCAGCTGGCCTGCGGCCATCCACTGCTCGGTCAGTTCGGGGTCCATCCCGTCGAAACCGAGGATGACCACCTTCTGCGAGTACGCCGACGGGGAGTCTGTTTTCTGACAGGACACGGCGCCAATAGCGAGGGCGGCCGAGAGGAGCAGGAGGCTGATCGGCTTCACGTAATCTCTCTTTGTATTCGAGCGGAATCGGCCTCGATGCCGGTCCTGTGGCTGTCGAAAAAGTATAGCGTACTGCCCCGGCACGACCTCTTGCCGCGCAACCTCTTGCCGCGCCGGCTCTTGGAGACGGTGCCCGATGATAGTACGCTCCCGCACAGATGCGGATCCTGGGCGTGGACGACGGACGGCGGCGCATCGGGATTGCGGTCAGCGACCCGACGGGCACGCTGGCGCGCCC
>Ga0209254_10002749_pt1 | contig 16019 bp, 14 predicted proteins | sample FrelakmetDIP11DI_FD_187148 | JGI IMG/M metagenome (GOLD analysis project Ga0209254, IMG submission 187148) | Freshwater lake sediment microbial communities from the University of Notre Dame, USA, for methane emissions studies - DIP11 DI (SPAdes)... | ecosystem: Environmental > Aquatic >... | reverse complement strand
CCCGGCGCGATCGAGCGGCGCTTCGCGCTGCGGACCCGGGCGCAGGCGGCGGGCGAGGCGGGCTTCTTCCGGCGGCTGGCGGTGTTCGGGCAGGTGGGGCGCGACGACCTCGACCTGCCCTGGGAGAAGACCGACCTCGCCGAGGCCCTGCGCGGATAGCAGGCTGGAAAAGAAACCGGCCGCACCGCGGTTTTCCCTGGGATCGGGAAGCGCGAGGGGGCTTGCCCCTCGCGTCGCAAACAACTCGCTATTCCTCGCCCGCCGCGTCGGAGGCGTCGGTCATGGCGTCGCGCGCGAGCGAGGCCGCATACCAGAAGAGCGTCAGCGCCGGCGGCAGCACCCGACGCTCGAAGATCTGCATCACACCGAGCCCGGCGAAGACCATCGCCACGGCTGCGGGCACCGGACGGCCGACCGCCGGCGAGCGTGCTTCCCGCACCGGCGAGTCGTCGAGGTCGAACAGGGCCTCGGCGGCGGCGCGGCGAGCGAGATCGCGAAACGGACCGTCGTGGCGGACGAGGATGCTGCCGGTGAACGGGCGTACCTCGGTGGCGCGCACGCCGTCGATCCTGCCGAGACGTGCTGCCAGCGCATCGAGCGCTGCCGCGCTGCCGCGCAACTCGGGAAAGCGCAATCGGGTGCGCCCGGCGCTTGCGTGCGCCATCTCCGCGACCGGCATCGGGGTGCTCGGCTGCCCGGCCCGGGAGCGCATCACTCGGCGTTACGCGGCGTGCCGGGTTTCCGCGCCGTCGGCTTGCGAGCGCTTCGCTTGCGCGGACGTGCGGCCGAGGCGCGGGCACGCGCCAGCGCTTCGCGCGCTTCCGCTTCGGCTGCTGCGGCGGTCGTCTCCGCCTGCGCTTCGGCGCGCGCCTCGGCATAGAGGTCCTCGACCGACTCCGCGAACACCGCGGCGCGCACCGTCGCCTGGTGCGCGCCGAGCATCGCCATCTTGATCGCCTGCTTGGCGAGCGGCCGGCCGCTGCGCACGAGCTCGGGCGCGAACAGGGCAAGCCCGAGGCCGGTAAGGGTGCCGAGGGAGAAAAGCAGATAGGGAGGCATGAGGTTGCTCGCGCGGACACGGGATTCGCGTCGATGTTAGCGTCGGGTGAGCGACGGCGAAAGCGTGGCGTCGGGGCTGCGGCGGGCAGGACCTGCCGCGCTTCGGCGGCGAAGGGCGTGGCGAAGGCGATGCACCCGAGGCTTGCGGCCAGGCTACGTGCTACGTTCGCCGCTCCGGCTCACGCCTGCCCGTCACGCCGCTCCTAATGTCGCTCGCCGTGTGCCGATGACGCTTGCGCGTCGCTCGGCCTGGCATCGGTGTCCGGGGACGCGCGTGGTATCGCACGACTACCCCCTGGTTCCCTGGCGCGAGGACGCAGTCGAGGTGCTCGACGTGCCGGAGAAGGTAGCGATCAGCGGCTCCTCGCGCACCGTGCTCTACTCCTACACGGTGCCGGCGCGGGTGGGCGGGACGTGGGACCTGTTCCTGCCCGGGCGCAGCCAGCCGAGGCCGCGGGCTCGCGCCCTGGCGACTGACGGGGAAGGCCGAGGGCGACGTGATGACCGGCACCGTCACGGACCTGCCGGGCGCGACGTGGCGTGCGGTGCGGGTCGAGGCTCGCCAGCGCTAGCGGTCGGCGTACTGCATCGCCGGCAGCTTGTGTTGCAAGCGGTCCGGCCCCATGTTGATTCAATCGAGGAATGGGCGGCATCCGCCGCCCGGCCGGCGGCGATCTATCGCCATGAGCCCTACATCGAGATCATGAGGTTATCGCAAAAGGCCGCGCCTGCTGTCCGTCGTCCGGCCGTGGCCGGGCTGTTCTACCCCGAAGCCGCCGAGACGCTGCGCGCCGAGATCGAACGCCTGCTCGGTGGCGTGAAATCGCTCGCTCCGCGGCCGTCGTCGCCGAAGGCGCTCATCGTCCCCCACGCGGGATACGTGTACTCGGGCCCGATCGCGGCCAGTGCGTACGCGCTGCTGCATCCGGCGCGCGGCACGATCCGTCGCGTCGTGCTTCTCGGGCCCTGCCACCGGGTGCCGGTCCGCGGCCTTGCGCTTCCGGCCGCGGAGGCGTTCGATACGCCGCTCGGCCGGGTGCGGGTCGATGCGGATGCCGCGGCGGCGCTGCGCGAGCTGCCGCAAGTGGAGGTGTCGGGGCAGGCGCATGCGCTCGAGCATTCGCTCGAGGTGCAGCTGCCATTCCTGCAGACCCTGCTCGGCGACTTCGACCTGGTGCCGCTCGCCGTCGGCGCGGCTTCACCGCGTGCGGTGGCCGAGGTGCTCGACCATGTCTGGGGCGGACCCGAAACGCTCATCGTGGTGAGCTCGGACCTCTCTCACTACCTGCCTTACGCCGCGGCTTGCGACACCGACCGCGCGACTGTCAACGCCATCCTCGCGCTGCGCGACGACCTCGATCACGAGCAGGCGTGCGGGGCGACGCCGGTGGGAGCGCTTGCCCTTGCGGCGCGGGCGCGAGGACTCGAGCCCGAGTTGCTGGACCTGCGGAACTCCGGCGACACCGCGGGCGACCGCGACCGCGTCGTCGGCTATGCTTCGATCGCGTTCTGGCCGCCCGGCGAGCAGTCCTACGACGAGACGCACGGCCGCGAGCTGCTCGGGGTCGCGCGCGACGCACTGACGAGCGCGCTCGGGAACGGCGCGGAGAGTGAGAACGCCGCACAGGCGGCCTGGCTGCGTGCCCCGCGCGCGAGCTTCGTGACGCTCACCGCCGCCGGCGCGCTGCGCGGCTGCATCGGCACCCTCTTTCCGCGACGCCCGCTCGGCGAGGACGTCGCAGCGAACGCGCTCTCTGCCGCCTTGCACGATCCCCGGTTTCCGGCGGTCGCGCGCGCGGAGCTGGAGGGCCTGCGGATCGAGGTGTCGGTGATTTCGCCGCTCGTGCCGATGCGCTGCGACCACGAGGACGAGCTTTTTGCCAGCCTCGTCCCCGGCGAGGACGGGCTGGTGCTCGAGTACGGCGACCGGCAGGCGACGTTCCTGCCGCAGGTCTGGTCGCAGCTGCCGGAACCAGCGCGCTTCCTCGGCGAGCTGCGCCGCAAGGCCGGCCTTTCAGCCGCGACGCCCCTGCGCCGCTGCCGGGTGTCGCGCTACCGTGTGGTCAAGTGGCGCGAGGCGACGTGATGCAGGCGCGAACCCCTTCCCATCCCGCGCGCTGGTGGCACGCGCTTGACGACGGTCGGCTCCAGTGCGACCTCTGCCCGCGAGACTGCAAGTTGCACGACGGTCAGCAGGGCCACTGCTTCGTCCGTGCCCGCGAGGGCGACCGGATGGTGCTCACGACCTACGGCCGCTCCTCCGGCTTCTGCGTCGACCCGATCGAGAAGAAGCCGCTCAATCACTTCTTCCCCGGCAGCTCCGTGCTCTCGTTCGGCACCGCGGGCTGCAACCTCGCCTGCAAGTTCTGCCAGAACTGGGACATCTCGAAGTCGCGCGAGATGGACACGCTGATGGACGCCGCGACGCCCGAGACGATCGCGCGCGCGGCGAGCGAGCTGGGCTGCGAGTCGGTGGCGTTCACCTACAACGACCCGGTGATCTTCGCCGAGTACGCGATGGACGTCGCCGACGCCTGCCACGCCGCGAGCGTGAAGACCGTGGCGGTGACCGCCGGCTATATGCACGATGCGCCGCGGCGCGAGCTCTACGCGAAGATGGACGCTGCGAACGTCGACCTGAAGGCGTTCACCGAGGAGTTCTATTTCAAGCTGACCGGCGCGCACCTGCAGCCCGTCCTCGACACGCTCGTGTATCTCTGCCGCGAGACGCCGGTGTGGGTCGAGCTGACGACGCTGCTCGTTCCCGGGAAGAACGACTCGCCGCCGGAGATCGACGCCATGACGCGCTGGATCGCGCGCGAGCTCGGGGCCGACGTGCCGCTGCACTTCACCGCGTTCCACCCCGACTACAAGATGACCGACCTGCCCGCGACGCCGGGCGCGACGCTGCGCCGCGCGCGGGAGATCGCGCTCGGCAACGGGCTCCGCTACGTCTACACGGGCAACGTCCACGACGTCGACGGCGGCACCACCCATTGCCCGGGCTGCGGGGAGGCGCTCGTCGTACGCGACTGGCACCGCATCCTCGACTACCGCATCACTGAGACGGGCACCTGCGTCGGCTGCGGTCATGTCATCGCCGGCCGCTTCGGCCGTTACGATGGCGCCTTCGGCCAGCGCCGCATCCCGGTACGCCTCGCGCGCTTCGCTGCCTGAGGCCCGTCGGGAGTCCCGCGCGGCGGCGCTCTTTTCGCCACACAGGCTCATCCCCTGAGCTTGACCGCGTAGCACAGTCCCCGCATGGCGCGGCGAGGCCGCCGCGCGGTCTGCCCCGCCCGGGGCGCCTTCATGGATATGGGAGAATAGCCGTGCCCGCCGACAGCAACGTCATCACTCTCACGCACATGGAAGAGAACAAGTCCAAGGCCCTCGCCGCCGCGCTCGCGCAGATCGAGAAGCAGTTCGGCAAGGGGTCGATCATGCGTATGAACGCGGAGGCGGCCGCGGACGTGCAGGTCGTCTCCACGGGCTCGCTCGGGCTCGACATCGCGCTCGGCGTCGGCGGTCTGCCCCGGGGGCGGGTGGTCGAGGTCTACGGACCCGAGTCGTCCGGCAAGACGACGCTCTGTCTTTCGGTGGTCGCCGAGATCCAGAAGCTCGGCGGCACCGCGGCCTACATCGACGCCGAGAACGCGCTCGATCCGCAGTACGCCGCCAAGCTCGGCGTGAACATGGACGAGCTGCTCATCTCCCAGCCGGACACGGGCGAGCAGGGGCTCGAGATCGCCGACATGCTGGTGCGCTCCGGCTCGGTCGACGTCATCGTGATCGACTCGGTCGCGGCGCTGGTTCCGAAGGCCGAGATCGAGGGCGAGATGGGCGATCAACTCCCCGGGCTGCAGGCGCGCCTGATGAGCCAGGCGCTGCGCAAGCTCACCGGCAACATCAAGCGCACCAACACGCTGGTCGTCTTCATCAACCAGATCCGCATGAAGATCGGGGTGATGTTCGGCAACCCCGAAACCACCACGGGCGGCAACGCGCTCAAGTTCTATGCGTCCGTGCGCATGGACATCCGCCGCATCGGCGCCATCAAGAAGGGCGAGGAGGTCATCGGCAACGAGACCCGCGTCAAGGTGGTGAAGAACAAGGTCGCGCCGCCGTTCCGCGAAGCGGTGTTCGACATCCTCTACGGCGAGGGCATCTCGCGCGAGTCGGAGCTGCTCGAGCTCGGCGTGCAGAACGGCATCGTCGAGAAGTCCGGCGCCTGGTACTCCTACAAGAAGGACCGCATCGGGCAGGGCAAGGACAACGCGCGCGAGTTCCTCAAGGAGAACCCCGCGCTCGCCGCCGAGATCGAGGCGCGCATCCGCGAGAAGGTGGGCGTCGCCAACCCGATGGCCCAGCCGGCCGCCGCGCAGGCGTGACGGACCGGGCCGGCGGGATGGGACGCCGATTCGGTCCCGTCGGCCTGTTCGGCGTTTCCGCGCTCACGTTCCTGCTCACGGTGTCCGGCTCGCGGCTGCTCGTGAACGCGAGCCCTGCCGGTCGCAGCGGTCTCGCGGCGGTCGGGCTCATCCTCGCCGTGGCGGGCGCCCTGTGCGCGATCATCGCGTTGCGGCAACTGTTCGCGAACCGCACGGCGCAGGGGGGGCTCGCCGCCGTCGCGCTGCTCGCTGCTGCACTGATCGCACTGAACGCTTCCGGCGCCCTGATGGCGATGGTGACGCTGCTCGAGCAGCTCGCGCGTTCGGGCTGATTGCGCCTCGCCTTGCGGCGGTGAAGCCGGGCCGTGTCGGGCCGCCATGGCCCCGAGGTTCCCGGGGCCGGGCTGCTCCGCGGCTGCCATCGAGCGAACCGAACGGCTCTTGCGTCGGAGCGTTGCTTCTGTTGAGCATCCCAGCCCCGCACGCAGGGCGTGCCTCTCACCTCGACCGACGCCCAGGGACCGCGGCTATCATCCGGCCTACGCCATGGACATGCCGCCGCAAGCCGACAAGGAACGCGTCGCCCTCCGCTCCCGGGCGCTCGCGATCCTCGCCCGGCGCGAGCACAGCCGTGCCGAGCTGCGGCAGAAGCTGCGATCGTTCAGTGCCGACGAGGCGCTCGTCGAAGCGGTGCTCGACGATCTCGTAGCGCGCAGGCTGCTTTCCGACGAGCGCTACGCCGAGGTGCGCACGACCACGCTCCAACGCAAGTTCGGCAGCGCGCGCATCGAACACGAGCTCCGCGCGAAAGGTGTGTCCCGGTCGCTGGCGATGCAGGCCGCCAGCACCTCGCGCGAGACTGAAGTCGAGCGGGCCCGCGCGGTGTGGTCGAAGCGCTTCGGCGCTGCGCCGCGCGATGCTCCGGAGAAAGCGCGGCAGATGCGGTTCCTGCAGGGACGGGGCTTCTCGTTCGACGCGATACGCGCGGTACTTGCGAGCACCGGCGAGGACGAGTAGTCCCCGCAGCGCGGCATTCCGCGCGCGCGTCGAAGCCGCACAGGCGGCCGGGAGGTCCGGCTGCCCACCGCGCGTCCGGCATCGTGCCCCGCATCTGGACGAATGCCCCAAAAGAGCGCACGTCGCGGCGCCCATACGCGGCGGAAGCCACGGCTTTTCTGCGAGAAAGTCTTGAGCGTCGGGCGCTCCCGGGTATTCAATGTGACGTGTGAGCCCCGCCCTGCACAGCCTGTTCGGTTTCGCCGCGCTGTTTGCGCTCGCCTGGCTTTTCTCGGAGCGGCGGTGGCAGGTGCCATGGCGAACGGTGGCTGCCGGGATGGCGTTGACGCTCGCGTTCGGCGTGGTGCTGCTCAAGGTGCCGCTCTTCGCGGACGTCTTCGCCTGGGTGAACCGGGGCGTCACTGCGCTCGAGCGCGCGACCCAGGAGGGCACGTCCTTCGTCTTCGGCTACCTCGGCGGCGGGCCGCTGCCGTTCGAGGCGCGCGAAGGCACGACGAGCTTCATCCTCGCGACGCGCGCACTGCCGATCGTGCTCGTGGTCAGTGCGCTCTCGGCGCTGCTCTTCTACTGGGGGGTCCTGCCCGCGATCGTCCGGGCCTTTTCGTTGCTCTTGCGCAAGACCATGGGGCTGGGCGGCGCGGTCGGCCTGGCCGCCGCCGCGAACGTGTTCGCCGGCATGGTGGAGGCGCCGCTGGTGGTGCGCCCGTACATCGCCCGCATGAGCCGCTCCGAGCTCTTCAACCTCATGACCTGCGGCATGGCGACGATCGCCGGGACCGTCATGGTTCTCTATGCAACCGTCATCGGCCGCACCATTCCCAACGCGCTCGCGCACATCCTCGTCGCCTCGCTGGTGGCGACGCCGGCCGCCATCGCGATCGCGGCGCTGATGGTGCCGCCGGCCGCGGGGGAGGTTGCGGTCGAGCTCGAGGGCCTCGACGCGAGTGCCGCTTCCGGCGTCATGGACGCGGTCACCAAGGGCACGCTCGAGGGCGTCGAGCTGCTCATCAACATCGTCGCGATGCTGATCGTGCTGGTCGCACTGGTCGCGCTGGCGAACTCCGCGCTGTCGCTCCTGCCGAAGCTTGCGGGTGGCCCGGTGACGCTGCAGCGCGTGCTCGGCATCCTCATGGCGCCCGTGGTATGGATCATGGGGATCCCCTGGCGCGAGGCGCCGGTCGCCGGCGCGCTGATGGGGACGAAGACGGTCCTGAACGAGCTCATCGCCTACATGCAGCTTGCCGCGCTGCCTGCCGATTCGCTCTCGCCGCGGTCGCGGCTGATGATGACCTATGCGCTCTGCGGCTTCGCCAACTTCGGCAGCCTCGGGATCATGATCGGCGGGCTGGCGACGCTCGCGCCGGAGCGGCGACGGGACATCGTGGCGCTCGGCACGCGCACCATCGTGTCGGGCACGCTCGCGACGCTCGTCGCGGGCAGCGTCGTGGGGATGCTGACGTGAGCAGCCTGCGCGGCAACGATCCGCCGGCGGTGCGTGAGTGCGCGCGCGCATGGTTCACGCTGTCCCTGGTCGGGCTCGCGTGCGCGGTGTTCCTGGTCCTGGTCGCCCCGGCGAATGCCGGTCGCGTCATCGGCGTCGTCGGGGTCGCTTTCTTCGGCACCGTCTCGAACGCCCTGCTCCGACGCGTGCGCGCCAAGGCGCCGAAGTGGGAGACCACCGCCTGGGGAGTGAGCGTGGAGGGCTCGCCGTTCGGGCTGATCGAATGGCGCGACGTCGAACGCGCCTACCTCTGGCGGCAGCCGACCGCGGAGCTGCTCTGCCTGTGCGTGCGCGACCCGAGCAAGTACACGGAGCGGCTGTCGCGCTCGGCGGCGATCGACGCCGCGTTCGGCCCCAACCTGGGGCGCCGCACGCTCGTCATCGACGTGTCCAACAGCGACACGCAGGCGCTGCTGCGCGCCATCCGCACCCGGGTACGCTGAGCGAGCCGACAGCCCGTGCGGTTGTCGGTCGGGGTCGCCCATCCCGCGAGCGGGAACGGCCGGAGCTCGCTCGTGAATCGGTGAGCGCTCCCGCCGCGGCCTTGTTTGAACGTCACGCGGGGAAAAAGAAAGGTGCCGGGCACGATGCCCGGCCGAAAGTCCCACAAAGGAGGAGGAGACTACGGTTGCGGCTGTGGGCGCCGCCGGGAGGCTGACGCCTCCCGTGTTCGGTCACTCAGGCGCGCGCCTTCGCTTTGCGCACCGCGCGGACGGCACGCCTGCGCGCCGGAGCCGTCTTCGCCGCGACGCGGCGCACGACCTTGGTGGCGCCGTTCGGTTCGGCGTAGGCGAGGACTTTCGTCGCGGCCTCGCTCGCGCGTTCGGCGAGTTGCGCCACCGCTTCCGCGGCGGGCGCGCCGTAGCGGTCGAGGTTGGCGACGATCCGGCCGTCGAAGGAGCGCTCGAGGCGCGGGAACAGGTTCCGCTCGATCATCGTCGCCACCTGCTCGACGGTGTCGATGGCGCGGTCCGAGGTGCCGTCCACGACCCGGCGCGCGGTGACGTCGAGCTGGCGCGCCCCGTTGACGAGCTTCTGGCGCACCTGCGCCGTGTAGCGGCTGCCGTTGCGGCCGAGCAGTGCGCTGCCTTTCTTGACCGCGACGCTCTGCATGTCGAGCGCACGGTGCGCGATCGCGCGGTTGATGAACACCACGTCCTTGAGGACGTCGCGCTGGGCGTGGAGGATCGTCTTGCTGGCGTTGATGAAGGGATGCGTCATTTCGATGTGTCCTTTCTCTCTGTGGGTGCAAGGCCGATACTGTTGTGCAGCCTTGCCCGTTCGTTCTGCAGTAGGGATGTTAGGCACGTGCCATAGAGCGCGGTGCCTAAAAGGCTAGAGCGGGTGCTCTAGGAAGACTGCCCAAGGGGTGCGCACGGCCGCCTTTGCGATCGCCCATCCCGGCGCATGAACCTGCGTGCGTCGGTTTGCTCGACCGCCGCTGGCACGCGGTGCCACCGGCGAGCGCCCGGCGCGGTTTGCGCCGCTTCGGGCATCGGTGCCAGAATCCCAGAGACTCGCATCCCTGCCCATGACTTCTGCCCATGACGACGCGGCGCCCGTGGCGCCGTTTTTCGTCGGGAGCGCGCCCATGAAATCCGCCCAGATCCGATCGAGCTTCCTCGAGTTCTTCGCCGAACGCGGCCACGCGATCGTCGCGTCGAGCCCGCTCGTTCCCGGGAACGATCCGACGCTGCTCTTCACCAACTCCGGGATGGTGCAGTTCAAGGACGTCTTCCTCGGCAAGGACCCGCGGCCCTACAAGCGTGCGACCACGGCGCAGCGCTCGGTGCGCGCCGGCGGCAAGCACAACGACCTCGAGAACGTGGGCTACACGGCGCGGCACCACACGTTCTTCGAGATGCTCGGCAACTTCAGCTTCGGCGACTACTTCAAGCGCGACGCGATCCGCTTCGCCTGGGACCTGCTCACGCAGGTCTACAGGCTGCCGCCCGAGAAGCTCTGGGTCACCGTCTACGAGACCGACGAGGAAGCCTACGATCTCTGGGCGGACATGATCGGCGTGCCGCGCGAGCGCATCGCGCGCATCGGCGACAAGCCCGGCGGGCAGAAGTACCAGAGCGACAACTTCTGGCAGATGGGCGACACCGGACCGTGCGGCCCGTGCAGCGAGATCTTCTACGACCACGGCCCGGGCATCGCGGGCGGGCCGCCCGGCTCGCCGGATGCGGACGGCGACCGCTACATCGAGATCTGGAACCTCGTCTTCATGCAGTTCAACCGCGACGAGCAAGGCGTGCTGCATCCGCTCCCCAAGCCGTCGGTGGACACGGGCATGGGGCTCGAGCGCGTCGCCGCGGTGCTGCAGGGCGTGCACTCCAACTACGAGATCGACCTCTTCCAGGATCTCATCAAGGCCGCCGCCCGCGAGACGCACGCAGCGGACCTCGAGTCGAGCTCGCTCAAGGTCATCGCCGACCACATCCGCGCAACGTCGTTCCTCATCGTCGACGGCGTGATCCCGGGCAATGAGGGGCGCGGCTACGTGCTGCGGCGGATCATACGGCGCGCCATCCGCCACGGCTACAAGCTCGGCCAGAAGCAGCCGTTCGTCCACCGGCTGGTCGAGGACCTCGCGGCGGTGATGGGCGATGCGTACCCCGAGCTCGTGCGCGAGAAGGCGCGCGTGATCCAGGTGCTGAAGGCGGAGGAGGAGCGCTTCGCGGAGACGCTCGAGAACGGCATGAAGGTGCTCGACGGCGCGCTCGCCCGGAGCGCGAAGCAGCTCGACGGCGAGACGGTCTTCACGCTCTACGACACCTTCGGCTTTCCGGTGGACCTCACTGCCGACATCGCCCGCGAGCGCGAGATCCCGATCGACTACGCCGGCTTCGAGGCGGCCATGGAGCGGCAGCGGAGCCGCGCGCGTGCGGCGTCCAAGTTCAGGATGGACAGCAGCATCGAGTACTCCGGCGGACCGACGGAGTTCCACGGCTACGACACGCTCGCGCTCGAAGCGACGGTGACGGGGATCTACAAGGAGGGCACGCGCGTCGCGGCAGTCGCCGCGGGCGATGCCGCCGTGGTGGTGCTCGACCGCACGCCGTTCTACGCCGAGTCCGGCGGCCAGGTCGGCGACCGCGGGGAGCTCGCCGGCGTGAGCGGCAAGTTCGCCGTCGCCGACACGCAGAAGGTGCAGGCCGACGTCTTCGGCCATGAGGGCCGGCTCGTCACCGGAACGCTCAAGATCGGCGACAAGGTGATGGCGGCGGTCGACCCGGTTGCACGCGCGCGCGCCGCGTGGAACCACTCGGCGACGCATCTCATGCACGCGGCGCTGCGCAAGGTGCTCGGGCCGCACGTGCAGCAGAAGGGCTCGCTCGTCGATGCCGAGAAGACGCGCTTCGACTTCTCGCACCACGCGCCGATGACCGAGGACGAGATCCGTGCCGTGGAGGCGCTCGTCAACCGCGAGATCCGCCACAACCACGAGGTCGCGGTGCGTCACATGAAGTACGACGAGGCGATCAAGGCCGGCGCGATGGCGCTCTTCGGCGAGAAGTACGGCGACGAGGTGCGCGTGCTCACCATGGGCGAGTTTTCCACCGAGCTCTGCGGCGGCACGCACGTGAAGCGCACCGGCGACATCGGCTTCTTCAAGATCGTGTCGGAGACCGGCATCGCCGCGGGCATCCGGCGCGTCGAGGCGGTGACGGGGGAGGGGGCGCTCGCGTACGTGCAGGCGCAGGAGGGGCGACTCGCGCAGGCGGCGCGTGCCCTCAAGTCGAGCCCGGAGGACGTCGGCGCGAAGCTCGCGCAGGTGCTCGACAACGTCCGTGCGCTCGAGCGCGAGCTCGGACGCCTCAAGTCGAAGCTCGCCTCGTCGCAGGGGGACGATCTTGCCGCGGCGGCCGAGGAGCTGAACGGCGTGAAGGTGCTGGCCGCGAAACTCGACGGCGCCGACGTCAAGACGCTGCGCGAGGCGGTCGACAAGCTCAAGGACAAGCTGAAGAGCGCCGCGATCGTGCTTGCCGCGGTGGATGGCGGCAAGGTGAGCCTGATCGCCGGGGTGACGCCGGACCTGACCGCGAAGGTGAAGGCCGGCGACCTCGCCAACTTCGTCGCGCAGCAGGTGGGCGGCAAGGGCGGCGGCCGGCCCGACATGGCGCAGGCCGGCGGCACCGATGCGGCGGCACTCCCCGCGGCACTCGAGTCCGTTCGGAGCTGGGTCAGACAGCGCCTGTAGCTTCTTCTTGCACTGACTTCGCGGCCCCCTCGCGGCAGCGCTGTGCTCGCCCAACGGCGCGGCCGGGGACGCCGTTACGGCTGCTGACGTCGTCCGACATTGGGGCGCGCATCCTTCGACTACCGGTCGTCAACGCTATAGTGCGCGTCGCTCCGATGCGAAACGATCGCGTCGGCCGCCAATCAGAGGGGGATGCGATGGCCTTGGTGCTGACCGAGATCCGCGACACGATCGGGACGATCGTCCTGAACCACGACGAGAAGCGCAACGCCCTCGGCGAAGCGCTGATCGGCGAGATCACCGCCGCGCTGGCCGATTTCCGGGAGCGGTCGATGCGCGCCATCGTGCTCAGGGCGAAGCCCGGGACGAAGGTGTGGTGCGCCGGCCACGACGCGCGCGAACTGCCGGAGCGCGGCCGCGACCCCTTGAGCTGGAGCGATCCCTTGCGCGTCGTCGTGCGTGCGATCCAGGAATGCAGTGCGCCGATCATCGGCCTCATCGAGGGTAGCGTCTGGGGCGGCGGATGCGAGGTGGTCATGGCGTGCGACATGCTGGTCGCCGCCCCGGACGTCACCTTCGCGATCACGCCGGCCAAGTTCGGCATCCCCTACAACCTCGGGGGTGTGCTCACGGTGCTCAACGTCATCCCGCAGAAGATCGCCAAGGAGATGTTCTTCACCGCGCGGCCGATCCCGGCCGCCCTGGCGCACAACCTCGGCTTCGTCAACTACATCAAGCCAGCGGACGAGATCGAGGCGTTCACCTATTCGCTAGCCGAGGCGATCGCCGCCAACTCACCGCTCAGCATCGCGGTCATGAAGGAGCAGTTGCGGCTTCTCAGCGGTGCGCGCGCCATGTCTCCCGAGCTGTTCGAGCGCATCCAGGGCCTGCGCCGCATCGTCTACGACAGCGCCGATTACGCGGAAGGACTCGCGGCGTTCCGCGAGAAGCGCAAGCCGCGCTTCACCGGCAAGTAGTCGACGACGCCTGGCACGCGTTCATCCTCTCGACCCGTTCCTATCAGCAGTTCTGCCCGCGTGGGTGCCTTCGCGGTGGCCACGTTCCATCGCCAAGCGGTGCGTCTTCCCTGCCTGGGTTCCGCCGTCATCTTCCGGTGGCCGCGCAAGACGTGCCGGCTGTGATCCGAGCGACCGCCGCGGGGCAGCGCAAGGGGCCGGCCCCGTTTCGAGAACGCGGCAGGTGCAGGGACGGTGACGTCACCGTCGGACGAGACGCCACCTCCGAGCCGTCGCGCCTGAGCTTGCTCTCGCTCGCGCCCCGGGCGGAGAGGGACCTCCTATCCCAGGCGACCCGGCGTGCGCCGATCGCCTGCCCGAACGAGGTCAGCCGCGCCAGGCGAGCATCACGCCGTGACCGGGCGTCTGCTCGAGGTCGATGCGGCAGAGCTGCGGCAGCAAGGGTTCCGCCTCGCTGCGGATCCAGCGGGTGAGCGACGCGCAGTCGGCGTGCGCGAGCCCCGGCAGCGCGAACATCGGCTGGTGGTCGAGCCGCTCGAACAGCGGCCGGAAGCGCTCCTTGACGTCGCCGAAGTCGATGGCCCAGCCGAGCACGGCGTCGAGCGTCCCGTCGAGGTGCAGGCGCAGGCGATAGGTGTGGCCGTGCAGGCGTCGGCGCGGATCGCCCGCGGGCGCCTGCTCCAGGCGGACCGCGCTGTCGAGCGTCGCCTCCTTCCAGATGCGGAAGCCGCGGCCGTCGAAGTGCGCGCCGCAGCTTGCGGTCTCGAACACGGTAACCCGCACGAGCTCCGGCAATGCCGGCGCGAGCCGCTGCCACAGCCACGCGGCGAGCACCTCGCTCGTCGGGTTCTCGAGCCCCGGGACGTCGTTGAGACACGCATGGTCGAGCATCGCGTGCAGCGGCCGCCACCCTGCCTGCAGGCGCTCGTAACCGACGCTCGCGTCCGGCGCGTCGGCCGGCGCGGGAGCAGCGAGGAGGACGACCTCGAAGCCGTGCCCGTGCATGCGGCCGCACTTGTGCTCCGCGGCGACGTGCGGCAGCCGATGCGCGGCCTCGAAACGGAAGCGATGCCAGGTGCGAAGCGCGCCGCGACGCCCAAGGCGCACGCCGCGCGTCGGCGTGCTCGCGACGCCGACGCTCCCGATGCCGTCCGCGCCGAGCCGCTCGGCGATCCAGCGCGCCAGCGCTGCATCGGAGGGTTCGCGAACGACCGCGTTCAGATCCGTGTAGTCGAGCGGCGCGACCACCGCGGCGAGGCGACGGCTGAGCGCATCGACCTCATCGCCGGGAAACTCCGCGCCGATGGCTTCGGCGTGGACGGTGGCGAGAAAGCCGTGGCCGTGAAGACGGCGCGCGGGATCGCCGCTGGACGCTCGTTCGAGATGGCGCGCCGCCTCGAAGCGCGCGGCGGCCATGAACCGGAGGCGCTCGGGCGCGCGCGACACGCGGCCGGTCACGGGATGCCGATCAGCTTGTGCGTCTGCAGACTGAGACGCCAGCGCGGATGCGAGAGACAGTAGGCGACTGCCAGCTCGGTGTTGCGTCGCCGCTCGGGACCGTCCATCGGCTGCAGGAAGAAGTGGCGGAAATCCAAAGCGGCGAAGCGCTCCGGCATCGCCTCCTCCTGCGGGAAGACGAGCTTGAGCTCGTCGCCGCGGCGCTGCACGATCTCGCTCGCCGCCTTCGGGCTGACGCAGATCCAGTCGAGCCCCGGCGGCGCGGGCAGCGTGCCGTTGGTCTCGACAGCGATGCGGAAGCGGCGCGCATGCAGCGCGTCGATCAGCGCCGCGTCCAGTTGCAGCAGCGGCTCGCCTCCGGTGCACACGACGAACCGGTCGTCCGTGCCCGGCTCACGCCAGAGAGCGGCGAGGTGATCGGCCAGGGTGGCGGCACCGGCGAAGCGACCGCCGCCGCTGCCGTCGGTGCCGACGAAGTCGGTATCGCAGAACCGGCACACGGCGTTCGCCCGGTCCGCCTCGCGTCCGCTCCACAGGTTGCAGCCGGCGAAGCGGCAGAAGACCGCTGCGCGGCCCGCGTTCGCACCCTCGCCCTGGAGGGTCAGGAAGGCTTCCTTGACGGCATACATCGGCGGCGGCGGCGCTTCACAAGGCGTCGGATCGTAGCACCGCGCTCCAGCGTCGCCGCGCCGCCTTTCGTACGCGCGTCAGTGCGACGCAGCCGCCGGCACCGCGATCCCCTCCGCCGCGGCGAGCCGCACCAGCGCGTCCTCGAGCATCACGCGCGCGGATCCGGCGGCACGCCGGAGATAGTCGTGCACTTCCGCGTCGGCCGGGCTCCGCGACTGGCATTCCGCGCTGTACGCCTCGAATGCGGTGAGGCTCGCGAGCAGCTCGCTCACATGACGCGGGCATTCGCAGAGCATCGCCGGCGTCGCCTGCGCAAGCTGCGCGAGCGCGGCCGCTTCGAAGCGTGGCGGCGGCGGGTCGTCGAGCGGCGCCCGGGTCGCCGACGGGGGACGCCCGGGTACGGCCGCCCGACACAGCCGCGCCAGCTCGGCGTTGTCGAGGGGCGCGCGCGCCACCAGATGGCCGCGGACGCGCAGCGCCCGCACCACGGCCTCGGGACCGAAGCGGTACAGCACCACCAGGCGCCGCGCCCCGAGCTCCGCGGCGAGGCGATCGGCCCGTTCGCAAGCGTCGGCGCCGAGGGTCGGCATGTCGACCACGGCCGTGTCGACGGCGCGGCCGCGCAATGCCACCCGCGCGGATTCCGCATGCGCACAGGCGGCGACGACGTCGAGGCCGGCAGGCGGTCGCGTGGTGGCGCCGAGCTGCACGGCAAGGGACGGGCCGACGGCCGCAATGCGCACCACCTCCGATGCGGGCTCCGCGAGCCCCGCCTCGCGTTC
>Ga0209254_10002747_pt1 | contig 16022 bp, 14 predicted proteins | sample FrelakmetDIP11DI_FD_187148 | JGI IMG/M metagenome (GOLD analysis project Ga0209254, IMG submission 187148) | Freshwater lake sediment microbial communities from the University of Notre Dame, USA, for methane emissions studies - DIP11 DI (SPAdes)... | ecosystem: Environmental > Aquatic >... | reverse complement strand
AGTGTTCGATTGTCGCCTGGTCGAGTCGGAATCCAGCTTGTCCGGTCTCTTCCGCAATTTCGGTTGCATAGGGTGGACGTTCGCAATTTCCCGCATTCAACGTTCGTCAATCAGTTGATGCTTTGGTGACTGTAGCTTCTTACAAGCTTGCGTGCCATGCGCTACCCAAAATTCGTGATGATGCCGATTGCGTATTACATGGCCAAGAATAAGGGTTTTCGCATACAGGCAGGTTTAGGGTCGTTGCAAAATGCAGAATTGATCGACGCGCGATAGCAGCCTGGGGATCCCGGAAATGAAATGAACACCCTATACTGCATACATAAAAGAACAGGAGACTCCATGACCGATGGCGCCAACAAACCCCGGCAAGACCGGATCAGCCATACCGGCAACGAGCGCTGCCAGCGCCAGGCCGACACCTCGCTCAAGGGCCCCCAGAGTCGCTGCGACCGCGTCCACAAAGTCGGCCAGAAGTAGGGCTCCGGCTGCCGCCAAGGCCGCGATGACTGCAGCGAAACGGCCCGCTCCCTATCCTGCTGCCAAACCTCCGCCTGCGGTAAAAAAATCGCCACCGGCAAAAAAAGCCGCGCATACCCCTGAGCCTTTTGTCGCCAAGGCAAAAAAGACAGGCATGCCTGCCAAGGTGAAAATGCTCAAACTTGTTCGCGATCAATTCACCATGCCTGAGCCGGAGTTCGCACAGATCAAAAACCTGAAGAAGCGTTGCCTGGACGCAGGGGTGGCGGCGAAAAAGAACGAGATCCTGCGAGCGGCTGTCGCAAGCCTGGCAAAGTTGACCGATGCTTCGGTGCTTGCAGCGATACATCGCCTTGATGCCAGCAAGAGACGACCGGCCAAGGGTTCGAAGTAAACGCAGCGGGCAGGGCGGTGCCGTTTCAATTCGGTTCCCGGCCACTGTCTGACATCACAAGGTTCGAACACGGCTCAAGCGGACTGTGCCAGAAGATTTGAAGGTACGCGAAAGTCACGGTCGGTTCATGCAGCCACTGTAAAATGCATTCTTCACACGCATCAAAACTGCGGCACCTCCCTTGGAAGGCCGCACTGGTCTGGTAATTGCTTATTAACTGTCGACTTGATACTGGACTTCGCATGTCCCCCAACCCGGGACGGACAGCAACGCCACGCATGGAAACGCACACATGATTGAAATCCGACTGGAGAATCCTGCTTGATCGAGGTCCGCATCCATGGACGTGGTGGCCAGGGCAATGTGGTCGCGGCGTATCTGCTGGCGACGGCGGCCATCGACGAGGGCCATTTTGGACAGGCTTTTCCCGCTTTTGGTGCAGAACGTCGCGGCGCCCCGGTGGTGTCCTTTGTCCGCATCGCCGAGCGAACCCTGCGCCGGCGCAATCAGGTACTGCAACCCGATTTTCTGATCGTTCAGGACCGGGCTCTGCTCAAGGTGCCTGGCGTACTGGATGGACTGCGGCCAGGCGGCGGGATTCTGGTCAACACTTCGCTCGATGCGGCCACCCTCAGCGAGCAGGTAGGCAGTGCCGTGGTGACCCTGCCCGCCACCCAACTGGCCAGGACGCACCTTGGCCGGCCGGTTCCGAACACCGCCTTGCTGTCGGCCTTTCTCACGCTGACGCAGATACTGCCCATGGACGCCCTCACCAGGGCGCTGGAACAGAAATTCCGGGGCGACATTCTCGAACGCAACCTGCGCCTGATCGAAGCTGCGTCGCAGCAGGTTGCGGCAGGACAATGGAAGGAGAGGGCGCATGCGGCAGGCGCTTGAAGGTTCACAGGCCATCGCGCGGGCGGTCGCGCTGTGCCGGCCGCAGGTCATCGCGGCGTATCCGATCACCCCGCAGACCCATATCGTCGAAAACATCGCCAAGCTGGTCGCCGACGGCAAGCTGGTATGCGAGTACGTCAGCGTGGAAAGCGAGTTTTCTGCCGCGTCCGTTGTGCTGGGAGCGGCGGTTGCCGGCAGCCGCACCTACACCGCCAGCGCCTCGCAGGGCATCCTGCTGATGAGCGAGGTGCTGTTCAACATCGCGGGCAATCGCGTCCCCATCGTGATGACTTGCGCCAACCGCGCGGTCGGCGCTCCGCTGTCGATCTGGAACGACCAGCAGGATTCCATGGCAGTGCGCGACGCCGGCTGGATCCAGCTTTACTGCGCCGACAACCAGGAAGCGGTCGACACCACGATCCAGGCCTACCGCATCGCCGAGCGCACCGAACTGCCGGTGATGGTGTGCGTCGACGGGTTCACCCTGACCCACACGCTGGAGCCGATCGACATGCCGTCGCAGGAGCAGGTCGATGCCTTCCTGCCGCCTTATCATTTCGCGCGCACCCTCGATCCGATGAAGCCGATCAGCTTGGGGACGCTGGTGTCACCCGATTTCTATCCCGAAGCACGCCATTCGCACCACCAGGCGCTGCTCAATGCAGCGGCCGAGATCGTGGCAGCCGACGCCGACTGGTGCGCGCTCACCGGACGCAGCCAGGGCAGTCTGGTGCAGGTCGAAGGCGATGCCGATGCGAGCGTGGCCATCCTGACGCTGGGCTCGGTGATCGGCACCCTGGCGGATGCCCGCGAAATGCACCCCGAGTTGGGGCCGGTCAAGCTGATCCGGCTGCGGGCTTTCCGGCCTTTTCCCACCGAAACCTTGCTGCAGGCCTGCGCGGGCGTGACCGATCTGGTGGTGCTGGAGCGCGCACTCTCGCCTGGCGGTGGCGGCATCGTTGGGGCGGAGGTGAAGGCCGCGCTGTTCGACATGCCGAACCCGCCGCGCGTGCACAATTTCGCCGTTGGCCTGGGCGGCCGTGACGTGCCGCTGGACATCTATCCGCGCCTACTGCAAACGGTCCGCTCGCAATCGCCTCGCCCGTTTGCAGTTTTCGATGTCGACCTCGACAAACTGCCGGCGGAAGACCGCTGAACCGCCTCCTGGAAGGTTACGCATCATGAATATGCACACCCACACCCCGATTCCCATCGCTGACCTGCGCCGCAGTCAGCCGCGCTTCCAGGGGATCGAGTCAGGCCACCGCGCCTGCCTCGGCTGCGGCGAAGCGCTGGCCGCCCGTCTCGTCACCGAGGCCGCCGGCCCCGACGTCATGATCGCCAACGCCACCGGCTGCCTGGAAATTTTCACCACGCCGTGGCCGGAGTCGTCCTGGCGCCTGCCATGGATGCATTCCCTGTTCGAGAATACGGGCGCCATTGCCGCCGGCATGGAAGCCGCGCTCAAGGCGCAGGGCAAGTCGACCAAGGTGCTGGCCTTCGGTGGCGATGGCGGGACCTTCGATATCGGCTTTCAGTCGCTTTCCGGCATGCTTGAACGCGGCCATAACGTGCTGTATGTCTGCTACGACAACGAGGCGTACATGAATACCGGGATCCAGCGCTCCAGCTCGACCCCGCACGCCGCGATGACGACCACCTCCCCGGTCGGCAGGGACCGCATGGGAAAACGCCACCTGAAAAAGGACATCCTCTCGATCATCGCCTCGCACCATATTCCCTTTGCCGCTTCGGCTTCGGTGGCCTATCCCTCCGATATCCGCAAGAAGGTGCGTCGGGCAATGGAAATCGAGGGCCCGACCTTCCTGCTGATCCATTCGCCGTGTCCGCTCGGCTGGGGCCATGACGGCGCGCTCAGCATCGAAGTGGCCCGGCTGGCGGTGCAGACCGGACTGTTTCCGCTGATCGAACTGGAACGCGGCGAACTGATCGGCACCATGCCCCTGCGCCAGCCCCGACCCGTGACCGACTACCTGCGTCTGCAACAGCGGTTCAGCCACCTGTTCAAGGACGACTCGCGTGCGCGCGAAGAACTGGAACATCTGCAGGCGCTGGCCGAGCGAAACATCGAGTATTACGGTCTCAAGGGTAATCACGACGACCCGTGCGACAGCGAAGGCGCGGACACGGTGCGGCGTGGCGGCCAGCGCTGGGCGTGAAGGAAGGAGCGATGACGGAACTGACACGCGGCGCATTTGCCCATCCCGGCACCTCGCTGGCTTTCAAGACCGGAAGCTGGCGAGTCCAGCTGCCGATCCACCAGCACCGTCCGGCGCCCTGCCACAACGCCTGCCCGGCGGGGGAGGATGCGCAGGCGTATCTCGGCCTGCTGGCGACAGGTCAGGCGCAACAGGCATGGGAGGCGATCGTCCGTGCCAACCCGCTGCCGGCGATCACCGGGCGGGTCTGCCACCATCCCTGCGAGTCCGCCTGCAACCGCGGTCAGTACGACGAAGCCATTGGCATCCATGGGGTCGAGCGGTTTCTCGGCGACGAGGCGATCCGTCTCGGTTGGGCCTATCCGGTTTCGCAACCCGCTGCCGATGCACGCAAGGTCGCGGTGGTCGGCGCCGGTCCCGCAGGCCTGTCTGCTGCCTATCATATGCTGCGCGCCGGCTACCGGGTGAGCCTGTTCGATAGTCTGCCCGAAGCCGGCGGCACCTGCCGCATGGCCATTCCGCCGTATCGACTGCCGCGCAACGTGCTGGATGCCGAAGTCGGGCGCCTGCTGGCGACCGGGATCGATTTTCGCGCGCAGCAGCAACTCGGGCGCGACATGTCGCTGAACGAACTGCGGCAGGATTTCGGCTCGGTTTTCCTTGCGCCCGGCACGCAGAAAAACCGCGAATGGAGCATAGATGGGGCGGTGCCGCGCGACCTGCACGTGGGACTGGATCTGCTCAAGGAATGGATGACGGTCGGATCGATGATCCAGGCTACCAGCGTTGCCATCATCGGCGGCGGCAACACCGCGGTGGACATGGCACGCGTTCTCAAGCGCTGCGGTGTTCCCCAGGTCCACATCATTACCCACGAGGCGCTGCCGGCAGCCGGCATTCCGGCGGAAGACGCGATGCGTGCGATTCCCAGGGAAATCGCACAGGCGCAGGAGGAGGGCGTCGTCATTCATCCGCATCGCGGCATCCTGCGCCTGATCCTGCGCGGTGAACGGGTCGTCGGCGTGGAAATGGCGCACATGAAAAAGCTGCGACGTCCTGACGGCAGGGTTGAAAGGGTGGTGTTCGAAGGCACCGAAACCGTGATGCACGTCGATCAGGTCATCCCCGCCATCGGCCAGCAGGTGGATGACACCGGCATGGCCGAACTGCTGCACCGCCTGCCTTTCTTTTCCCCCGACCCGCAGGGCGCCCTGCCTGGCCACCCCGGTGTGTTCGTCGGCGGCGATGCACGACCCGACCGCGGTTCGGTCAGCGCGGCCGTCGGCGACGGCCGGCGCGGGGCGTTGGCCATGGATCGCTTCCAGCGCGGCATGGCTGCGGAGGCGGAAGTCGCGGTCGCGGAGGTCGGCTTCGAGCAGCTCAACCTCAATTACTTCGAATCAGCTCCACGCAGCGAAGCGCCCATCCTGCCGCCCGAACAGCGCAGGGGGCAGGAAGAAATCGAAGGCAGCCTGGAGCCCAATCAGGCGCGCCAGGAAGCCGAGCGCTGCCTGTCCTGCGGCAATTGCTTCGCCTGTGACAACTGCTGGACGCTCTGCCCGGACAGCGCCGTTCTGAAAACAACCGAGCAGGCCGCGGACGGCTCGCACTACGTTTTCGATTACGACTATTGCAAGGGATGCGGCCTGTGCGCGAAAGAGTGTCCGTGCGGTTACATCTCGATGCAAGACGAGGCCTGATAACAGGCTGCCCCTCGCGCATGGCCTATCGGGCCATGCGCGAGGGTGCGCTGAGCCTGGCGTAAAAAATCGAGGCGAAGAAAAACACCCCAGACAGCACCCCTTCGACGCCGGCAAGCCAGGCTGACAGACCCGTGTCCGACCAAGCACGCACCACGCTTTCGGTGAAGTAGGCGAGGATCAGCATGGGCGCCCATTGGTAGGTGTAGCGGCGGCCTTTCAGAATGCCCATCAGCGGCAGCAGCAGCGGCAGGGTTTTCAGCACCAGCCAGGATCCACCAGGGCGCAAAGGGGCGAGCCACAGTTCCCAAGCCAGACTGACGAAAATCAGCATGATCAGGCTGACGCTGGCTATGGCCTGCAGGGTTTTCATGCGCTCGGTCTCGCATTGGTTTCGCCAGCCCCGGCCGCTTCAAATCGGTTTCCGGCAGCATTCACCAGGCCGCCGATCCCGCTGCGCGGGGCCCTCGCCGGGCGGCTCATGCTGCCAGCTTGACCGCGGTTTCGGCGAGGCGCTTGCCGAGAGCGATGCACAGCGTGCGTTCCTCGTCGGTCAGCGGCTTGTCGTCTGCCGGGCCGGCCCAGTGGCTGGCACCGTAGGGGGTCCCGCCGCTGCTGGTGCTGGAAACCTCGGGCTGTGTGTAGGGCAGGCCGACGATCAGCATGCCGTGGTGCAGCAGTGGCAGCATCATGCTGGTGAGCGTGGTTTCCTGGCCGCCGTGCAGGCTGGCGGTGGAGGTGAAGACGGCGGCGGGCTTGCCCGCCAGGGTGCCCTTGGCCCACAGCGCACCGGTGGTGTCGAGAAAATATTTCAGCGGCGCCGCCATGTTGCCGAAACGGGTGGGCGAACCGAGCGCAAGGCCGCCGCATTGTTCCAGATCGGCCAGTTCCACATAGGGGGCACCTTCATCCGGCACCGGCGGTTCGGTCTGGCGGGTGCGCGGCGCCACCGGCGGAACCGTGCGCAGGCGGGCGGAGGCGCCGGGAACCTGGTTGACGCCGCGCGCGACCAGTTGTGCCATGTTGTGCACGCTGCCATGTGCGCTGTAGTACAAAACAAGAATCTCGGTCATGGGGTGGGCTCTTGGGCAATCACGGTGAAATCGATCAGGTCGAAACTGGGGGTGTGCTCGACACGGCGGCCAAAGGCCAGCGTGGTGTGCTGGTGCGGGTGCCAGACTTCGGCGTCCATCCCGGCCTGGAAGAACTGGCGCGACAGCAGCAGGCGGTCAGGCTGCTTCAAAGCAGGCAAGCCCGGAATGAACAGTGCGGGTTCCGGGTTTGCACTGCGGTGACCGCGTAAAGGCCGCACCCACACCGGCTGCATCTCGGGCGACAGGCGCTCGACGCCGAGTTCGACCTGGCGCGCATCGCACATCCTGATCCAGCGTATCACTGCCAGCGACCATGCGGCAGCCGCGTCGCTGCGCAAGGCAAGCGCATCCCCCACCTTCAGGTTGAGCGGCTCGTCCGGCGCACCCCGCAGGGCCAGGCCGGATGCGCTGTCGTTGCTGATCGTCCAGTGGCTGGTGGGGACGGCAGTGGGCGAGGCATGCAGGGGCCTGACATCGTGGATCGGCAGGCTGTCGTCGGGATCCGTTGCGGCTTCGCCGGCTTGCGGTTCGCCCTCCAGCAGCCGGTGGATGCAGTTCACGCCCGCCACCACCTGCATGGTGTCGGGCGCGGCGGGGTAGCGCTTGAATGCCCGCTGTGCGCCGGTGCGCCACAGTTTGAGCAGACGTTTGCCCAGCATCAGGCTGAGTTCGCTTTGCATGCCTTGCGGCAGGCCGATGCTGTGTGGCGAATCACCGGTGCGCAGACGCAGGGCAATATCGTGCAGCTGCCGGCACAGCGCATCGGTATCCAGCCACAGGCTCCCTTCCTTCTGCAGGTCGGGTTGTCCGGGCCCGCTGTCGCAGTCGGTCGCAACGGCAAAACCGGTTTGGGCGGGACGGCCCATCGCCGGCCGCAACACGGCAAGCGTGCCCAGCTTGTTCAGATACAGTCTGGTGTGGGCGAGTTCGTCCCGGCTCATATGGGGGGGGTCGGCCAGTGCCAGCAGCAGTGCCTGGCGATAGGCCAGGCTGGCGGGCAGGGCTTCACCCACGGCCTTGTCGGCCGCGCCGCCGGTCTGCGCCAGCAGGTAAAGCTGATGCATTTCCAGCCATATGCCCGCCGGGAGCGGATGGTAGGTAATGTAGAACGCGATCTGGACATCACGCAGCGAGGCAAGCAGCCATGCGGTGACTTCGGCGAATCGCCGAGGTGGCAAACTGCGTCCGCCCGCGCTGCGGGCTGCCAGCAGAACATGCTTGTAGCCAATGCTGAGTTCGGTCAGCAACTCGCGCAGCAGCATCCCGATCTGCCGTTGCTGGGCGTGTGGCGGCACACCGGATTCGGCGAGTAGCGTTTCGAGGCTGAGGGCTGTATTGGCGACCACCGGTCGATACAGCGCCAGCAAGGCATAGCGCTCAAGGGTGTCCAGCGGATGGCGGTTCAGCGCATACAGCGCCTCCACCAGTTGCCGGGCAACGTCCGCCGGGCTGGCGAAGGGAAGACGCGCCAGCCACGCCGCCGTCGCCTTGGGACGGGTTTCAGCAGCGAGCTTCCGCAGCGGTTCATCCGTGCTGGGAACATTGAGCGTGAGCATGGATTCAGTCGAATACGACGGTCTTGTTGGCATACACCAGCACGCGATTGTCCAGATGCCATTTCACCGCGCGCGACAGCACCACCTTTTCCAGGTCCGCGCCCTTGTTGATCAGGTCGTCGAGGCTGTCGCGGTGCGAAATACGTGCCACGTCCTGCTCGATGATGGGGCCGTCGTCCAGTGTTTCGGTGACGTAGTGCGCGGTCGCGCCGATCAGTTTGACCCCGCGCTCGAATGCCCGGTGATACGGCTTGGCGCCATGGAAGGCCGGCAGAAAGGAATGGTGGATATTGATGATGCGATTGGGGAAGTGGCGGATGAAATCCGCCGACAGCACCTGCATGTAACGCGCCAGCACGATGAAATCGATCTGCTGGTCGCGCAGGATCGCCAGCTGCAACTGCTCGGCCTCGTGCTTGGCATCCCGGAGCACCGTCAGGTGCTGGAAGGGGACGCGGTAGGCGTCGGCCAGCCAGCGCGTGTCTTCATGGTTGCTAAGGATGATCGGCAGTTCGCAGTGCAGCTCGCCACTCTGATAGCGGTAAAGCAGGTCGGCCAGGCAGTGGTCGAAGCGCGACACGAACACCGCCAGCCGGGGCTTGCGGCTGGACTCGGCGAGTCGCCAGGTCATGCCGAAACGGCTGGCGATCGGCTGGAACGCAGCGGAAAATTCGGCCAGGTCGAGGCTGAATCCGTCCAGTTCCCACTCCACCCGCATCAGAAAGAGCTTCAGCTCGGCGTCCTGGTGTTGGTCTGCGTGCACAATGTTGGCATTATGCAACAAAAGAAAATCGGCAATGGCGGCGACCAGGCCCTTCTGGTCGGGGCAGGAAATCAGCAGGACAGCGGTATGGCGCATGGCAAGGCCCGGTTTTTCTGGAGTATTTCTTGGGCCTAATCATAACCAATATTTCCCATGGTCTGTTCTGGCCACCCCGTCTTATCATTTCGCTCCTCCCCCCAGTCGGGTTAGAATCCCGGCTGTTTATTAGTTGCTATTAATAAGCTTAATTTATCGCGTGCACTGCCGGATCGGGCGCCGCACGTGTCAATCAGAGGCTACCTCGCATGTCATATCTCACCAATTCCGTCGCCGTGAACCTCACTCTGGCAGTGTTGTTCGTGTTTTCCGTCGTGACCTGGGCGCTGATTCTGTCCAAGTTCTGGCAGAACACCCGCGGCAACAAGAAGGATGCTGCGTTCAAGCAGGCTTTCTGGGCGGCCAAGGACCTGCACGAAGGCGAAAAGGTGGCACGCGCCCACACCGGTGACATGGCCGAGCTGACAACGGCAGGCTTCACCGCACTGGCGCAGACCACGGAAGTGAGCCTCAGTCTCGACAGCCTGGGCGACCGCAAGGACATCCTCGAGCGCACCCTGAAAAGCGAGCTGCAGCAGATCCAGCACCGCAAGGAACACGGCCTGATGGCGTTGGCCAGCATCGGCAGCACCGCGCCCTTCGTCGGACTGTTCGGCACCGTCTGGGGCATCATGCACGCGCTGAAGGACATCAGCCTGTCCAACTCGGCCAGCCTCGACATCGTGGCCGGTCCGGTGGGCGAGGCCCTGATCGCCACGGCCTTCGGCATCGCCACCGCGATTCCGGCGGTGCTGGCCTACAACTACGGCGTGCGTCGCGTCCGCACCACGGTGTCGGGCCTCGACCAGTTTGCCACCGCTTTCCTGCACCTGGTGATGAAGACGCCTTATCGTGCCGAGGGCAACAAGGCCGAGGTCAAGAACTGACATGGCCCTGCTGCCTCAATCCGACTACAAGGCGATGAGCGAAATCAACGTCACGCCGCTGGTCGACGTGATGCTGGTGCTGCTCGTGATCTTCATGGTGACCGCGCCCTTCCTGCTGCAGGCGGTGCCGGTCAATCTGCCCAAGACCGCACCGGTGGCGAAGCTGATTCCGGTCAAGAAGATCGAACTCATCATCGACGCCGAGGGCCAGGTCTACGTCGACCAGGAACTGGTCGCCGGTACCGACCTGGAGACCCGCCTGAAAACCCTGCTGGTTGCCGATCCGGAAATGGCCGTGCAGCTGAAGGCCGATTACCGCGTGGCCTATGGCCACATCGCCCAAGTCATGGCCGCCGTCAGCCGTGCCGGCATCGTCCGGCTGTCCTTCGTCACTTCCTCCGACAGGCTCGATGAAGCGCTCTGACCGTTTCCCCTGGCTGAGAAGGGACGGCGGGCCATTCGCCATCTCGTTCATCCTGCACGTGCTGCTGTTGCTGCTGCTCGCCCCCTGGCTGGTGATGCGCACCATCCCCGACACGCAGATCGAGGTCGAGGTCATGCTGGAGCCCGACACCCAGGAAGCGCCGCGCAGCCGCCCCGAGCAGGCCACCGTCCTGAAGGGCCCGGCGAAGGCGCTGCGCCCGCTCGTCCAGCCCCTGCCGAGGCCGGTTCAAACGCCGGTCGTTGAAACTGCGCAGATCAAACCTCAGCCCCAGACACCGCCATTGGCAAGCGACACGCCTGCCGCCGAGACGGGTCAGGGGCAAACGGGAAGCAGCGCGCCGGCTCCGCGTGAAGTGGCCGGTCTGTCGGCGCCGAAGAACCCGGGCCTGGGCAGCGCAGCTGCACCGACCAGTGCGGGCACGACGGCGCTGCAGTCAGCCAGCGAACAAACCAGCCCGCTTGCGCCGCGGGTCCCGGCGACCCGCGAAGCGGGCGCGCTGTCGGCAATGAAAAATCCGGACGTGCGCATTGCCGCGTCGCCGCTCAGCACCGGCCCAGCGGCTTTGCAGCGCGGCAGCGAGCAGGCCAGCCCGGTTGCGCCGCGCACGCCGAGCGTGGGCAGCACGCCGCAACCCAGTGCGCGCGCCGCTGCCGCACCGTCGCGTCCGGGCGAGGATCGACAGGACGGCCCGGTCACCCTGGCCGGTCCGGCCGCGCAGGTGCAGTCCGCGCTGCCGGAATTCCGCCAGGCCGCGCGCCAGGGCGGACAGGTCAGCATGCGCGGCGGCAGCAAGGCACCGTCTGACGGCCTGGCCAGCCAGCCGGGCTCGCCGGAGCAGGTTGCGCTGCTGGCGGCGCGTTCGGTGCCGCAGTCGCAGCCAGGCAGCGGCGCGACCCCGGGCGGTCAGGTCCCAGCCATGGCGGCGCCCGCCGCCCGCAGCAGCGGGCAGGGCAGCGCAGCGGCCAGAGAAAACGCAGCGTCGAGCCTGTCCCAGTCGGCGGCTCCCGCTCCCGGAACACGATCGGGAACCGTCACGGCCGCAAAGGCGCCCACGCTGGCCACCCCTGCTGCCCGCAACAGCACCGGTCGGGGAAGTTCGATTGCAAGCGAAAACACCGATTCCAGTCTGGCGCAGGCGGCCAGCACCGGTGCCCGGTCGGAGGCCGCGCCGGCATCAACAGGAAAGGCCCCCACGCTGGCTGCGCCCGCCACGCGCAGCAGCAGCGGGAAGGGCAGCGCCGTTGCAAGCGAAGGCGCCGGTTCCGGCCTGACCCCGTCGGCCGCTCCCGCCACCGGGCCAGTTGCCGCCGTCGCCAGCCGGGCGCCGACCACTGGCGGGCAGACCAGCGCCGGCAGCGGCAGCGGCAGCCGTATGGCCAACCCCAGCGAGCAGGGACACAGCGGCCTGATGGCAGCAGCCACGCCGGCCGAGCCCGGCACCGGCACGGCACTGGCCGGCGGCGGACCCGGTGCCAGCGAGGCCGGCCAGGGCCGCTCCCAGGTGCGGGCCGGCAGCGGCAGCGCGGCGCGCGAAGCCGCGTCGCCGCTGCTGGCTTCAGCAGGCAACGCCACCGCTTCCCGGGCCGCTGCCGACAGCAGCGCCGGCCAGTTGAGCGGACGCGCAGAAACCGTGGCGCTGGCACAGTCGGCGAGCGAAGCGCGCGTAGCGACGATGCAGATACAAAAGCCCACCGGTGAGGCGCGGGTGGTCGAGGAGCGCTTCTCCGCGAGCACGCTGAAAGTCGATTCGCCGAGATCGATCTGTTCCCTGCCGCTGATGTTTGCCGGCCTCGACCGCAAGCCCATCCCCGATGGACTGGACTCGATCAACGCCACCGCCTCCAGGCTGCAGGACGAGACGCCGCCGCGTCATTTCCCGACCAACCAGTCACCGCGCTATCCGCTTGCGGGGGTCGCCTCGCGTGCGCAGGGCCGGGTGCTGGTACGTGCCGAAATCCGCCCTGACGGCAGCGTCGGCCAGCGCTGGGTCAAGCAGAGCAGCGGGTTGCAGGTGCTCGATCTGGCCGCGCTCGATACCGTGAACGGATGGCGTTTCCACCCCGCCAAGCGGCACGACCTGGCCGTCGCCGTCTGGATAGATGTTCCCATTGAATACAAGTTGCCGTAAGGAGTCATAAAGATGAACCGACTGTTAGTGGCACTGCTTTGTGCAGGCTTCATCCACACCGCGAGCGCCGCCGAGGCGATGCCCGACTGGCTGCGTTATTACCAGATGGCTGCCGAACGCGGCGATCCGGAAGCGCAGATGAAGATGGGCTGGGCCTATGACAAGGGCGATGGCGTCGAACGCAATGCCAAGCTTGCGGTGGACTGGTACCGCCGCGCTGCCCTGCAGAACGAACCGACCGCGCAATACAACCTGGCGCTGCTGCTGATCGAAGGCCGCGATGTGCCCAAGGACGTTCCCACCGGGATCGAATTCCTGACCCATGCCGCCTCGCAGAACCTGATCCTGGCGCAAACCTATCTCGCCTCGCTCTACGAGCAGGGACGCGAAGTCGGGAAAAACGACGCCGAGGCCGTGAAATGGCTGAGGCGGGCCGCCAACAACGGTGACGCCGCTGCGATGAACAACCTGGCGCTCAAATATGCGCGTGGCGAAGGCGTGGCACGTGACCCGGCCGAGGCACAGAAACTTTTGAAGGCGGCCGCGCAGCAGGGCAATGCGCTGGCCCAGGCCAACCTCGGTACGCTCTATCGCGACGGCCTGGAGGGTGTTGCGGTCGATTACAGCCAGGCGCTGACCTGGCTGACCCTCGCTGCCGAACAGGGTAACGTCACCGCGCAAGCCAAGCTGGGCTGGATGTATCTCAAGGGCCAGGGCGTGACCGCCAATCCGGTCGAGGCCGTGAAATGGTTCGTGCTGGCCGCCAACCAGGGTGATGCCGACGCCCAGACGCAGCTGGGCTGGATGGCCGAGCAGGGGCAGGGCATGCCGAAGAACGTGGAACTGGCGGTTCAGGCCTATCGCCAGGCCGCCGCCAACAAGCAGCCTGTCGCCGCCAACAACCTCGGCACGCTCTACCGCGACGGCCGCGGGGTGGCAGCCGATCAACAGGAAGCCGCCCGCTGGTTCCGGGCCGCAGCCGATGCCGGCGACGCGATGGGCCAGTACAACCTGGCCACCCTGCTGGAAGCCAATCCGGCCGCAATGGACGAAGCGCTGGCCTGGTATCGCCGCGCCGCCGAACAGAAGCTGGCGGCCGCACAGAGCCGGCTCGGCTGGCTGCTGCTGGAACGCGGCGAGGATGCCGAGGCGGTGAAGTGGTTGACCAGCGCTGCCGAGCAGAACGATGCGCAGGCGCAAAACAACCTCGGTGTGATGTATGAAACCGGCCGCGCGGTGGAGAAAAACCCCGCTACCGCCGCAGGCTGGTATCGCCGCGCCGCCGTAGCCGGCGACGCCGCTGCGCAGAACAATCTGGGCGCTATGCTGCGAGACGGCCTCGGCGTGCCGCAGAACTATACGGAGGCGGCCGAATGGTTCAAGCGCGCCGCCGACCAGGGCTACGCCAAGGCCATGCTGAACCTGGGCGCGATTTACGAGCTGCAGGCCAAGGCAGGCACCGGCCAGAAGCGTGCCACCAGCAGCCCGTCCACCCCTGCCGCATCGGCGCCGACCGCCATTCCTCTGCCAGCGCGTGCCGCGCCGGTGGGCAAGCCGCTGCAGTAAATCCCCTGCGGATCGGGCTGGGCAGATGCCTGGCCCGATTGCCGTTGCCGACCCGGATCCAAGCGGTCGTCCTCTCGCCCAAGCCGGGCACATCGCACAAAAATTCAGCAGGGTTTGCGCGTCAAAAGCCGTATTCGTGCTTGCTAATAAGCTGAATTTCTACGCATTCATGAGCCAGGCTGAGCATTTCCAGGCGCCAGCCCGCATCCAGCCGTGTCCCTGTTCAATTATTAAGCATGCCATGAGGCAGGAAGCCTGAATTTCCTTGGGGTTTCTCTGCCCATAAAAAATCTTGAGTCAACATGCTGGATCCCTGTTGACATGCACGGATGAAAACCTAGAATTTGTATCCGCTGCCTCGTAGCACCACAACATGTTGTGAATAAATGTGTGCACGAGGCTGGGCAAGCTGTGTATAAGTTGTGAATGACGCGATCAGCCGCCCGGTTTTTTGTCACATCCCACCAAGGAGCCCCATCAATGCTGAACGTTGCCGCCGAAACCGCCGCCCCCATTCCCGTTCCCCCGCTCGAGACTGTCGAACCGGCGGTGATCGACACGCGCTATGCCGACTACAAGATCATCCGCCGCAACGGCGCGGTGGTCGGTTTCGCGCCGAACAAGATCGCCATCGCCGTGACCAAGGCCTTCATCGCGGTGCAGGGCGGACAGGCGGCAGCTTCCGCCCGGATTCGCGAACTGGTCGAATCGATCACCGGCCAGGTGACGGCGGCGCTGATGCGGCGCACCCCGAACGGCGGCACCTTCCACATCGAGGATATCCAGGATCAGGTCGAGCTGGCGCTGATGCGCTCGGGCGAGCACGAAGTCGCGCGATCCTATGTGCTGTATCGCGAAAAACGCACCCAGGAGCGTGCCGCGCAGAAGGCCGCCGGCGCGCCCGAGGTCCAGCTCCACGTGATCGAGGACGGCCAGAAAAAGCCGCTCGACACCGCCCGCCTCGAGGGCTTGCTGGCCGACGCCTGCACTGGTCTAGGCGACAACGTGCGCGCCGAGCCGATCATGCACACCGTGCTGCGCGACCTCTACGACGGCGTGCCGATGGCCGAAGTCGAAAAGGCACTGGTGCTGGCCGCGCGTTCGATGATCGAGCAGGACCCCGCGTATTCCTTCGTCACCGCGCGCCTGCTGCTCAATTCCATCCGCCACGAGGTACTGGGCGAGGCCGTCACCCAGGCGCAGATGGGCGACCGCTACGCCGACTATTTCCCCGCCTTCATCAAGAAGGGCATCGCCGCCGAACTGCTCGACGAGAAGCTCGCCCAGTTCGACCTGCCGCGCCTGGCCAAGGAGCTCGACGCCGGCCGCGACTACCAGTTCGGTTACCTCGGCCTGCAAACCCTGTACGACCGTTATTTCCTGCATATTGAAGAAAGCCGCATCGAACTGCCGCAGGCTTTCTTCATGCGCGTGGCGATGGGCCTTGCGATCAATGAAGTCGACCGCGAAGCGCGCGCCATCGAGTTCTACCAGGTGCTGTCCTCGTTCGACTTCATGAGCTCGACGCCGACGCTGTTCAACGCCGGCACCCGGCATTCCCAGCTGTCTTCCTGCTACCTGACCACCGTCACCGACGACCTCGACGGCATCTATCAGGCGATCAAGGAAAACGCCATGCTGCAGAAGTACGCCGGCGGCCTCGGCAACGACTGGACCCCGGTGCGCGCCATGGGCGCCCGCATCAAGGGCACCAACGGCAAGTCGCAGGGCGTCGTCCCCTTCCTCAAGGTGGTCAACGACACCGCCGTCGCGGTCAACCAGGGCGGCAAGCGCAAGGGCGCGGTGTGCGCCTACCTGGAAACCTGGCACCTCGAC
>Ga0209254_10002746_pt1 | contig 16023 bp, 11 predicted proteins | sample FrelakmetDIP11DI_FD_187148 | JGI IMG/M metagenome (GOLD analysis project Ga0209254, IMG submission 187148) | Freshwater lake sediment microbial communities from the University of Notre Dame, USA, for methane emissions studies - DIP11 DI (SPAdes)... | ecosystem: Environmental > Aquatic >... | reverse complement strand
ACCCGGTCGCCCTTCTTGAGCTTGAGGACGTTGAGCAGGTACGAGGCGAACTGGCTGCTCAGGCGGTCGACGTCGGCGTAGGTGAGGGTGCGGCCCATGTTGGAGAAGGCCGGCCGGGTGCGGTAGCGCTCGCAGGCTGCGTCGAGGACGGCCGCCACCGAGGCATACTCGTCCAGGTCAACGGTTTCCGGCGTGCCCGCCGGGTAGCTCTGCAGCCAGGGCTTGTCGGTACTCATCGGATGGTTCCCTCCCTGTGCCCCGGGACTATCGGATCCGCGACCCGCGTCCGGGGCGGGCGAGGGGCATATTTCGAGCGATTGGAGCATAGGCCCCCATGACTGACAAGCACGCACGCAGCCTGCATGCCTTGCTGCTGTGCGCCCTGCTGGGCGCTTGCGCCGACGACGCCCCCGAGGCCCGCATCAGGGCCGCCATTGCAACCCTGGAGACGGCGGTGGAGGCGCGCAGCCCCGGCGCGGCACTGGAATTGCTGAGTGCGGACTTCAGCGCCGACGGCGGCCAGCTCGATCGCGCCGGCATGCGCGCCTTCCTGGCCGGCCAGCTGCTGGGCGCGGACCGGATCGAGGTGGTGCTGGGGCCGATCGACGTGGCGCTGCATGGGGAGCGCGCGACCGCGCAGTTCAGTGCGCTGGTCAGCGGCGGCCGTTACCTCGGCGACCGCAATGAAGCGCTGCAGCTGCGCACCGGCTGGCGCCTCGAGGATGGCGAGTGGCGGTGCTATCTCGCCGAGCGTGTGGACCTGGACTGAAGGCGCGTGGCGGCCAGGTGGCCGCCGCGCGCTTGCGGCTTACACCGTGACCTGCACGCCGCTGAAGGTGCGCAGGGTGAAGCCGGCGAAACTCGCGGGCAGGGTGTTGCGCAGTTCGGCCAGGAAGTCCAATGCCACGCGTTCGCCCTGCAGCAAGCCTTCCACGCTGTCACTGCGGTAGTGGACGCCGGCGGTGTCGCGGCCCAGGGCGATGTTGGCCGCGAGCTTGTTGAGTTCGCCCTCCACGGTCAGCGGACCCGCGTAGTCGAGCAGGCTCAACCCGTCCGCTGCGGCGACCTTGTTGCCGGTGAGGACGAAATCGCCGCGATACAGCGCTTTGAGCACGGTCACGGTCGAGCCCACGCTCGAGGCATGTCCGGCCGGGTAGGCCGGATGGACGGGATTGCCGACCTTGTAGGCCATGGGCAGCAGGTAATTGCCGTAACGACTGAAGGTCGCGGCCAGCGCAGCGGAGTTGAGCAACTCGGCCGGGATCGGGTAGCTGGCGCGACCGCTCAGGTGGTTCTGCACGCGGCCGCTATAGGCGTCCGGCCGCGCACGCCGGTGCACCTGCCACTTCTGGTAGAAGCAGGCCGCGATCGCCGGCCCCTGGGCGCCGCCCAGCAGTTGCACGAACTGGTTGAAACCGCCGATGACGCCGGCCTCGTTGGGGGCCAGCACCGGCAATCCAGGGTTCGCCGGCGCAGCCAGGCGATTGAGGATCAGGGCCGCCTCCAGCGCCGGCTGGGCCCCGTAATCGCTGAGCAGGTAGGTCGACAGGTCGCGCCCGTTGCGCTGGAACACGGACGTGGACTCGACCGGCGTCGGACCGGCACCGCCGCCACGTTGGGCCAGCAGCCAGTCGGCGTAGGTGACCTGGAAGTTGTTGCCGGCGACAAAGGGCCGCAACCTCTGTTCGTGCTCGTAGGGCCCATGCGGAATGGGACGCACCAGGAATTGCGACAGGTACGGGCCGTCCAGTTCGCCCGGGAAATTGCCGCGGAAGACGTTGGCCGGCGTGACCTGCCCGGCGCTGCGCGGGCCGCGGTAGCCGGCCTGGGTGTTGAGGTCGGCGCAGGCGGCGGCGATCATCGGATCGGAGCCGTAGGCGGCGTAGGGTATGTCGCGGGTCAATGCCAGCCAGTACACCTCGACCATCTCGGCAGCCGCTTCGGCACTGCTGAAGTTCGGCGGCGGCGGGCAGGGCACGCCCTGGGGGTCCGGGCCGGTCAGTGAGTAGGCGAAGCCCTGGAACGGCGCGATCAGGCGCGTGCCGGGCGTGGTCCCCATCGTCACCGTGGCCAGTGCCGAGCGCGAGTTGTTGTTGAGCGCGAAAACCAGAGTCTGGTAGGCGGACGGCGAAACCTCGCCGAGTTCGTTGTGGGCGAGGCCCTTGCTGAACGAGTTGATGTTGGCCGGCAGCGAGGCCTCGTCGCCATTGGGGAAGTTGCTGCATTCGAAGGCGTCCCGCTGCGCCTGCGCGGCACTGAGCCGGGCCTGGTAGGCGGTGTTGCGTCGCACATTGGCGCCGGCGATGCCCGACGACGCGCAGCCGAGTTGCGCTTGGGCCGCCTGGGCAAGGCCCGGCAAGCCCAGTCCGAGGCCGATCGAGGCCCCGCCCATGAGTTTGAGGAAATCCCGCTTGCCGGGGTTGAGGTTGTCGGGCGTGTCAGGCGCGCCGAGAGTTGATTCGTGCTCGTTCATCGCACGCTCCCGCTTGGGCGAACCGGGGATGGTCCACCCTTCTCCACGAATTACACGGAGTACGCGCGGCGATTACGCCAGCAGGTGCCTCGCGCTTCGAGGGCAGGCAGGCCAATGCCCGGCGCGAAGCCGGGAGTTGGCGCGGAACCCCGGGGGATTCGGTCCCGGGCGGGGAATCAGGCCGCCTTGGCGCCGGCGGCGAGCTGGCGCAGGACGTACTTCAGGATCCCGCCGTGGCGGAAGAACTCGACTTCCTTGGGCGTGAGCAGCAGCACGCTGGCCTGGAAGCGCTTTTCGCCGGCACTGCCGCGTGCGGTGACCTCGATGGTGCGCGAGGCGCCGTCGTTGAGCGTACCGAAGTCGTAAACCTCGTCGCCCTTGAGCCCGAGCGTCTGCGCGTTCTCGCCCGGCATGAACGACAGCGGCAGCACGCCCATGCCGACCAGGTTGGAACGGTGGATGCGTTCGAAGCTCTCGGCGATCACGGCCTTGACGCCCAACAGCATGGTGCCCTTGGCCGCCCAGTCGCGCGAGGATCCGGTGCCGTATTCCTTGCCCGCCAGCACCACCAGCGGCACGCCTTCGGCCTTGTAGCGCATGGCGGCTTCGTAGATCGACAGCTTGTCGCCGCTGGGCTGGTGCAGGGTGTTGCCGCCTTCCTCGCCGCCCAGCATCAGGTTCTTGATCCGGATGTTGGCGAAGGTGCCGCGCACCATCACGTCGTCGTTGCCGCGCCGCGCGCCGTAGGAATTGAAATCGGATTTCTGCACGCCGCGTTCGATCAGGAACTTGCCGGCCGGCGAGCTGGCCTTGATGTCGCCGGCGGGCGAGATGTGGTCGGTGGTGATCGAGTCGCCGAACAGGCCGAGCGCGCGCGCGCCGTGGATGTCGGCGATCTTGCCGATCGCGAGCGTCATGCCGTCGAAGTAGGGCGGGTTCTTGATGTAGGTCGAGTCGGCGTCCCAGCGATAGCGCGCGCCGTCCGGTGAGGCCACCGCGTTCCAGCGGCTGTCGCCGGCGAACACGTTGGCGTAGTTCTTGGTGAACATCTCCGGACCGACGGTGGCGGCGATCACGTCGCCGATTTCCTGGTTCGAAGGCCAGATGTCGCGCAGGTACACCGGCTTGCCGTCCTTGCCGGTCCCCAGCGGGTCCTTGCTGAGGTCGATGTTGACCGTGCCGGCGATCGCATAGGCCACGCACAGCGGCGGCGAGGCCAGGTAGTTGGCCTTGACCTCGGGGTGTACGCGGCCCTCGAAATTGCGGTTGCCCGACAGCACGGAAGCCACCACCAGGTCGCCGTCGGCGATGCCCTTGGACACTTCGGGCGGCAGTGGCCCGGAATTTCCGATGCAGGTCGTGCAGCCGTATCCGACCACGTGGAAGCCGAGCGCCTCGAGGTCGCCGAGCACATTCGCCTTGGTCAGGTAATCGGTGACCACCAGCGACCCGGGCCCCATCGAGGTCTTGACCCAGGGCTGCGAGCCCAGCCCCTTGGCCACGGCGTTGCGCGCCAGCAGGCCTGCACCGAGCATCACCGCCGGATTCGAGGTGTTGGTGCAGGAGGTGATCGCCGCGATGACCACTGCGCCATCACCGAGCTCGAAGGTACGACCGTTGCGCGTAACCGTGGCCTTGCCCGGCGTCGCCGCCTTGGTCTTGGCCGCGCGCATCTCCGCCATCGGCTTGAGCGCCTCGGCGAAATTGGCCCCGACCTTCTCCAGCAATACGCGATCCTGTGGCCGCTTGGGGCCGGCCAGCGAGGGCCGCACCGTGCCCATGTCGAGTTCGAGCGTGGAACTGAACATGGCTTCGGGCGAATCCGCGTCGCGCCACAGGCCCTGTGCCTTGGCATAGGCGGCCACCAGTTCGATGTGATCGGCCGAGCGACCCGACAGGCGCAGGTAGTTCAGCGCTTCCTCGTCGACCGGGAAGATGCCGCAGGTGGCACCGTACTCGGGCGCCATGTTGGCGATGGTGGCGCGGTCGGCCAGCGGCAGGTGGTCGAGGCCCGGACCGTAGAACTCCACGAACTTGTTGACCACGCCGTGCTTGCGCAGCATCTGCGTGACGGTCAGCACCAGGTCGGTCGCGGTCGCGCCCTCGGGCATGCGGCCGTTGAGCTTGAAGCCCACGACCTGCGGAATCAGCATGGACGAGGGCTGGCCCAGCATCGCGGCCTCGGCCTCGATGCCGCCCACGCCCCAGCCGAGCACGCCGATGCCGTTGATCATCGTGGTGTGCGAATCGGTGCCATACACCGTGTCGGGGAACAGCTGCCACTCGCCGTTCTTCTCCACCGCCATGACCACGCGCGCGAGGTGCTCCAGGTTCACCTGGTGCACGATGCCGGTCTTGGGCGGCACGACCTTGAAGTTGTTGAGCGCCTTCTGGCCCCAGCGCAGGAACGAGTAGCGCTCCTGGTTGCGCCCGAACTCGATCGCGACATTCTCTTCCAGCGCCTTGGGCTGGCCGAACACGTCGACCTGCACCGAGTGGTCGATGACCAGTTCGGCCGGCACCAGCGGGTTGATCTTGTTGGGGTCGCCGCCGAGCGCGCTGATCGCATCGCGCATGGCGGCGAGGTCGACCACGCAGGGCACGCCGGTGAAGTCCTGCAGGACCACGCGCGCCGGCATGAAGGCGATTTCCGTGTCGGGCTCCCGGGTCGGTTCCCAGCGGCACACGGCTTCGATCTCGCGCGCGCCGACCGTTACCCCGTCCTCATGCCGCAGCAAGTTCTCGAGCAGGATGCGCATCGAGTAGGGCAGGCGCTTGATGTCGAAGCGTTCGCCCAGCTTGGGCAGGCTCCAGTAGGCGTAGCGCTTGCCGCCCACCTCCAGGGTGGAACGGACCTTGAAGGAATCGTGCATGGCGATCTCCGTGCGCGCGGCGTTGGCTGTGCAGGGCGGGGTCGGGCCGGCTGGCGCCCGACCAAGGCGGCATTATCCTCGATCGGCCGGCTCGCGGCACGCGGATTGCGCCAACAGCGCGCGGGTCGCGGCCAGCAGCCAGCGCCGCCGCAGCAGCAGCTGCCAATGGCGGCCGCCGCTCTGGCGCCACAGCACCGCCGAGCGCACCGCCGCGAGCAGCAGCGCGCGGATGCGAGTCACGGTGCGCGCCTGGCTCAGGTGCAGGCCGTTGCCCTGGATCATCACGCGCGGCCGCAGCGTGCTCAGGGTCTGCGAATACAGCTCGCCGAGGCGCTCGTAGACGCTGTCGTGGTCGTTGCCCATGGCGTCGGCCGAGCGCGTTGCCGCCTCGATTCCGGCGCCAACGCGACCCAGCACTTCCGGTCGCCGGCGCAGGCTGCCCTGCAGGTGCAGGACCGTCACCACGGCCCGGGTCAGCTGCGGCGAGGCGCCATCGCGCTCGAGTTCCGCCCGCAGCAGATCGAGGCCGACGCGGACCTGGGCGCAACCGCCGTAGACCGCAGCCGCGTCGTCCGCGTCGATGCGGAACACGCTGGCCAGGCAGGCCTCGGCCACGCCCGTGTCCACCCGGCCTTCCGCCGCCAGCAGCTGGGCCTGGGCCACGGCCTGGTAGGCGCCGGCGAGGCCCATCACGATGCCATCGGCGTTCATGCCAGTCCCCCGTAGCTCGCATCCGTGGCCTCGATGATGCCGCCACCCAGGCACACCTCGCCTGCATAGAAGACCACGGACTGGCCAGGCGCCACCGCGCGCTGGGGAGTCTCGAAATGGACCGTGGCCATTGCGGCCCCGATTTCCACCGTGCAGCGCTGGTCCGGCTGGCGGTGGCGCGTCCGGGCAGTACAGGCCAGCTGCGGCGCCGGCGCGCTCCCGCCGATCCAGCTCAATTGTCCGGCCCGCAGGTTCCGGCACAGCAGGTGGGTGCTGGCCGGACCCTGGTCGGCCACCAGCACGTTGCGCGCCACGTCCTTGCCAACCACGTACCAGGCGCCCTCGGGCGCGCCGCGACGTCCGCCAATGCCCAGGCCCTCGCGCTGGCCCAGGGTGTAATACATCGCACCGGCATGCTCGCCCACGACGATCCCGTCCGGCGACTCGATCGGGCCCGGCGTGCCCGGCAGGTATCGGGCAAGGAACTGGCGGAAGTCGCGTTCGCCGATGAAGCAGATCCCGGTCGAGTCCTTCTTGTCGTGCGTGGGCAGGCCGGCCTCGCGCGCCATCCGGCGAAGCTCGGCCTTGGGCAGGTGGCCGACCGGGAACTCGGTGCGCGCCAGCGCGGCTTGGCCGATGGCGTGGAGGAAGTAGGTCTGGTCCTTGGCCGCGTCGACCGCGCGCAGCAGGCGGAAGGCGCCGTCGATCTCGTCGACCCGGGCGTAGTGGCCGGTGGCGATGCGCTCGGCCCCCAGAGCCAGCGCGTGCTCGAGGAAGGTCTTGAACTTGATTTCGCGGTTGCACAGCACGTCCGGGTTGGGCGTGCGGCCGGCGCGGTACTCGGCCAGGAAATGGGTGAAGACGCCGTCCCGGTATTCGCGGGCGAAGTTGCGCGCATGGAAGGGCAATCCCAGGCGCGCGCAGACCGCGACCGCATCGCGGCGGTCGGCATCCGCACGACACGGGCCGTCGCGGTCGTCCTCGACCCAGTTCTGCATGAACAGGCCCTCGACACGGCGACCGCTGCCGGCCAGCAACAGGGCGGCAACCGAGGAGTCCACGCCGCCGGACATGCCGACCACCACCGGTGGCGCAGTCCTGCTCATCGGTTCCAAGCCGTTTCGCGCGCGCTCATTCGGACGCGACGCACTGCAATGCCTCGAGCGGGATGCGCCGGCCAGCCAGCCAGTCGTCGACGCTGCGCGCGACCAGCGGGCTGCGCGCTTGCGCGCGCCGCGACTCGAGTTCGTCGCGCGCGAGCCACAGCACGCGCTCGATCCCGTGGTCGAGCACCGCGCCGGTACGTTGCTCGACAACTTCGGCGCCGAAGGCGAAGCGCAGCACGGCGGCGCCGTCATCCGGGCTGGTCCACTGGTAGATCCCGACCAGGCAATGCGGGCGCACGACCCAGCCGGTCTCTTCCAGGGTCTCGCGCGCCGCGGCATCGACCAGCGACTCGCGGGGCTCGAGGTGCCCGGCGGGCTGGTTGAGCACCAGTCGGCCACGGACGCGCTCCTCCACGAACAGGAAACGGCCGTCGCGTTCCACGATCGTGGCGACGGTGGCGTCGGGGCGCCAGATGGTGTCGCCCGGTGGGTTGGAATGTATAGCTGCCTCGTTCGCCATGGACCCGTGCCCGCGGCGCTGGCCGGGCGCGCCCTTGCGGTGCGCGAACCCGCCCCCAGATCACCGGCGTGAAAGCACCATGTTGCACTGGCAGCATATCCTGCGTCCATGAATGCCTTGGCGCCGACCCCGGCGCTGCCGGTCTTATAATGGGCGCATGATCCTGCGCAGGTTGCCAATGACGGCGGGCGAGACGCCCGAGCGCGAAGCGCAGCACGGCACCGTGGTCGAGGCCGCGCGTCCGGAGACGGCGCGGCCGCCCATGTACCAGGTCGTGTTGCTCAACGACGACTTCACGCCCATGGACTTCGTGGTCGCCGTGCTGGAAACCTACTTCGCCATGAACCGGCAGAAGGCCACCCAGGTGATGTTGCACGTGCACACCCGCGGCAAGGGCATCTGCGGGGTGTTCACCCGCGAGGTGGCGGAAACCAAGGTCACCCAGGTCAACGAATTCTCGCGCAGCCACCAGCATCCCTTGCTGTGCACGATGGAAAGGGCATAGTGGCGGTCGTGGTCGCAGCGAGGCCGGTCGCAGGGCTGTACCGCGCGGCTGTAGCCGCACTCGTGGCATCGTTTACCCGCTAGAGGGCGTATCCAACCATGTTCAGCAAGGACCTCGAACTCACCATCGGCCAGTGCTATCGCGAAGCCCGCGAGCGCCGCCATGAGTTCATGACCGTCGAGCACCTCCTGCTCGCGCTGCTGGAGAATCCCTCGGCCGCCGCGGTGCTGCGCAGTTGCGGCGCCGACCCGACCAAGCTGGGCTCGGAACTGCGCTCGATCATCGGCGAGACCGTGCCGGTGCTGCCCAGCGGCGACGAACGCGACACCCAACCCACGCTGGGCTTCCAGCGCGTCCTGCAGCGCGCGGTCTACCACGTGCAGTCCTCGGGCCGGAAGGAAGTGACCGGCGCCAACGTGCTGGTCGCGATCTTCAGCGAGAAGGACTCGCACGCGGTCTACTTCCTCGGCCAGCAGGACGTGTCGCGCCTGGACGTGGTCAACTACATCTCGCACGGCGTGGCCAAGATCGGCCAGGAGCCGAGCAAGCCGGATGCCGATGCGCCCAAGGATGCCGAGGAGAACGGCGAGCCGCGCGGCAACCCGTTGCAGGAGTTCGCCGCCAACCTCAACGATCTGGCGCGCCTGGGCAAGATCGACCCCCTGATCGGCCGCGCCGACGAGATCGAGCGCACGATCCAGGTCCTGTGCCGCCGCCGCAAGAACAACCCGCTGTATGTCGGCGAAGCCGGCGTGGGCAAGACCGCGTTGGCCGAAGGGCTGGCCAAGCGCATCGTCGAGGGCCAGGTGCCCGAGGTGCTGGCGCCGTGCACGATCTACGCGCTGGACCTCGGCGCGCTGGTCGCCGGGACCAAGTACCGCGGCGACTTCGAGAAGCGGCTCAAGGGCGTGCTGGCGCAGCTCAAGAAGGAACCCAACGCGATCCTGTTCATCGACGAGATCCACACCATCATCGGCGCCGGCTCGGCGTCCGGCGGCACCATGGACGCGTCCAACCTGATCAAGCCGGTGCTGGCCTCGGGCGAGTTGCGCTGCATCGGCTCGACCACCTTCCAGGAGTTCCGCTCGGTGTTCGAGAAGGACCGCGCGCTGGCGCGGCGCTTCCAGAAGATCGACGTGGTGGAACCCACCATCGCCGAGTCGATCGAGATCCTGCGCGGGCTCAAGACCCGCTTCGAGGAGCACCATCACGTCGAGTACACCGCCGAGGCGCTCAAGGCCGCGGTCGACCTTTCGGTGCGTCACATCGGCGACCGCCTGCTGCCGGACAAGGCCATCGACGTGATCGACGAGGCCGGCGCGCGCCAGCGCCTGATGCCGGAGGCCGAGCGCAAGCTGGTCGTCGACGTGCCCGAGATCGAGTACATCGTGGCCAAGATGGCGCGCATCCCGCCCAAGCACGTCAGTGCATCGGATCGCGACGTGCTGCGCAACCTCGACCGGAATCTGAAGATGGTCGTGTTCGGGCAGGACCGCGCGATCGATACCCTGGCATCCGCGATCAAGATGGCGCGCTCGGGCCTGGCCAATCCCAACAAGCCGATCGGCTGTTTCCTGTTCGCCGGCCCCACCGGCGTGGGCAAGACCGAGGTCACCAAGCAGTTGGCGATGCAGCTCGGCATCGAGCTGATCCGTTTCGACATGTCCGAGTACATGGAGGCGCATTCGGTCTCGCGCCTGATCGGGGCGCCGCCGGGTTACGTCGGCTTCGACCAGGGCGGGCTCCTGACCGAGCAGATCGTCAAGCACCCGCACTGCGTGCTGCTGCTCGACGAGATCGAGAAGGCGCACCCGGACGTGTTCAACATCCTCCTGCAGGTCATGGACCGCGGCGCGCTGACCGACACCAACGGCCGCGAGGCCAACTTCAAGAACGCGATCCTGGTGATGACCACCAATGCGGGCGCCGCGCAGGCGGCGCGGCGCACCATTGGCTTTACCACCCAGGACCACTCCAGCGACGCGATGGAAGTGATCCGGCGCACCTTCACCCCGGAGTTCCGCAACCGGCTCGATGCGGTGATCCAGTTCGGCTCGCTCGACTTCGAGCACATCCTGCGCGTGGTCGACAAGTTCCTGATCGAGCTCGAGACCCAACTGCAGGAGAAGCACGTCTCGCTCTCGGCCTCGACCGAGGCGCGGCAGTGGCTGGCCGAGCACGGCTTCGATCCGCAGATGGGCGCGCGCCCGATGGGCCGCGTGATCCAGGAGCAGGTCAAGCGGCCGCTGGCCGACGAGTTGCTGTTCGGGCGCCTGGCGGGTGGCGGCAAGGTCAACCTGGTGGTGCGCGATGGGCAGCTCGCCACCGAGATCGAGGCGCAGGAAGTCGCCGAAACCGTGGCCTGAACGGCGCGCCGGCGCGGGGCAAGCGCCGAGCTCCATGCTAGGCTGCGCGGCGTCTCCTGCCGCTGCGGATCGCGCGGCCAGCAGGAATCCATATTGGTCCGGGAGCGCGTGGTTGGAGTCTGTGCATCGATTCGCGTGGGCGCGACCTGGCGGGCGCTCCCGGTCGCTGTGCACCCTGGTGCTGCTGCTCGTGGCGCCCTTGGCGTGCGCAGACTTCACGCCGCATGGCACGCAGCCGGGCCTTGCCGCCACGCTGGATGAACCGCTGGCCTGCGCGAGCTGCCACACGGCCTTCGAGCCCGACGAAGCGAACTTCCTCCCGCACAGCACCTGGAGCGGCTCGCTGATGTCCAATGCCGCGCGCGACCCGATCTTCTGGGCCGCGCTCGACGTGGCCAACCGCGACCTGCCGGGCGTCGGCGACTTCTGCCTGCGCTGCCACTCGCCGGCCGGCTGGCTCGCAGGGCGCGTGCGCAAGGATGGCGCCGGTGGCCTGGTCGACGGCACCAACGGTTGCCGGCTGCTGGGCGACCACGACAACGCGGACTCGCAGAAGAACGACTATGCGGGCGTGACCTGCCACCTGTGCCACCGCATGGCACCAACCGGGCCGGCGGGACAGCGCGCGGCGCCGGGGAATGGCAACTTCTGGCTCGACGACAGCCTCGAGTGCGACGGCTACTTCGGGCCCTGCCGCCGCGGACCCTATGCCTACGGGGCCAACGACCCGCTCGCGCCGCCGCATGCCTGGGTCTACTCGCGCCATACGCAGTCGAGCGAACAATGCGGCACCTGCCACGACGTCTCGTCGCCGGATACCCCGACCGGGCCGGCACGAACGCTGATCCTGGCCGACGGAACCGACACCGGCCTTGCCTTCCCGGCGGACCGCACCTACAGCGAGTGGAAGCAAAGCGCCTACGCGGCGGTGCTGTACGCCGATTCGGCCGAGCTCGACTCGATGCCGGCCGCGGCACCCGCCGGCGTCACCGATTGCCAGGATTGCCACATGCGGCGCAGCAGCGACCCGGCCGCGCGCGCCTGCCAGCAGAATCCCGAGGGCTCGCGCGCGGGTGGTGCGCTGGCGGTGCACGAGTTCGCCGGCGGCAATGTGTGGGCGATCAGGCTCCTGAAGGGGCTCTATGGCATCGGCCTGGATCGCAACGACGCTTTCGACCGCAGCATCGCCTGGGCGCAGGAACTGCTGACCGAGCACGCCGCGGATATCGCGGTGAGCCTCGAGCCCTGGGCCGGGGGCAACGTGCCGCTGGGCGCGCGCGTTCGGGTCACCAACCGCAGCGGCCACAAGCTGCCTACCGGTTATGCCGAGGGACGACGCATCTGGTTGCAGCTGGTCGCGCGCGACGCAACCCAGGCCGTGCTGTTCCAGAGCGGGACCTGGAATCCCGCGACCGGCGACCTGCCCGTGGATCCGCAGCTGAAGGTCTATGAGACCCTGCAGGGGATCTGGGACGCCGGCACCGGCACCTGCCGCACCACCGACGCCATGGGACGCAAGCAGTTCCACTTCGTGCTCAACAACTGCATCACCAAGGACAACCGCATCCCGCCGCAGGGATTCCGCTTGCCGGATGGCCCGGGATACGTCGGCGCGACCCTGGCGCCGGTGGGCTACAACTACCCCGAAACCGCGCCGGGCTCTGGCGTTCTGGTCCACCATGACGACACCTCGTACCTCATCCCGGTTCCGTCAGGCGCGGTGTTGCCGATCACCGTGACGGCGACGCTGCAGCACCAGACCTCGAGCCGCGAATACATCGAGTTCCTGCGCAACGAGGCGGTGGAAAACGCCATTCCCAGCGAGAACGCCATGTGCAACCGGGACTGGAGCGTGGGTCCTGCGGACCAGAGCCGCGGCCAGTTCCTCCATGATCTCTGGAGCGACCCGGCCTACGGCCGTTCGCCGCCCACGGTCATGGTCGAGGCCGTGGCGATCACGCCGGAATGAAACCCCATCGGAGGCAACGCTTGGAGCGGTTCGGACAGAAGCGGCTGTGCCAGGGCGCGGCGCTCGTGGTGGCGGTGGCGGTGGCAATGGCAATGGCCGGCTGCGCCGGCGTCCGCAGCCCGGATCTGGCGCCGGGTTCCGCGGCGGCGCACGTGCCCCACGAGCAACTGGCCAACGGCGACGCGATCGTGGTCATCCGCGACTACGTGGACGAGTTCAAGCTCGATGGCGGCGCCGTGCACAAGCGCGTTCGCTGGGCCTGGAACTACTCGCGCGGCATCACCCAGGAGCTGCGCAGCAACCTCGACGGCTCCGACCTCACGGTCATCGACCATCCGGGTCTGACCCTGCGCGCCACTGCGGAGGAACTGCAGTACGCCGTGTACCTGGTTCGCGCTGACCCGCGCTTCGTCGACCGGGTGACGCCGGAACTCCAGTTCGACAGCGGGTTCAGTTACCGCGAGCCAGCCACGCCGGCCTGCTACCTGCATTCCCGCTGCATCCACGTGATCGCCAGCCGCGACGGCGGCGCCCACATCGTCATTCACGCGATCGTCGACCTGATGCAGGGGACCATCGTCGATCCAGACTATGATCCGCAGATGACCGGCATCGCGGATCCACCGGGCAAGGGAGAATAGGGTAGTGACGAAACAATGGCTGGCTGCAGTGGCGGTAGGCGGATTGCTGGCGTTCGCGCCATCGGCGGCGCACGCGGATTCGCCCACCTGTACCGCGCCGGAGGTGAAGTTGTCCTGGCCCGCGGTGAACCCGGTCTGGGAACTGTGCTGGGTGGCCTACGGCAACAGTTCGGGGCCGCGCGGTTCGGGCCTCGAGTTGCGCAACGTGCACTACAATGGGCGTCTGGTGCTCAAGCGCGCGCACTCGCCGCTGCTGTTCGCCGAGTACACCAGCAGCACCTGTTACCGCGACTGGAAAGACGAAGGCGGGCCCTTCGTCGCCGAGCCGGCGGTGCGCAACGTGCTGGGGACCTCGGTGGCCTTCAATGCCACGACCAGTTGCGACCGCTCGGCCCAGCCGGTCACGTCGTACGGCGCTTGCCCGTTCCAGCTGCCCGGCCGGAGCGCGGGAGACTGCTTCACCGGAGTCGCGATCGAGGAAGGCGGCGACCACGTCACCATGACTGCGAGCTATTCGGCGGCCTGGTACTTCTACACCTCGCGCTTCACCTTCAACGCGGACGGGTCCTTCGACCCGCAGTTCGGTTTCGGCAACCGCGACGGCACCGGCAACGGCACCACGCACTGGCACCACAACTACTGGCGCCTGGACTTCGACATCGAAGGCGCGGACAACGACCAGGTGCTGCAGGACGCGAGCGTGCAAACGATCGAGTTCGCGACCCTGCGCTGTGCCGCCTCGACGACGCCGGCCTGCGCGACGGAGCGCAACTGGTCGGTGGTCGACTCGGTGACCGGCCGCGGCTACCGCTTGTTGCCGAGCGGGGACGACTACAAGACACCGACCAACCAGTCGGGGCGCAACTTCCATTTGCGCGACGTCATCGGTGCGATCTACAAGAACGGCGAGTACGGCGACCAGGCGAGCAACAGCCTCGGCGACTGCGTGATGGCTCACGGCAACCTGGCCAATGGCGAGGACTTGGACGGCGCCGCAGGCGCCGGTACCGACGTCGTGCTCTATTACCGCGCCGGCGTGCGCGATCGCACCAACGAAGGCACGGGCACCCAGGACTCGATGGTCTGCAAGAGCGCCGGCCCGGTCTTCGTGCCGATCGGCGACTGGAGCGTGGGCGGTCCGCGTCCGGACCCGCTGTTCGCCGACGAGTTCGAGTAGTCCAAGCCCCTCGGGACGCCCGCCGGACTCGGGGCGCCGGTATCCCGGGCGGACTACTGCGTTCAATTCGCATCGCGCGCGCCGTCGCGATGGCGTCGTGAAGGTCTCGTCAGGGCGCGATACGCAGGGTTTCCATTGGCCGTGGGTACGTCCCGGCGGACCAATCGCGGCGTTCGTCGGCAGCAACCCGCACGGGCAAGCCATGGACTTGTTTGTGAAGGCAATCCGCGGCAAGAATCAGGGCCTGAATCCGGGGAGATCGCAACATGCGCGTATGTCGACTGGCCACCGTGCTGTCGTGGATGGTCCTTCCGGTATTGCCAGCGATCGCGGCGACGCCGCCCGCAACGGTGGTAACGGAGACGGCAGCGATCGCGCCCCCGAGCGCACCGGCGACGGTCGCCGACGCCACGCAGCGGCTGTCGACTGGCGCGGGCGTTGCGTCGATCCGCTGGTTCGACGTCTACCTCGGCCAGCTGGGCGTGGAACGGATCGAGGTGGCCCGCTCGATCGGGAAGGGTTTCCGCGACATGCCGGCCTTCGCGACCGGCAAGGGTGGTCGCCTCGAGTTCGACACGCGGGGCCCCTCGATCGCGGGAATCGCGGCGGGTGAGTTGTCGCTGGTAGGCGGATTCACCTTCAGGACCAGCGCCCGGACCTACGACCTGCGCGACCTGCGGATGCTGGTGCGGCCAGGCGCCGAACCGCGGATCGACTTCGTCGATGCAAAGGGCCGTTCGTACATCTACGGCGACAAGCTGATGTACGAAGTGGTCGACCAGGGGCGGAGTTTCCGTATCCGCAGCATGGACCTCAACATGGGCGAGGCAATGGCCCAGGGCCTGGGCGTGCCGGAGCTCGCCGGCGCGACGATCGGCGAGATGCATTTGCTGGCGGGAATCGTCGACGCCTCGGCTTTCGCCTGGGCCAAGGTCGCCGGTGATCCGAACTGGCCTGGCGAGCCGGCGAACGGTGGGGCGGACACCTATCGGGCCGACGTGTTCATGTCGACGTTCACGGGTTCGACGCAGGAATGCCGCAGCTGCGACGGACCCGGCGGTGCGCTCGATGGCGACGTCAAGATGACGCCGTCATCGACCTTGCGCAACAACGCGAACCTCGGGTCGGCGACCGCGACGGTCGCGGGCGATCCGCTGGGTATCAGCACCGCGCTCCATGCCGCAGACGTTCCCTGGTACGACAAGTTCACCAGTTCGCCGAACGATCCGGATTTCAATTATCCGTACATGTTCAACGACCAGCATCCATACCTGATCTGGAACCTCTACCGCCTCGACGCCAACGGCCAGCTCACCCAGATCGGGCGTTCGGGCGTGAAGCACGCGTTCCTGACCACGAACCAGGGTACCTGTGACAGCTCCAACGGCGGTCATGTGCTGGGCTGGTCGTGCAGCGACACCTATGGAACCGGCAACAACAACAGTCCCAACGACCTCGGTCCGCGCCGCGAGCTGGTGCCGGCCAAGGGCCAGTTCGGGCGTTGCGGTTCGATCTTCGACGTGGCCTGCGACGGCACCGAGGACAGCGTCAGCAGCGACGTCTATCGCGACCGCATGCTGGTGAAGGAATCCGACCTGCAGTCCTGCCGCGCCGCGCCCAACGGCGATGCGCGCTGCTGGATGGAATCCTGGTACATCGTGCGCGACGACATCAACATCTAC
>Ga0209254_10002745_pt1 | contig 16024 bp, 14 predicted proteins | sample FrelakmetDIP11DI_FD_187148 | JGI IMG/M metagenome (GOLD analysis project Ga0209254, IMG submission 187148) | Freshwater lake sediment microbial communities from the University of Notre Dame, USA, for methane emissions studies - DIP11 DI (SPAdes)... | ecosystem: Environmental > Aquatic >... | reverse complement strand
ATCTTCCTCGACGTGTTGCGGTTCGTGTTGATCGCGGTGGGCCTGGCGATGATCTTCGCCTACATCTGGGGCGCCAACGTCAAGGGCCTGTTCACCGCGCTGGGCGTCACCTCCATCGTGGTGGGACTGACACTGCAGAACTCGGTGGGCCAGATCATCTCCGGTCTGCTCATGCTCTTCGAACAGCCCTTCCGGCTTGGGGATTGGATCGAGACGACGCAGGCCAAAGGAAAAGTGGTCGAGGTCAACTGGCGGGCAATCCACCTCGAGACCGGCACCGGACTTCAGATCACACCGAACTCGGTGCTCGCGGCCGCGTCGTTCGCCAACCTGAGCCGGCCGGCCGGCCAGCACTCACTGACCGTGACCACTGTGTTCGCGCTCGACGATCCGCCGGACAGGGTGTGCGCCATGCTCAAGCAGGTGGCCGCCGAGCTGCCGCAGTGTGATCCGGACCGCACGCCGTCGGCGGTGCCCTCGGGTGCGATGGAGTACCGCACCAAGATTCCGCTGAGTTCGCCGGCAGAGGACGGCAAGGCGAAAGCGACCTTCCTGCGGTGGGTTTGGTACGCCGCCCGCCGGGAGGGACTGCACCTGGATGAAGCCGAAGACGACTTCTCGACCGTCGACCGAATCGCCGAAGCCATCCACAGCGTGGTCGGCCCGACGTTCCGGCTCAGCTGGGAGGAGCAGCAGTCGCTGATCTCGCACGCCAGGCTCGAGCGCTACGGTGACGGGGAACTCATCCAGCGCGCCGGTGAGATTCCGGCCGGCCTGACCTTCGTGCTGGCGGGGGAGGTGCGGATGACGGCCCGCCTCGAAGACGGTTCGGAGGTGGTCGTCTGGTCGCAGGAGGAGGGCTCCTTCCTCGGCCAGTCCGCACTGACACGGCAACCGGTGCTCGGATCCGCCTATGCGATCGGCGAGGTCACGACGGTCCACGTGGCGCGCGACAAGATGGCCGACCTGGTGCAGCAGAATCCCAAACTCCTGCAGGAACTCGGCCGCACCATCGAGAAGCGGCGCGCGGACGTGCGACGTGCGCTGGACCAGACGGCCGACACCGACGTCGGGATCGACTGAACGTGGTTCGCCCCGACTATGACCTCGTCGTCGTCGGTGCGGGCATCGTCGGTCTGGCGGTGGCCAGGGAATGGTTGCTGCGCTTTCCCGAGGACTCGGTTGCGGTTCTGGAGCGCGAGGCCGGCCCGGCGCGGCACCAGACCGGGCACAACTCCGGGGTGGTCCACGGCGGAATCTACTACCAGCCCGGCTCGTTGAAGGCGCGGCTGTGCGTCGAGGGCGCGCGACTGATGTACGAGTACTGCGAACAACACGACATCGCTCACGAGCGCTGCGGCAAGCTGATCGTCGCGGTGTCGGCCGACGAACTGCCGCGCCTGGACGACCTCGAGGCCCGGGGTCAGGCCAATGCCGTTCCTGGCCTGCGGCGCATCGGCGCCGGAGAGATCGCCGAGATCGAGCCGAATGCGGTTGGGCTGCAAGCACTTCACGCACCCAACACCGGCATCGTCGACTACCCTGCCGTGGCCCGCGCTCTGGTCGGTGAACTGACGGCGCTGGGAGCGGTCGTCAGGTTCGGTACCGAGGTGAGGTGTATCGACACCGACGCCGACGCCGTCGTGCACACGGCTGCCGGGCCGCTGCGGGCCGGCCGGGTGATCGCATGCGCGGGGTTGTGGTCAGATCGGTTGGCGCGCCGGGCCGGTGCGGCGCGTGACCCGCAGATCGTGCCGTTCCGTGGCGCCTATCTCGGACTCAAACCGACCGAACGGCCACGGGTGACCGGGATGATCTACCCGGTGCCCAACCCCGATCTGCCGTTCCTGGGCGTGCACATCACCAAGCACATCAGCGGAAACGTGACCCTGGGGCCGACGGCCATGATGGTGGCCGCCCGTGACGCCTATTCGCTGCGCCGCTGGAGCTGGCGCGACTCCTGGGAGTCGCTGACCTGGCCGGGAACCTGGCGGGTGGCTCGCGCCTACTGGCGCGTCGGCGTCGACGAGATACGGATGGCGGCCAGCCGGCGCGCATTCGTCACCGCCGCCGCCCGCTACCTGCCCGGGCTGTCCCTCGACGATCTCGACGGCACCTCACATGCCGGGGTGCGGGCGCAGGCGGTGGGCCGCGACGGCAGTCTGGTCGACGACTTCGTGATCTCCCGGACCGGTCCGGTGTCACACGTGCGCAACGCCCCGTCGCCGGCGGCCACCTCGGCGTTCGCGTTGGCCGGCGAGTTGGTCGACCGGGTGACCGCTTGACGGGGTGCCGTCGTCCGGCGAGGGCTGGTGCGGCCCTCGCAGTTGGTGCGATGGTGTGCGTCCAGTTGGGTCTGGCCGTCGCGGTGGGATTGATCGACCAGATCGGGGCCGAGGGTGCTGCCTGGCTGCGACTGGCGTGGGCCGGGCTGCTGTTCCTGATCATCGTTCGCCCGCGGCGGGCGGCCTTCACCCGCAGGACGTTCACGATCTGCGTCGTCCTCGGAGTCGTGACCGCGACGACCACGCTGCTGTTCATGGCCGCCCTGTCCCGCATCCCGCTGGGCACCGCGAGCGCGCTGGAGTTCCTCGGACCGCTCGGCGTGGCCGTGGTGAGCGGACGCGGCCGGGGCCGGCTGGTGTGGCCCGCGGTCGCGAGTGCGGGCGTGGTTCTGCTGACCGAACCGTGGCGCGGGGCAATCGATCCGGTCGGCGTGTGGTTCGCGCTCGCCGCCGCCGCCTGCTGGGCGGCCTACATCCTGCTGACCCAGCGGGTCGGCGACGGGGTCGACGGGCTTCAGGGCCTGGCGGTGTCCATGCCGGTTGCCGCCCTGGTCGCCACCGCCGTGGCCGGTGCCGCGGTGATCCCGAAAATGACCCCGGACCTGATCCTGATCGGACTCGGTCTGGCGATCCTGCTGCCGATGGCGCCCTTCGTCATGGAACTGCTGGCGCTGCGACGGCTCAACACCGCCGCGTTCGGCACACTGATGGCCCTGGAACCCGCGCTGGCGCTGCTGATCGGGTTCGTGGTGCTCCACCAGGTTCCGCGCGTCTTGGGGATTGTCGGCATCGGTTTCGTCGTGCTGGCGGGCATCGGCGCCGCCCGCGGCGGAGCGCGACGGCCGGCCGGCCCCGCGCCCAATGTGCACTGACTGCGAGATCGCGCCGGATTTCTCGCAGTGGGCGCACGTTCGGCGAATCAGCCCCACTCGTGGTTGAGCGCCCGCGAGTCGGCGACGTCGTCGATCGACTCCAGCCGCCGCAGCCGCGGGTGGCTGGCCGCGATCAGCATCAGGGCCCCGGCCGCGGTGACCGCGCCGAGGACGAAGATCGTGATGAAGCTGCGCTCCGGCGGATAGCTGCCGTGGGAGCGGCCGAGTAGGACGGCGACGATCGCGGCTGCGACCGAACTGCCGATCGTCCGCGCGATCGCGTTCATGCTTGTCGCCACGCCGGTTTCGCCTGGGTCAACCTCACGGACCACGAGAGCGGGAAGGGCACCGTAGGCCAGGCTGATGTAGGCGTTGGCCAGGATGGTCGCGGCGATCACCTGCCACGGCTCGTCATGCAGCACGGCCATCAGGACGAAGCCGGCCACCCCGGCCGCCGCTCCCGCGACCAGGACCACGCGTGCGCCGAACCGGTCGATGTAGCGGCCGCTGGCCACCGCGGTCGCGAAGCCGGCCAACGCGCCGGGAAGCAGGAACACCACGCTGGCGCCCAGCACCGTGGCGCCGAAGCCGTAGCCCGTCTCGACGGGCGCCTGCACGAAGTCGGTCAGTCCGAGGAAGCTCAGATACAGGCCCATTCCCACCAGCACCGTCGCGATATTGGTCAACAGGATCGGTCGGCGCGACAACATCGCGGCCGACACCAGCGGCTGCGGGCAGCGCCGCTCCCACCACCACCAGATGCCGAGCACCACCACGCCGAGCGCGGTGCTGGCGATCGTGCGTGCCGAGAGCCATCCCCATGAGCTGGCTTGGGTGATCGCCAGCAGCACTGCCGACAAGCCGATACCGATGCCCAGCGCGCCCGCCCAGTCGACCGTGCCGACCGACGTCCGCGGCCGCGCCGGAACCACCAGCAGCACAACGACGATCACCAGCACGGTGAACGCCGTGGTCAGCCAGAACACCCGGTGGTACCCGGCATCGCCACGCATCAGCAGTCCGGTGACCACCAGACCCATCCCGCCACCGAACCCCAGCGTCCCGGACAACACGGCCAGGGCCCGCATCAGACGCTCGGGCGCGAGTTCCTCGCGCAGGATCGACACCCCGATGGGGTAGAGCGAGAAGGACGCCCCTTGCAGCACCCGCGCGACGATGAGAAGCGGCAGCGACGAGGTCAGCGCCGCCAGCAGCGATCCCGCCAGCACCACGGTGAGCACGACCAGCAGTACGCGGCGCTTGCTGTACAGATCGGCCAGCCGACCGATCAGCGGCGTGGTGGCCGCCGCGGCCAGCAGGTTGGCGGTGACCGCCCAGCTCACATCGACGGTGGAGGCGTTGAGCTGGGCGGCGATCACACCCAGCACGGGAACGACCCCGGTCTGCAGGACGGCCACGGTCAGCGCGACCACGCTCAGCGCGGCGGTCAGCACACCGGGGCGGCGATCGAGATCCGGCACGTCACCTCCGTCCTGTCGCGCCATCGCGTTGATTATGTCGGCTAAACATCCGGGCACCGCGACCGGTGGTCGTTGTGCGAAGATGCGCGGATGACCAACCGTCCGGCGCATTACCTCTCCGACCCCGACGGAATGTTCCATCCGACGGAGAACGCCAGAAGCCGTTGGGGTGACGACATGCTCAACGGTCCGGCCGTGGTGAGCCTGGCCGCCTGGAATCTCGAGCAGCGCTACGGGCTGCCGGATTTCCTGCCGTCGCGGTTGACGGTCGACCTGTTCAAGGCCGCGCGCCGCGTGCCCACCTCGGTGCGGTCCCGGTTGGTCCGAGACGGCCACCGGATCCGCAACTCCGAATGCGAGATCGTGCAGGGGGAGACGATCGTCGCACGGGCGACGCTGGTGCAGTACCGCTTGTCCGAGCCACCCCCGGGCCGGGAGTGGGCGTGTGACACCGCTTTCGCGCCACCGCCCGACCTGCAGCCGCACGTGTTCTTCATCGGCAGCGACGACGCCGGGTGGAGTCCGGTGGGGGCGCAGCACCAGAACACCTCGCGAAAGCGGGTGTACCACAGTCCCATCGACGTGGTGGCCGGCCGGGACATCACTGCGTTCGTGCGGGCCGTGGTGGTCGCGGAGGCGACCAGTATGGTAAGCAATCTCGGCACCAAGGGAATCGGCTACATCAACGGCGACCTCACCGTCGCGCTGTCACGACTGCCGAACTCGGAATACATTGGTGTACAGGGTGATTCGCACTGGGTTTATGACGGTGTCTCAGTCGGCACCGGGACGCTGTTCGACGACGCAGGCCCGTTCGGCACCGGTCTGGTCACCGCGATCGCCAACCCGGCGGCACAGATCGACTTCGAAAAGCCTGGCGCGATACCGAAGTTGAGTCTCTGAGGTCACAGCAGCGCGCAGCTGATCGTGCGGCAGCGCGGGGGAGCGATGCCCGTCGCGGCCGACCATGTCCGCATTGACCATCAGGGCGTTGAGCACGGCCAGATCCGGGACGGGGGCGGTGGAGAGCTGTCCCAGGTCTCCGCGCACACCGGAAGCGGCCAGACACCACCGTCGGCGGCACGCGCTGTCGGCATCTAGAATTCGCACAACCGTCCCACACAACCGCCGCTGAACGCGATATCGGCGCGGGGCAGCGACTGCGACAGGTCGGGCAGTGTCAGCACCTGGCCCGCGCAACTGCCGTAGCGGTAAACGGTGATGCCCTTCACCTTCTGCCGCCACGCGCTGAGGTAAATGCCGCGGACGTCGTCGGCCGTCGCCTCGGTGGGCACGTTGACGGTTTTGGAGACCGCGGCGTCGACGTGGCACTGTATCGCCGCCTGCATCCGCAGGTGCCAGTCCGGGTGGATCTCCAGTGCGGTCGGGAAGGCCCGCCGGATCGCTTCGGGCACATGGGTGTTGGCACGTACCCGGCCGTCGCGGGCGATCTCGGTGATCAGCTCGTCGCGGTAGAACCCCCGGTCGCGGGCGAGCCGTTCGAAACAGGGGTTCACCTCCAGAAGATGGCGTCCCATCACCGCGCGGGTGTAGACGATGGCGAACATCGGCTCGATGCCGGCCGTCGTCCCTGCGATGAGCGAGATGGTGCCCGTCGGCGCCACCGACGTCACCTGTGCATTGCGCAGGGGAGTCCCCGCTGCGAACCGGCTCTCGGCGAACGCGGGAAACGAGCCGCGCTCCGCTGCCAGCCTGGCCGATGCGCCGTGGCCGGTCTGCTGAATGTGCTTGGCGATCCGGGCCGCCAGCCGTACCGCTGCCTCGCTGTCGTACGGAACACCAAGGCTGGCAAGTAGTTCGGCCAGCCCCATCATGCCCAGGCCGATCTTGCGAGTTCTTCTGCTCGCGGTTGCCAGTTCGGGGAACGGGTAGCCGTTGACGTCGATCACGTCGTCGAGGAACCGCACCGCGAGGGTGACTGTGTCGGTTAGCTTGTGCCAGTTCACCTGGCCGTCGGTGACCATCCTGGCCAGGTTGACCGACCCGAGGTTGCACGACTCGTAGGGCAGCAGCGGCACCTCCCCGCACGGGTTCGTCGCCTCTATGCGGCCGAGTGCGGGCACAGGATTGGCGCGATTGATGGTGTCAAGGAACAGCAATCCCGGGTCACCGCTGGCGTGGGCGGCTTCGCAGATCGCGTCGAAAAGGTCCTCGGCCGCCACCTCGGCGACGGCCTTGCCGGTTCGCGGGTTCACCAGCCGGTGCTTTCCCCGATTCTGCACCGCACGCATGAACCTGTCGGTCACGCCGACCGACAGGTTGAAGTTCGCCAATGTTCCCGGTCTCCGCGCTTTCTCGGTGATGAAGTCATAGATGTCCGGGTGCGAAACGTCCAGCACAGCCATCCCGGCACCTCGGCGGCGGCCGCCCAGCCGGACGATGTCGGCCGCATTGTCGAACAACTGCAGGAAGGACAGCGGCCCACTGGCCGTCCCCCCGGTGCTGCCCAGTTCGTCACCGGCCGGGCGCAGCCGACTGAAGCTGTAGCCGGTGCCCCCACCGGCCTGATGGATCTCAGCGGTCTGCGCCAGCGTCTGAAAGATCGAGTGCAGCGAATCCTGCAGCGGCAGAACGACACACGCCGAGAGCAGGCCCAGTTCGGTGCCGGCGTTCATCAGGGTCGGCGAGTTGGGCAGGAACTCCAGACCGCGCAGCATCGCCGAGAACCGTGGCGCCCATTGCCGCGAACTGCGCCTACGGTAGCTGTCCTCGGCCTGGGCGACGAACGTGGCTGCCCGGTCCATCATTCCACCGGTCGACTCGACCGGCCTGCCCCGGTTGTCGTGCAGCAGATAGCGTTCCCGCAGCACTGTTACGGCGGCCAGGCTCAGTTTGAGATCGTCACGGACTTCCAGCAGGTCCTTGGCGGCTCGCAGCTCGGCGCGGTGCTGCCGATAGATGATGTAGGCCCGGGCGACATCGTCGTAGCCGGCGGCGGCCAGCCGCGCTTCGACGGCGTTCTGGATCGTCTCGACATCGACCACCGCCGTCGCGAAGGAATCGGCGACCGCCGCCGCGATCGCGACCGGCAGATCAGGGTCGGTGCGGCCGGTTTCGCGAGCGGCGGCGGCGACGGCGGCCCCGATGCGGATCGGGTCGAAGGGCACGAGCCGGCCGTCGCGGCGGCGCACCTGCGCCGGGCGGTGTTGTGCGCGCGCGGGGGGCGCCATGGTCATTACGTTACGGAACCCACATTCTGGCCTTCTAGGGCCGTTCGGCCCTCCGAATCGCGGCGGCCGCGCCGTACCGTCGAGGGTAGAGGGGAGGTCGGCATGCAACAACTCTTGCGCGATGAGGAGGTCCGCGTCCCGGTGGGTGAGGCCGTCCTCGCCGGATACCTGACCGTTCCGCAGGAGCCGCGCGGAATCGTGGTGTTCGCCCACGGCAGTGGGAGCAGCAGGCACAGTGCCCGCAACATCTACGTGGCAGACGTGCTGGTGTCCGCGGGACTGGCGACCCTGTTGTTCGACCTGTTGACCCCCGCCGAGGAACAGGACCGGGCCAACGTGTTCGACATCGAGCTGCTGGCCTCGCGGCTGATCGGCGTCACGCAGTGGCTGCGGTCCCAGGACGACACCGCCGGACTCGACGTCTGCTATTTCGGGGCCAGCACCGGCGGCGGCGCGGCGTTGCGCGCGGCGGCCGATCCCGCCGTCCGCATCGCGGCGGTGGTGTCGCGGGGTGGTCGGCCCGATCTGGCCGGCCGATGGCTGGCTCGGGTGGACTCGCCGACCCTGCTGATCGTGGGCGGCAGTGACGAAACCGTCCTGGAACTGAATCGGCAGGCCGGCGCGGCGATACCCGCCGAGTGCCGGATCGCGGTCATCCCGGGTGCGACCCATCTCTTCGAGGAGCCCGGCGCACTTGAGCAGGTGGCCGTCCTGGCACGCGACTGGTTCCTGGATCACCTGACGCCGATTCGCGTCGAATCCTGATAGGGATCACGGACGCCGGGGAAGGGGTTCGGAGCGTTCCCCAGCGCCGCCGCGTTGCGGACAGAGCCCGTTCCTGACTTGCAGCTGCACAGAAATCTAGAGCGGATAAGGTCGATCGCGCATGAGTAGTCGACGGCGATCGCGAGGGGAGGCCGGGTGGCGAGCCGTTCCGATGTGCTGACAACCGCCGACGACCTGATGCGCCGCATCGCCGCCGGTGCGCCGGTGACCCTCCTCGACGTGCGCTGGCAGCTGTCGGACCCCGACGGATACGTCGCCTACCTGCAAGAACACCTGCCCGGGGCGGTGTATGTGTCGCTGGAGGACGAACTGAGCGACCACACCGTAGTGGGCCGCGGTCGCCATCCGTTGCCGTCCGGTCCGGCGATGCAGGCCGCGGCCCGCCGCTGGGGTGTCCGGGATGATCGCCCCGTCGTGGTCTACGACGACTGGAACCGGGCGGGCTCGGCGCGGGCGTGGTGGGTGCTGCGCGCCGCGGGACTGTCCGACGTCCGCATCCTCGACGGCGGACTGTCCGCGTGGAAGGCGGCCGGTGGGGCCCTCGAGAGCGGGCCCGTCGATCCCGACCCCGGAACCGTGACCGTGCGCCACGACGACCTCTACGCCGCGGCGATGCCCACCCTGACCGCCGAGCAGGTGAGCGAGGCACCATTGCTGGATGCCCGTGCGCCGGAACGCTTCCGCGGGGACGTCGAGGCGGTGGACCCGGTCGCCGGCCACATCCCGGGCGCACGCAACCTGCCCAGTACCGCCTTACTGGCCGAGGACGGCACGTTCCTGCCGAACGCGGACCTGGTCGGGCTGCTGAGCGACCGTGGTGTCGGCGACGGGCCGGTCGGGGTGTACTGCGGTTCGGGTGTGACAGCGGCCGTCGCCGTTGCCGCCCTGACCGCACTCGGTCGTGACGCCGCGTTGTTCCCCGGTTCCTGGTCGCAGTGGAGCTCCGAGCCCGGCCGGCCGGTTGCGCACGGGCCGGAGTAGGGGATGAAGACGTTCTGGGTCTATCTCCGCATTCAGGCGATGGTGTTCGTCGTCGGCATCATCGGGCCGATCTTCCTGATCGTCTACTTCGCTGCGCAGCCGGACCCGACTTTGAAGTGGATGTACTACATCGGATTGGTCGTCACGGCGGTCGACGTGCTGGTGGCGCTGCAACTCACCGAGACCGCCATGGCAGGCCGGGCACCGGTTGACCGGCACGCGAACGATTCCGGGGAGGTGGAGGTGACGTGAATCGGGGACCGTTCGACGGCAAGGCCGTCCTCACCGGTGCCGGCAAGTCACAGGTCGGCCGTCGGCTGGGCCGCACCGGACTCGAGTTGACGTTGGAGGCGGTGCTGCGCGCGATCGCCGACGCGGGTCTGTCTGTCGACGACGTCGACGGCATCGCCAGCTATCCCGGACCGGCCGCGGGCGCGGCGGGGTTCTCCGGGGCCAGCATCACCGAGGTCCGCACGGCGCTCGGGCTGCGCAGCCGGTGGTACGTGTCGTCATTGGAGACCGCGGGTCAGATCGGCCCGGTGATCGAGGCCTGCATGGCGGTGACGCTGGGGCTGGCCGATCACGTGGTGGTGTTCCGGTCGGTGTGGGAGTCGACGGCGGCGGCGCACGCCGGGGGCGGGCACGCCTCGGTGTTGCTCGGCGGCGGCGGGAAGCTGCCGCCTCAGATGGAATGGACGGCGCCGTTCGGTGCACTGTCGGCCGCCAACTGGCTGGCCATGCCGGCCCAGCGCTACATGCACGAATTCGGGCTCACCCGTGAACAACTCGGCGCCATCGCGCTCAACGCCCGGCGAAACGCCGGTCTGAACCCGGACGCGGTCTACCGCGACCCGATGACGATGGAGGACTACCTGTCGGCACGGATGATCTCCGAACCCCTGTGCCTCTACGACTGCGATGTGCCCTGCGACGGAGCGACCGCCGTCATCGTGTCGCGCCGCGACGCGGCCGCGGGTCTGCCCCGGCACCCGTTGACGGTGGAGTCGGTGGGTCCCGGCATGTTCGAAAGACCAACCTGGGAGCAGCGTTTCGACCTCACGACGATGGCGGCCCACGACTCGGCCGCCACGTTGTGGGACAACACCGCGTTGCGGCCCGCGGACGTCGACATGGCGCAGCTCTATGACGGGTTCAGCTTCCTGACCGTGATGTGGTTGGAGGCGTTGGGTTTCTGTGAGCACGGCCGCGTCGGTGAGTTCATCGAAGGCGGCCAGCGGATCGGGCTGGACGGAGAGCTGCCGCTGAACACCAGCGGCGGTCAGCTGTCGGGGGGCCGGTTGCACGGCATGGGATTCCTGCACGAGGCCTGCGTGCAACTGTGGGGCGAAGGGGGCGACCGCCAAGCCGCCCGGACACCGGAGGTGGTCGCCGTCGGCGTCGGTGGTGGGCCGGTGGCCGGATCGATGTTGGTGAGCAGCCGATGAGCGATGACACCTACCAGCGGCCCAGCCTGCGGCTGGCGCCGAGCCCCACGCCGGAGTCGCTGGCGTTCTGGACCGGCGGCCGGGACGGAAAGCTGCTGATCTGCCGCTGCCATGGCTGCGGACACTACTTTCACCCACCCGGGCCGGCCTGCTGGCGTTGCCGCAGCACTGATGTGGCACCCGAGAAGGTGTCCGGGCGGGCCACTGTCGCGGCCTTCACCATCGACCGTCAGCCGTGGATTCCGGGTTTCGATCCGCCTTACGTTGTGGCGATCGTCGAACTCGCCGAAGAACCCGACACCCGGTTGATCACCAACGTGGTCGATATCGAGCCGGAGGACGTGCGGATAGGCCTGGAGGTCGAGGTCTTCTTCGAGGACTGGACCGGCTTCTCCGGTGACGAGGACAGCCGGGTCTGGATTCCGCTGTTCCGCCCGGTCATCGGCGCAAAAGAATAGCCACCGCCTCGGCGGTGGCTGCTGGAACTGTGTTGCGGCGAGGCGGGTTTCGCCTCAGTCGCGGACCCACACGGAGATGTAGCCGATCGGGATGCCGGTCTTGGCGGCAATACACTCACGCGCGGCCAACTCCACGGCGGGGCGGCTGCTCGCCTCGGCCACCTCGTCGATCTCCGGGATGCCGATGATCCAGCGGTTGTTCTCGACGCGGATGTCGATTTCGAAGCACTGGCCGGCCACGGGGCGCAGTACTCGATGGGACCGGAGGCCGCTCTGCGAACGGGTGGCGAAGCCGCGTGTTCTGTGCTGGGTGCGCATCTTCTCTGCTTCCGAAACGATTTGGACCGCGGGAAAACATACAACCCCGCGGGCCCAAACAGCAAGTCCCAGGTGGGCGCGGGTGTTCGCCGTCCGGCTCGGCAGTGCGGGCAACCGCTCGCCGGGCGTGCCATCGACTTTCACGAAGGCGACGTGGTCGACGAGGAGGCGCTGACCGCACTCATCCACGCCGCGGTGGCCCTCAACTTCCGGAAACGGACGTAGTCCGGGTCATTCCAGAAGCCGGCGTCGCATCGCTTCGGCGACCGCGGCGCCCCGGTCGGAGACACCGAGCTTCTCGTAGAGCTTTTGGATGTGGGTTCGCACCGTGGCGGGCGACAGGTGGATCTGCTTGCTGATGTCAGGAACCGACAACCCGTCGGCGATGAAGCGCACCATCTCCAGTTCCCGTGAGGTCAGCACCATCATGGCGCCCTTGGCGCGTTTGCGGACCTCGCCCGCCAGCCCCCTGGCCAGTTCGGGCGGCACCACCTCCTCGCCGCGAGCGATGGCCCGGACCGCGTCGACCACCTGCTCCGGCGGAGCCTCCTTGCTCATGAACCCCAACGCCCCGGACGACAGCGCCTCGTAGACGATGCTGCTGTCGTCGAACGCCGAGACCAGCAGAACTTTGGTGGGCAGCTCGTCACGGGACACCGCGTGAGCCAGGGCGACGCCGTCGAGCCCGGGCATCTTGTAGTCGACAACGGCGACATCGGGTTTCAGTTCCCGGATGGTGTCCAGCGCAGTGCGCCCGTCGGCGGCCTCACCGACGACCTCGATGCCGCCGCTGGCTTTGAGAACCCGCACCATGCCTTCGCGGAACAGCGGGTGGTCATCGCACACCACCACTCGGGTGCGTGCATCGGACGTCTGCACGTCGCCACACCAACCTTCCCGGACCCAGCCCGTCTCGGACTTTACGCGCAGGGTCCCTGTCAGGGCGCGTGCCGGACCGGGACCGTCACCGTCATCTCGGTGCCGGTGGAATCGGAGTCGATGTCGAAGTCGCCGTCGGCGGCCAGCACCTTGGTCCGGATCGACGCCAGGCCGATGTGGCCCTCCTCGACGACCTTGGCCAGGTCGACGTCGCCCATGCCGACACCGTCGTCGCGAATGTGCAGGCGCGCCTTGTTGTTTGTCAGGTCGAGGCTGATCTGGACGGTGCCGGCGTGGGCGTGCTTGACGACATTGTTGGTGATCTCGCGGGCACATCCGAACAGAATGCGGTCGGCGTCGGTGCGGAGGCCCCCAGGCCAGCCGTCGACGTCGAGATCGACTGTCAGATCGGCACGTTCGGCCATGCTGTGGGCCAGCTGCTCGATCGCCGCCCGCAGTCCGGAACGATCGAGCACCTCGGGATGAAGTTCGCGCACCACGTCGCGCAGTAGGTGCACCGAATCGGTGAGGGCGCTGTCCATCCGGTCGAGTGCCTCGCTGGAACCAGCTGCCCGGATCGCCGCCAGGTCGTAGCGTGCGGCCAGCACGGACTGCAGCGCACCGTCATGCAGGCGTTCGGACAACTCGGTCTGTTCACGCGTCTCCAGCCCGACCATCTCATCGAGCAGCCGGGTCCGCTGTTCGAGCAGCTTGCGGATGGTCCGGATACGTGACCTCTGGATGTAGGACAGCACCACCGAGCCACCGGCGAGGGCGACCAGGACGGTCGCGTGCAGGAAGATCGGTGGCCAGGGTTCCTCGTTGGCAGCCTGGTTGAGCCAGTTCGCGATCACGAATGACAGGAGCGTGGGCACTGCCATGGCGGCGCTGACCCGGGCACTGAGTTGCGCGGCGGCGATGATCGGGATGATGAACAGGCCCTGCAACAACACGTTTGACGTCCACTCCTGCGGCGATGCGATCCCGGTGATCGCCGTCAGCGCACCGACGACCGTGACGTCGGCCAACAGGACCGCGAACGCAGCTGGGGGACTGAGCCGCTCGCGGGGGCGCTTTCGGGTGAACGCCCACGCCGCCCATACCGCAACGATCCCCAGGTACACGGCCAGGATCAGGATGCACAGCCAAAACCGGTGCTGGGGCCGCTCGATCAAGAGGGTGGCCCCCAGGAACGCCGCCAGCACCAGGCGCAGCGCCAACTGAAGCCGGAACTCAGCGAGCACATAGCGCTGCAGAACCGAGACGAGGCCTGGTGCGGACATCACGTCTCCTGTTCGCCGTGGACTGGTCAAAGATATGCCCGCTCGGGGACCGATACCGCGAAGCGTGTCCGCGGCGCACTTGGCTGCGGATAGGCTGCCAGTGCTGTTGACGGTCGTGGGGTAGAGACGTCGTTGCACCTGAAACTCAATCACCGGCTTATCGGTCGCTGACGAGGGGATGAGGCGGGGGAGGTTGTCGTGGACGGGCAACGGTGAACGGCGCAGTCATCACGGTGATGGCTGGGCTGATCGTCTGCTACGCGCTGGTCGCCCGCCAGCTGACCCTTGCCAATGTGACAGCCCCTATGTTGAGCGTCGCGGCCGGGTTGGTCTTTTTCTCCGCCAGCAGCGTCGACATCAATGCGGACTTCGTGCATGCCATGGCGGAGGTCACCCTGGTGATCATCCTGTTCCACGATGCATCCACGGTGCGAATCAACCAGCTTCGCCACGACCCTGGCATCGCACTCAGGCTGTTGGCGATCGGCTTTCCGTTGGCACTGCTCGCCACCTTTCTGCTCGCGGGATCCCTGCTTCCCGCACTGGGTGCGGGCGGAGCCTGGTTGATCGCGGCCGCGATCACTCCCACGGATGCGGGGCTGGGCGCACCGACCGTGCTGAACCCGGTCGTGCCGTTGCGGGTCCGGCGCGGGCTGAACGTCGAGAGCGGCCTCAACGACGGTCTGGCCACACCCATCGTTCTGGTGGCGCTGGGGGTGCTGGCCGAACAGGAGAACGCCCCGATCCCGGGGCTCCTGGGTATCGGCGTGGCGTCGGTGTTGCTCGCGCTCGGCTGCGCGATCGCATTGGCATTGGCGGCGGCCTGGCTCCTGGACCGCTCCCGACGGGGTGGTCTCAGTAGTCGGCGGGGACGTCAGGTCGTAACTTTGTTCCTGCCGGCACTGCTGTTCGGCGTTGCCGAACTGATCGGTGCCAACGCGTTCATCGCCGCATTCGTCGGTGGCCTGGTCTTCGGCGGGGCCTCGACGACGCTGGCCGAGGAGCGCGAGACGGGGGACCTGCTCGAGACCGCCGCGGACCTGCTCGGCTTCGTGGTCTGGCTACTCTTCGGTGGAATGCTCTTGCTGGTTTTCGCCGACGGGCTGAAGTGGCAGTGGCTGGTGATCGCAGTTCTGGCGTTGACGCTGCTGCGTCTGGTTCCGGTTGCGGTGGCGATGATCGGGGCGGGATTCACCTGGCGCACCGTGGTTTTCCTCGGCTGGTTCGGGCCGCGGGGCCTTGCCACGATCGTGTTCGGGTTGCTGGCGCTGGAGGAACTCGGTCCGAGCTCACCGTTCATGGATGACGTCGGCGGGGTGATGGCACTGACGGTCATCCTCAGTGTGTTCGCCCACGGGTTCTCTTCGGGCCCGCTGTCCCAGGCCTATGGCGACTGGGTCAACCGTACCGACGCCCCGATCGGCGTCGAACCGTCGGTGGAACCGTTGTCGTCGCGTGGCCGTACCGGCCACTGACGAAGCCCATCCACCACCCCGGCGCGACCGTGACGTGTCGGTGCCCGGTGCTACAGATAGTGGCGACGCTCGGCGCCGAGGAGGATCCCTTTGTGCCCGTCGACCCGAAGACTGTGATCGCACTGGGCGGCGTCAGCCCCGCCGCAGTCACCGACGGGAAGTGGTAGCCGGTGGTGTATCGAATTCATGCGAGGGACTGGTATTCCGTTGTTGATCAACGTGATTCGTGTATCCAGCCGCGCCCGCCCATTACGTCACTGTGACGATTTAGGTGGTGCGGGCGGGGGAAGAGGGTGGCCGTAAGAGGGGCGTCGTGTAGGCGGGTTGGTGCCCGGGTCGCGGTCGTGAGCGCCGACGTGGCGCGTGTGGATTCTGTCCGCAGTTCGTCTCTCTCGGTGCCGGCCGCCGTATGTAGCCAAGGGCTTGCCCGATGCGTGGCGTGGGGCGGGCAGCGGTCCGGCGGATTCCGTCCAGGCGCGCAGGGTGTGGCCTCGCAATGGCCGTAGCCTGTTAGGGCGGCACGCCGCCTGGACATTACCTTTTGCCGATAAGCCACATTATGTCAACTTC
>Ga0209254_10002744_pt1 | contig 16027 bp, 14 predicted proteins | sample FrelakmetDIP11DI_FD_187148 | JGI IMG/M metagenome (GOLD analysis project Ga0209254, IMG submission 187148) | Freshwater lake sediment microbial communities from the University of Notre Dame, USA, for methane emissions studies - DIP11 DI (SPAdes)... | ecosystem: Environmental > Aquatic >... | reverse complement strand
TCCCCAATCCGGCTGATGGAAATCCGGCAGTGCCGGCACCCGGGCCAGGGGACGAACTCCTCACCGAGGACATCTCCCCGGGTCCCTGGCAGGGGGGGTACCTCATGGATGACCCGCCTTATCTCCAGGAGAACATCCCGGCTGCCCCGGTTGTCGAGAACTGGCAGAGCATGAACCGGAACCAGGAGGAGAACACCCATGTCTGAGAAGTTCCTCACTGGCGCCGAAGGTAAATCCGGATTACCTGGAGGAGAGGAGAATACCCATGTCTGAGAAGTTCCTCACAATACCCGGGGAACAACCGGGATTCCATGGATTAACGGAGGACACCGAAACCCATGTCTGAGAAGTTCCTCAATGGCGCCGAAGGTAAATCCGGAACACCGGGAGGAGAGGAGAATACCCATGTCTGAGAAGTTCCTCAATGGCGCCGAAGGGAAATCCGGATCACCTGGAGGAGAGGAGAATACCTATGTCTAAGAAGTTCCTCCTCGGGAGCAGGAAGAAGCAGGACGCACCGGGCGATACCGTGCGGGTGGAGGCCCGGCACCTGGCTCCCCATCCGTCACCAGAGCCGGGGAGCATAGAAGCAAAGATTACCGGGGAGGATGACTTCCTCTTCGATGACGAGCCGGGCGGCGCCGTCAGGCCGGTCAGCTACCACCTCCAGACCATCGCTCACCCCGATCCGGAGGTCGCCAGTGGTGTCCACAAAAAACTTCTCTCGACACGGGGAGATAACGGGGAGGACCGGCATCCCGGCACGGCCATCGTCCCGGGAGAGGAGGGTGGACCTGTCTTCTCAGCGGAGGGGTCAGCCCTGGCAGGGGCCCTGCTGGAAGCATCAGGGGTTGACGACCTCCTGGATGATGAACCGGGCAGTGTCACTCCTGCCCCTGGCGCAACCGGCAGGACCCTGCCGGAGGCCATAGCCGCCCGGTCGCCAACCATCCGTTCTCCATCTGCACGGAAAAAGACAGCGGGCGGGTCAGGAACACCGGCACCTGCAGGGGGCGGCCTCCTCGAAGAAGGGTCATCCCGCCCTGCAGCGGTGGGCACCGCAAAACCCCGGGGACTCTTCGCCCGGCTCCGGTCACGGAAAAGCGGGGCAAACGGGACTTCCCCGGTCTCCGGTCCGCCGGACGGGAAGAGGCCCGGGTTTCTCGCCGGGCTCTTCGGGAAGAAGCTGAGGACCGACATGGTCTCCCTCCTCTTTGACCCCGGCCCGCTCTCCGAGCCGTCCCTTGAGGGGTCCTTGAAGGACGTGAACGTTACCTATCCTGTCGATCCCCCGTTCCAGTACATCCACATCGAGTTTGACCCCGATGAGGGCTCCATGCTCTACCAGGTCCGGGAGCCGGAGCTCTCTGATGACGAGAAGTTTGCCTTATCAATCGTGGAACAGGGCTTCGAGAAGATGATCTCCACCAACCTCGACCTGATTGCCGGGGGAGACCGGTCGGCCTACCTGAAGGAGAAGTTCATCTCGCTCCTGAACATCTTTGGTATCCAAGCCTCGTCCGAACAGGTCGAGCGGATGTTCTTCCAGCTGAAGAAGAGGTACCTGGGCTTCAGCCACATGGACAGCCTGATGAAGGACAAGTACATCGAGGACATCTCCTGCAACGGCCCGGGCATGTACATCTACGTGATGCACCGTATCTACGGCTCGATGCAGACAGACGTGAAGTTTGGCGAGGTGGAGCTGAACAACTTCGTCCTGAAGCTGGCCCAGGTCGGAGGGCGGCACATCTCCCTCCTCCAGCCCATCAGGGACGTCACCCTGCCCGACGGGAGCAGGGCCAACCTCACCCTGGGGGGCGAGGTCACCAAGAAGGGCTCGACCTTTACCGTCCGCAAGTTCCGGGCAAGCCCCATCTCCCCCATCGAGATGATGGAGTACGGGACCATCGATGCCCAGCAGCTCGCCTACCTCTGGATCCTGATGGAGTACAAGCGTTCCATCCTCGTTTCGGGAGGGACGGCCACCGGGAAGACCACCATGTTAAACGTGCTCTGCGCCTTCATCCCCAACGAGTACAAGATCGTCTCCATCGAGGACACCGCTGAGCTGAACCTGATGTCCCCCAACTGGATCCAGTCGGTGACCCGGACCGGGTTCGGGGCCGCGGAGACCACCATCGGGGCATCAGGGGTCTCGGGCATCTCGCGGCGGTCACCAGGGGACATTTCGCTCTATGACCTGCTGGTTGCAGCCCTTCGGCAGCGCCCCGAGTTCATTATCGTGGGGGAGGTCCGGGGCGAAGAGGCCTTCACCCTCTTCCAGGCCATTGCCGTCGGCCATGCGGCACTCGGCACCATCCACGCCGGCTCCATCTCTGAGCTGATGGCCCGCATCGAGTCAAATCCCATGCGGGTGCCGCGGAGCCTCTTCTCGAACCTCGATGCGGTCATCTTCCCCATGCACATCATGCGGGGGGAGCGGAGCGCAAGGAAGGTGGCAAACATCGTGGAGATCCTCGAACTTGACCGTGACACCCAGGACCTGATCACCAACACCGCCTTCAAGTGGGTCCCTGACCTTGATGTCTTCCGTTTCCAGGGGCGGGCCTTCCTCTTCGACAAGATTCACGAAACCTTCGGTATCTCCCTTGACCTGCTCAGGCAGGAGATGGAGAACAGGATCCGGTTCCTGGAATGGCTCCGGCGGCGGGGGGTCAGGGACTACCCCCAGGTGATCCGGATGCTCCGGCACTACCAGCGGAACAAGGACCTGGTGCTTGCCCGCATGGGGGAGGACGGCAGCCTCGCCGACCTGCTCTCCGAAGACCAGGCCGGGGTCACGTATATTCCAGGGGCAGATGGAGCTGTTCTCGAAGAAGAGGAAGGGCTCCTCGAGGGATAGCCCACCCGGCTGCCGTTTCACGGCCGGCTGGGAAGACCGGGGCGGTCCCGATCCGATTCCTGCCACGGGTCAGGGACCACGCAGGACCCGGTATTCCTCCCGGCCAGGGAAACAGGACAGGAAGATGATGGTCATGAAGTCTCTCGTTGTTGTATCCTCCTATCACCACAGGAATACCGAGAAGATTGCACAGGTATTTGCAGATGTATTCGATGCACGGATAGCAACTCCCCGGCAGGTAATCCCCGGAGAACTGCAGGCCTGCGATCTCGTGGGTTTCGGGTCGGGCATCTATGGTGGAAAACACCATGACGACCTGCTGGAGCTTGCCGACAGGCTCCCTGCCGTAACCGGCGGGAAGGCATTTCTCTTCTCGACCTGTGGAATTCCCGCGACAGGGTTAAATCATGAAGTGATCCACAAAAACCACGCAGCACTCAGGGGAAAAATGCAGTCGAAAGGGTACATCATTATCGGTGAGTTTGGCTGTCCGGGATGGAACACGAACAGTTTCCTCAGGCTGTTCGGGGGAATCAATAAGGGGAGGCCGGATGCCGACGACCTCAGACATGCAAAGGAATTCGCAGAGAAGCTGAAAACAGAATACAGCAGCGGGTGATGGTGTGATACCATTCCGCAGCTCACCCTGATCACCAATGCCTGAATCTCCGGAGAAAGGTTCCCCGGCTTCCCAGAGGTTCGTCTCTTTCCTGTTCCTGCTCGGCTTCTTTGCCATTTTTTCGACAACCCTCTCCAAGAACCCGGTCCTGCCCCTTTTTTCCGGGGCCCTGGGGGCAGGTGACGCGCTGATTGGCCTGATTGCCGCCGTCTCCCCCCTGGCCGGCATCCTCTTTTCCTTCCCGGTGGGAGTACTTTCCGACCACCTGGGCAGGAGGAGGCTGCTCATTGCATCCGGGCTGGTCTTCCTCTCCGCACCCCTCCTCTACCTCCTCATCACCGATCCCCTGTGGCTCATCCCGGTGCGGTTCTTCCACGGCACCGCAACCGCTATCCTCGGGCCGGTCATCTCAGCGGTCATTGCCGGGCGGTTCCCGGAAAGGAAAGGGGAGATGCTGGGGCAGTACTCCTCGGCAACCCTGGTCGGGAGGACCCTTGCCCCGCTCGCCGGGGGAGTCATCATCTCCTCCCTCCTCGTCTATCCCGGCCTCATCCCCTACCGGGCAGTATACCTTGTTGCAGCAACCGCTGCAGTACCTGTGCTCCTTTTGACCATGCTCTACCGCGAAGAACAGGGTGGTGGCCCCCTGCCCCTGCTCCGCTTCTCTCTCTTCCGCAGGAGCTTCTCCACCTTCTTTGCTGACCGGAGACTGCGGGCCACGGCCCTCGTGGATATGGCGACCTACTTTACCTTCGGGGCCATCGAGACCTTCCTCCCCCTCCTCCTCCTTTCCCGGGGAATGGGGGCCTACCAGACCGGCATCCTGTTCTCCCTCCAGGTGCTGGTCATTGCCGGGACTAAACCCCTTTTCGGCCGGATCGCCGACCGCACGGACAAGCGGTTGCAGATCCTGGCCGGCCTCCTGCTGCTCGGCTGCTCGGCTGCCGCTCTGCCTCTGGGTTCATCGTTCCCCTCCTTTCTTGTCATCACCTCACTTCTCGGGCTTGGCATGTCCCTCTCGACCGTTGCCACCGTGGCCTATGTCGCGGACTGTGCACGGAAGGAACAGATGGGAGCCTCCATGGGGGCGCTGTCGTCGATCATGGATATCGGGCATTCAGCCGGTCCGCTGGTCACGGGGATCATCATCTCCGCTGCCGGGTTCGGTGCCGGATTTTTAGCGAGTTTCCTGACCGCTGCCGCAGCCTGTGGATTTTTTATCGTCGCTGTACGGGATAAGGTGCCGTAACCAGGGTGTGCCTCCCTGAAATGGGGAAGGAAGGGGAGCATACCCGCTGCCTCATCAGGTAGCTGGATGTCCTCTGTTCCCGTGGAAAAGGAAGGTGCCGGGCAGAGGGTCGCTGCTCTATATTTAACTATATATTATGGTAAAAAATTATATTATAAAGGGTAAACCTATATAGTTATTAGATGGACCTGCACGAAGAACCCACGATCATCACCCCTGCTGATCAGGGGGGCTGTCCTGGTTGCTCCCTCCAGGGGCCGAACCTGTACTACTGTGAAGCAAAGAGCCGTTACTGCCTGACCGGCTGCGAGTACTGCCGGAACTCCTGTCCCTGCCTCTCACCGGGAAGGATGAAGACCGGGAGGAACAAATGAACGACAGCCGGATGAACCTTTTAACCCTTGGTGCAGCTCTGCTCTACCTCTCTGCTGCCCTCATTGATTACCTGGCAGCAGTCGTGGTCCTGCTGGTCATCATTGTGGTCTTTGGGACGGGGATGCTCTTCTCCGAACCCGATGAGAGTGATCCGTTCTTCCACTGGTAGGTCCGCATCACGGGTGCCATGAGCAGGCAGGGTTTGGAAGGGGATAAGTACCCGGACCCTGCCATCATGGTACTCCCCCTTCTGCTTCCGGCCCTGATTGACCGGTGCGATAGAAACGGCAGAACCATCTTTTTTGGAAAACAATTCCTGGTGGATTCCAGAAATCCTGTTCATTTGCCATTTCTCATGAGAGGTTTCCTGTTCCGGAAGGATGTTCACCGGGAATTATAAATAACGGACCTGGATGGACAGGAATCTCCCTGTGCCGTCTGGTCCCGGCACGATTCAACCGGACCCGAAAAAGGATAGCAGGGAGCTCAGACACTGACCGGGATATCGACCGGGGGGATCTTCCCCGAGCTTACCCGGATGGTCCCCGTTCCCTGGGTGATGCTGGCCGAAAATTCTCCCGAAGCATCGGTCAGTCCCGACCACTTATCCAGGGTGAGATTGCCGTACACGTCCTGCACCTTGAGGAACATGACCGTTGCGTTCTGCACCGGGTTGTACTGCAGGTCCCTGACCCGGGCCACGATCTCGGTGGTATTGGACACCGTCCGGGTGAACGGTTCGAGGTAGGTTGCCGGGAAGAACCGTGCGTTCTTCGGGATGACCTTGTAGTCGGCAGCGTCCTTCATCCCCGAGTCATCGGTCACGGTGAGGTTGATCCGGAACGGTCCGGTCGAGGTGGGGAGGAAGCTCGATGTCTTCCCGGGAGAGACCGGGGAAATGGTGATCCTCGCCCTATCCGACCAGTTCCCGATCGGCACCGTTGCAGAACCGTCTTCCACCACCCAGGCCCACTCCCGGATGCTCCCGTCATCAGAAGAGGCGGAGCCATCGAGGATGATGATGTCCCGTTCGGTTGCCCCGAGGTCCTCCTTCTCGATGGAGAAGGTAAAATCGGCAGTCGGGGCCCTGAACGTCCTCTCGAACGTGTTGTAGTAGGAGGTGATCACCCAGATGCGGAGCGGGTCATCGCTCTGGATCAGGGGGGCGCTGGAGAAGTTCGTGGTTGAATTCAGCTCGACCCGGACCTGCTTTGCGGCCGGGACCTCCAGGCGGGCATTGGTGTTATTGTAGAAATTTCCTCCCGACGTGAAGTTAGCCGGGTAGGTATCCTTTGTCCCGTTGTTCAGTCCCACCAGCAGCACGCGGGAATCTCCGGTATTCATGTTGAGGATGGTGATGGTCAATCCCTCAAGGTTTGTCCCGTTGTACTGGGGTTCGATCCCGTGGATGATCAGCTCCTCGGTCTTCACCGCCGCCTGGTGGGACTGCCGATCCATCTCGTCCTTCTGGAGCTCCGAGACCATGATGGCCAGCCCGGCTGCGGCAGTTACCGTTATGAGGATGAGCAGGAGCGTACCGATGATGACCGATACCCCTTCTTCAGGATCAGGCTTCCGTCCGACCATTTCTCTCTTCCTCACAACTGCGCAGGAACCTCATCATCCGGGCATCAGCGTCCCTGGGCGGTCAGCCCGGAATACTTCTCCCGGCAGGCCTGGGCTTCCCTGGTGTTGCCCATCTTCTCGAAGGCAAGGGCCTTGTTGTTCCAGGCCTTGGCATAGGCCGGGTCAATATCGAGGGCAACCGTGTAGCATTCGAGGGCCTGTGTATATTCCCCTTTCCGGTAGCGGTCGTTCCCCCGCTCGAGCCATACCTTCTGCTCTTCTCCCCCTTGCGGGGCGGGTGCAGGGCCGTTCGATGCGGTCATGCCCGCCTCCATCCGGGGATAGGGGCTCCCGCAGTCCTTGCAGTAGTTGACGTTGTCAGGGTTCAGGGTCCCGCACTTCGGGCAGGGTGCCTTTCCCGATGGAGGCTTCCGGGAGAGAAAACCGAAGAGCCGCTTTTTGCCGGGAGGCGGGGCAGGGGGCGTGGCAGATGGTGTGACCGGCGCCTCTGCTTTCTTCTTTCGGAACGAGAGGATAGGCATAGTATCTATGCAGAAGTGAGTACAAATATAATTTCTCTCTCAATAATATTGAGTTATATAGAGGCAGGTTCCTCTCCGTGTACTGCCGGTGCATTTCCCTGGATGCCTGCAGGTGCAGCGGGAATTATGGACGGTCCCTGCTGTTCCTGCAGAAGATTACTTGTCTCTCCGGGGACTACCCGGTGAGAAACAGGACGGGCACACTGCCTGCAGAGACCCTGGTGACAGGTCTCGCAGAGGGTGACCAGGTTCCCCGGTTCATTTCCGCCTCCGATTCCCCGGGGAAATATGTGGTGGACGGTCAGCTGGCTTTGGTCATCGCTCTGGCAGCGCCGACAGCGGTAGAGGTCCCGGGCGACAGCGGTCTTCCGTGCCATGCTCCACCGTATCTCCCGGGAAAAGACGGGATAATCAGTGTCCCGGATTTTCCGGAGGGGCATCTGTTCGAAGAAGCCGAAGCACCGGGTTGAATACCGGGACAGGCCGGATGTCCTCTTCCGTTCAGGAAGTGATCCATCCGGAAAACGGGCTGACGGGCCGGGGTGATCAAGGGGAGGAAGCTGTTTGAAGAGGAAGGAGAGGTCAGGGAGCGGTTCGGTCGAATGGAGAGAGCATGTCCGGCGATGCAAAGTATCCCTTGAAGACTCATCTGCCTAAGGCTAATATATACTTTTTGTCACGAATATATAGATTCTCATGAGAGGGTAAAGCCGCGATTCTCTACGCCTTCCCCTGCCCTCATCCAAAAAGATGGGAAATCCCCGGTCACTTCCGGGCCGGGACCGGTTCCTCTACCAGGTAGTTGATGACGTTTTCGGAAATATCCCCCGCATACTCGCCCGACCTCCGGATACTCTCGGCTATGTTGCGGAGCGAGACGGCCAGGACCGGGTCCTTTTCCATGGCAAGGGTGTTGATATTCTCACAGAGATCCTCGAGCTCACGGATATGCTCAATGTTCTGGTGAGAACCCTTGAGATCCTTCTTGAAAAACAGGACAATGCTCTTGTCAAAGATTGAGAGGGCAAGCGTTGCTGCCTTCCTGATTGCGGCCAGGATATCGTCATCAATGGATACCGAGCTGATCTTCTTCTCGTTCTCCATGATCCGGACGGCGTGGTCACCAATCCGTTCGATGATCCGGCTGATGACGTAGGTATTGACCACCATGTTGGTGGAGATACCCATTTTCCGGGCCAGGCTGGCATTCTTGAGGATGATGTTGGTCTGCCGGGCTATCAGCCAGTGGAGCCGGTCCACATCGTTGTCCCGGGCGATCACGTCCTCGGCGAGACCCTTGTCCCTGCTCTCCAGGGCGTTGATCGCATCGAGCTGCATGTTCTTGACGATCACGAACATCCGCCGGATGGTGTTGTCAAAGGGCATCTCGGCCGGGTTCAGGAGGTCCTTCATCAGAATGGAATGTTCTGTCTCCTCCACGACCTCCGGTCCGATGGCCATCTGGGTGAAATCCCTGACCACCATGCTGACCGATGCCGTCAGCCGCGATTTTGAAGTGATCCTGATGGTGGTGAAACCTGCAATGTATGACCCGACGAGCATCCTGAACAGGAGGGCCGGCTCCTCCATGCTGGTGATATCGAAGACCTTCTCCCGCTGGAACTGGCCTTCGGTGATGTCCCGGGTGACGAGCAGGGTCCCGTCCGGCTGGACCACCAGCCCCAGCGGGTCATTCTTCTTGATCTTCTGGCCCTCCGCCCATTCCTTCGGCAGGGTTATGACAAACGATGAACCACCGGTAATCTGAACTTTCCTTATCTCCATTTCACAAAAGCCCTCCCGGTTAACTCTATCATTACTCCTTACTCTCTATAAATATATAGAGTCTCTATGGGGAAACGACATTATAACACCTCCCAATACTTACAGCATGGCAGAACATTCGCGCAGATTCTCATATGCCATGGTAGGACTCATTGTAGTCCTGGTAGGTGCACTCCTCTTCGCAGGCTGCACGCAGCAGCCGGGCGGCGGAGGGACACCGACCCCCACAGTTCCCCCCCAGAAGACCACCCTCAAGATCACTGGTTCGACCACCGTCCTTCCGATTGCCCAGAAAGCAGCCGATGTTTACATGAATGACCATGCCAGCACGGATATCCAGGTGACCGGTGGCGGGTCATCGGTTGGTGTCCAGGCCATCGGCGAGGGGACGGCCGACATCGGGATGTCCTCCCGCACACTGAAGAGCGAGGAGAAAACGAAGTACCCGAACCTCCAGTCCACGGTCATCGCTAATGACGGAATCGCCATCATCGTCAACAAGGCCAACACGGTCAGCGACCTGACGCTCCCCCAGCTCAGGGGTATCTACAATGGCACGGTCACCAACTGGAAGGCAGTCGGCGGTCCGGACCAGGTCATTGTCGTGGTGGGCAGGGACTCCGCCTCGGGGACCCGCGAGTTCTTCTGGGAGAGTGTCATGAAGAAGGAGAACTTCACCGCAACCCAGCTCGAGAAGAACTCGAACGGGGCCATCAAGCAGACCATCGTCCAGACACCAGGTGCCATCGGATACGTCGGCCTTGGGTATGTTGATGCCGAAGTCAATGCTGTTCCGATCATGGTGAACGGGACCCCGGTGGATGCTACCGTCGGAACCGTGATCTCCGGCAAGTACCCGATCTCACGCCCGCTGCTGATGATCACCCAGGGCCCTCCGGCCGGTGTTGCCAAGAGCTACATCGACTTCATCCTCTCGCCCGCCGGCCAGAAGATCGTCACTGACGAAGGCTTTGTACCCCTCGCGTGACCATGAAGGCACGAGGAGGACCGACCGGGGAAGATCCTTCCCCGGACTCTTTTCCGAACCCTCCTCCCGCAGTGCCTGCTGAGGCCGGTCCTGTGAAAGACCACTCCGCCGCACGCCGGTCCGGGAGAGAGACCGGTATCCGGGCCGTATGGTTCCTCTGCGCCCTTTTCGCCGTCATCACTATCTTCTTCATCTTTGGTTTCCTGCTCTTCGACGCGTACCCGGTCTTCGAGGAGATAGGGGTATGGAACTTCCTCTCCGGGCCGGTCTGGAACCCAACCGGAGAACCTCCGGCCTACGGCATCTACCCCCTCATTATCGCCACTCTCCTCGCCACCTTCCTCGCCATGGCCATCGCCATACCCCTGGGGATCGGGAGCGCCATCTACATCGCCGAGCTTGCCCCCTACCGGGTGAAGGCCTGGGTGAAACCGGCCGTGGAGCTGCTGGCCGGCATTCCCTCGGTGGTCTTCGGTTTCTTCGGCCTGGTAGTGCTCACCACCTGGATCCGGGTCTCCTTTGATGTGCCGACTGGTGAGACCTGGCTGGCAGGGTCGATCCTGCTTGCGATCATGGCCCTCCCCACCATCATCAGTGTCTCCGAGGACGCGATATCATCGGCCCCCCGGGAGTACAAGGAGGGATCGCTTGCGCTGGGTGCCACCCACTGGCAGACCATCAGCCGGGTCCTGACCCCGGCTGCGCTCTCCGGCATCACCGCGGCTATCATCCTTGGTATCGGGAGGGCAGCCGGGGAGACCATGGCAGTGCTGATGGTGACCGGCAACGCCCCGGTCATCCCGGACCCGATCTGGGACGTCCTCTCCCCCATCCGGACGCTCACCGGGACCCTTGGTATCGAGATGGGGGAAGTGCCGGTAGGAAGCACCCACTACCATGCCCTCTTCGGGGTGGCGGTGGTCCTGCTGGTGATCAGCCTGATCATCAACTTCTCGGCAACCATCATCCTCAACCGGATCAGGCGGCAGCAGGCCCCCCCTGCATCAGCTTGTGTTCCGAAGCAGGTTCCCGAGACCGGGTGGAGAGATCGGGCAGGGCTCTTTTTCCGGGAGCACCGGATGCCGATCACCTGGGGCCTCGTCGCCATCGCCCTCTTTGCTTTCCTCGGGCTCACCGGCCTGGGTATCGCGCTTGCCCTGTACCTGGCGGTCCGGTATATCCCCGGGAGGATCTCGCCGCGATGGGCACAGCGGATAGCCTTCACCCTCGCAGCACTCTGCATCGTCGGCGTGATGCTGGCGCTGGGCATCATCCTCTTCGACATCCTCGCAAAAGGCCTCCCCTACGTCACCTGGGAGTTCCTCACCAAGCCCCCCTCCGACCTGGGGAGAGCGGGAGGCATCCTCCCGGCCATCGTGGGGACCATGTACCTGGTCCTTGGGTCGATCGCCATCGCGCTCCCTATCGGCATAGGGGCCGCCATCTACCTCACCGAGTACACCCGTGAGGGCCGGCTGGTCGGCATCATCAGGACCGCCACCGACCTCCTGAACGGCACACCCTCCATCGTCTTCGGCCTCTTCGGCTTCGCCTTCCTGGTCATCTACCTCTCCTTCGGGGTCTCGCTGATCGCCGGGCAGATAACCCTGGCCCTGATGGTCCTGCCGACCATCATCCGGACCACCGAGGAGGCACTCAAGACCATCCCCGTGCCGGTCCGCGAGGGGAGCCTGGCGCTGGGGGCATCGAAGTGGCAGACCATCCGCCGGGTAGTCCTGCCCCCCTCGGTGCCAGGGATCCTGACCGGGACCATCCTCTCCATTGGGAGGGTTGCCGGCGAGACTGCCCCTATCCTCTTTACCGCGGTGATCTTCTCCACCCGGTTCCTGCCAAGCTCGCTCTTCGAGCCGGTCATGGCCCTGCCCTACCACCTCTACATCCTGGCCACCAATGTGCCCGGGGCAACGGGGCAGCAGTACGCCACTGCTGTCGTGCTCCTCGGTCTTGTGATTGCCTTCTATGCCATCGCCATCGTGATACGCCACCGGTCATCGGTAAAACACCGCTGGTGAACAACCCATGTCTGAAACCACCATCATAACAACCGAGAACCTGAACCTCTGGTACGGGGAGAATAACGCCGTGATTGACGTCACCATGCAGATCCCTGACCGGAGGGTGACCGCCCTGATCGGCCCGTCCGGGTGCGGGAAGTCCACCCTCATCCGCTGTTTCAACCGCATGAACGACCTCGTCAGTTCCTGCCGGATTACCGGAATGATCGAGTTCCACGGGAACAACATCTATGCCAGGGATGCAGACCCGGTGGAAATCCGGCGCAAGATCGGGATGGTCTTCCAGAAGCCGAACCCCTTCCCGAAGTCCGTGTATGAAAATGTTGCCTACGGCCCGAGAATCCACGGGGTAAAAGACAAAAAGAAGCTGGACGAGATCGTGGAGCGGAGCCTGAGGAACGCGGCCCTCTGGGATGAGGTAAAGGACCGCCTGGCCGATTCGGCGATGGGACTTTCCGGCGGCCAGCAGCAACGGCTCTGCATTGCCCGGACCCTGGCCGTGGAACCGGAAGTCATCCTCATGGACGAGCCCTGCTCGGCGCTGGATCCCATCGCCACATCGAAGATCGAGGTCCTCATCGATGACCTGAAAAAGAAGTACTGCGTGATCATCGTCACCCACAACATGCAGCAGGCTGCCCGGGTGAGCGACTACACCGGCTTCATGTACATCGGGAAACTCATCGAGTTCGGGGATACAACCCAGATATTTGAACACCCGCGGGAAGAGCTGACTGAAAACTATATTACCGGAAGGTTCGGATAGGTAGAGCAATGAGTGAAAAATTTCACAGCGAGATGGCGGAGACAAAGCAGCAGGTCATTGCCCTGGGACACCTGGCGGTCAGCATGCTGCGGGATGGCATGGGAGCCCTGGAGACGGATGACACCGATCTTGCATCAAGGGTCCGTGAAAAGAAGAAGGAACTGTCAGACCAGGTCAATTTGCTGGAAGAGGAGATGTACCGGCTCATTGCACTCTACCAGCCGGTTGCCAAGGACATGCGCATGATCGCCTGCTCACTCCGGGTCATTTCGTCTTCCGAGCGTATCGGGCGGTATGGGAAAGATATTGCCAACGTCGTCCTGAACACCGCCTCCGATACACGGTTCCCGCACCTCATCACCGGACTCTCGCTCCCGCTCATGGCCGATCAGGTAATCTCGATGATCAACGATTCCCTGGAAGCCTATGAGACTGAAGACCTGGACCTCGTTGCCAGCCATTCGGAACGGGACGACGATGTTGATGCCCTCCGGCACACCATCTTCCGCGATGCGATAACCTACATGATGGAGGACCCCCGTACCATCACCAAGTGCACCAATTACCTGATGATTGCCCGTTACCTCGAGCGCTGCGGTGACCACGCCTGCAAGATCGCCGAGAAGGTCCACTACATGGTGACCGGTGATCATATCGATATACGGTAGAACCTATCTCCAGACAATCAGATATTTTTTCCATCTGAAAGCAGAGTTCTCTCCGACAGGTTTCCCATGGAAGTTCTCACTTATGAATAAATAAATGATGAAAAAGAGGAATCAGGCCATGACTATGCTTTTCTTCAGGGCTGGCGAATGCCTTCTTCCCTGCTCTCACCAACCCGGTCAAATCCGGGCGACAACTCCCTGATCTGCCCGGTCTTCTTCGTGATATAACTCCCCTGCCGCTGCAGCATATCCTGAAATTCAGCCGAGCTCACCACGTTATCATATCATCATCTCATCATTTAACCATTAAGTATTAACATGTTAATAATATTAAATAAAAACATTTATAATTAAAAAAAATAATCTAGTTTTGCATCACAGGGAAGTCCTTTGGTGCATATGTAAGTGCAATCTTGGCCGCCCAGATATCCTGGGAGGGTGCCGGAAGAACGGCATGATATGAATACGTCCATGGTATCAATCACGCTGTCTGCCGGCACCACGCACCGGTCATGGTCATGGTTTTGATAAGAGAGTTATCTTTCAGCCATGGATTCTGCCACTGGTGGCAAGCAGGGTTCGCTGATTGACGTGTTCATCAATCCCTGGATGGGGTCATTTTATGGCATGAAGTCCTTCTGCTCATCACCAAGATACCCATGAAAAATAAAGACGAGCTTTGATTCCAAGCGCAGTTTATTAATTCTCCAGGACCTCAAAGAGAGACGGTCTGCTGAAAGGAATTCAGACAGGGAGGCAATACACCATGCATACTCCCTCCAGGTACCAAGATTATGAGATGGATACCCAGATACAGGCGTTCCATTCTCAAAATATCAGAATCAAAATATCAAAACCCGCTGGTGACTGGCAACAACCCCTCCCGGAAGCTGGAAGAAGATCTGTGCGAGCAGGGGAGTGTCTATGAGCTGGACACCTTTCAGTGACAGATTCCCCTGAAGCCCCCTCTCCCGGAATGAGGGGATATAGGCATAGCACTCAAGGTTATCCCGGCTGGAAACCTTCGTAATGACTGATTGGAGATTGAGACAGGGGGCTGTCTCACCCAGAGCATGGCGACCAAAGAAGGTGTATACCCCATCCTCTAAAAATATCACGCGAGTGGCTATCCCCTTGTGAGCACAGGCTGAAGCAAAAGTGATTGCGCCAGCGGATAGTTCATTGCCATAGGGACTATGGGTTACAAGAACGATGAGCGGGGGAGGATCAGGACTTGCTTCCGGTTTGATTGTAGGTACCCTAGGATTTCTCGGGACCTGTATCCGGAGGGCCGAATGAGAGAGGATGGGGTATGGCTTGCAGAAACGGGCAGCAATTTCGGAAATATCCCTGATTTTAACCTGGGGAATGGTACAAAAAGAGACGATCTTCCTGTTCTCACCAGTGAAGGTGCTGAAACCCCGGGCTGAAGCGCTCTGGGAACAGAGAAGAAAGAGGGGGTAAAGACCTTTTTTATTCGCTGCACTATTCACTTTCATCAGTGAATCACCAGCATTTTCGCACATTGTCGGCTGCTGGTTATGATGCATGGCGTATATACCATCCAGATATCCATACCACTCGGGAGATACCCTCTCTCTGATAGCTGCATGAAAGAGGTCTACTACCCCTTGGCCTGAAGATCCCAGGTACGGAGATTCCAAATACAGGAATCCCAGTGAACGATCTTCAGAATCTGGCTGGATGACCTTCCTCAGGATTGCTCCAGCGAAATCTATCGAAGCTCCATCGTGTCCGGGAGAAACGGGGATGAACTGATCAGGACTCCTTCGTTGGAAGGGTTCAATCGAAATCCCCCGCATCAGGAGGTCCCGGGTATCAAATAAAAACCTGATGTGGGGTAATCGGAAGAGGATTTCCCAGAGATGGGAGTACTGACGATTGATAAGACTGTAGCAGGCATCACCAGAAAAAAATATGGAGAAAGAGGGAACTTGGGTTCGTGGGTGGTGGTGGAAGCTCTCAGGATAATGGTGAGAACAAAACAGTTTCAGGAGCTCGGTGATCCAGGTGAATCTCTCCAGCGTCATCTTCTGTGTCGAGTAATAAATGTTCTCATAATTCATGAGAACCGCCCGGTAGGTCAGAGGCCGGAGGATTTTTTGTTATCAGTGGAAAAACCCTGACATAATGGGAGACCGGTCCGCCTTTGAAGTTCCGTACCAGAACCACAGGCAATTCGTTCATACACCATCCTGCTGGATAATTTTAATATTCCGGTTGAACTTTTCCCACCGCAGCAACGTACACCGGCCACTGGGATTCCTGATTAAGGTCTGCGAGTTGGTTCATCATCTGGTCATGGAAGAGGTCAATGGGGTGAACTGTGCAGCCGATGCAGGCCGATGCCATGATCAGGGCCTGGCAGATATGACCTGCCTCGATGAAGACACTCCGGTATCCCCTGTTTCCGAGCGCCCAGACCGAACGGTAGGGAACGGCCACCCACAGGAACGTAACTGCAGCCCGGGTAATGACCTTGAAATTCATGCTGGCAGTTCCCATGGCGAAGGGGAGATCCGAATCCTCCCTGAGTAGGATGATAC